>ERZ1370068.8042-contig-6923_pt1 | contig 118650 bp, 189 predicted proteins | sample MGYA00561227_ERZ1370068 | MGnify/ENA primary metagenome ERZ1370068 (study PRJEB38410, sample SAMEA6850437) | metagenome | study: Metagenomic assessment of the ecological functions of the soil: analysis of the soil microbiota associated with the...
CTGAGAGTTTAGAGTCAGCCGTTTTAGATTTAGTAAAAGCGTTGCTGATCAGCCACCCCACTGAGCGCGCCACTTCGCGACTCAAGCGAGGACGTCACGGGGCAGGGCGCGCTCAGTGAGGTGGCTGAGCGGTCGAAAGCAGCGCTTTGCTAAATCTAAAACAGCATTTCCTCCTGACTCCTCTCCCTCCTCCAATCCCCTCGCTCTTCTTCAATTCCACGGCCGAGAGATAGTTACGTCGAATCGCTTGCACTCACGACTTTCTCCTCTTGTCCCATTTCATACCGAAGACTTACCTTTTGGCTTACGTTTCTCAGAATTTGCCCATTTTACCCAGCCGGGTGACGCGATGGTGACACAATTGCGTTCCCGCGTTACAAGATGCTGAGAAGATAAATAGAAATATGGATCGAAGTTGATGGATTTCGCGTCGTGCCGGCGAAGAGGCCTGCACGCGAATAGTTCGCACGACGCGAAATCCATCACCTCGATCCATATTTCTATTTATCTTCCGTTATCTGCGGAACGCAATTGTGTCGTTCATCGTCACCCGGCCAGGACGGGCAGTTCCCCGAGAATGCAAGCCGTGCGCGTAGCCGGTAAGTCGTGAGCGCAGCGATTCGACGGCCCATCTCGTCGGAATTGAAGAGTTTGCTTCACCACCCCTTTCACTGAGCGCGCCCTGCCCGTGAGCGTCCTCAAGGCTTGTCTCGGTGGCGCGCCTAGTGAGGTGGCTGAGCGGTCGAAAGCAGCGCTTTGCTAAATTTAAAACAGCATTTCCTCCCGACTCCTCTCCTCCAATCCCCTCGTTTTCAATTCCGGCATTTGCCGAGAGATAGTTACGTCGAATCGCTTGCACTCACGACTCTTCCTCTTGTCCCATTTCATACCGAAGACTTACTCTTGGCTTACGTTTCAGGAATTTGCCCATTTTTACCCAGCCGCGACGCGATGGGTGACACAATTGCGTTCCCGCGTTACAAGATGCTGAGAAGATAAATAGAAATATGACCGGAAGTTGATGGATTTCGCGTCGTGCCGGTTTGAGTTCGCGCAAACTCTCTTCGCGAACTTAGGCGCGCAGGAGCCAGTTCAAATGCTCGCCCCGATTTGAATTCAACCAGCTAGCCCGGTGATTTGGAGCGGGTTTTTCGTTAGTGTGATAAGCAAGGTGCGAAGATCAGGCAACTCAACCCCCTCATTTACCCTTTCCACCAGATGAACGCTTGACCAGCGTAGCGCGAGCCCCTTCACCCTTGACGTAGTAGTCTGAAGCCGAGGTCGCAGGGATTCAGCCAGTCACCGGGTAACTTAACCTCGTGTAGCTTGTGACCGCTAGGAACAGCTGCTAATCCAGTCTCCGTAGAGCGTTTCGCTTCGGCGCGCGCCGCCCCACTACCACCCCCGCCTTGATTGTGCCACATGCTCATCAGCAACAACGAGCAACTTGATTTCTTTATTCTCCGAGGTCATGAAACTCCTCCGGTAAGCTTGAAATAGGCACCCATTGGACCTGGACTAGCGTTTTTGCACCGTCACCCAATAGGTCCATTTGCCAGTCTGGGTTTGTTCGACACGAGGGTTTGTTGTAATAAACACTTCTTGGCCGATATCGACCCAGAACGAGACGGCCAAGGCGAATTGTGGGCCCACAAGCACCACCCCACGAAAACCAATAATCCGCCTTCTCGCCAGCATTCAAGAAATAAAATCCAACTTCCCATGCCATAAGTTTATCTCCTTTTCTAATTCTCTTTCCTGTTAACGAAGAATCACGCCCTTTATAACAATCCCCATTGATGGATAGGATTTTAAACGACATTTTCTATGACTGAGCCATATCGCAGGACCGGGAGAGTTGTCAATTCCTTTCTGCTTGACAAAAACTTCCACCGCTGTACCGGTCGGCTCGGCCGTGGGAGAGCGGCTGGGAGGGGCTTTCTCAATAGCGCCTCCACACAAGCGGTCCAAATCTCGATCTCTTGTCTCTTTTTCTCGGAGGGCTTCGATCTTTTTCAATGCGCTGTTCTAGATTATCAAGATCGTTGGCAATACCATCCATCATCAACGAAAAGTCCTTTTTATTGCTCAGTTGTCTTCGTTCCGTGGCCGTACAGCGCGAGCGGATAATCAGCAAAAGCACCGCTTGGGAAAGACCAACGGCGCCTCCCATGTATAGGGAGCAACGAAACAACGAAGACGATGTATTAGGGTATGTTGAGATAAACCAAACCAGCCCAGGAGTGGCCTGCTGGGCCGATCTTTGTGTCGCGCCCGCTAGCCACCGCGAAACTCTCGTGGATAACCCGGGCGCTTCCCCTAACTTCGTGGCTCGTGTTTCTTCTTCATCCAGCATAGCTAGCGTCCTCTCTTTCTTTAGTGCGCTGTCCGCCGTCGCACTCTAATCGCCCGCGTACGAGCCTGTCGCAACCGCACTAGTGTCAACTCTGGCCATGGGTAGTTGGGTGTTTCTGGAACTACGTTCGAGAGAAGCAGCCAAGGCGCGGACAGGAACGAACTATATTGGGAGTGGCGCGGCTATAGGTCCGGACAGGCACGGAAGGAAAGTTTGACCTGGAAAGTGACCGATTTTTTGTTCCACTAGCCTCGTCACGGTACAGTGTTATCTGCACATTGCCGCAGAAGCTCGAAGCAACCGCCGCCTGCCTTTGGCTTCTGTTGCTGTGAATAGGCCGCCGATACATGCCGTTGCGTTTGCCTTCGGTCCACCGCCACGCGCCCCATGGAACCGACAAACGGTCCAACCCTTACCGCGGGCGCCATGCACGACTTTCTAGTGCGCTTGATCGCGCGGAGCACCGGGGGCTTGGAATGGATAGTACGCGTTCATGAGGTCGTTCCCAGTTTTTCAGATGAGCCTCGCCCCCCATGGGTTACGGTTGCCAACAATGGCCTTTCCACCCCTCGTTTACCGTGACATGTTCCACCGTAACCTTTGCTCGCCGTTACTGCGGTAGCGTTTGGGTGGCGTTTCGATCTGCGCCGCAAAGCCCTGACTAACTCTGTTGAGGGCACGTTCCGCGCTATCCCGTTGCGGGATGTTGTCCGCCGCGTTGAGCCGGCGAGCGAAGTCCACATGGTCAACATGTGGATGGCTCCCATTTGCGCCGCCAGCATGGCTTCCAGTTGATCCCGAGGCTCGATGCCTTTGATTACGGCGATGATGAAATTGAGCGCCACAATTGTCCAACTTCTCGCCCAGCGCGCCCAAAGGTCGCCGCCGTAGCGATCTGCGACACGAAGCCCTGATAAAAAGCTGGTCAAGGTTCCGAGGGCTTTCATTGTGCTATGACAACAACCGTAATAGGGCTCTGATGGTCCAGTACGAGCTTGTATGCGCGTTTCATCCGACGACATTTTGACGCGAGGTCTGTTTGCCGCGAGTGCGCACTTTCTTCCAGCGCCGCGCGTTCATCCGGCGTCGGCTTATAGGGCTTGGCGACTTCGTAGTTTCTCGATTAGGTTCCTTCTGCTCATGTCTCTCCTCGTAACCGCGCCTCTATCGCCTTGCTGCTGCTACCTTGAGACTGTAATAATCTTGCAAACCGAAACCGTTTCGGTTTTTGCGGGAATTGAAGGGTGAAACCTGGGACTTTTTGGGACGCGCATCGATGCGCCATAAAAGACGAAAGCGCCGCAACCACTTAGGTTACAGGCGCTTTCACTTGATCCGCGTTTTCTTATCGGTGTGGTTCAAATCCACTCGCCCCGACCAAATTTCTTGCCCTGCATGGTTTGAGGAAGTAAACGGAAAAATCGGTCGCGTATTGCTCAGCCTGCCAGCTTTACATCCAAATCTTCCGATAGATAAGAATGAGACGTTTCGGCAACGTCTAGGGAAAGGGTAACCGTAAATGTGGAACCTTCGCCAAGGACGCTCTCCACTTCGATTTTTCCGTCAAGGAGGTCAACAAACTTCTTGACAATATAGAGTCCTACTCCAGACCCCCATAGGATCGGGTACTGGAACTATCGAGTTGTCTGAACATCTGGAAGATTGAGGGAAGCATGTCCTGCGGCATCCCGATGCCCGTGTCTTTTACTTTGAACTCGATGGCTGTTGAAGCATATTTGGTGGAGACCGTCACACTTCCATTTTCAGTGAATTTGATGGCATTGTTGATAAGATTCTGGAGAACATGTTTGAGTTTTTCACCGTCCGTCCTGACGATTGGAAGGCTAGAGGGAATATTCCAGTGCAATGAGATCTCTTTCTTCGACAGGATCTCGTAGCCTGCTTTAACTTCAACTAAAAATCCAACATGTTTACGTTTTCGCAGTGGGCTTTAACCTTGCCGGCCTCGATACTTCCCACCTGAAGAATTTCGTTGATCATCCTGAGCAACTCTCTCGATTGAAGCTAATCGTTTTAACCGCGTGCATCTGCTCACGTTGGATTTCCCCCAGTACCCCTTGGCTCAAAACTTCTGCATATCCGGTGATTACATTCAGCGGCGTTCTAAGCTCATGGGACATGACGCTCAGAAACTCATCTTTGGCTTGGTTCGCTTCTTGTAACTCCTGGTTCATCTGTCCCAGCTCTGCTGTCTTCTGGTTCACTTGTTCAAAAAGCCGCGCATTTTCCGCGCCGACACCGATTTCCTGGGCTATGGACTCGATCAGTTGCAATTCATCAGCAGCAAAGTGACGTCCTGTTTTGTTGGCAAGGTGTAATACGCCAATGACTTTCTCGTTCGCCTTGATCAGGAATCCGCTGCGCTGGCAAATCCGAGAGAAGCTATCTTATGTCGATCACTGAGATGCCTGTATGTTGTGTCATTTTGAAAGTCCTCAAAAACCAATCGCTCGCCCGTCTCGAAAATCTTAGCAGTGACTCCGGCTGATAGACTTCGTTTAGCAATAGACCGCGCGATGTCTTCGGCAAGGCCCCTGTATGCCTTGAGACTGAGTGCCTCTCTAGAACAGGTCTCAGGATGTAAATCCAGGCTGCGTCGAAATTGAGCTTTTCGATCATCTTTTCGATGGCTTCGTTCAAGACCATTTCAAGATTCAAGGACCGGCTAACCGCCGCGCCAATTGTGTTCAGCACGGAGAGTTGCCGAGACCTCATCTCCGACTGGCGAAACAAGCTTGCCTTTTCCACCGCAACAGCAAGATGTTCGGACATTGACGTCAAAAGCCGCGTTTCATCGCTCGTCAGCTTTCGTGGAGATCGCGCGCTAAAAAGTATGACGCCGAAGCACGCGAGCCTGGGTCTTTATCGGAAAGACCGCGAAAAAGCCCAGCTTGGCATTGAGTGTAGCTTTAGTCGCGCTCAATGCTGCATAACGTGGGTCCGCGTGGACGTCTTCGAACATCATAGGCTCGCCGGACTCGGCAACGTGACCGATAACACCTTGTCCGCGCTTCAACACCCGTATGCCGGTCATGTGTTCACTGTCTACTTCATAGGACGCCCGCAACTGCAATTCCTTCCATCTCGTCGTCAAAAGAAAAACCCGCGTGCTCTCAAAATGAAACATCTCCGTGGTCTTTGCGATGACTGCGTTCAAGATGTCCTCTCAGAGCCAAGGACTGGTTCACCGCAGTCGTAACTCCGTAGAGCGCTGATATTTCCTTGGTCCTCTGTTCTACCTTCTGCTCTAGAGTCGCATATGAGTTTTGAAGAGCATCCGTCATTTTGTTAAATTCGATCCGCTAAGTCCTCAATCTCATCACCGGTTTTGATACTGGTCCGATGCTCCAGGTTGCCAGCGCCAATCGTCGCCACTCCTGCCGAAGTTCCCGAATTGGCCCCGTCATCCTGCTGCTCACCCAAGCAATAATAACCGCTCCGACGGCCAGGCCTACTACCAGAAGCACCGTAGCATAGCGCTTCAAGTATTTCCACATTGGCCAAGCGCCGCATCGAGAGGCTCTTCCAAGATAACCGCCCAGCCCAACTCAGGAACCGGCGCATAGGTGACTAACACAGGCCTACCCATTAGTCCCCGCCCTTCCTGGGCGGGAGTGAGATCTGAACGCGTGGGGTTGCGCAAAAATTTCTTGACTCCATCAACTTGTTGTAGGTTCATCCTTTTCAATACCAGCGCCGCATCTTTATGGGCGATTAGATTTCCACGCGCGTCTATTAGGTAGGCATAGCCTGCAGTGCCGAAATGAATCTTTCCAATCACTTCCCAGAGAAACGACAAGTCGGCTTCGGCCGCCACCATGCCCACGATACTCTGAGCCGTGCCCCAAAGCGGAATCGCAACCGTAATGTATGGTTGAGCTCTGTCTGAAGTGTAGACTTGGCTTATATAATCCTCCCCCTTGATGGCTTTGTTAAACTTTGCCGATTTGCTTTGGTCGGAAAAGTCCGAGGGAAATAAACTTTTCTGTCGGATACTTTCACCACCTCCATCCCATGAGCGTCGATAATCGCAGCCTCAGTGAGGCTGTTATCGTTTTTCACCAGCAAAGCTATGAGCAACTGTTGTTCTTTGCTTCCCAACTGATAAAGACTGACGGCGTCAGCTGTATCCGAAACCCGCTCGATCTTCTGTTGAACAAAGGTACGAATACGCTCAGCCGTCACTGACGCAATCTCCATTTGTAACTGGGTAGCGTCTTTCTTTATCTGGCTTACGGTATAAGAATAGCCGGCGACGACGACTACCGTCAGAGCAATCCCGAAAAGGCTAAGGCCCCACATCATAAGGCGACGACGGATACCGCCACCATGAATAGCAACTAGCACTTTTTTCCAAAATCCCACATGAACAGATGACCATCGGACGACTTCGTCCGTCAGTCTGGTACTTATGATCGCCGGAACCTTAAGTCCACTAGGTTTTATCGGCTTGGAGACGAAGCAGCCTCGGCTTTTAATTTCACCGTTCTGGTTCCGATTTGCTTCTTTCAACTTTTCCTTCTTATTCCAATAGCTAACAAGTAGGAATTCTCGCACCGCAGGAATGATGCCAGGCTATTTAGGACGGTCTATGCCCATAACCGGCCTTTTTTGGAAGATTATCTTGCTTTCAGTAGGAAGGCTCAGGGCACGGCGATGCCAAAAATGTTAATTAATGCCCAAAAAGAACAGATTTGTCGCTTGCAAAGAACCGCCGGGTTTTAGGAGATTATATTGTTGGAATTCCTACAAAGGTGACAATAGAGCGCTTGAGGCAATACGGTATAACGTTCGCCAAAAAGGCCGATGGTGATAAGCACTTATTCTTTGATCACCTTGTCTGCCTGGACTAGTACGTGCTGCGGTATAACAAGGCCGAGGTGCTGCGCAGTCTTTAGGTTGACGAAGATATCGAATTTTGAGGCTAGCTTCACCGGCAGATCGGCGGGTTTAGCACCTTTCAAAATTTCGACTGTATACTCGGCGGCACGTCGATAAAGATCGGATAGGCTCGCACCGTATGAAATCAACCCGCCCGCTTCGACGTACCGATCTTCTTCGGTCATCGATGGCATTCTATGTTTCGTTACGAGCGGAAATAATGTTTTCATGTGTTGAGACATCATCGGGTTTCCCACGACGATAACAGCATCGGTGTTAGCGTTCTTAGCTCACTTGTAGTGCATCCGGCGAAATCGGGTGTAGGGACCACGTACCTCAAGGGAGCGAAGCTCCAGCTTAAATGCGCGCCGCTGCTGCATTGTACTCTTTGAAGGCGACGGCTGGTCCTGGACGCATCGGCATCCCAAAGGATGGCGATCCTGAGACAGCTTTGGAAGCAGTTCCTTTAAGAGTTCAATGCGCTTGGCGCTAATATCTCTGTTAAGCCAAGCTAGGCCCTGTAATGTTTCCCCAGGACGCGCAAAGGTTTCTACATAGCCAGCAGCGACGGGGTCAACTGAGCTGATCATTACGATTGGGATGGTCTTGGTGGCTTCTTTCGCCGCCCGGATGACAACGTTGTTAACTCCAAGAATTGCATCAACTTTCTGTTGCACGAACTCTTGTACAAACGGTGCCATCCGATCCAATCGGCCTTCCCGCGTAGCGACGTTCAAGAATGATATGTCTTTCCCTCGATGTAACCCAGATCCCGCAAGCCTTGCTTGTAGGCTTCGCAAGTCGGCGAAGGCGCATCCGCGACGTGCCGAATGGTAGAAAATAACGCCGACTCTTGGAAGGCCCTTTGTTGGCTGTTGAGCTCCCGGTTCGGAATTGTTCAACGCAAGAAACAGCGCTCAACGTGAGCAAGCAAGAGCATTGGTAGGTTTTCATAAACTTAGGCCCCCACTCGCCGATCTCATAAGGGCGCCATTTTGGCTGCGCCGCAGACATGTTGTCCTTCCATTTTATGATTGCCAAGTTAATCATGCAACGCAGCCTCCCAAAAGTTTGTTGGAGGCGAATTTTACACGGCTTGTGAGGGTAGTTTTGGCTTATCTGTGTGAAACGACCGCGGAGTGCCTTCCGTAGCTCAGCGCACTCAGATTCGCCGCGAAAGGAACCGCCGTAACTGGATAGAAGATATGGGAGCTCAAAGGCATTTTGGCTCACCCGTAGAGCGTCAGTGAGTCACCGATTCCTTTCAGCGCCGGAGCTCCGAGCCGGACTTCTGTCCCCGATAGAGCAAGCCCTTTCTAAGGGATAGCAGCCATAGAGTGGCATTTTGACGTGTCTTGATAGTCATTGGTTTCACGCTGGCATGGCTGGCGGCGGGAGCTTTCTCGAACACGTAACCGAACCGCTCGATCACTGAGCGGTCCTGGATCGAAACCAGTTCCGCCAGTTCCGGTGTGTAATAGCTTGAGTAATGCCGTGTGTTCTGCCGTATTCTTTTTCTCCGATTCTAGAATGTGGGTCCGAATTTCATCATTGGCAGCGCACGCCTGTTCGAGAAAATGGATCAAGTCGGTTCGCAACCGTTCCTGGCGGCAGAAAAAACTTCATCCAGCATTTCCGAAAAGCTGATTGAAACGGAAAGTGTAGTATCCCACACCGGTTCCGCGCACCTTGCGTATCGAGTCCCTAGTAATGTTTGGAATATTTCGCGTGCGGTAGTCTACCGCGTCCGGCAGTTTTTCGATGAGAGCATCGAGTCGATTGTTATCGACACCGAAGATTTAGCGCGTTTCGAATTGCACCTCTCGAACTGCGCCTTGCAATTGTCTGTTAGCCATGAGAATAGCGGTTTTCCGATATCTCTCGGCCAGATGTGGTAATACCAGGATACGTAAAACTCCCAGGGATTGCGGACTGCCCCCAGTACCGGCAAGTGAGAGTATTCCTTCGGAAGCAAAGATGCTCAGGCAGGTGGTAACCTATCTCACGTGCTGACGGAAGAATTTCATGATCATATCTGTCACAAATGTCCCACCAGTTCTTGGGAGATGTACAAACACAAACTTGTCGGTGACGATCATCTTCTGTCCCCAAATTTCCTAGTTTGAATATCGCGGCATCATTACCCACTTGGAAAATCGCCGCTACATAAGCTTCCTGGGGAGGGTATCTCCGCGGATTTAATTTTGGGTTAGCGGGTCAAGGGCTGCGTCGAGATTCGTGGTAATTTTCGCATTGGGCGAACGACGCAACAGGAATCCCCAGGTTAGGCGCAGACGGCAATCGGAGAATGGAGAAAGGAATGTTTTGACGTATGGCCGTTTCAATCATGGCTTTCTGCAGTGTCAACGTTTCGCTTAACGAAGTTTCCAAATCCCTCCCGTTCGAGTATGTGCGTTGCTGGAATCTTGCGCCAAGCGACGCCCCGCTCCGGATGCGAGCTGCGGGCTTCCATTTCACCCTTCCATCAATTGCATAAGGAATACATGCGTGGGCAGCGCTCGCAATGCCTCGATGACCATGTTGTACTCACGCTCCAGTGTAGGCTTGCTCAGTAATTGCCGTCCGTATACATACGTATACGTAGACAAATGGAATCGGTTGAGTAAGAAAAGTGCCTTGTCGTCGCGTTCGAGTGTCACTGCGCAACGTAAGTCGAGGAAGTCTCTCATCAGCCGAATTTGCATCTTGAAAATGTCTTTGATCTGTTGGTGCTTCCACGACCACAAGACCTCACCTTCGGAATAGTCATATACATCTCGGTCCTTGAGGTTCTTTTTTAAGTACGTCTGGAACGTGTCTTTGCCAGACCCTGAAATTCCTTCGATAATGAGAACGCGAGAATCTAGCAAAATTCTCTCCAGGAGGTAGGAATCTTTTTCCTGTGGCCGTCGGAGCTTGATCCCGCGTTGCTCAATCACTTTCCGCAGCACAGGCTCCTCCGACCGGCTAACTAGTCTGTCTTTCTTGTCGGCGATTGGCAGTTTATCCCAGACGTAGACAGGAACAATTCTCATAGTTCTTCCTAATATGCCGGTTGTTCAGCCAGTTAACTTGTACTCTGTGAGCTCTGCAGCTCATACTGTCTCGCGTGCACCTACGCAGGCCGAACGCCGTGTTCGCAGTTTCGAAGAATCGCTTTAACCCTCTCATAGCCAACCTCATGCACTAAAGGTACCTCCAGCTCTGGAAAAATGAAGAAATACAAATTTGGCGGTATAGCATTTTTTCAACCGATCCTCATTCAAGTAACAGAAGCCTACAAGTCGAGCCTATTTGGTTAACTGTGAGGATCTAACTCACATTGCGGTGTTTCTAATGCCTTATTTTAGCTTTAATTGTCAAATGGTTACAAAATTAGGCAGACTTTGCGTAAATGACGCTTTCCTGCGTTCCTACTGGGTGGGGCTGGGAAATCGTGGCGCATTGTGAGATATTTAGGCGGAGAATTTATTGATGTTCCTGATTGGTTTTCAGGGCTGATCTCTTAAAGTCGTAGCACTTTTATTATCTGATCCACACAGACTTCAGGTGCTAGTCCTGTCGTTCGAAGATGAATTTCCGCCGCTTGCGGCGGTTCATACACGCTGTCAATCCCGGTAAAGTTCTTTAGCTCACCGCGTCTGGCTTTCGCATACAGTCCCTTTGCATCGCGCCGTTCACACTCCTCCAGCGGTGCATCCACGAAAACTTCGATGAATTCGCCTGGAGCAAACAGGTTGCGCGCGAATTGACGCTCCGCTCGGTATGGCGAGATAAAACGCGACTACCACAATCAGTCCCGCATCGACCAAAAAGTTTCGCGACCTCGGCTACCCGGCGAGATGTTTTCCACACGGTCGGCTTCAGTGAACCCAAGGTCGCGATTGAGTCCATGGCGAACGTTATCGCCATCCAGGATGTAGGTGTGCTTGTCTTCCATGTGCAAGCGTTTTCCAGAAGATTGGCAATCGTCGACTTCCCTGAACCGGAGAGTCCTGTGAACCACAAGCAACGCGCCCGCTGATGCTTTATTTCGGCGCGAGCGGCTTTCGTAACCTCAACGCTTGCCAATGAATATTGACCGATCGACGGAGCGCGAAATGGATGATGCCTGCTCCGACCGTCTCATTGGTGAGCTTGTCAATGATAATGAACGCTCCCAATCTCTTGTTTTCAAGATACGGAGTAAACGGCACGGACCTATCGAAACTCACATTCACCGTTGCGATTTCGTTTAAACCTAACGTCTTGGCAGCCAGATGCGCGCCCGTATTGATATCAAACCGATGTTTGATGTGCGTGATCGTCACACTGCGCAGATTTCGGTGTGGATCAGGGCAGCATAGGGACGTCCCGGGCAGCAAGGCTTGTGCTCACTCATCCAGAAAAGATCCGCCTCGAACTGATCAGCGCGACTCAACTGGATGAGAAGCGTCCGCAATCACATCACCGCGGCTGGCGTCGACTTCATCCTCAAGCACCAAAGTAACCGACTGCCCGGCGCTCGCTTCAGTCTTCGAGGCCGCTCCAGACGACAACTTCCTTAATACGGCTCGTTACCCCGACGGGACTGATGCGCACACTGTCGCCCGGCGTAGCCGAGCCACTGGCAATACGTCCGGAAAATCCCCGGAAATCGAGGTTGGGGCGGTTGACCCACTGCACCGACATCGCGAACGGTTGGGCTCGGTCGTACTGTTCTTGGTCGGGACGGTTTCGAGCCACCGCAAAAGGCTCGGCCCCTCATACCACGGCATCGGCGGCATGACCCAGATCGACAACGTTGTGACCTTCGAGGGCCGACAACGGGATCGCCGTGATCGTCTCGAAACCCAAGATCTTCGGCAAAACGCCGATAGGCAAGTGCGATCTCGTCAAAGACCGGCTGTGACCAATCCACGAGATCCATCTTGTTGACTGCCAGTGCGACGTGGCGAATGCCGAGCATCGAGACGATGCGACTGTGGCGCTTGGTCTGGGTAAGGTAAACCCTTGCGAGCGTCGATCAAGAGCACGGCCGCCTGAGCAGTCGATGCGCCAGTCGCCATATTGCGCGTGTACTGCTCATGGCCCGGGGTATCGGCTACGATGAAGCGCCGTTTGGACGTGGCGAAGAATCGGTAAGCAACGTCGATGGTAATGCCCTGCTCGCGCTCGGCCTGCAATCCGTCAACCATCAGCGCGAAATCGAGCCGTTCACCTTGGGTGCCAAATTTTCTGGAGTCCGCCCTCAGAGCTTCGAGTTGATCGTCAAAAATCAGTTTGGTGTCGTAGAGCAAGCGGCCCAACAGCGTCGACTTGCCGTCGTCGACGCTGCCGCAGGTAATGAAGCGCAGGGTGTCCATCAAAAATACCCTTCCTGCTTCTTGCGTTCCATGGAACCGGCGCCGTCGTGGTCGATGATGCGTCCTTGTCGTTCAGAGGTCGTCGCACCTAGTGTTTCGGCTACGATCTCATCGAGCGTCGTTGCGCTGCTTTCAATCGCGGCGGTCAGCGGATAGCAACCAAGAGTGCGGAACCGAATCATACGGATTTCCGGTGTTTCACCGGGTTCGAGCGGCAACCTACTATCATCGACCATAATCCACTGGCCGTACCGCCTGACCACCGGACGCTTAGCGGCGAAGTACAACGGAACAATCGGGATGTTCTCTTGACGGATGTAGGCCCATATGTCGGCTTCCGTCCAATTAGAAAGTGGAAATACCCGTATTGTCTCGCCGGGGTTGATGCGGGTGTTGTAAAGATTCCAGAGTTCGGGGCGCTGGGCTTTCGGCTCCCAACGATGGCCTGGTGCGCGAAAGGAAAAATGCGTTCTTTGGCTCGGGATTTCTCCTCATCGCGCCTTGCACCGCCGAAGGCCACGTCAAATCCATGAAGATCGAGCGCTTGCTTCAGCGCTTCCGTCTTCATGACATCGGTGTGGTATGTCGAGCCATGCGTGATTGGGCCGACTCCATCGGCAACGCCTCGTGGGTTGGTGTAAGTGATCAGTTTAAAACCGACTTGCTTCGCCGTGCGGTCCCGGAAAACAATCATCTCCCGGAACTTCCATCCGGTATCGATGTGCATCAAAGGAAACGGGATCGGGCCGGGGTAAAAGGCCTTTTGTGCAAGGCGGAGCATCACCGAAGAGTCTTTGCCTATCGAATACAGCATCACCGGCTTGGTGGCCGTAGCCGCTACTTCACGGATGATTTCGATCGATTCAGACTCCAGCTCTGAACAAATGGCATCGTCCATAGCGCAAATATCATCCCCATCGCAATCTCGATCGCTGTTAGGTTGGATAGCTCAGCCACCGTAATTTGAACGATTCTTTTTTCCCTCCCTTTAGTTTTCTAGTGAAAATTAAACTCCTTAGATCGCCGTAACTTGGATTTAACAAACGGGTGGCTATAAATACATAAAAATCTGCTCATTTGTCAAATTATGTATAAAATTGCTCAATAGGAAAGATTCTTTCTCCTGATTAAATGGGCGTACGTTCCTTATTTGGCTAAACACGGTCTGGTGACTGGTGTGTGGCGAATGCATCGAGTGCATGAATTCGGCGACTAAATTGCTCGTCGCCGGCTATCTGGTCGCAACCTTGTTCTGCGACAGAAGGTGCTAAAGGTAAGCTAAACCGAAATGGCCCGGATTGCGTCGATCCGTTCTGTCGGCGTGGGATGAGAATAATGGTAGGCGGAATACCACGGGTGCGGCGTTAGATTCGACAGATTCTTGATCGTCAGGTTAATCAGCGCCTCCTCCATAGACCGACGGTTGCGGAGCGTTTCCACCGCAAATCGGTCGGCTTCGTATTCATGCTTACGCGAGAGCAGGTTGATTAAGGGACCCAGAAAGAAGGTAGCCGGCCCGGAGAGCAAACTGAATAGCACGAGCGCGGCGGGATTCGAAGGATTGTCCACCCCAAAGGCGACAAACAAAGGTCTGTAGTTCACCAGCAAACTTAAGATATAGAGCCCAAGAAAAGAAAAACTGTCTGAACCACCAGCATGCGGCGAATGTGTTTCATTTTATAATGGCCCATCTCGTGTGCCAGCACCGCGAGTCCCTGATCAAGGGTCATCTGTGCAATCAAGGTATCGAACAAAACGATTCGTTTCGCCTTTCCGATCCCGGTGAAGTAGGCGTTGGAGTGCGCCGAGCGTTTCGATCCGTCCATCGAAAAAATGCCATTCGTCTTAAAGCCCACCTGCTCCGCAAGACGCAGTATTCGATTCCGTAACTCGCCTTGCGGCAATGGCTCGAACTTGTTAAACAGCGGCGCGATGAGCGTAGGATAAACGATCACCATAAGCAGTTGGAATCCGGTAACAAAGAAAAACGTCCAGATCCACCAATAAGAGCCCGTTGCCTCCATCTGCCAGAGGACAACCCAAAGAAAGGGCAATCCGATGAGGATACCGAGCAAGAGTCCTTTAAGCTTATCGGTTAAATACAGCTTCCAAGTTGTTTTGTTAAAGCCAAAACGCGCTTCGACCTTAAAGGTTGAATAAAGATCGGTTGGCAAACTCGCTATGGAGAAGACTAGAACAATGCCAAAGCAAAAAATTAACCCTTGAGCGTGCATTGTCGAGAAAAACCGGCTGGCTAGATCTTTCGAGAAGCGATCCATGAACGGAAGCAATCCGCCAAAAAGAACGATCAGGGTGACCAGTCGACCGTAGATCTCCGCCCAACGCTGAAACTGTCCTTTCGCGAGGGTATAGTGAACGGACTTCTTGTACTCTTCGGCACTCATGTTTCGTTGGAAAAAATCAGGGAGCTTCTTCTCTGCACAATGTGCGCGCACATAGCGCAGGTTTAATTCGTTAAGACCAAACTCGACGACAAATTCGAGGGCAAAGAAGGCAAGGAATACCGCGACGATCAGCTGTTCCATGAGAACCGGCACAGAATGCGGAACGAAACTAACAAACGGAGGATAAGCAAGGATCTGTCAGGGGCGAGCGGACTATAGGTGAACGCGAGCTTCCCTTCGTTCTCGTCCACCTCGACCTTACCGCCGCTCTGAAGTCGGCCGAAGAGAATTTCGTCAGCCAAGACGCGTTTGATCTCGTTTTGAATCAAGCGCGCCATCGGGCGCGCCCCAAAGGACGGGTCGTAGCCTTTTTCCGCGAGCCAGCGCCGCGCCTTTACGGTGAGTTGCAAGAACACTTTCTTCTCGTTGAGCTGGTGATCGAGCTCGATAATGAATTTATCCACCACCCGTTCGATAATTTCCATGCTCAACGAATTGAAGACAATCATCGCGTCGAGGCGGTTGCGAAATTCAGGGCTGAACATCTTTTCAATAGCTTCTTTGCCTTTGCCGGCATTGGACCGTGCACCGAAGCCCAGCGGCGCGCCACTCATCTCCCGCGCGCCCGCGTTGGTGGTCATGATTAAGATGATGTTTCTAAAGTCAGCTTTCTTACCATTGTTGTCCGTAAGGGCCGCGTGGTCCATCACCTGAAGAAGAATATTGAACAAATCGGGATGTGCCTTCTCTATTTCATCGAGGAGCAGCACCGCGTACGGATTTCTGTTGATAGCGTCGGTCAGGAGACCTCCCTGGTCGAAGCCGACATAACCCGGAGGAGCGCCGATCAGGCGGGAGACCGTGTGCTTCTCCATATATTCGCTCATGTCAAAACGAATAAACTCAATGCCCATGGTGTGCGCCAGTTGTTTCGCCACCTCCGTCTTGCCGACGCCTGTGGGGCCTGAGAAGAGGAAACAACCGATGGGTTTTTCGGGATGGCCGAGACCTGAACGTGAAAGTCTTATCGTGCTTGTCAGCGTGTCAATGGCCGTATCTTGCCCGAAGACGGTTAGTTTCAAATCTCTGTCAAGATTTTGCAGTTGTTCCTTGTCCGACGTCGAAACGCTACGGGGCGGAATTTTGGCGATCTTGGCGACGATTCTTTCAATATCTTTCGCACCGATGGATTTCTTGCGCTTGTCCGGCGGCTGGATTTTTACCGCTGCGCCGACTTCGTCAATAACGTCGATGGCTTTATCCGGCAATTTTCGATCGTTGATGTGTTTGGCTGAAAGCTGGACTGCCGCACGAATCGCTCCGCTGCTGTAGTGGACTCCGTGGTGTTTCTCATAGTGCGGCTTCAAGCCCTCAAGGATTTTGTAGGCCTCGTCCTGGCTGGGTTCGGGAACTTCGATCCTCTGGAAACGGCGCGCTAAGGCCCGATCTCTTTCAAAGTAGCTCTTGTAATCATGATACGTGGTCGAACCAATACACTTCAATTCTCCCGACGCGAGGGCAGGCTTTAGAATATTTGAGGCGTCCATCGACCCGCCGCTGGTTGCGCCGGCGCCGACGATGGTGTGAATCTCGTCGATGAAAAGAATGGAGTTGGGTAGTTTCTTAAGACCGGCTAAAACCCCTTTTAGACGCGCCTCGAAATCGCCGCGGAATTTCGTGCCGGCGAGTAGCGCGCCCATATCCAGCGCGTAGATCACAGCGTCTTTCAGAACGTCTGGGACCTCGCCGTGATGGATTTTCAGCGCTAGCCCCTCGGCCAACGCCGTTTTTCCTACGCCAGGATCGCCGACGTAAATCGGATTATTCTTGCGCCGCCGACAGAGGACGTGAATCGTCCGTTCGATCTCGTCGTCCCGTCCGATGAGCGGGTCGATATTGCCTTGCTGGGCTTTCGCTACCAAGTTAACTGCGAAAGCTTCGAGAGGTTTGACCCGCCGGTCTGGTTTTTCTTCTTCACTCTGCTCCTCTTCGCTCTGAGGCCATTCCTCTGCCGCTGCAATCTTGGAGATCCCATGGGAAATGTAATTCACCAGATCGAAGCGCGTGATACCTTGTTCCTGCAAGAGGTAGACCGCGTAGGAATCCGGCTCGCGAAACATCGCGATTAATAGATTACCTCCGTTGATTTCCTTTTTTCCGCCGACTGAGCGTGGATCACCGCACGCTGCAGCACGCGATGAAAGCTGAGAGTCTGCTGAGGTTGGTGGTCCGATCCCCGGGAAGAGTCTCCAGATGGGTTTGAAAGAACTCCTCTAAACCCTTCCGGAGCCGGTCGATGTCGCCGCCGCAATTAATGATCGCGCCGCTGGCGTCTTTGTCTTGCAGCAAAGCGTAAAGCAGATGCTCCAAGCAAACGTATTCATGGCGCCTGCTCTTCGCTTCCTTCAAAGCCGTATTTAGCGTTCCTTCCAGCTCCTTGCTGATCATCCTAAGCCTCTTCCATTGTGCATTTTAGTGGATATTCGTGCTGCCGGGCCAGACCCTCTACCAAAGTCACTTTGGTTTCCGCAATCTCATAGGTATAAACGCCGGCCACTCCAATGCCTTTTTTGTGTACATGGAGCATGATTTGAACCGCTTCGGTATGTTCCTTATGGAAAACATATTGCAACACCTGCACAACGAACTCCTTGGTAGTATAATCGTCATTGTGCAGTAAAACTTTGTAGAGGGGAGGTTTTTTGAGCTTTTTCTTGGTCTCGGTGACCAGCTCGCGATCGAATTCGGTTTCCCTGCGGCTCATGATACGGCTCCCTGGAAACGATATATATCTAACACGCTTCTCCGCCCGGTCGCAATCCTCCGCATCGACCCTGTGGGCACAAGAAATATTTCTACCTGCTTGTGCCCCGAAGGGAAAAAGATGTTATATTAATTTAGAGGCTCGCCCCTTAATTATTAGGACCTTCGAGTAGTTCGCCATCTATGGAGGTGTCCTGTGCTTTCTAACAAAGTCAGCGAGATAATGACTACGAACTTAACGACCGCCTCGGTCACAAGTTCGATTCAAGAGGTCTTAGAAATGATGGTAGCGGCGGACGTCGGGCGCATCATCGTCACCAGTAAGGAAGTGCCGGTTGGAATTTTTACTGAAAAAGACGTTATGAAGCGGGTCGTGAATAAGAACAGCGACCCCAGAAAATCACTGATCAAGGAAGTGATGACCTCCCCGATACGCACCGTCCGCGAGGAAACTCACATCGTCGAAGCTTTTGGCAAAATGTACCGAGGAAAGTACCGCCATCTACTGGTGCGCGGAAAGAGAGGAAAAATCGTTGGTATTGTCTCTATGCGCCGCATTCTTGGACTCGCGGTCGAGTTAGGGCAAGGAATGAGCGAGACGAAAACACTTGGAAGCCTGGTGTCGGGCGGGGCCTTGTCCGTAGACGAAGCTCATCGGTTTATGAAACCATCGACCTCATGATCCAAAGAGGCGTCGCTTCGATTGTCGTTTCGGCCGCTGGAAAACCGCGTGGTATCTTTACCGAACGCGACGTTCTCAAACGGGTCGCTGCCAAGGGGATTGATACGAAAAAGACTCAGGTGAAGCAGGTAATGACCTCGCCTCTAGTCACAATGGCGGATACAGCGCTCATTGGCGAAGCTTTGACCGAGATGTACAGGCGAGACATCAGAAACATGCCGGTTATAGAACCGGGGGCGAACTTATAGGCATCGTTTCTATGCCCGATATCTTACAATACGCCGCTGCCTTCAACATCGACGAAAGGGTTCGACAAACCTGGAAAGAAGTCCAGGAATACTATGATTCCGAAGATCAGTATACACCAGGCTAACACGTTGTCTTTTAAGAGAAATATGCTAATATTGGAGAGTTATAAAGTCTCAAGGAGGTCGCATTTTGGATACCGCTACAATCAATGATTTAAACATCTGTGTTGCCACCGAGAATGGTTCAGGAAGCGCATCCTCAAACAACATACTCTTCAAGGCAATTTTTAAAATGGGCATCCCTTGCTCCTCGAAGAACATGTTTCCATCGAATATTCAGGGCTTGCCCACTTGGTACCAAATTCGAGCTTCCGCCGAAGGCTATTTAAGCCGCAAAGACGTTATTGACGTGATGGTCATGTTCAATGACGCTACCGCCGCCAAGGACATTTACCGGGTACGGGATGGTGGTTTGATTCTCTATGACGACTCCACTCCCCTCCCAGCTCATCTGAAACGTGATGGGGTTCAATACGTAGGTGTTCCGGCCAATAAATTAATCGCGAAACTGGTACCAGCTTCACCTCTACGCGCAAAACAACGCAACATGATCTACGTCGGTGCGCTGGCCTATTTGTTCGGCATTGATATGGAGGTTATCAAGGCCGTGCTGGAGGACACCTTTGGGAAAAAACCCGCAGTGATCGAGTCTAACCTTCTTTGTATCGACGCCGGCTACCAGTACGTAAAGGAGAAAGGCTTCACGCAAAATATCGCCCGGCTGCAGGTGATCCCTAATGGCAACAAAGGGAAAATCATAACCGAGGGCAACACGGCAGCCGCATTGGGGGCGATTTACGGCGGAGCCTCGGTCATTTGTTGGTATCCCATCACGCCATCGAGTTCCCTCGCAGAAGCCATGGAGTATTACCTGCCCCGACTGCGCAAGCCCAAAGACGGTAAACGGCCCTATGCCATCGTTCAGGCTGAAGATGAGATCGCGTCCGCAGGCATGGTTGCCGGTGCTGGGTGGGCCGGAGCCCGCGCCATGACCTCTACTTCCGGGCCTGGGGTCTCATTGATGAACGAAACTATCGGCCTCGCCTACTATGCCGAGATTCCGTGCGTGTTTTTTATCATCCAGCGCGGCGGCCCTTCTACGGGTCTGCCGACACGGACGCAGCAAGCGGACATCTCTCTCATGTATGGTGCTTCCCATGGCGACACTCGCCATATTCTGTTGATTCCCCATGACATGAATTCCTGCTTTGATTTCGCGCGCCGGAGCTTCGATTTCGCCGACCGATTTCAAACCCCGGTTTTCGTGGCTATGGACCTCGACCTGGGTATGAATTTTTGGTCCTCAGATCCACTCAGTTTAGAAAAGGAACCCTACGACTACGGCAAGCGATTAAGCGCAGAGCAACTCGAGGAATGGACCAAAGCCGGCAAAAAGTTCCGCCGTTACTTTGACCAGGACGGCGACGGCATACCTTACAGAACGGTCCCCGGAAATCCGCACCGCATGGCCTCTTACTTCACACGCGGATCGGGCCACGACGCCGACGCCAGGTACTCCGAAGATGAAAACGACTATAAATACATTCTCGATCGACTGAAGAAGAAGTTTGAGACCGCCCGGAAGTTTGTCCCCAAGCCAATCGTGGAGAAAGAAAGAGGCGTCAAAACCGGAATCATTTGTTACGGTTCCAGCTATGAGGCGGTGCGCGAGGCTCGCGACAGGTTAAAAGCCCGGGGATTGAAAACCAACCACATGTTAATCCGGGCCCTGCCGCTTACGAAGGAAGTACGGGATTTCTTGGTGGAGCACGACACCATTTACTTCGTGGAGCAGAACCGCGACGGTCAAATGGCCGCCATCATCAAAGACGAAAATCCCGAGTTGGGAGCGAAGATTGTTAGCATACTCGTATACAACGGCTTACCCATAACCCCGAAATCGGTTGTGGACCAGATTTTCGATGCGGCACAGTCGGCCGAATTAAAAACAGCACAGATGTAAGGACAGAATCATGGCAGAAGCAAAACTAAATCGGATTAACCTAACGGAAAAGGATTACGAAGGGGCGCCCTCGACGATGTGCCGAGGTTGCGGCCACGACGCGATTTCAGCGTCGGTGATGCGCGCGTATTTCGAAAACAGCATTGATCCTCGCAAGGTGGTTAAATTGAGTGGCATCGGCTGTTCCTCCAAAACGCCCGCCTATTTTCTGAGTCAATCATTCGGCTTTAATGCCGTCCACGGGCGAATGTCAGCGGTGGCAACCGGAGCCAATCTGGCCAATCACGCGTTGATGCCCATAGGGGTTTCCGGCGATGGCGACACCTCTGCTATCGGCCTCGGGAATTTCTGCCACATGATGCGGCGTAACGTGAATATCACTTACATAATAGAGAATAATGGCGTTTACGGACTAACCAAAGGCCAATTCTCCGCCACCGCCGATGTCGGCTCCGTCATGAAAGGCGGAAAGGTCAACGACATTCCAGCCATCGACATGGCCGAGTTGGCAATTACGCTTGAGCCACTTACGTCGCCCGTAGTTTCTCCGGCGATCGCAAACAGCTTACCGCTTGATCCAGGTGCTCTGGCCCATTCGGGGAGTGCCATCCTCGACGTTATTAGCCCCTGTGTAACCTTCAACAACCACGAAGGATCCACCAAGAGCCTCAAATATGCTAAAGGCCACCTCGACCCGATCCATGACATCGATTTCATTCCGCCTTACGAAAATATCGAAGCCGATTATGATGAAGGGACAGATCACGCGGTCGAATTGCACGACGGCTCGCACATCATTTTGCACAAGCTAGGTAAAGACTACGATCCCACCAACAAGATGCAAAGCGATCTCAGCGATCCACGCGGCCATCGCCGGAAGGGAAGTTTTTGACGGGCCTGATCTACTATAATCCGAATCGCAAGGAGTTTGCTGAAGAGTTGAATCTCTGCGACATACCGTTATCTGAATTGACCCAGGATGACCTTCAGCCACCGCTGGAAGCGCTAGAAGAATCAACGCCGAATTGATGAAGTAAGCTCCGTAGCACAGGCTCCTTACTGTAGAACCTTGAACGCAAAAGGCCTGGCAGGAATTCTGCCTGGCGGCCTCTTGTTGAACGCTTTGAACTTATTGAACGGCAATTATAACCCCACCGCCTGTTTCTCCAGCCCTTTCCACGTCTCGATGATCTCGGTTGAAGACGCCACCAAGCCAAAGTGACGTCGCATGTTCTCCAGCGTCCCCAAGTGCAGCTTTGCTTCGTAGGCCGCGGAGCAGTCATCGATCATTGTTACATAATAGTCATATATGTAGGCGTCGCGCGCCGTGGTCTCGACTACAGACATTGGTGGCCACCCCGCACACGAGAACGCTCTGAATATTGCGTGCCTTGAGGACCGTGTTTGAGGTCGGTGTTGATAAAGGCACTGTAGCGATGTTTAATTACCACTCTTTCACTTGGGAGCGGTGCGATGCCGTCATAGAACTCCGCGCCCCAGGTTCCTTCTCGGCAAGTGTTCAAGCCGCTTTTTTGTGAGCTACGATAGATCCAAGAAGGAGTGTCGGTCCATTCGCTATGCGTCGTCCTAACGTAAACAGTAGTTAGGCCAACGCGTCGCGCTTCATTGATTAGCCGTAGCAAATTCGGCACCATGGCTAACGCCGCGCTCACATCCTCGCCTCTTTTTCCCGCACTGCCTTCCGGGCTTACAAAATCATTTTGCACGTCGACGACGATCAACGCCGCGTATTTTGGATCACAGCGCTCTTTGAGAGTTCGCAAAACGTCCATAGCTCTTTCCTTTCCAAAACCGAGGATGGAAGATCGAGGATGGCTATTCTCTATCCTCCATCTTCCAGCCTCTATTTCCGTTAATGGTCGTGTTTTTTTGCAGTCCGCCATGTCCCATGGTCATAATGTCGGCACGCGAGATTTCTCTCCCGCCAGCAGTCTCGGCAACAATATATCGAAGGCAGTGAATGGGTCATGAAGTACGCAACCGGATAGCCCCAAGACCGGCGTTTCGTTCAAATAAGCCATCACAAACATCGAGCCAGGCAGGATAGGGAATCCATGCGACTCCACTTTTGCACCGCTGCGGCGGATTCCTTCGGGCGTTTTGTCGTCCGGATCGACGGACATGCCGCCGCTGACTAGAATGATCTCAGCACCTGCCCGCTGCGCGTTCTTAATGAGCTCGGAAATCTGATCCGGATCATCCGTCACCAATTGCTTGTCCGCAAGATCCGAACCCATTTCCGCAACTTTCTTTCGTACCACGGGTTCGAAACCGTCTTTGATTCGGCCGGAATAAACTTCACTGCCGGTTACGATCAGATGCACCTTGCGCGAAGGCGTCGGCAAAACCTTCACGATTGGATGATCCTTGCATAGGGCTTCGGCTTGCTGAATCAAAGCCTGTTTCACAACCACCGGGATGGTTCGGGTGCCCGCCACCACGTCGCCTTGCCTCACATAACGGTTCGACGGCAGGGTGGCCATCATTAGATCGCCCAATGAATTGAAGCGATAGAGGAGATCCGCATCGATCTTCAGCAAGCCCGATATTTCCGCTACCAGATTGACCCGTCCCTCTACGGGTTGGTCAATCTGAGGTTCGGACCCGCGGCCGCCGCGGCCAGTCGACGCGCGGCGTCCTCCTCATGCAGCTCATCTTTTTCAAGCTCCATGACGTACAGATGTCGCTTGCCCACAGTCGAGCAGTTTCGAAATATCTTCCTGCCGCACGATGTGGCCACGCCGAAAGGCGGGACCTTTATGCTTGCCGGGCACGATCTCGGTGATATCGTGGGCCAGCGGCATCCTATGGCTTCTTCTACAGGAATGACTTTCAACATTACTGCGATCTCCTTGAAACCCTCTAACAAATACGGCCCAATTTTTCCACCCGGCGCTGATCTTCGCGAGGTTGATCAAAACTGCAGGACTATAATAGCTGGTCCGACTGCTTTTAGATTCGTAATCAATCTTGATGCACAAACTCCGATTTGACGGTGGGCTCCGCCTCTTTTTTTCGACCGAAGTGACTAGCACCTTGTCGATCCGCTTTCCGTCCATATCTACGACCTCAAAGCGCAGATCATTCCATTCAAACGATTCGGCCACGGACGGAACGCGTCCCATCTGGGTAAACACGAAACCGCCCAAAGTCTGGTAGGCGTCTTTTTTTCTCCGGGTAGGCTTTCTAGATGAAAGATTTCTCTAAATTCGTCTACGCTGAGCATGCCGTCCAACAGCCACGAGCCATCGTGACGCTGCACGGCCTTTGGATCATTAGGCTTCGCGCCAAGAGGCATGTCACCGGCAATAGCCTCCTAAGATATCGTGGTGCGTCAGTAATCCCTCGATGCCGCCATATTCGTCGACCGCCAACGCAATATGCTTGCCTGACTTCTTGAAGGATTCCAACAGAACCAAGACTGATATCGTCCTGGGAACAAAGAGCGGCTGTTGTATCAGAGCTTTCAGATCCAAAGGCCTTCCCGCTAGACTCATCGCCAACAAATCCTTGGCTTGCACTATCCCGGTAACATTATCGAGAGTATCCGTTGCTACTGGAAACCGCGAATGTCCACTTTGAACGATTTTCTCGCGAATCTGTTCCATGGAGTCTCCAAGATCGATCCACGCAATCTTCGTTCTGGGCGTTATGAGCGACCGAGCGGTCTTATCGCCCAGACGAAGCACGGCTTCCATCATGTCTTGCTCCGATTCTTCGAAAACACCCGCCTCAGTGCCTTGTTGAACCAAAGTTTTGATCTCCTCTTCCGTAACCGACGTTTCTTGAGCTTGCTGTTTCCCAAAGAGGTAGCCCACCGCGTCAGCGGAAATATTCAGGAGGCGAATCATCGGGGACGATATCTTCGAGAACCAGCGGAGGGGGATGGCAACAACGGTCGCGACTGTCTCGGGATAGCGCGCCGCAAGACGCTTGGGAACCAATTGGCCGATGACGAGCGAAAAGTAGAGTGATGCTGAGGACAACCAACGCCAAGGCAATGGCCTGGCTGTAAGGTTTGAAGACGGGAAAAAAGGCAATATACACTGCCACCATGGTCCGCAAGCGTTCTCCCCCAAGTGCGCCCGCCAAGATGACGACCAAAGTGATGCCTATTTGTACCGCCAATAAGAAGTGGCTTGGTGTGTTGGCAAGCTCCAAAGCTGTTTTCGCCCTCGTATTGCCCTTGCTCGCCCAGTCCTGAAGCCGTGACTTTCGCGCCGTAACCACGGCCATTTCGGACATGGCGAACACACCGTTAGCCAAAATGAGCAACGCAATAATGAGCACATCTATCCCGATTTCCGACATCCTTACTAACTCCTCTCCCTCCCACACGTGGGAAGGAAAACGATTTGACCTGCTACTGAACAGAAGCCAGGAATGCTTTGAGAACCGATTGTATCGTCGCATATGTGCAATGCAAAGCGAAAGCCCGAATGGCTCATCATCTCTGCTAGCGGTTTGCGGATTCTCTCTTTTCACGGGCTTGATTAGAACTGCAACAGTTCTATGTCGGATTTCGATAACGAAATGCAGAAGTCTACACAGAGAGAGAGCCAAGATAGGCGCGACCAAGAGCTCTACGGAGGTTTGATCCGTCTTCATATCCTGCATCATGCCTCGAAGGAACCCGTCTTCGGCCTATGGTTCATCGAGGAGCTCGCCCGGCACGGGTACAAGCTTAGTCCTGGACTCTCTATCCGTTGCTGCACGGCCTTGAACGGAAAGGATACCTACGATCACGCAAACGAGCGCTCGGGGAAAGACTCGGGCCGCCGTATGTATCGGGCCACGCCTTTGGGGCGCAAGGTTCTGGTAGCCGCCAGAGAGAAGGTTAGTGAGCTTTTCGGTGAGCTCTTGGAGGATGAGTGAGATCTCGGATTCTTGAGTGGAGAGTATGAGGCCAACGCTCTTCAGACGGAGGATAGCATGAAAAACGCGCTTATCTTTGGGGCATTGTAGCGCTGTTCTGTGATCGTGTTTCTTTTTCTCATTGTAAGAGTCGTTAGCCTCGACAATGAAATCCAAGCGCTGGATGCCAGGAACGGTCGTGAATTAGCTGCCCTCCAAGATTCCCTCAAGCGCGCGCAAACCGATCTCGCAACCGCCAAAGAATTGGCGCCGGGCTTGGGAGAATATATGACCACGATCCAGCTACACGCGGGAAAACTCTGGTTTGCCGCTAAGGCGTCAAATTGGGAACTGGCAGGACTACGAGCTTGATGAGCTGAAGGAAACGATGGAGGCTGCGAAAGCCCTCAACGCCGAGAAAAATGGAGTCAAAATCTCGGGTGTTCTCGATTCGGTCCTCCAGACTCAGGTTGCCCAGTTGGCCGAATCCATAAAGCGCAAGAGTCCGACGGAATTTCAGAAGTTGTACGACGAGACTCTAAACGCGTGCAACGGATGCCACACGGAAGCTGGCTATAAGTTCATCCATATCGTCCGCCCCACCGCCCCGCCTGTTACCAATCAGAAGTGGGAGACGGTGCCCAAATAGTGAAATCCTAAAGCGAAGGAGAGACTCGAAAATGGCTCAATTGCGACAAGCTGAAAAAGACCAGCTCAAGGCCCTTCGCCGAGGGTTCACTTGCAGAGGTGGCCGAACATTATGAGTGAGCAGTCCCTAGGTGCCGGCGTCGAAGTCGTACGCAATCAAAACCAGGGCTCTTTTCTTGAAGTGCTTTGGGTCGCCACGCGATTGGGACTGACCTCCTTTGGTGGTCCCATTGCTCATCTCGGTTACTTCCACGAGGAGTACGTTAAGCGCAGGAAATGGATCGATGAGCAAAGCTATGCCGATCTCGTGGCTCTTTGCCAGTTCTTACCAGGTCCGGCCAGCAGTCAGGTCAGTATTGCAATTGGAATCGCCCGTGCAGGTCTCCCTGGAGGCTTTGCCGCCTGGCTGGGTTTTACGTTACCGTCAGCCCTTGCGCTAATCGCCTTCGCTTTCGGAATCGGCGCTTTCGCAAATGCTGCCGACGCCGGATGGTTGCATGGCCTGAAGGTCGTTGCCGTCGCGGTCGTTGCTCAGGCGGTCTGGGGGATGGCTCGTTCTCTCTGCCCGGATCGTGAACGCGCAACGCTTGCTATTCTCGCTTCAATAGTCACGCTGGCATGGCCAACTGCGGTTGGGCAGCTTTCATCCATCGCCATTGCGGGGATTGTTGGCTCAATCATTTTTCCCGCGATGGTCTCTTCTTCTTCACTCTCGCACATGCGGTTTCCAGTTGAAAAAGGACAGGAATTGCGGCTTGGATTATCTTCTTTACACTTCTCATTGGGTTACCGCTCTTGCGACAAATAGCGCCCAGCCATGCGCTCGAAGTCTTTGATGGTTTTTCCGTGTCGGATCGCTGGTTTTTGGCGGGGGCCACGTTGTCTTGCCTTTGCTCAAGCGGAGGTTGTTGGCCCCGGATGGGTGACCAACGAACAATTCGTGGCGGGCTACGGCGCTGCACAGGCCGTGCCGGGACCGCTTTTTACTTTCGCTGCTTACCTCGGCGCGGTCATGGGAGCTGAGCCCAATGGATGGACGGGAGCGTTCCTCACTCTCGTAGCAATTTTCCTCCCTTCGTTTCTCTTGGTCACTGGTGCGCTTCCTTTCTGGGACCTGCTTCGCTCGGTGCCGGTCTTCCAATCCGCTCTGAAAGGCGTCAACGCCGCTGTAGTCGGACTGCTGCTGACCGCGTTGTATACGCCTGTTTGGACGAGCGCGATCCATTCACCCGCAGACTTCGGGCTCGGACTCGTTGCCTTTCGGGCTCCTGATGTTTTGGAAATGTCCGCCTTGGCTGGTGGTCGTGTTGACCGCTATTGGGGGAGAAGTGATAGAGCGTATTTAAAGACAGACTGGCCTGACAAGACTTTAAAGGGAATCGGCCTTCAATGTGAGCGCTGGTTTCGTTTAAATTCTCAGCGAGGCACAGAAACGCAGATGCATATTTGCGCGATTTGGTTTTCGTCTGCGATCCGGGAACGGAGTTCGTTCAGCCTATCCGGATTTGTCACCATGACACAATTGAATGACAGCAGCGTCTGAGTTTGTCAGTTTAAATGGTTGTATTGTTGCGTATTGAGCTATGGAAATCGCCATAGGAATCTTGGTTAACGATTACGTTAAGAATATCTCTCAAAACCAGCCACGGCGATCTTCGCCGTCAACGCCAGGCAGCCTGATTTCACGAAACTACCAGATCGACTTGAAACGCAACCTGCTCAATGAGCTGCGTCCGCCGGAGTGTGCCGAGTGAAGAATTCCTCGCTGTCTTGGCGCGGCGCTTTCCTCGTCCGTCCGACACAGACACAAACTTCGTGCTTTACATCTGGCAATCCCCGCACGAACTTCAGGTTGACTTTAACAAGGATGGTGGTCTGTCCGGCATCTTTGCGTTACCCGTGCTTTCCCAAGAAGGATTGGATGAAATCGTCAAGGACATTTATACAGAATTCATAGAAACAGCGGACTTCGGTGTTGGCCGGCAGGTTTCAGCTTTTACCCCGTTCGTGGCTGGTGGCGGTATCGCGATCGGTTACAGATTCTCCCTGTTCCGCCACAAAGCACCGACAGCGCGTCTGTACGCCAAACATCCTTTTTCTCATCAGTACCGCCTACCGCAAGACCAACAGCGGATTAGTCGACACGCTGAAAAGGATTCGGGGAGGCTTCAAAGCTTCCAGATGCTTCTAAACGTCTCGCGTTCCTCTTAACGTGGATCAGCCCTCAGTCTGTAGGAACCTCCTCGCACCACTGGACGCTTGTTTCGAACGCGCCAGGAGAAGACTGGAAGGTGGAATACCGTCAGGAATTTTACCTATAAGATTCCTCTCCTTTCCGATTTATTCTCCAGCGTGGACTGCGTGGCCGAAGATGGCCAGTCGCTCCAGAGGAGTACTGTCGCGAACGCCACATTCGAGCCAGGTGACGCGCTTGATCTGCCGTCTGACCTCGCCCTCACGCTGGACCAGTTCTTTGGCTTTGAGGCTGGGTTACAGGATCGATTCCTCCATGCCTGCTACTGGTTGAACCAAGCAAACACAACGACGTCTTCTCCTTGAGTTTTGCTATCTGCCGTACAGGCAATCGAGACCTTGATACCGAAGCCAAAGGAGGCAGGCACTGCCCAAATTACTGCGGATTGACGGTCGGGATCGGACCAACAAAACTTTTCAATGCTTTCGCCAGAGGTTTTCTTGCCGGCATCGCTCAAAGCGGGAGGAGGCGCTCACTCTATCGCGCCCGGTCAGTTTAACCCATGGGTCAGTCCGCCGGTAACCGTGGATATAGGACACTTTCTCAGCACGATCAACCCGAGAGATATAGAGCAGCGCGGGGACAGTCGGCAGGCACTGCGAGTCGCACGAATCACCTGCGGAACTGGTTGAACTGCAGGCATCACGACCATGTGGCGGAAGCGGCGTATTTCCTGTGGGAGAAGGATGGCTATCAGTGCGGCCACGATAAGGAACACTGGTGGCAAGCGATCGCGGATCTACGAAATTTGAATTTCCTTGCAGATAGTCCTGACGGATCAGGCAATCGCCGATAAGCCTCAGTTGCTGGTGACACCAAAAAGTCTCGTGTACAAAGACATCAGTGCGAGCTTTACTGGTTCCATTGCCATTACAGAACTACTTTTTGTATGGTTATTTCTCCTCTCCGTCGGTCTCACATTCCGAAACACCGCGAACATCCAAAGCTCGTAAGCGACCAGCCCCCGGCTAGCAAAAACGGGAGACCCAACGACGGAATCGTAATGCTTGCTGGCATTGCACGCAACTTTGAAATTGATAGGATTGCGTAAAAATTTGACTAGAGCGGCGGCGGATCTTTCTTATTGAAGGAGGAGCCATGTCAAAACCGGTATTCTTACCCTCGGTGGCAACAGTTTTCTGTTCGGTCGTCTCCGCTTGGAGCCAAGCGTGAATTGCCCGAAGGCAATGGCAAGCAGTGGTGGTCCAGATTTATTGCGTTCAGTGCCACGACCTTAGCACCGTGACTCGCGCCGGATATGGCGAGCAGGGATGGCGAAATAATCTCGACATGATGATCAATGTCGGCGCTACGTTGCCCAGGGATCAGATCGCTGAAGTGTGACGCAGTATTTGGCCAAGAACTTTCCGGAGCGACCGATGCCGGCCAGCCGTGGTAATTCCTGGGAGCGCGAAGGTCACCATCAAAGAATGGATCGTGCCCACGCCCGGCTCGCGGCCCGCATGATCCGTTCGGCGACTGCCGACGGCGCCATTTGGTACACGGGACAGTTCGCCAACGTGCTCGGGCGATTGGATCCGAAAACGGGCAAGATCAAGGAATATCCTCTGACGCCAAAGGCTGGCCCTCACGGCCTGACCGCGGACAAAGACGGCAACATCTGGTACACAGCAAACTTTGGCAGCCGTGTCGGCAAACTCAATCCGAAAACAGGCGAATTGACCAGAATATCTCATGCCCAATCCTGCGGCGCGCGATCCGCACACGCCGATTTTCGATCAAAAGGGAATTCTCTGGTTCACCGTCCAGGGGAAACATGGTAGGGCAGGCTCGATCCCGAAGACCGGCGAGATGAAGCTCGTGACCTCGCGCCTACGCCCGAAATCGCGGCCCTACGGCATGGTGGTGAATTCCAAGGGTATTCCTTTCTTCGTCGAGTTCGGCAGCAACAAGATCGCCAGCATCGATCCGAACACGATGGCGATTCGCGGATACGATTCTGCCGAATGCGGAGAGCCGTCCGCGCCGCATCGCCATCACCAGCGACGACGTGCTCTGGTACTCGGATTATTCCCGTGGCTATCTGGGCCGGTTCGATCCGGCGACCGGCAAAGGCGACCGAGTGGGCTTCTCCCGGCGGGCCGCAGTCGCAACCCTACGGGATCGCCGCTGTGAAAGACGTCCTCTGGTACAGCGAAGCGGGAGTGAAGCCGAATACGCTCGTGCGCTTCGACCCTAAGACGGAGAAATTCCAAACCTGGGCGATCCCGTCCGGGCGGCGGCGTCGTGCGTAACATCGACGTCACGCGCGACGGCAATCTCGCGCTGGCCTGCGGCGGCGTGAATCGCGTCGGCTTGGTGCAGATACGGTGAAAAACTGTGACCTTTGTTTACGCAGTATGAAGGGGATCGGCAACGGTGGTTCCCAACTGCCGAACCCTAGCACGGTGATCGGACTTGTGTGATCGGCCAGTTCGCCTCTTCCACGGCGGTTTCACACGCCGAAACACCGTGAAGATCCAAAGGTCATAAACAACCTTCAGACCTCCTGCCAGCAAAAACGGCAAACCCAAAGGACCCGGAACCGCTAGAACTGGGGCGGTGAAGAGGGCGCAATCGCAGCACCGGCGTTGCGGGAGACGGAGAGGATTCCAGCCGAAGCTGCTCGCTCGTCAGGATCAACGACAGCCCACATCGTGTACGATTGGTGATCAGTTGCGAGAGTAGGTTGCGGGCGAGCAGCATTACGACCGCGAGAGTTCTAGGTTGGGCATCAAGGTACCAGGAGAAGCAATAAGTTTGACGGCAGATGGGTAAACACCATCGTATTCAGGGGAGTCCGAAACGACGAGCCATTGCGGGAGGGGCAAGGGAAAGAAATCGCGGCCAGAAGGTTGGTGCCGAAGATGCCTCCCAAGGCGTTTAGGTCGGCGTTGTAGCGCAGGTAGAACCAATAGGCGACAATGCTCTGCACGATGAAACCACCCGCGAAGGCATCCAGCACGAAAAGTCCTGCTAGTTTCGCAACGATCCCCCAGGACTTCTGAACACCGATCTTGCGGGTCTGAGAAGTAGTTTTGATTTTGAATCGATGGTCGGCGATAGTAAGCCAGAACCGTCATTGACGGCGCAAACGACGTAACCCCAGACTAAGAACCTATAACCGGCAATTTGCGAAAGTGAAAGCAATGACGGTAAACCCACGCCCTGGGTAACCCCGCATCGCGCCGCAAAACGATCCGATCAAATTGTAGGCAGGAAAAAACAGCGGTTCGGTGTTGATCCTCAGTGGTCTGAGGAAGAATCGCTTGTTCGATAGAGAGAAAAGGGCCCTTCCTTTCCCGAAGGACTTATCGTCCCAAAGATCGCAGCTATGGTAAGAAAAATCCAATTATTACTGACAGCAAAGACCCAACCTGCAGTCGCCATTAATATGGCACCCAAAATCAGCAACATTTTTCGGCCGAGGCTATCGGCCACCGCGAGTAATGACAATCGTCATCACGGCTCCGCCCGCAAAACGGCTGAATCCAGCCAATAACAGTTGTCGTTAGTCCGATAGCGTTGAGGGTAGAGTCGAGAACAACTGAAAGAAAGCCCGTAGGCGAACGAGCGCACACCGCAGGTGGCGCAACCAACGACCATCCGTCCCGAGACAATGGTAAGGTCACAATTAAACTAGATAGACTCCCCGAGTCCCTGTCGTTGTTCCTGGCCCTTAACCCCTCCACAACACGCAGCCAGTATGATTACTTAAGCTAGCAAAGCTAACAGCAAAACCATCGCGGTTTTGAGACTTTGTGTCTCGCCGACACTACCTCGGGTTCGAAAATCAAATTTGTGCACCATCTTTACCGGGATTTTGGCAAATCGCTTCTTTATTTCGCTCTGTAAGCACAACTCGCAGTTGAGGATTTTCGAAGAAGATCGCTAGACGCCCCCCTGAGCCGGAGTATGAGTATTTCCATTTTCTGAACCCCTTCTTTTATGCCAGAGGCTAAGAGGATATATTTTCGTCATCCCGTTGTGCATGGCCGTGGTATTACGTCATGTTCTCTAACCGAATGCGCGGCAGAAACCAGTAGACTTGTCCCTTCTATCTCTGCTGTTACGGGAATAAAACGGACGGAGGAGCGGTCTTAGTTGTGGAGGAAAAAGACAAAACGGCGCGTTTTGAGCAAACCGTCTTGCCGCATATGGATGCCGCATACAATTTAGCTCGCTGGCTGACGCGCAATGAGCATGATGCACAAGATATGGTTCAGGAAGCGTACTTGCGCGCTTTTAAGTTCTTCAACGCTTTCCGTGGCGTGGATGGTCGCGCCTGGCTGCTCACGATTGTCCGCAACACCTGTTATACGTGGCTTCACCAAAATCGCGCGCACTGAAATAACCACCATGTTTGACGAAGAAATACACAGCGTTGACAGCGATACCTCAAATCCAGCCACTCTTGCGCTGCGGAGCGCTGACCATCAGCTTCTCAGAGAAGCTTTGGATGAGTTGCCCGTAGAGTTTCGTGAAGTGGTGGTCTTACGCGACCTGGAGGGCTTCTCTTATAAAGAAATCGCTGACATCGCCAATATTCCTGCGGGCACTGTCATGTCGCGCCTGGCACGCGCTCGAGAGCGGCTCAAGCAGTTGGTCTGCAATCGTCTAAAGGAGAAGCGCTAGAGATGGACTGTAAAAACGCGCAAACCTTAATTGCCGGCTACCTGGATCGCGAGCTGGACCCGGTGCAAACGGTGGAGACGGAAGATCATCTTCATGCGTGCGCTGCTCTGCTCCCAGAGCTACAACAGACCATCAAGTCCTTAACGAGGGCCTTAGAACAGGCTCTGTCTATTTCAAGGCCCCAGCCGGTCTTGAGAAGCGCATTCAGCGGGTCGTGCGCCAAGCGGCCAAAGCCGAGTCGGTCCCTCGATGGCTGTCCTGGTCGTGGGTTAGGATGGCGGCTCCCCTGGCAGCCGCGGCGCTTGTTCTATTTTACCCTTGTGCCGTTTTTGCGCGGCCCGTCCACAGAGGAAATTCTGACTCGGGGAAGTGGTCTCCGGCCATGTTCGCTCGCTGATGGCGAACCATTTAGCCGACGTTCCCTCTTCAGACCAGCACACGGTGAAGCCGTGGTTCAACGGTAAGTTGATTTTCTCGCCGCCAGTGCAAGATCTGGCTACCCAGGGATTTCCGTTGGTGGGCGGCCGCCTTGATTATCTGGATAATAGACCGGTCGCGGCGTTGATTTACCAGCGAGCCAAACACCTCATCAATGTATTTATCTGGCCTTCCAGCGAAAGCTCAGACTCTGGCATAAAAGCGAAACACGTCAGGGTTATCATGTGTTTCACTGGACTCGATCCGGCATGACATATTGGGCAGTTTCCGATCTTGAGGAGAGCCAGTTGCAGGAATTTGTCCAACTATTGCAAAATCAATCTCCGACGACGCTATAGCCTGAAGCTAGTGGAAACAACCGTCTGCGATACCAAGCGGTAAATATGGAATCTCAACGACCAACCGGTTTCTGGGCCATTCTAATGTTTCATTCGCTAGCGTCCCCCGCTTAACCGCCAGAGCTTTTCTTCGCCGGTAGTAGCGATCACGGTCATCGCGGCCACGGCCTGCCACATCCTGCGCCCACTAATAGCGGACCGGGATTGCCCGTCAATTAACACTAGTTTTCCTCGCCCGGTCATGTTTTGGCGGCAGCCTCGCGGGCCTTGTTCAATTTGCCCAGGGCGCTGTACGCCGCATATTTGTAGACGTCGCCCAGCGTCGGATAGTTGAAGACCGTGTGGATGAAGAAGTCGATGTCGCCGCCGAAGCTCAGGCAGGCCAGACCGACGTGAACCAACTCGCTGGCGATCTCGCCGATGACGTGCACGCCCAGGAGCTTGCCGCTGGGGACCTCGAAGATCATTTTGATCATCCCCTCGGTGTCGCCGATGATCTGGCCGCGGCCATGATTGCCATATTTGTCCTTGCCGACGACGTACGGAATATTTGCGTTTTTGCATTCTTCTTCGGTTTTACCTACCTGGGAAATCTCCGGGATCGTGAAGATGCCGGCCGGAAGAATCGGGGCGAGCTTGGTCTTGTAGTGCAGGCCAAAGGCGTGGCACATGGCCAGGCGGCCTTGCTCCATGCTGGTGCTGGCCAGGGCGGGCGCGCCGATGACGTCGCCGGCGACGTAGATGCTGGGGACCTTGGTCTGATAGGTGATCGGATCGAACCCGTCGGGGCTTTCGCGCTTGGGATCGGGCCCTTTCTTTATCAACAAGCCGTATTGATTGATCGGGATGCCCAGTTCCTTCAGTCCCAGGTCCTTTGTGTTGCCGTCGCGGCCGAGAGCGTAGAGGACCGCATCGGTCGTCAGGACCTGGCTGCTCTTGAGTTTGACGTTGACCTGGCCGTTTTCGGAGATGACCGCCGCCGGGTCTTCCTTGGCGTCGGGGAGGCTTTCGTTCATGCACAGTTCGATGCCGTCGCGGCGCATGCGGCTCATGAATTCCTCCCCGATCTCACCGTCGAGCAGGGAATCCAGTGCCCGCGGTTTGGGATGGACCAGCGTGGTCTTGACGCCCAGAGCGTTGAAGAGACAGGCGTATTCCGATCCGATGACGCCGCCGCCGATCACCACCATCGACTTGGGAAGCTGCTTCATCTCCAGCACAGTGGTGGCATCGAAAATATTGTCGTCGTTGAACTGAACATTTTTGGGCCGCGCCGGAGTCGAGCCGGTGGCGACGAGAATGATCTTTCCGCGGACCTTTTTCACGGAGCCGTCGGGACAGGTGACCTGGACCGTGTTGGGATCGACGATGCGGGCGACGCCGGTCATGCGGGCGATGTTGTGCCAGGAGGCGGCGAGGTTGCGGGCGGCGCGCTCCTGTTCGCGGCGCTGGACGAGGTTCTTGCGGTGCATGAAGCTGTTCAGCGTGATGTCGGCTTTGAATTGTACGTTCAAGCCTTCGCCGAGCTGGCGAGTGCGGAAGCCGGAGAGGAACAGGGCCGATTCGCGCAGGGTTTTGCTGGCGAGAGTGCCCCAGTTGATGCAGGCGCCGCCCAGCTCGCGATAGGCTTCGATGACGATGGTCTTGTGACCGAAATAGGCCGCCTGCGCGGCGCCCTTTTCGCCGGCGGGTCCGCCGCCGATGACAATGAGTTCATAGTCATAGTCAGGCATGAGACACTCCATCGTTGAGCCGCTGCGATTTTCAGCACCGGCGGTATTGCGGTCATCCCCAACAACGTCAGCGCCTCCGGATACCACTTCTTCGTCTAAGTGACAGCCTCATTTTAAGCCACTAGACAGTGCTGGACTCTCACGATGCGCGTCTGTTTCTTCTGCCGTCCGTTCTGATGTCGTTTGTGCCAAAATTTCGACAGCGATTCCCAGCCTTCGGGCTTCCTCGGCGCGTCCCACATACTTTCATGTTCATTACCTTCGTATAGGCGCGGTATGTGGCCTCTTCACCGCTTGGGCTTAAGCACCGTTCGCACTTCATTCCCGACCTCCATAAAGTTAATCATCTCCGGTAACCTTCGCTATAAGAGAACGCCGTAGTTGAATGGGTCTTCTCGGTAAGAACGTTCCAGAATAGAAAATCAGCGTCATGCTGAATCGCCCTCTGGAAGAAGAACAAAGACCCCTTCGAGTTTGTCTTCGTCCTCTAGAAGCCCGCGATCGACAGCCATCCGTTGGATCCCGAATCGATCAAACCAACCGACTGCTATAAGGTCACCCGGATTGTCGTACAGCTCCAAGTAATCCGACCGGTCTTTTGGTGGTTGGGGTCATCATATACAGCAACCTGCTCCCAGCGTCTGGCCTTCAACAACCAATGGAGAAGACGAGACCAGAGTGAGAGTGATGCTGTTCCAGCCGCGAAAGCAGCAAAGAAGAACCTCCGGCTCGGATGGCATTGTCGGCGGCTTCTAGAGGCTCCAGTTGCTATGAATCCAAGAAAGAATAACAAAGCGACTAAGCTCTAAGATCATGATGATAATAAGATTCTGTTTTTTTAATGTGCATGACCTTTTTCCTTCAGCTCGGTTAAATTTCAGTTCCACGTGACTTGCCTATGAAGCACGAACTCCTGCCCCGTTCTCATCGACCTGAATTATCGGATCACACCAACAGAAATCCGAGTCCAAGTGGTTGAGCCCGATCGGCATCTCCACCGGCGCTACCGCTGGTAAAAACCATGTCGGATTCACGAACAGCACAGCAGGCCTCCTCTCAGAAATGCGTTTTTCCCTCGTCTTCTTTTCACGGAAAATCCTCATTCGCTGCCTAGTCGTTGGAGTAGCTCGACGCAACCCAGTAAGTGTGGTATTTTCGGCACTCACTTCGATCGTAACTCTGAGCAGCTAAACAGCCACACCCCGCTATCGAGACTACCGACTAGAAGCAGGGCTGCCAAAAACGATGTTGCGATCTTCATTCTATTCACCGCGTTTCCGGCAAATCACGGCCTCTGCTCTGTTTGACAAGGGCGCACCGGAAAATATTCCCTGCGAGAGAAATATTCTCTAAAAACTCGGCGCCGCGGAATCGTTTCTGAAGAAAACCATTTATGAATTGTGTGAAGATGAGGCGGCCGTGCAGCGAAGAAGACAAAGGATGCTTCTCTATTTTCGCCCGATACTCTTCTTCCAGCTCAGGAGTTTGAGAGCTTTCCCGAAGAACTTCGTTAGGGCCTGAGAGAAGGCTCATGTTAGCGGTTTTGGAGGAAACCGTTGCTTACTTACTAGAGTTGTGTCGCGAAACGGAGGGATCGAACCAGTACGGGTGCATTATCCTATATTTCTGCCACTCGCGGATTTACTGTGGGCCTGCGTCCCAACCATGTCTCAAACACGAACTCGATCATTTAATCTTATTCTTGATCGCAGGGAATCGATTTCAAATAATCTGCGATGGCGAGAGCGTCTTCTCGTTTCATGTCTTTGAAACCGTGCGGCGCTCCTTGGATGACTTCGGCCATGAGGCCTTGGACATTATCCAAGTCGGGCTTAGTCCCCGTTAGCAACAGCTCAGCGATATCTTCCCGTTTCCAGTCGCCGATACCTGTCTCTTTGTCAGGCGTAATATTCGGAATATCTTCGCCGAGCGGACTAGTTTTAGCTCCCGCGCCAGCGAGGTAGAGCGACCGATTTGGCACACCGATGAAATTTCTCGGCGTATGACAATCGCCACAGAGAGAAACATGCTCGACCAAATATCGCCCACGCTCGATCCCGCTCTTGGGGGCTTGAGCGGGCGACTTCGAAAAACGGCCAAAGATTTTTAGATAAGTGGGTATTCCTAAGCTGCGCGTGAGCGGTGCCCGGCTTTCCAGTTCCGGCGTTGCCTTCTTAACGGGTTTGAGCGTTTTCAGATAGGCAATGAGCGCTTTCAGATCTTCTTCCGCCATGCCCGAGTAGGCCTGATACGGCATCACGGGGATAATGTTGCTGCCGTCGCGTCGAATTCCCTTAACGATGGCGTCGCGGATCTGTTGATCCGTCCAATTGCCGAGCCCCGTTTCTTTGTCTTGGGTGATATTCGTGCTGTAAACTTTTCCGAGCGGAATCGGAAAAGCGCGAGCCCTGGCGTTGAAGGTTCCCTTGGCACGGTGTGACAGGCGCAGCCGCCAGCCAACGAAAGATATACTGACCTCGCTGGACAAGATCACTACCGTGCTCTTGGGACCAAGCATCGCCAGAATGGATTAGAAAAAGAAAAAGAGCAAAAATAACCATCTGCTCTGTCTCATCATTGCAACACCTGTTTTGCCAAACTGCATGGAAAGTAACCGATAACCTTCGACAGCGCTCAGGGCGACCGGTTGAGTATCGGAATGAGCTTGCCGCTCGTGCTGAGCCGAGTCCAAATCGTCTTTATTTGGGGCTCCGAACGGCCTGAGGCTTGGCGTCTCCGGTCAGCAGTTCGCCCTTCATGCCCAGGGCCGAGTGAAACTTGCAAAAAAGCGCACCAGCTCCAGACTGCGGGAAGGTGACTTCAACCACCACCTTTCCCTTAGGTGGGATATCCATATCCAGCTTTTGCTCCGGGATGGTGAAGCTGTGCAGCGTATTCGATTCATTCTCGATCTCTAGCTTCAGCTTTTGTCCGGGCGTCCCCCGAAGGAAAGCGGGCTCGAAGTAGTATTCATCGGCTTCTAAATCCACCTCCGCTAGCCCACTCACGTCTTTAACCTTGGGTTGTTCCGCCGCCGAGGCGATGACAGAGGGAGTAAAGGTGAGCGATGCAGCCAGCATTAAAATACGTGACATTCTCATGGTATTTTCGTTCTTCCTTTCTAAACGTAGAGGATCGATTTGTGTCAAATACATTCCCGAGGGAGAGGCATAAGCCCTCTCCTCCAACCACGGCCATGGAGCTCTTAGTTTCCAGTAGACTCTCTGGATTGTTGCGCAGAAGTTGCGACGGCCGGCGCAAAGGCTGTCATTGCTGTTGTCGGACCCGGCTGCACCGCGATCTTGCGCGGGGCGTTGCCAACCGGGATGGTGGCCGTTACCTTCTGGCTGGCAAGGTCTACAACCGATACGTCATTGGAGCCTTCGTCCGTGACGTAGACAGTGCGTCCATCGGAGCTGATCGCGATCCAATGGGGTAACTTACCCACAGTGACGCTGGCGCTTCTGGTATTGCTGCTGGGGTCTAGAATCTCTAGATTCCCAGGACCCTGGCTGACGACCAGGCTCGATTTTCCGTTGGGCGTGAACAGCGGATAGTGCGGCGATGCTCCACGGGGATCTCGCCCACGACCCTCTTGGTCGCTGTGTCGAGCACTTGCACGGCGTCGGCGCCGGCCACTGTGAAGTAGAGCCACTTGCCGTCTGGGCTAATATCGAGCGCGCGGGGCGTCTTTTGTAGGGGCACGCGGCCTATCTCGACGTTGTTGACGAGATCAACAATGACGAGGGCCGTAGCACCTTGCTGCTGGGAGCCGACATAGGCGGTGCGCCCGTCTGGGCTTATGGCGCTGTTATGAGGCTGTGCCACCGGAACCCTTCCGACAATACGGTCCGTGGCGGTGTCTATGATAATTGATTGGTTGGCGCCAAAGCCCGATACCAGCACTTTGCTTCCATCAGGCGCAATCGCCAGGCCGTGCGGCGTCGGACCGACCTCTATACTCCCCACCACGCGATCTGTCGCAGTGTCGATAACGCTTACCGTTGAAGCTCCATCGCTGCTCACGTAAACCTTACGTCCGTCGCGCGTAACAACCAGACCATGCGGTCCGGCGGGAATTGGAATGCGTGCGGAGCACGCGGTTAGTGCCCGTGTCGACCACGGCAACAGCGTTGTCCTTGAAGAGGCCTATGTAGGCCTTGGCCGGCTGAGTGGGAGCGGCAGGCTGCATCATCTCGGTGCAGGCAGCCAGCGCGAATAGGGCAACCCCGGTAAGGCGCGCAGCCACCGAAAACCCTTACGGATCTGTATATTATGCGTTGTCATTTTGTAATTCCTCCTTATAAAATCTCTTGTGTATGTCTGTATGACTATTTCATTTGAACAAATATTCCCGTGGGCAGTGGCTCGGCCCTTAGAGGCTCTCCTTAGAGCTCTGCTGACGAACGAGAATTATTCGTTTTGTACTTATCGATTGCTTCCTTGAGGTCGTCGTACTCCGCGCATTTTCCAAAGAAAGGACAAGCTTTTTCAGCGCCTGGAGTTGCTTCTCGGCGTTGGCAGGTTGATTCATGTCGAGGTAAAGCTCGCCAAGATATTCATGCGTGCTCCGATGATTGGAATCTATCTTCAGAGCCTTCTGGTAATGCTCCATCGATTTGTCGAAGGTGCCGAGTTTGCGATAACTGTAGCCGAGCATGGTGTGAGCGTCGGCATCGTTCGGGTTCTCCTGAACGGCTTTCGTTAAATTTCCCACGGCAGACTTGAAGTCCTTCGCCTCGATGGCTTTCCGTCCAGCAGCAATATTCGGATTATCAGGCTGCGCCTTTGGTAGAGCGGCGAAAGCCAGGGCTTGCATGAACACCAAACCAAGAACCAACGTAATAGCAGCAAATAACGATTTCATATGTAGACCTCCTTTGTAGATGGACAAACGGGTGAGCGGATTTGAGTAACCGGCATGCCTGTTGCACACCTGAAACCTTTATCGTCCGGCCTTTCTAATCTTATGACTATTTCAATCTGAGTTTATTCCCGAAGACCCAATTCCGACTCTCACGGCGGTGTGCCGAGGATCGGTGCCCACCAGAGGCAACAGGTTACTGCCTGTTGCCCCCAGGAGCTGGATCAAAAATCCTCAATCGTTGTACTCGCTCTGGAACCTATGCTGCATCTCAAGCTTCTGAGACTGAATCTCTTCCTTCCCCAGAGGATCATGGTTGCAAGCACCATAGAAATCGACGATGTCATCGGTATCCTTAAGGACCGGTTGAGACGAAGCCAAAGTGTCTTCACGAATGCTCTCGAACTTCGTGTGGCAGTAACTGCCGTCGGCTAAGACATCTTTGGAGATGACAGCTTCAGCCCCTGCTGACGCTGCGCTCAAGCCCAAAGCTCCCGTCAGAAACACAACAGACATAAGCGACTTGATGTTATTCATGTTTATCACCTCCTTTCCGGCCAACTCGCGGCCTCTGCTATATGAGACTCAAGTCTTCGGCAAAAATTCCTTAAAGAGTTTTGAAAACTGCTTTCCACGAGTTTCTTCGGTGAGCGGGCACAGAAAAAGAACTCTTGAATGTAATTCGGCCCACGGGAAGAATATGGAGCAGTGGCGCGCCAACGCGCGTTTAAATGTTTTACGGTTTTCGGCGTCGTTGAAACTATATTCCCTTGCGCAGACCATGTGCTCATAAAATGTCCCTCAGATATTCAAGTGATCTTCTCCGTTGTGAGAACGAAGTGGTTGTTCCACTTTCCTTTCAAACCCAAGACTGCTCAGCAGAAAAGTATTTCCGCGAAAGGGTCGGCCTACCGGGGGAAGGGGCGGAAACCCCTTCCCTTAGCCGGATAAGTTGTTTAACTGCCATACTCCCTCTCGAACCTGCGCTGGAGGTCGCGCTTCTGGGACTGAATTTCTTCCTTTCCCAGAGGATCGTGATCACAGGGTCCGTAGAAGTCGATGATGTCACCCTCGCTAGGATCCTTAAGAACCGGACGTTTCCAACTCAAAGTCCTCTCCTCGATCGCCGGGAACTTTATGTGGCAGTAGCTCCCCTCGGCCAAAACATCTTTGGAGATCACGCTTTCGGTCCCCGCCGCTGACGCTATGCTTGAACCCATAGCTCCGGCTAAAAATAAAACTGACAAAACTGTTTTCATGGTCTTCATCTCTCTCACCTCCTCTCCGGCCCCTTTCGTTGGCCTTCGTCCCATGTGACATGGCCGCAACGGAAAAAATTCCCTCCAAAAATATTGCTATGGGGAATTTCGTGCGTCGATGCAAAGTCTCAAAGATATGGACAACGTCTTAGATTTTCGCGCGGAAGAAGCGCTGGCGGCCCTATTTCAACCGGACACTGTTGCTCCCGCTGAATACTTAAAAATTTATGAAAGAAAGCCTGGCTTAGAGCCGGGAAAAAACTTATGCTCGCGGTGCTGGAAGATGCCATCGGCTGCTTCCAAAACTTTGTCTGTGCAACGGACAACCGGCAGAAGAAATGGTTTCTGGAAGCGGAGGAATGGTTTAACGAGCGAGGAGAGCGAGTGGATATTCTCCTTCGAGAATATCTGTGACGTCCTACGGACTTGATCCTCAGTACCTTAGGCAAGGATTGATGTCTTGGAAGCGCAAACGTCTTGCGGCCGGCGTAGTCGAGTCGAAAACCCACGCCCTACCGCATTAAAGACAGCCAGTGAGCATTCCTCAAAAGACCTAGGTCATAACAAGTACGGCTGACAGTATAAGTTAAGCACACGGAAGGCAGCGATCGTTTATTCTTTCACCGCGCTAACCGCGCGACCCGCTGCTCATGGCGTTTAGCCGTCCGCCATCCACCGGCAGGATGGTATTGGTAATGTAGCTCGCTTTGTCGGAAGCCAGAAAACCGCGGCTTCGGCGACGTCTTCCGGTTGGCCGATGCGGCGCAAAGGAATCATGTCGTATTCCGGTTTGCGATTCCCCATATCCTTTGACCCATCGGCGTACCGACGAGCCCGGAGATAATCCCATTCACTCTAATGTTGTAAGGCGCGAGATCAGCCGCCGCTTGGCGGGTGAGCGAATTGATCGCGCCTTTGGATACCGAATAAGCAGCGCCGCCGGGACTCGACCTCTCGCCGGAGCCGGCGGAGATGTTGATGATGGCTCCGCCCCCTTGTTCTCTCATCATCTTGCCGGCGTGTTGAATGCAGAGAAAATAACCGGTCAAATTAATGGTCATGATCCGGTTCCATTCATCAAGGGACACGTCCAATACACCACCGCTTGTGGAGTGAGCCACACTATTAATCAAGATATCCAGACGCCCATGTTGTTTGCGGATATGATCGAACATGGCTGCTACTTGTGCTGGAATGGCAACGTCAGCGGTAAAATAGTCGCCGCGAATTTCTCCAGCGATTTTTTAGCGTCCTCTTCATGGCGCGAATGCACAATGACCTTCGCGCCCTCTCGAGCGAAGGCACGGGCAATGCCCAGCCCAATGTTATGAGTCGATCCCGTAACTAGCGCAACTTTGTCCTTCAGCAGCATACAAGTATTCCTTTGTCCAAGAGAAAGAAAATTAGGAGAGCAATGCCCCGCCGCAGCTACTTCCCGAGCCGGCGGTGCAAGCGTAGCAGTGATTGCCCACCGTGATCGGCAAGTGTTGTACGTGATCGACAGACAACGTCGAGATATTGAGCGCTTTGCCTTCGGCGTCCCGAATGGGTAAATCGAGCATCTGATTGAAGTCGCAATCATAGATCGTCCCTTCCCAGCCGATGCTTATGAGATTTCGGCACATCACCTGGTCGAGTGTCGACGCGTTGAAACTGCTTTCCAGAAGCTCCCTGTATTGTTCGTACTCGCCGCGCAGCTTGAGATGTGTCGCATAGCGGGTAATGGGCATATTGCTAAGGCAATAAAGTCGATTAAAAATGATGCCGAACTTCTCCTTGAGTATTCGTTTGTAATCCTGCTCGAGTTGGTCTTGCGGCGGCGGCAGGTGAGGGCCAACAGGATTATAAACCAGATTCAGTGCTAAACCGCTCTCCGACTGCCCGTATCCCAGTTCGTTGAAAATCTGCAGCGCCCGAATGCTCAATTCAAACGTCCCCTTTCCCCGCTGTCGATCAACGTTTTCCTCAGAGTAGCATGGCAAGGAACAAACCAGCTCTACTCGATGGCGCTTAAAAAATTGCGGCAAATAGTCCTTACCCGGCTCAAAGATCACCGTCAGATTGCAACGATCCATGACGTGACGCCCAAGGCCAACCGCCGACTCTACGAGATAGTCAAAGGTCGGATTGAGCTCCGGCGCCCCGCCTGTAATATCCACCGTTGGAATATTCGTACGCCCAAGAAAACGCAGCACCGCATCGACGGTTTCCCGGCTCATTAATTCAGTGCGATTGGGTCCCGATTCGACGTGACAGTGAATACAGGCCAAGTTGCAGTACTTGCCCATATTTACCTGCAGGACGTCGACCCCGCGGCGGTTAAAATCCTTGCCGCTGAGATGAATTCTTTGCGCAAAAGGTTCCATGGAAAAACACCCTCACCTCGATCCTCTCCCCATCAAGGGCGAGGAAGGTAAGATTTATCGTGCTCGCGTGCTCTGTCTCCTTGTCTCCTTGTCTCCTCGTCTCCTGTGTCCGTGTCTCCCTGTCTGCCTTTCTCCTTGTCTGTCTTCTAAGAGCAACAAGTCGAGGCCGGGCCACAAACACCAGTCGAGGCATCCGTGACTTTGTATTCAGCGCCTTTCGTCTCGCGCGGATGTCTCTTATGATCGCGCGAGCAGTCGAAGACACCGGCTTTTTCCGGCGGTACCTCCTCTCGCGGCGGGACGAGAGTGAACTGATCCTCATATGGCGGTTTGGAATAGATTTGGAAGGTTTTCTCGCAAACCGCCACCCGCACGCCGCGCGGCAGGACGTGATCGTCGTCGTCCACTACTCGTTTCCAAGGACCGCGATAGATCACGGCCTGATTGCGATCGATGCAGGGCCCTTCTTTGCCTTTGTAGGCTGTGATTGTGATGGCACGAAACTCAATCCCTTCCACAGTCTGATAGGGCTCGGAACGGAGGTCTTCAATGCGGAGGCCGTAGAACTTCGCGTCTTCGAAGGCTTGAAGAAACGCTTCTTCAAGGAAGGCACCGGAAACACAACCACTCCAGAGTGCTGGATCGTTGGCAAGATATTGCGGCACCGGCTCGTCGCTGACGATGTCGGAAATCACAACTCGTCCGCCGCGCTTGAGCACCCGGTACATTTCCGTGAACAGCTGTTTTTTATCCTCGGGGTGGACCAGGTTCAACACGCAGTTCGAAACAATCACATCGATGGATTCGTCGGCGACTAACGGCTGTTCATGTCTGATCTGCTCCTGATAGGTCTGTAAATTGGCGAGATCCGAGACCGAGCGAACCGGATGGCGCTGGAGAAACTGCTCCACCAATTCGAGGTCGGTTTTCAGATCCTGAATCTTGCCGCGAGCGGAACTCGACGTTATGATAGCCCAGTTTGTCCCCGATCGACTCTTGATGTTTTCTCGCCAGCGCCAGCATGGGAGGATTGAAGTCTACGCCGATGACCTTGCCCTGAGCGCCCACTACCTGAGACATGATGTAGCAGCGCCTTGCCACTGCCGGAGCCGAGATCCAGGACGATATCTCCCGATTTCACGAACCTCGAAGGATCTCCGCAGCCATAATCTTTCTCCAAGATCTCTGCCGGAATGACTTGCAATAGAGAATTGTCGTAATTGACCGGAACGCAAAGACCAACTTCGGCCTCCGTGGGCCGCCTTGCCGTATCTTTGGAGCACTGCTTCTTCGAAGCTAATTCCCAAGCGATCCATGCCGTTGTTTTCACGAATCTTCTCTTGTCCATCTCCACCCATGATAGCTCTCCTTTCGCCAATCTCTACGATACGGGAAAAAGATCCAGGACGAAAGCCACAGAAGCACCGAGCAGGACATCGACCGATTGGCAGCCGTCCCAATAGGAACTTGGGCTCTGGTGCTCAACAACGATGCGCCTCAGAAAAGTTGACCGTGCTAACAAAAGGCCTTGAGCCACCCATTATCCCATCCCAGGACTACGCCCGCGATAGAGGAATTTTGGCGTTAGCGAAGTCTCAAGCCAAACGAGCTAAGGTAGGGAGGTCTAATTACGCGCTGGGCGTTGCGCTGGCTTGGAGCAGGTAGGCCTGAATAAATTGATCGATGTCGCCATCGAGAACGGCATCCGCGTTTCCGACCTCGACTCCGGTGCGGTGATCTTTGACCATTCGGTAGGGATGGAGCACATAGGAGCGAATCTGGCTGCCCCACGCGATATCTTTCTTCGTCTTGTGATAGACCTCCATCTTTTCCTTCTGTTTCTCGATCTCCAACTCATACAAACGGGAGCGCAGAATCTTCATCGCCATTGCCCGGTTTTTATGTTGTGAGCGCTCGTTCTGGCAGGCGACCACGATTCCCGTGGGCATGTGCGTCAAACGCACGGCCGAGTCTGTCTTGTTGACATGCTGCCCGCCGGCGCCGCTAGAACGGTAGGTGTCGACCCGAAGATCCGCTTCGTTGATCTCGATTTTGATGGTGTCGTCCACTTCCGGATAGACGAAAACCGACGCGAAGGAAGTGTGCCGTCGGGAATTCGGCGTCAAACGGCGAGATCCGCACTAGCCGATGGATACCGGCTTCGGCCTTTAGATAGCCGTAGGCGTAGTCGCCTTCCACCGTGAAAGTAACACTCTTGACGCCGGCTTCTTCGCCTGGCTGATATTCGAGGATCTCTTTCCGATAGCCGCGGCGGTCCGCCCAGCGGAGATACAAGCGCAGCAATATCTCCGCCCAGTCCTGCGCTTCGGTTCCACCGGCACCTGGGTGAAGAGTTACAATCGCATTGCGTCGGTCGTCGGGCCCGCCAAGGAGTTGTGTAAGTTCGGTCTGGGCCATCCCTTGTGCGACCTCGGCGACCTTCGTGGCGGCTTCGCTGAGCGCCTCTTCGCTCTTCTCATCTTTCCCCAGATCGAGAAAGAACCGCGCTTCTTCTAGAGACGATCGATATTTTTCCCAGGAGTCTATGACATCTTTGAGGGAGGCTTGCTCTTTGAGAATGCCTTGGGCCTTTTCGCTGTCGTTCCAGAAATCAGGCTGTGAAGTGACTTTGTTTAGCTCCTCGACCCGCTTCTGTTTCCCATCGAGGTCAAAGACGCCTCCGCAAAAGTTCGAGTCGCTCTTCCAGGTGGGCAAGTTGCTCTTTGGTTTCTTCTAACATCTCTCTAACAGCCTTTCGTCCAATACCGGGTTGCTCTGATCCTTAATATCGCCCAGGCTCAGCCGTCGAGTTAAACGATCGGTTGAAGCACCGGCAAATAATTATACCTTTAATATACCCTGGTCACAAAGCGCGCGATAGATCTTCTTCTCCAGACGGTCCATGATCCGGGCGTCTTTCGGCGAGCGCTCATGGTCATACCCAAGCAGATGCACAATGCCGTGAATCAAGAGCGTCACCATTTCCTCGTTCAACGGTCGCCGTCTTTCTTTGGCCTGTTCTTTAGCCTTTTCCACCGAGACAACCACGTCCCCTAACAGCTGCACACCCGTGGGCAACTCGTCCCCGACAGTAAACGATAACACGTCTGTCGGATAGTCCTTTTGCGAAACTTGGCATTTAGTTTCCGGATCTCCGCGTTGCCGACCAATACCAGGCATAACTCGGCCTTATCTTGCTCGACTATCTCTAACACTTTCTGGGCGACTTTCTTCAGTTTGCGACTGGAAAACTCTTTGCCGTCATCCCTGCGGATGATTTCAACAGGCATCGCGGGAGTGTAACTTTTCCTTGCTGATCTTGCGAACGAGAGAATAGGGGAGGGCTTGAAACCCGTCCCCTACAATTCCTAACGGACGTCAAAGACCTGCTGGTAGGAAGCAATCAACTCATTAAGGTTGGCTCCGATGGAGGCCGGGTTCACGAAAACGAAGTCCTTCTTATAAAGCTCTTGATGGCGTGGGATCTGCTTTACACCCTTCCGCAGTGTTAGCCGCGGAATCTGCTGTGCCATCAACGACTGCGCCTCTTCCGACAAAATCCAATCAATGAAAAGGATCGACGCGTGAGGATGGGACGATCGACGCATCAGAGTCAACGCGTTTGGCTCCGCAGGGTAGGGGTCAAGGAGACGATAGTCAATGGGCGCCCCTTTTTCTTTATACTCAGTGGCACGTCGACCGCGCGCGGCAAGGGTGATGGCCGACTCGCCAGCTAGCATGAGCTGCAGGCGCATGATGCTGCTGGAACCGGGTATATGCAACTGCTGCCGGGCCAGCGCTTTCATGTAATCCAGCCCTTTCGCCTTTCCCATTCCATCGAGCATCACCGAATACCAGGCGTACTCGTCGTTGCCCATGTTCATCTTGCCTTTCCACTTGGGCTGGAGCAGATCTTGATAGCTGCGGGGCGCCTCTTCCTGTGATACCAGTTTGGTATTGAAAGCCAGCACGATGGGCGTGACCTCGAAGGACGACCAGAAACCCTGCGGGTCGTAGGAACCGGCGGGGAAGGCTTTGAGTTCGGGCGACAAGTAAGGGGCCGAATGACCTCTCTGCTTTAACTCCCACATCTCCACCGGTGCCGATCCTACTATATCTACCGCGAATAGCCCGGCTCTCGCTTCCGTGTCAATCTTGGTCATGACAGTGGACTGTGTAAGGCGACTGGCTCTCACTTTCACATAGGGAACAGTTTTCTCGAAAGCGCCGACAATTTTTGGGAAATCGGTCAGGCTCATCGAGGTATACCAGACCACTTCGCCTTCCTTGCGGGCGTTTTCCTCTATGACGCCTTTCCGTTGCGCAAGAGGCAAGCTACGGATATTCTTCAGAGCATCGTCAATCGTTGCGGCGCCTGCTGGAAGAGCAACGTGAAAAGCGATAAAGGTGCTCGTCAGCAATAAACGCAGCACATTAAATCGGGAGACCTTTCTGATCATCTCGTTTCTCTGAGTTGGCCCCGTGTAACACTTCCGGAAAGACCGGTCAAGGTAAGCCTCAGGGAAGGCGTAGATTTTATTGACTTGGCCTAGTCGATTTGCTAGTAAACTGAAAGTTCGACTTCTTAGGAGGAATGAGAGATGACTTATATCATTGCAGAGCCCTGCATAGGCGTGAAGGATACCGCTTGTGTCGATGTCTGTCCGGTCGATTGCATCCATCCGACCAAAAACGAGACCGAAGAATTCGAGAAAGAGAACAAGCTCTATATCGATCCTGAGGAGTGCATCGATTGTGGGGCTTGCGAGCCGGTCTGCCCTGTCGAGGCCATCTTTGAAGAGGCGGCGACTCCGGAGAAGTGGAAGAACTTTATTCAGGTAGACGCCGACTGGTTCAAAAAAGAAAGGCTGAATCTCGTCTTCTTCGTTGTGTGAATTTGCTCGAAGGGCTGAGGAAATTCCCTCAGCCCTTCTTTTTTTAGGGAGCAAGATCTATGGTTTTAGTTCTCAAAAACGATCAGATGAAAGACCTCCTTCCCATGGGAGAAGAAATCGATGCCATCGAGCAGGCCTTTCGCGAACTGGGCCAGGGTGTCGCCATGAATGCGCCACGCGCCCGGCTAAGAACCCCGTGGAAGGAAGAAGGCGGCCAATACTATTTTAATAATATCATGGGACTCGTCCCGGGTATGAAGTCCATGGCGCTGCGTATCGATTCGAGCTTTTCCAAAGAGGTGCAGATCGCCGGCAGCAAGCGCCGTGTCTATCCTGGTGACTTCGTCGGTCTCGTCATGCTGTTCGACATGGATACCTGTGAGATCTTAGCGCTCATGGACGACCATCACATTTCCACCATGCGGGTGGGTGCTACCAGCGCCGTTGCCAGCAAATACCTCGCGCGCAAAGACGCCAAAATCCTGGGGCTCTTGGGGTCCGGTGAACAAGCCCGAACTCAAGTAACGGCTCATCTATCTGTGCGTCCGCTCACGAAGGTCAAGGTGTACAGTCCGACGAAAGAAAATCGCGAGAAGTTCGCGCGCGAAATGAGCGCACAAACAGGGAGTCGAAGTCGTGCCCGTAGCATCTTCTGAGGAAGCGGTCCGCGGCAGCGATATCGTCAGCGCCGCGACGAACACCGTCGATCCGGTCGTGCAAGGGCGCTGGCTCGAAGAAGGCATGCACCTCACCAGCCTGGTCGGCGGCGACGGCTTCCTGCCGCGCAAGGAGCTCGACGACGAGGCGGTCAAGCGAGCCGCCCTTATCGTTGTCGGCTACAAACCGCAAATTTTCATCGACAAACAAGCGGAATTTCACGACCGCATTGAGCGCGGCATCGTCAAAGCCGAAGATTTGCACGAGCTGGGCGAGCTTGTGAACGGCAAGTGCCGCGGCCGCAACGACGCCAAAGAGATCACCTTGTTCAAGAACAACACCGGCATGGGGATCCAATTTGCCGCCACGGCTCGAAAGATGTACGAGAAAGCCAAGGAGAAGGGGATTGGCGCGGAGCTTCCTTTGGACCTGTTCATGACCCGGCGGGGTGACAAGGCTTATTCCCCTTGATCGCGAGTTTGCGGGTTGGTCACGGCCATAATATTTTCGCATCTAGAACCGGAAAAGAAAATCGATGAGATCACTCCTGCTATTGCTGTCTCTGCTCTGGGTATTCTTTGCCTCTGCCGCCCTCGCGGCTGAATCGGCGGTCGTTGAAGGCGCAAAGAAGGAAGGTGCCTTGGTCTTTTATACAACCATGGACATTCAGAATAGCAAACCGCTGCTCGATGCCTTCTCAAAGAAATATCCTTTCATCAAAGGCGATCTCGTTCGACTGGGCGGCACCGCGATGGTGAGCCGCATCATAACCGAGGCGCAAGCAGGCGCAAACAGATTCGACGTTGCCGTAGGCATCTCACCGTCGTATATGCCGATGCGAGAAAGAAACCTAATCGCGCCCTACCTGTCTCCTGAATTTCCCAGTCTGTATAATGACTTTTACGATCCCAAGGGTTATTGGGCGACGGTTTATCTCAACACCTTAGTGCTCGGATACAATACTAAAGTCATCACTCCAAACGATCTGCCTAAAACTTACGAGGATCTGCTCAAACCTCAATACAAGCAAAAGTTCATTATCGATATCGAAAATCACGACGTGTTCGTGGGCTTGAGTCAGGAATGGGGCCAAGAAAAGGCGATCGCTTATTTCAAAGGTCTTGCGAAGCAGGAACCGGTGTTCCTACGCGGTAACACGAATCGAGCGAACATGGTGAGCGTTGGTGAACGCTCCATGACTTTCGTCTACGCTCAGGTCATCGAGCGTATGAAGCAAACGGGTGCGCCGGTGGATTGGATCCCTCTGGAGCCGGTCAACGTCGAGGTGAATGTCTCGATGCTCGCCGCCAAAGCGGCTCATCCAAACGCGGGTAAGTTATTTGTCGACTACTTAATTTCCAAAGACGGCCAGGAGTTCCTGAAGACGTTTCGTCGAATCGGCCCGCGCAAAGACGTCAAGCCTGATCCACCCAAACTTTTCGAAGGTTTTCGCCGCCGCGTGGTCACCCCGGACGTATACAAGAACTTGCGCGAGATCACCAAGCTACACAACGATGCTCTAGGAATTCGCTGAAGAATAAGGAGGCAATCATGCGAGAGTGGGAAGAATTTATCCCTGAACAGGAACGCAAGATTTACGAGAAAGCCGGCTACAAAGGCAAAGACCAATTCGGCCGCAATCCGGCGCTGTTGATTATCGATGTCATCACCGGTTTTACCGGCACCAAGCCGTTGGATGTTATGGACGCCATCGATGAATTTCCCACGAGTTGCGGGAAGGTCGCGTGGGATGCCCTGCCGAAGATTGAACAATTGCTCGGCGCCTGTCGAGACGCGGACGTTCCGGTGATCTATTCCACCAGCGACCCGGACTTTAAAGCGGCCTTCGGCAATGCCACCAAGCGCGGCGTCGATGCCACGGACTTCGAAAAGCTGGCAACCCAATTTCCCGAGATGATCAAGCCCCAAGAGCGGGAGTTCATCGTCCGTAAAGCGCGCGCCAGCGCTTTCCGGCACGCACTTGATCACCTATCTGGTGCGCAAGAATATCGACTGCTTATTGGTTACCGGTACGAGCACTTGCGGCTGCGTGCGCGGCACGGTCCTGGACGGCTATTCCTTTGGTTATCCGGTTTTCTTGGTCGAGGAGTGTGTCTTCGACCGCTCGCGTACCTCGCACCTGGTCAATCTTTTGAGATGAACGCCAAGTATGCGACGGTCATTCAACTCGCCGAAGCTTTGAACTATGTGCAGCAGTTGAAACGACTCGAAGGCAGAAAGGCGATTGCGGGTTAATGTCTCCACTGGTAGTTGAACGAAAAGACGAAACCCGTCTTTCGTCATTTCCTGCGGAAGCAGGAATCCAGGTTTCCGACATCCGCATTTTCATAGTTCATCAACGAACGGAGGTCGAAATGGCCACGGAAGCCCCTTTCCCCGAACAGGAATATCAAGATCGTTACCAGCGCGCCCAGGCCCTCATGGAACGCGATGGGCTGGATGCGCTGGTGATCTCAGAAAGGAACAACTACTGGTATTTCTCCGGTCTCATCAGTTATCAGTTGGATCACATCCAACGCCCGCAGATCTGCTTTCTGCCAAAGAAGGGAAAGCCAACCTTGTTGGTCTATGGCAACGACAAAGCCAAAGCCAAGGCGTTACCCTGGATCGCCGGCGTGCGGGCCTACGTGGACGTGCCCTTTCCTCAGGAAATGATCGCCGACACATTAAAAGAAATGGGACTGGGCGAAGCAAAGCTGGGATTTGAACTTGGCGAGGACCAGCGCCTGGGATTTCCAGCCAACTATCTATTGCGTCTGACCGAGGCGCTGCCCAAAGCAAAGATTGAAGATGGCACAGGGGCATTGACTGAAATGCGCCTCATCAAGAGCCCGGAGGAAATCAAGTGCATGCGCAAAGCATGCGACATCTCCGTTCAAGCCTATGACCGCTGTCTGCCGCAATTGAAGCCCGGCATGACGCGGCGGGAAATCGCCGACCGCTTGTATATCTCGATGATCGAGGAGGGCGCTCATCCTCGTCATCCCGGTTTTCTGATGCTGAACTCGTCGACGCGCTACGACGATCGGCGCTATAACAAAGGCGACCGCATGGTCGCCGACTTTGGCGCCTGTTACGAAGGATACTACGGCGACATCACGCGCATGGCGATTTTCGGCGAACCGACGGCGGACCACAAAAAGGATCACGAGACCGCCTGCGACGTAATTCAGCTCTGCTTCGAGTCGATGCAACCAGGTACGCCCATCGCCGAACTTTCCCGGGTCGCCAACCGCGAACTGTTGAAGCGCGGCTATCAGAGCGTCGACAGCCCCAAACGCATCGGTCATGGCATTGGCATGGCTCGAGCGGAACCGCCGTCGCTTAACGAAGTCGAAACCGAGATCCACCGTCCGGGAATGATCCTGGCTTTAGAACCCAAAGTAAGATCGGAGAAGAGCGCTGTGCATCTCGAGGAGGACGTTCTGATTACCGAGAAAGGACCGGAATTCTTGACCAACGGTTGCCGGGTTCTCCGCGTTATCACGTAATCATGGACCACAAAGGGATACTTTATCTTTCCAACCAGGATGTGAAAAAGTCCTCGATCTCGGTCGTGCCATCGAAATCACCGAGCAGGCGCTGCGCGACCACAGTGAAGGCCGCGTTATCTGGTCGACGCCGGAAGATTTAGCAATCAAGCCGGAACAAGGCTGGCAGTCCTGGGTAACCGGCTGTGCCTTGGCAACCCCGCCGATAGCCGGTTTTCGCATTCGCTCCATCAAGGCCGCGGGGGCAGCCGCGATCCGTCGCGACCGGCACGCGGGCCGCGCCGGATTCTGATTCTCAGCGACCGCGAGGGCGGCGAGATTTGCGCAATCATGGACGAGGACTGGTGTCACGCTGTACGCACCGCCGCGGCCGCCACCGTTGCCTGCCGCCTGCTCGCGCGCAAGGGCGCAGCGACCATGGCGATGCTCGGCGCCGGCGATACCGCCCGCGCAGCGGTGCCGGTGATGGCGAAAGCTTTTCCGTTAAAGGAGATCCGCGTGACCTCGCGCACGCCCGAGTCGCGTCAGAACTACGCCAAAGAGATCAGCCAGGAATATGACCTTAACATCCGGCCGGTGGATTCCACCGAGGATGCGTTGAAAGGCGCCGACCTTGTGGTCTCGGCAACGACCACATCAACACCCTTCGTAAAGGCAGTTGGCTCGGCGAAGGGTATTACGGTTTACTCCATCGGCAAGCACCAGGAGATGGAAAGCGACGTTTACAAGAAGGTTGACAAGTTCGTCGTCGATAGCTGGGAACACTGCAAAAACAAGTCTGACTTGCAGCGCATGTTGAAAGAAAATTTCCTGAGCGAAAAGAATCTATACGCGGAACTGCCCGAGATCCTATGCTGGCAAAAACCCGGCCGGCAATCCGATCGCGAGCGCATCTTCATCCGCGCCATCGGCCTGGTCAACCAGGACATCGCCATGGCCGACCACATCTACCGCACCGCGTTAGAAAAGGCATCGGAACGCGCCTCCCGTATTAAGTCTCGACTAACTTTCTTCGACTGGGCTTTGCACGTCCCTTCAAGATGCAGTGGGCGTCGCAATTTTGATTCGCTGGTGAATCAAAATTGCGACACCTACCGTCTTCCGAGGCGCTGGCAGAGTCGATTCGCCATCTTTACAAAACCCTAACCATTGCAACATGTTCCACGCGGCTGTTCCGCAACGCAAAATTGGTATGTCGGTTGCTCTATCTTTGGCCCGAGTCCCGCCTCTCTCTAGTCTAGCAGGTTGCTGAAAAAACCTCTTGCAGGCTGCTCAAAAGATCCAGAGGTTAGGCGCGCGAAAAATCGACGAGCGGAGGCGTACATCGGCAGTACGTTGACGCGAGGCGATTGAGCGCAACGAAGCATATGGGTCTTTTTCAGCAGGCTGCTAGAAAATCGTCAACGGCTCATGATAGGGAATCAAATAAACAAAGCAATTTCGCGATTGGCAACCGAACGGGTTGTGGCAACGACGACGCAGATCGGTTTGACGATTCCGCAGTCGGTCCCTGTTCCGGGCCGACGGGTGATTCGGTGACAGTTATCAGTAATCGGTTGTCAGTGAACAGTGAAACAAGAGCGGAGTACAAGATGCACACGAGAAACTTTGTTCTTTTCTGTTTACTGATAACGGTCTTTCTGATCACTGGTTTGGTCGAGGCGCAGCAGCCGGCCAAAATTCCGCGAATCGGGTACGTGAGAGTGGTTGGCGTGCCCTCGACTCCGGGGCCTAACGTTGAAGCGTTTCGCCAAGGGCTGAAAGATCTCGGTTATGTCGAGGGGAAAAACATCCTGATTGAGTTTCGCTACGCTGAGGGAAAGCGCGACCGTGTCCCAAGCCTTGTGGCCGAACTCGTGCAGCTCAAGGTCGATGTCCTCGTCTCGTGACGACTCCACGACCAACCCGCGCCGCCAAGGAAGCTACCAAGACGATTCCCATTGTCATGGTCACTAATCAGGATCCAGTTGCGACTGGACTTGTCGATAGCCTGGCCCGCCCAGGCGGAAACATCACCGGGATCAGCAGACTGACGCGAGAGTTAAGCGGGAAGCGGTTGGAGTTGCTTACAGAGGTGGTCCTGGGGTATGGCGCGCGTCGGTATCCTTTGGGATGTCGAGTTCGGAGGGATCGAAGATCAGTTTTAAGGAGTATCGAGGCTGCGGCCCGCGCTTTAAAGATACAACTGCAATCACTAGAGGTACGAGGCTCCGACCCTGATCTTGACGGTGCATTTCAGTCTGCGGTCAAAGGGCGCGCCAGCGCCCTGATTACGATAGGGAATGACTCTGCTTAATCGTCACCGCAAAGCAGATTGCGAACTACTGCCATTAAGCACCGGCTGCCTTCTATGTACGAGTCGAGTCTGTGGATAGAAGCCGGCGGCCTAATCTCCTATTCAACCAACGATGCCGATGAGTTACAGGCGCGCTGCGTGGATAGTCGACAAGATTCTCAAAGGAACCAAGCCCGCCGACATTGCCGGTTGAGCAGCCGAACGAAGTTTGAGCTAGTGATCAATCTCAAGACGGCAAAACAAATCGGACTCGAGATGCCACAGTCGGTGCTGTTCCGGGCGGACAAGGTGATCAAGTGAGAAAGGGGCGAGTGCCAAATGGAGAGTGGAGAGAGAGCAGGAAAAGCATGAAGAGAAAAATAACCGTCCTTACGCTGTGCGCTATGCTCCTTGTGCTCTGCGTTTCCGCTCGAAGCGCAGCAGTCCGGGAAGATCCCGCGGATAGGGTTTCTGCCGCCGTCGAGCGGCGATACTAGTAATCCGGGGATTGAGGTCAGGGCATTCCAGCAGCGGTTGCGAGATCTCGGCTACATTGAGGGAAAAGTATCCTGATTGAGTATCGCTACGCGGAGGGAAAGCGCAGACCGTGTCCCAGGCCTTGTAGCCGAACTCGTTCAACTCAAAGTGGATGTGCTTGTTGTTGGATCTCCGGGTGCGGTCCAGGAAGCCAAGCAGGCAACCAAGACGATTCCCATCGTCATGGTAATAACTCAGGATCCTGTCGCCGCGGCGTATGTGGATGAGTCTCGCTCGCCTGGGTGGAAATATTACCGGGAGTCACGAGACTTCACCCGTGACTTAGCCGGGAAACGGCTCGAATTGCTCAAGGAGGCGGTTCCGACGACATCGCGCGTCGGAATCCTCTGGAGCGGATCGGGTGGAGGCTTTAAAGGGTACTGAGACCGCGGCGCAGACACTGAAAATACCGTTTCAATCATTGGAGGTACGAACACCAAACCCGGATTTTGAGGGTGTATTCCAAGCAGCAAAGAGACGTCGAGCAAACGCGCTGATTGCGGTTTCGAATATCAGGCTTACTGGTTACCATAAAACGCATCGTCGATCTTTGCGATTAAGAACCGAATGCCTTCAATGTGCGAGAGACAGATACATGGGTAGAGGCTGGGGGTTGATGTCCTATGGAGCCGACGATGCTGACAGTTTCCAACGCGCTGCGGTATACGTAGACAAGATCCTGAAGGGCACTAAGCCCGCTGACTTGCCGGTAGAGCAACCGACGAAGTTTGAATTTGTCATCAATTTGAAGACGGCGAAGGCGCTCAACCTGACAATTCCGCAGTCGGTGCTGTTCCGAGCGGATCGGGTGATCAAACAGCAGCGAGCATAGAGCAAGGAGCCAAAAGCGGCAATGTTTTCGGAGGAAGTCATGAGAAAAAGATTTCTTTGGTCTTACGCTTAGGCGCTTTGCTCATTGCGCTTTGCTTGCCCGCCCAGGCCCAGCAGCCGAAGAAAGTCCCTCGGATCGGCGTACTGCTTTCCGGTTCACGTACTTCCCGTTTGAGCGAAGCGTTTCGGCGAGCACGCTGCGAGCTTGGACATATTGAAGGACAGAACATCGCCATCGAATACCGCAATGCTGATGGCAGGAACGACCGCCAATCCGAACTTGCCAGGAATTGGTCGCAATGAAAGTAGACGTCTTGATCGCAGGTGGAGGCAATGATGTCACGGGCACTTTGATGCAAGCAACCAAATCGATCCCGATCGTGATGACAGCAGGGAGCAATGCCGTTGCCCGAGGATTGATTTCAAGCCTTGCTCGGCCGGGCGGCAATGTCACAGGAATAACCTCGAACTGGGATGACCTAAGCGGCAAGCGGTTGGAGTTGCTGAAGGAAGCCATTCCCAAGGTCTCGCGGATTGCCGTGCTGTGGAGCTCTAGCGGCGGGCGCGAGACGCAGTGGAAAGCGAGCCAAACCGCGGCAAAAGAGATGAATCTGCAACTCCATTCCATGCAGATACGTACGGCTGATGATTTGGAAAATGCATTCAAGGATGCGGTTAAGGCGCGAAGCGGAGCTGTAGCCGTGACACAGACCTCGGAGGTAGGCTCTAATATTCAACGGGTCATCCAGCTTGCGACGAAACATCGGCTGCCCGCCATCTATGCAATTCCTGAATATTCGGAAGCCGGTGGGCTGATGGCCTATGGTGGGAGCCGCAGCGACCTCGCCAGGCGAGCCGCCACTTACGTCGATAAAATCCCGAAAGGCGCGAAAGCCCGCGGAACTTCCCGTGGAGCAGCCGATGAAGTTCGAGTTCATCATCAATCTAAAAGCCGCGAAGCAGATCGACGCTACGATAGCGCCGAATGTGCTGGCGCGGGCGGATCGGGTCATCAAATGACATTTTGAATTTTAGATTGCCGATCATTAGCGTCCGGGTGTTAATACCTTGCACAAATTTAGTTGATTAGAGTGAAAACGCCTGAATGTCATCGGTGATGATTTTGTTAAGCAGTTGATCTAATGGAATTCGTCTCGAACATGGTCAGGCTCAAGATCTGTAACATTTCATACAAGCTCGCCGAGAGGTTGAGTCGCTTTTTGACGATGGCGACGAGCACGTAGACCGAGACGTGCAATCCAGATTTGGGTTTTGACGGCGTTCTCGGAGGTGCCGAAGAAGACTTTGATACGAAGATGCTGCTTGATCCATTTGAAAAACAACTCGACCTGCCACCGGCAACGATAAAGCTCGGTGATGGTGAATGCCGGCAAGGTGAAATTGTTGGTGAGGAACACCAGCCGCTTGCCGGTTGTCGGGGTCTTTGATTCGGATGCGACGCAGCGGCGTGTCGAAGTCTTGACGCGAGTAGAAGCCGGTGAGCACGATGGTCTGATCGCAAATCAAGCCCGTGCTTCGATCGACCGGATGCGAATAACGACGCTGGGCTTTGAGGTTGGATTTGGCGCGGGTGACAAAGAAGCTTTTCGCCTCGTGCAACCGATAAAGCCGTTCGAAGTCGATGTATCCTCGGTCCATGATGTGAAAGCGCCCGGCTCGGGCAACAGCAGGTCCAGAACGTTGACGTCGTGCAGTTTGCCATCGCTGATGTGGAGAAACGAAGGGATGTTGCCGCGCAGGTCCAACAGCGTGTGCAACTTGATGGCCGCCTTGGTCGAGCGAAACGGAGCCCAAGCAAATACCGACAGGCACAGGTCGATGGTGCTGGCATCCAGAGCGTAGACCGTGTCTTTGAGGTCGACGCCAAACGAGCTCTTGCGGCATAAAGACGACGGGCGATGGCAATGAGCGACTGGGCAAAGTCGGCGTAGATGCGCCAGTCGCGACTCTCGTTGGCATCGGCCAGAGTACTGCGCGACACCCGGCTCTTGATGCCCATGTGGTACAGCTTGCCCGCTTGCGCGCGCAGGCACGCTTCGATGTCGCGCAAACTGTCTCGATAGGTCAGTTGAGCGAACGCCATGCAGAGGTATTGGTCGAGACAGGAAAAGCTCTTGACCTTGTGCGCTCCGCCATAGCGCGCCACGCAACGGCGAAACGTGGTCAGCGGCAAATGCTGCGTGACTTGCGCGAACACCAGTTTGCCCAAGTTCATCGATGCCCCCTACGAGTGAGTTCCTCGCAGGATCGCAAATCGATGTGGCGCAGTTCAAATCGAGACCAAGAAAAATCATGAGTTATCTATTTCAAATCAACCAATTGCGCGTTCTCCGACTGCTCAACGTCCGGACAGCAATGATTGCCGATTTTAGATCAGGAGTAAAGCAAATGCACGAAGGAACCTGGATGGGATCTTGGGAATTCTCCATCCGACAATCGGAAATTCTAAATCCAAAATCCGAGAAAGGTGGTGAAAGGGATTGTCGCAATCGTTACCACGATTGCGGACCCCCGTGGGGCTGTGGTTCAAAGGCGCAGCAAATCCAGGAAAAGTCCTTGAAGCGCATCGGATATGTTGAATCGGGTGGCAATCCCAATAGATCCTGAGGCTTCAGTGGAGGCATTCCGGCAGGGACTACGCGATTCTGGTTATGTTGAGGGAAAAAACATCCTGGTTGAGTATCGTTACTGGGAGGAAAGCGCGACCGTATCCCAGGCGTTGTTGCTGAACTGGTAATTCAAGGTCGATGTGCTGTGGAAGCAAATCTTCACCTGGGCGATCCGCGCAATCAAGCAAGCAACCAAGACGACCCCACCAGATAATCACAGTCAGGATCCCGTCGCGGCTGGTTACGCCTAAAGTTTAGCGCGGCCGGGTGAAATATAACCGGGCTTACCAGACTCACCCGTGACTTAAGTGGAAAACGGTTGAACTACCAAGGAGGTAGTCCCCGGATCTCACGGTTGACTTCTGCTGGTGGTGGGGCCCGGACGTCCTGGGCAATGCTTTGAAAGAGTGTCTAGCCTGCGGCGCGCGCTCTGAAAGTTACAACTTGAACCATTGAGATACAAGCACGAAATCCTGACGGAGAGGTCGCATTTCGGGAGGCGGTGAAAGGGAAAGTTTGAGCGCGGTCATCTATGCCTTCGAATTTCGTGCTCATCCCCTACCTGGAAGAAGATTACAGACCCCGCCATAAAGAACCGACTGGCTTCAATGCACTTGAAAGAACGAGTGACGTGGAGGCCGGTAGCTCTGATGTCCCATGGAGCCAGCGATTCTTGATCTATTCAGCGCGCGGCGAAACTATGTGGACAAAATACTCAAAGGCACCAAGCCATGTATTCTGCCGGTGGAGCAGCCGACCAAGTTTGAGTTCGTGATCAATCTCAAACAGCGAAGGCGCGCTCAATTCAACAATCCCGCAGTCAGTGCTGTTCCGCGCGGATAGGGTGACTGGCAAGAAGGGGTCGAGGGTCAAGTGTCGAGTGACGGCTGGATCGAGGCAGAGAAAACACGTGGAGGAAAACCACGGTCCTAACCTAAGCATTTTGCTCTTTGCGCTTTGCTTTTCTGCTCAGGCGCAGCAAACCGGAGAAAGTTTACCGGATAGGATACATCGCGTCGGCGTCGGTCCGGATGCGGCCGGAACGCAAACCGCGGAGCCTTCCAGCAAGGATTGCGCGATCTCGGCTATATCGAGGGGAAAAACATCGTCATCGAGTTTCGCCACCTGAGGGAATGCTGAACCGTGTCCTTAAACGTTGTCGCCGAACTGTAGGACCTGCTGTCGATGTACTGCCGCCATTTCTCCATTAGCCATTCGGACAGCAAAAGAGAAGACCCAGACGATTCCCATCGTGATGGTGACCACGGTGATCCCGTCGCCACCGGCCTAATCGATAGTTTGGCGCGCCCGGTGAAACGTCGCGGATTACCCGGCTCACCCGAGAATTGAGTGGAAAGCGGTTGGAATTGCTTAAGGAGGCTTTACCACAGATATCGCGCGTCGGAGTTCTTGCACGTGAACGTAAACGGATGTGAAGGATTATGAGGACTGCGGCGGCCGTGCTAAAAAATACAGGTTCAACCCCAGAGGTCAGGTTCTGAACTCCTGATCTCGATCGCCCGTTTCGGGAGAGGCGATTAAGAAGCGTAAGCGCACTATTGCTCTTAGGACCGGCGTCCTCCTATCTCACCAACGACAGATTGCCGAACTTGCGGTCAAAAATCGATTGCCTTCAATGTTCGAAGGAAGCCAATCCGTAGAGGCCGGTGGCCCATGTCCTATTCAGCCAGCGAGTGACAGTTTTCGCGTGCGGCTGTCTACGTCGACAAGATCTTGAAAGGCGCCAAGCCCGCCGATCTGCCGGTGGAACAGCCGACTAAATTTGAACTTCAGTGATCAAATCTGAAGACCGCGAAGCGAATCGCCCTGACGACCCTCAGCCAATTCGACGTTCTGGTGCGGGCGGGACCCGGGGCGGACAGTAAGGTAGTCGAGCAGAAGAGGCGAGTGGTAAGTGTCGACGGGCGTAGTGATCCAGACAGAGAAGAAGAAATATCTCTGTTCTTGCGCTTGGCGCCTTGGTCGTTTGCGCTTTGCTTTCCCGCCGAGGCCCAGCAGCCGAAGAAAGTCCTCGGATTGGTTTCCGTGAGCAGCCAACAATCCTGACCCGGGTCGAGTGGCCTGCCGGTCGAGGGCTGCGGGCACCTTGGCTATGTTGAAAGGGAAAACATCCTGGTCGAGCATCGTTATATTGAAGGAGACAGGGACCGCATCCCAAGCCTCGTAGCCGTGAACTCTTTGCAGCTTAAACGTCGATATCCTTGCCGCTACCTCTCCGCCGACAATCCGCGCCGCCAAGCAGGCGACCAAAACGATTCCCATTGTGAGCAGCGACACCTCAAGATCCAGCTGCCACCGGTGCAGTCGATAGTTTGCCTGCGCCCGGGCGGAAACATCACCGGGTTAACCACACTCACGCTGAGAGTTAAGCGGAAAAAGAGTCTAGAGTTGTGCTCAAGGAAGTGATCCTGACTATATCACGCGTCGGAGTTCTTCGCCGTAGCGGGCCCCTACAGTCCCCGGGTAACGCTCTAAAAGAGTATGAAGCCGCGGGGCGCACGCTCAAGATACCGATACAACCCTGCTGGTACGAAGTCCCAATCCGGATACAGGTGAGGGCGTTCAGAGAGGCGGCCAGAGGGGCTGCGCGACCGCTGTGGTAGCGGCCAGGAAAATAACGTGCTTGCACCGCACACGAAGAAAATTGCGTGGAACTTGCGATGCAGAATTCGACCGCCTCAACGTTGAGCGAAGTGATTACGCTGAGGCCGTGGCGGCTTGATGTCGTATGGAGCCAACGATGCAGAGGCAGTTTAGGCGCGCCGCGTAACTACGTGGATAAAACTCCTCAAAGGAGACGAAACCAGCGTGGAGTTACCAGTCGAGCAGCCAACGAAATTCGAGTTCGTGATCAATCTGGAAGATCGGCGAAAGCGGCTTCAACCCTCACAATCCCGCAGCCAGTCGCTGTGCCGCGCGGATAGGGTGATCGGGGCGATCCAATTTTTTGAATTTCGATCAAGTCGATTGATTAAGGGAGCCAAACAAATTGAAGAGAATATTTCGAGTCGATTCTCTCGCCTCTCAATCCGACAATCTAAAACTCCGTCCTGAGCCTTGCCGAAGTGATCCAAAATCGCAAAACCTAAAATGGCCGGGGCTTTCGGTAATCGCTTTCGTGCTCGTGGTAGGTGAGGAAGTTGTGGCCCAGGCAGCAGACAACGAAAGTTCCCCGGATAGGTTTTCCATGCCGGAGCCAGCGGCTCCACCGCCAGATCGCGAACCGCACCGAGGCGTTCCGTCAAGGTCTTGCGCGAGCTTCGGCTACAAGGCCGAGGGGCAAACATTGCGTTATCGAACGGGCGGGTCCGCTTAGGGACAATTTCGATCGTGCCTTCTCTGCGCCATGGCCGCCGAGCTAGTCCGCCTGGCAAGGTTGACGTCATCGTCGCGTGGAGGTTCCAGCGGCAACTCGTCGCCGCCAAAGAAGCAACCAGCATCGATTCCCAATCGTCATGACTGCAGGACGACGATCCCGTCGCCAGCTGGGTTTGCTGGCGCCAGCTCAGCGCGCCCAAAGGCGGGAACATCACTGGATTGTCCACGCCTTCGGCGCCGGAGAGGAAGTGAAAACGACTCGAGCTTGAAGGAAATGCGCTCCTGGGCTCGTCGTGCGTGGCCGTCCTCGGGGCTTCAGACCGAACTCGAGGCAACGCCTGCCGATATAGCGCGAGGATGACCATCCCCGCCGCGGGCAGTGGAACCGCAGCTTCAATACCGAGACGTAAGCCGAAGTCCTCGAGCATGTTGAGATCCAGCGTTCCTAGCGGCACGTCAAGGTGAGCGGGCTGGCGCAGTCCTGGAGCCGGGAGGTCTCCGCCCAGCCGGCCGGTCCTCACCGAACAGCGTTTTCCGTCAGAGCTCGCGGTGCAAAGAGCTGGCCGCCGGCGATATACGGCAGGTGAAGCGGCGTACCCGTGGAAGCGGGCGGGCTCATGTCGTAATGGTGACGGCGTGCTGACGACCGCCGATCCAACCGCCGCGCCGCTGACGTACGTCAGACAAGAGATCCTGAAAGGGCACTGCTAGCTCGCCGACTCTGCCCGTGGAGCAGCCGACGAAGTTTGAGCGTTCGTGATCAATTTGAAAGCTTGCCAAGCAATCGGGCCTGACGATCCCGGCCGGAACGTGCCGGCACGGGCGGACAGAGTGATCAAGTGAGAGCGGGGCGAGTGTCAAGTGACAGCTGGAGAGAGGCAGAGTCAAGCATGAAGAAAAAAGTAACGATCCTCTTAGCGCCTTGCTCTTTGTGTTTTGCTTTTCCGCTGGGGCGCAGCAACCGAAGAAAATTCCTCGGATCGATATGTGTCCGTGAGCGCGATGCCAAAAAACCCTGGAAGGTTTGTCGAGGCATTTCGCCGGCGTGGCTGGGACATCGGGTACGATAGAAGGGAAAACATCGTGGTTCGAATACCGTGTGGCTACTCCCGGATCACGTGCCGGAACTGCGTCGCTTGCCTGTGGCCGAGTTGGTAATCCTCAAGGTGGACCTCCTAGTCAGCCTCGAGCACAGGGGCGCTGCATGTGCAGCCAAAGAAGCGACAAAAAACTATCCCGATTGTCACAAGTGATTACTTCGGCAAGACCCGGTCGCCACCGGAATGGTCGAGAGCTTGGCGCGGCCAGGGCGCAAATCTCACCGGGGTCAGCAAGATTCTACCCAGGAGCTGCTGGGAAGCGGCTGTGGTAACTATTCACAAGGAGGTCGTCCCCCAGATCTCTCACGCGTCGGAATCCTGGCGGGAACAGGGATCGAGTAGTCTGCCGGCATACGAGCCCGCGGCGAACGCCCTTAAGATCTCCTTGACTTGTTCGAGGTAGGCGATCCGAGCGTGGATTTGGCAGGCGCGTTTCGGCCATGCTCAAAACGCGTCTGAATGGGCTGATCACGGTCGGCAGTCGCCGGATCAATCCTGGCAGAAAGCAAATCCTGGAGTTTGTCGCGAAGAACCGCTTGCCTTCGATGTTTGAAGTCAGCGTTGGGTGGATTCCGGCGGACTCGTGTCTTATTCAGCTGACGATCTAGCCGCCTTTAGACGTGCCGCCGTTTTCGTCGACAAAGATATTGAAAGGAATGCAAAGCCCGCCGGACTTACCCGTAGAACAACAGCCGCAAAAATTTGAGTTTGTGATCAATCTGAAAATCATGAAAGCACTAATCTAATAATCTCGCAAAACAGCTTGCTCCATGCGGATAGGGTAATCAAGTGATCCACCTTTAGAATTTCGATTGCCGATTCCCGATTAAGGCAAGAGAATGAATAGAAGATCTTGGGGGCTATGGTTGGAGTTTTTTCCGACAATGAGAGATTGGATTAGCGCGGGCAAGCGAGATAACGAATTCCTCGATGAGATTATGAATCTACCGCGGGATAGAGCACCCAACTGCTAGGTCTCAAGCGGCTTTGAGCCCGCGACGGTCGGCTTTTAACACTAGCCGGACGCGGACACCAAGACGTGCAAGGATATCATTAAGCGCGTCAGTGCTGGAATAGATCGATCCGGCCGTGACGTAGATCGCTTCACACGAGGCTGCGTAATGCGTAGAGTCTTCGCCAATTCCGCCTGGGTGAGATGCTTGACTCGATGAGCTTTTGCACCTTGATCAGCAAGTCCGCCCGCACTAGCAGATGCTCGGCTTCGCCGCCTGAGAAGCCAACGTCGCGGAAGACGTTACCGGTCGATCGTGTCACCTTCCAGTTTCATATACTGCCCTAATTTTGCAGGTTTTGACTGCGTCGATTCTCGATCAATGCGCGGAGACGAATGTGCTGGCGTGGGCGGACAAAGTAATTCGATGAACGAACCGACACGTTCAAATAATACGATGATTTCGTCGATAAGGCCGTACCCAGGGACAGATATACGGACGAACCACTATGTTTCGGCAATACGATGTCATGGCTGGCCCGTGTCGTTGTTCTCTTGACTGTTCCCCAACTCGTGAGTTGTGATTACAAGCCATCACCTAAAACTTCCTAGACTATGTGTCGTTCGGGTGAGTTTCTTACCCGCAGGAAGATTAGATGAGGCGATTGAGAACTATCGCAAAGCCTTAGAGATCGATCTCGCATCCGCGGTCGTGTATTTACGGCTGGGTCAAGCGCTGAGGCTCCAAGGCGCTGATCAGGCCAACGAGAACTATGCCGAAGTTACTATCGCGGGATCCAAATTATCGTATGCCTATTTTGAATGGGGCAGAGCGCTCCGTAATCCCAAGGTCAGTTGGATGAAGCTTCTCATCGAAAAATATCAAAAGGTCGTTGGAGCTGGCTCCGTACCCCCATTCAGTACACAAGTTTTGGGCCGACACGCTCAAACAACAAGGCAAATCGAATGCAAAGTTGAGAACAAGGCCTGCAAGGCGTCTGAGGTCGTGATCCGACTATTCAGGAAATGACCGAGCGTTCTCCTCCGCTACGATGCTACATTTTATAAGGTCTGTTACGCAGCCGGGGCATCGCTGGGGTCAGACCTGTGCAATGAAGCAGATCACAAGCAGCGCTACTTCGGCTCATGCAAAATGTTTAAGCTGCCTCTTTGAGACCAAGCACAGTCCAAACATTGAAGAAGTTTAGTCTGAGTAATTGTCCCGAGGTGTTGTCCCGATCATACCTGTGAACGTGCTTCTTCCGAGCCCCCATGAAGGCAATCCAGAGAAACGCATCGAAGCGGCGTTGGCGTCGGGGAATGGCGCCGTTGGCGAAGGCAGAACACCGTAAGCTGATCTCAAGACGACTTTCTGGGCGTCGTCAGAGCACCACAGAGGCTATATCAGCCAGCCATCTCAGCCAGCCCGGGCGGGAGTAAGAGCCCCTGAGCCAAAAGATACCCAGGAGATGATCGAGGGGTATCGCCGGTACGCCGCGTCGAGCCACGCCCGAAGCGTGTCTGGAGTTACTGGGGGCACCACGGCCTGGGGGTATTTCTACACAGTCCTCGGGACCGCCTACGAGCGATGCCCTGAGAGAATTTCGGAGCAAGTTCGCAAATACCCAACCCTTCCCGCCTCGACAACTCTCTCGGAGCCGTCTCATCGCAGGACTGGGTCGTCCCGATCCGGCGAGACAACACCCTCGATCGGGAGATCCAGCTTGAGACGCGATGTAGCGGAGCTTATTCGAACGTCGCCCAGCCATATTACGCCGCAGCAAAGACAGTACAGTGAGCTTAAGGAAATTAAGCTGCCGGTCCGAAGACAAGGAACTCTGTCCCAAGCGGATATCCGGCGCTTGCTTTGCCCTGGCCGAGAGGGAAGGTACGTGACCACGTGGGTGAGGCTTTGGCTTTCCGCGGCGCGACTGCCCACGGTCTACCCGGGCGCCGCAGCGGCTGGTACTTCAAGGCGTCTGGTTTATCTATCTCCAGCAGATTGTACGGATTCGAACCGAAACGTCTCTTTTGGTATAGCGGAATAATCCTGGCCGGAGGGATGATTTTCTTTCTTGTTTTTTTTAGTCCCGCTCTCACGATGCTTTTGGGTTGCACCGCGACGGGACGTACCTAAACGATCTTCTTTTTATTGCGTTTTAGGCTGTCGGGCTTCGATTTCGAGGAAGCGCTGAAGGTGCTTCCTGTGCTGCTGGTCGTAGAGGTTGACCCGTGCGATCGATCAGCCCGTGGACTACATTATCTCACGGCCTCGATATCGGCTCTGGGTTTCGCCTTCATGGAGAGCCTTCCCGGCGCGCGGAGTGGAGACCCGGCGTAATCTCCACTCGTCCATTGGGGGCTCGCCATTCCCGCCACACGAGACAGCGTGGTCCCCAGCTAATTGCGTACGGCGTCTTACACAGCAGATGTACCGCGCCAAGAAGAAGCCGCTTCGGTATTTTCTCGCTCGCTTTACGGAGCAGCCTGTGCCCTCCGTGCGGTTTTTGACTTCTCGGCGGCAAGGGGTTGGGGTGTTCTCGGAAGCTTTCTAATAATCGATTTATTGCATCCGGGCTGCATGATAAGGCGGAATCTTTATCAACGGCGCCCCGAACTCCGTCCGAGCGTAACCCGACCAGAAGCCGCAGCGACAGTTTCGTAGCTCACGGAGTATCTCTGCTACTCGCTAGCGCGCCATAATTATGTTGCAACATAGTGGTGAGCGCTGGAAACACGGGCCCAGCAACGCCAAATCTTCGGGATTCCTCTGGACGGCCTTTTCTCGTGTGCTTGGCTATGGCGACTATGGCAAACTCCGGAACCTTCAAACATGCAGCGGCTGAAAGCGTACAATGGATGCCGCTGCTTAGGCGGAAGACACAACCGCAGCGATGTGAGCTCGAAGTGGTTCAGACCTGGTTGACAACGCTTAGTTTACGTCATCCAAGCAGAAGCTCGGTGCAAAAAAAGGGGATAATCTGATCATGATGCGACGCAGTCATCGTATTGCTTCTCATTGGTCCACGAGCGCCACAACGTGGTGACTCCGGGGTGCAACCGACGGGCCGATAGGATACTCGATGCGCTGGCCCGAGTCGTGGCTTCGGCCACTGGCAACACCAGCATTATGCGTTGTTTGCTGGCGGCGGTGTATGAATCGGCTGGATCTTTAACCCGCTATCCACTCTGACGCCGTTCTTGGCGCACTCCTCTTCGTACATCCTCCGCATCGAATCTGTCTTCGTCTTCGAACTCGATCTGCTCGATGCCTTTTTCCTCTTTCTGCACCGCGGTATTGGCGTGCAGGGCGACGAACTTACAGGGCTGGTTGCCGGTGTTGTAATGTTGGTGCCACGCACCCGCCGGCGGTGAGATGCAGGTTCCTTCGTGCCAGTCGTAGCGTTCCGGTTTTCCCCTTCATTCCACATCAAGGTATAGCCGGTGGAGTCGAGCAGAAAAACATGGGCGCCCGGACCATGGCGGTGCGCCTTTTTGTAGCGGCCCACCGGGAACTGCGAGACGTGGGCGAGCATGGCGCTGCCGGACATGTGGATATACATGTTGCGCGTTCCCTTGCCGCGCTTTTCCCTCGGCACGAGGTTGATTTTGCGAATATCCGGGATGAAGTTCGAGTGCAGAATACCGCCATAATATTCGGTGAAATATTTTCCCTCTTTGGAGAAAAATCCGCATCGCCGGGATCGAAGCGGTCTTTGAAAATATAATTCGTGTCGTAGATGAACTCCGGGTCGCGAAAGAGCTCAAATGCAACTGGCTGGCTGGTAAGAGCGAAATAACGGCACGGCTCCGTGCCGCTGGCGTTGAAGTGCTGATGCCAAGCATTCAGCGGAATTGCGAACGTCGAACCTCTCTCCCACTCGAAGGTCCGTTTGGCTGTGCCCTCATACCATACGGTTGTCGCGCCGCGCCCAGCCGCCACGGTGATGATCTCTTCGTAGAGTTGGCGTTGCGGTTTAGTGCTCTTACCGGGATCGATCTCGGCGATATAGGCGTCGGCCACCATCTGATCGGAGAAAGTGCAAATGGCTCCTTTGCAATCCTTACGTTTCCAATATTCAGAGCTTCTCCGTCCGCACATCCTGCACGAAAGCGCCGCCCATGATCGGCACGCCTTCGGACTCGATCCACTTCTTGTAGGGACTGTATTTGTCCATCATGAACTGAACATAGGGATGAACTTCGAATTCTTTTGTTGGTGCTGCCATGAGAATTTTACCTCCGCGTTTCTTTGCTAGGGTTCAGCTAGCAAACTACAGCCGCCAAAAAATTCCGTCAAGACCATTGACAGAAAAGTTTCTGTAAGATAAGTGAGACAAAAGTTTCATGCCTGCCATTAAACAAATTTTCGCTAAGACTGATTCGCTGAACGGCGCGCAAAAGAGACTCGGCCACTATCTGCAAAACGATAGCTCGGCTCTACTCCTCTCTAATGTACGCGATCTAGCCCAGGCCGTAGGGGTCAGCAAATCGACGGTAGTACGATTCGCCAAGAGCATGGGCTACAAAGGCTTTCCCGAGTTCAAGCGGGAGATTCAGAAGGAGATGCGCGGCAAGCTGCGCGCCGCGGCCGGATGGAGGAGACCTTCGCTGAACTGGGAGACGACGAAAATATCTTCGCCAAGCTGATCAAACGGGATATCCAACTCCTGCAGGAGACGCTTCAGGCGGCGTCCTTCCCGGATTTTCATAAGGCGGTGGAGATCATCTGGCGCGCGCAGAAGGTCTTCATCATAGGTCTCAATGCTTCAATGGCTCTGGCCTATCTACTTCACTTTCGGCTCGTACGGGTAAAAAAAGACACCCGCTGGATCTTTCTAACCGGCGGAACCTCGCTCCTTGAGCAGCTCGCATTTATGAACCCGTCGGACGTGCTGATCGCCATCGACTTCCTCCAGGTACCGCGGGAAGTGCAGGCCGCGCTCCAGCACGCCAAGAAGGTAGGCGCACCGATCTTGGGAATCACCGACTTTCCCAGTTCCGCCATAGCCAAAGCCGCGGATGTTTGCCTCTACGCCAAGCGTGGGCTCCACACCACGGTCAATTCACTGACGCCGGCCTTTTCGCTGGTCAATGCATTAGCGATAGCGGTCGTTTGGACGAAAAAAGCCGATTCGATCAAAGCGTTAACTGATCTTGATAGCTTGCTGGAAGGACATAGGCCGTAATCGTAGTTCATTTTCAGGAAAGGAGTTTTATCCCATGGCAACAAAGCTTAAATTCGGATTACTACTACCTCACTTCTGTGAGTACGCCTCGGCCGAAAGGTGTATCGAAGGATCAAAGAAGGCCGAGGCTTATGGATTTGACTCGGTTTGGATCAGGGACCATCTGGTCTTCGAACCGCACGGAATGGAAGGCGAAGATAATACCCACATCGAGGGGTTGCTGATCCTCGCGGCCATCGCCCCGATCTGTAAAAACTGACTCTCGGCACCGGTACGATGATCTCGCACCGACATCCGATTCATTTGGCGCAGGCCATGGCGGGCCTCAGCACGCTGTGCGACAGCAATATCATCATGGGTCTTGGCCTCGGCACCTTTCCCCATGAATTCGAAGCGGCAGGTTATAAAAGACCACTTTGCAAGATCGCGCTAACATAGCGAAAGTCAACGCCCAGCTCTGCCGCCGATTCTGGGCCGGTGAAAAGATCAGCTACAAAGACGACTATTACGATTTCAAAGACGTTGAGCTCAAACCGACGCCGAGCAAGAACATTCCGATTTGGTACGGCGGTGGCACACCGGCTTCCTGCCGGCGGGCGGCGGACTACTGCGATGGCTGGATGCCAGGACGTATTCCCACGGCTACTTTTAACAAGATGGTCAAGTACCTCGAAGAACAGTGTAAGCTGGCGGGACGACCCATGGTCACCACCGGCGCCATCCCTATCACCAGCATCGATAAGAACAGAGACGTCGCGCTCAGCAAGGTTAACGTCAAGGGTCTGATCAATGAAGGCAACACCCCTGCGAAGAAAACTTGGGTGAGACCCGCATCCGGCACCTTCTCCACGGTCGCGGACATCGAAGGGCTGCTCATGGCGGGAACTCCAGGGGATATCGCTCGCGATACCAAACGATACGAAGAAGCCGGCCTCAATCATATCGTTTTCGACCTGCGCTTCCGCTACGCCGATTGGTACCAGCAAATCGACTTGCTGGGTCAAGAGGTTCTGCCGGTCGTGCGGGCGTAGTCGAGTTCAAGTCGTTCCAGATGTTCAAGTCGTTCAAGACGTTATCCGGATCCGGATCGGACGATTTGAACTGCTTGAACGGATTGAACGATTTGAACAGCCCTTTAAGGAGTTAAAGATGCGTACAGAGAAAGTGAATTTTTATAGCGAAGGCATTAAGCTCGCCGGGGTGCTCTACCTGTCCGATTCCGACCAGGGCAAACCTTATCCGGGGGTCGTGCAAGGGCCGGGCTTTCTCGGACTCAAAGACGCCAAACACTACATCATGATGTTCGAAAAACTCTGCGCCGCCGGCTACGCCTGCCTCTGCTTCGACTATCGAGGTTGGGGCGACAGCGAAGGAAACGAGCGCGGCTGGGTCATGCCGAAGTGGCAGGCTGAAGACATCCGCAGTGCCATCACATACATGCAGACGCGTCCGGAAATCGATCCCGACCGGATCGCCACTTACGGTTCCGGCGGTACCGGCGGCGGCAATGCCGTTTACGTGGCAGCGATTGATTCCCGGGTTAAGTGCTGCGTCAGCTATCTCGGTGTCAGCAGTGGGAGAGATTGGCTCCACTCCATGCGGCGCGAGTATGAATGGGTTGATTACCTGAAGAGCATCGACGAAGATCGCAAAAAACGGGCTCTTACCGGTTCAGGTGCAATGGTCAGCGCGCGCGAAGGAGGTATCATGGTGCAAACCCCGGAGCGCCAGACAACGACGATTAAGAAAGACGTCGCGGACAAAATCCCGGACGCAATGCCGCTAGCCTGCGCCGAAGCGATTTTGGAGTATAGTCCCATTGATGTCGTCCATAAAATTTCGCCGCGTGGCGCTTTGTTCATAGCTGTCGAGAACGACGCGGTCACCCCAGAACAACAATCGTTTGATTTATACGAAAAAGCTGGCGAACCCAAGAAACTGGTTTTGTATAAAAAAACGACCCATTATGGGATATATAATGATTACTTCGACGATGTCGCGGCGAATATCGTCGATTGGTACAATCGCCATCTCAAATACCACAAGGTGGAAGTAGCTGAAAAGAAATAGGAGTAGTCATGAACAAGATTTCGTTTGGCGTGAGAGTGCCGAATTCAGGTCCACTTTCTAACATTGAAAATATCGTCAACGCGGCCAAATCGGCAGAAGAATTCGGATTCGATGCGATCTGGGTTCACGACCATGTGGTCTGGAGCTCGGAAATGCACCGGCACCATATTTCTTCCGGCGCCGCGGAAGCGCTCACCGACACCCAGGATGCCAATTTCTTCGAGGCCACCACGATCCTGTCCTACCTGGCGGCGGAGACCAAGAAGATCGTTCTAGGCGTGGCGTGTTTGGTCATGCCTTGCCGGAACCCGATTTACGCCGCGAAACAGTACTCTACGCTTGATCATCTCGCCAAAGGTCGTTTGCTGATCGGCGTCGGCCTCGGTTCCAAAGCTACCCGGGAGTCGGACGAGTTCGGCGTCTTTGGCGTGCCCTACGAGCGGCGCGGCGACCGTACGGATGAATATATCGAAGCGATGAAAGCGATTTGGACCCAGCCTCTTGCTTCCTACAAAGGTGATTTCATCCAGTTCAAAGGCGCCGAAGTTTATCCAAAGCCATTCCAGCAACCCCATCCGCCCGTTTGGGTCGGCGGCTGGATGAAGCTCGCCGCGAAGCGGGCCGGAAAATACGGCGAAGGCTGGATACCGGGCTGGCTTTCTCCTAAGGAGATGAAAGTCGGCTGCGATATCCTAGCCCAAACCGCGCGGGACAACGGGCGCGATCCATCGAAGATTACAATCGCTGTCGAAAAGCTCGCGACCATCGCCAAGACGCGCGAGGAAGGACTGAATCTCGCCATGCCGACGCTCAAAACCAGCGGCGAGAGCTACGGGCGTGACATCGACAGCATGCAGTTTGCCCTCGACCGTCACATTTTCGGTTCCGTGGATGACGTGCGCCGGCGCGTCGATGAATTTATCGAGAACGGCGTACAGCACTTTGAGCTCAAGGTTATCTATCCCACGATGGACAGCTTGCAACAGCAAATGGAGCTCTGGGCAGAGAATATTCTGCCGCGGTATAATTGAAGACATGCCGTTCAATGGTTCAATGGAGTGATGGAATAATGTTCTAAGGTAGGGAGCCGACATTGCAACACTCGAACCCTCCATTGAACTGCGCGCAGCATATTTATGCAATCTTTCCTTACAACTGAACGGCAAGCCGGACAGAAGTCGACTGCGAGCCGGAGGAAACGCTTGCCGAAGTTCTGCGCAACACGCTGAATCTCAACGGCACTAAAGTCTCCTGCGAAGTCAGGTTTGCGGCGCATGTACAGTGTTGGTTGACGGCGCGCCCGTCAGCGCCTGTACCTATTTGGCCTACGAAGCGCGCGGCAAAAGTGTCACGACCATTGAAGGATTGGAGGAGCCCGACGGCAAGCTCCATCCGCTGCAACAAGCCTTCATCGATGAATTTGCCTTTCAATGCGGCTATTGCACGCCCGGCATGATCATGTCGGCAAAGGCCTTATTGGATGAAAACCCGAATCCGACGCGCGACGAGATCATCCATCACATGGACGGCAATATCTGCCGCTGCACCGGCTATGTGCCGATCGTCGCTGCGATTCAGCGCGCCGCCGAAGTGATGTCAAGGGAGACTAAGAAATGAGCGCGGAAAGAAAACTGGACTTTCACGTCGTCAATCACTCTCTGCCCCGCCGCGACGGCCGAGTGAAAGTCACCGGCAAAGCCCAATACGTCGCCGACCTCAGACTCATCGGCATGGCTTACGCCAAAGTGCTGCGCAGCACCTATGCCCACGCGAAGATTATTTCCATCGATAAATCGCGCGCCGAAGCGCGTCCCGGTGTTTATTGCGTCGTCACCGGCTATGACCTCGAAGGGCTCAATCCCTACTATGGCCACGCCGTCAAAGATCACCCGCTCCTCGCCATCGAGAAGGTCCGTTACGCCGGAGAACCGGTGGCCGCCGTCGTGGCAGTAGATGAACGGACGGCGTTTGAAGCGCTGGAGTTCATCGAGGTTAAGTATGAAGAACTGAAAGCCGTTTTTACGCCGGAGGAAGCGCTGGCGGAAGATGCGCCGCTATTGCATAAGCGCCAGTTTGAAGCCGGCGCCCTCCGCGGCTTCGAAGGCGAAGTCACCGCCGGCAAGGGCACAAACATCTGCCAAACCCACAAAATCCAGTGGGGCGACGTCGACAAGGCATTCAAAGAAGCGGCGGCAGTGGTGGAGGGCAACTACTATTTTCCCATGACTTATGCCTACGCCATGGAACCCTACGTCGCCATCGCCGAAGTCAACGACCAAGACGTGACTATTTACTCTTCGGCGCAGCACCCGTTCATGGTCCGCCATGATCTGAAATCCGTCTTCAATCTGCCGGTCAGCTCGGTTCGTTTAATTGTTCCCTTTGTCGGCGGCGGATACGGCAGCAAGTCCTATACTAAGATCGAGCCGTTGGTTGCGGCCTGTTCTTGGAAAGCGAAGCGGCCGGTGAAGCTCCAGCTCACCGTGGAAGAAGCCATGCTCACTACGCGAAGCGACGATGCCTACACGTGGATGCGCACCGCAGCGGACGCCAACGGCAAGATCATCGCTCGTCAAGCGAAGATCGTCATGAACACCGGCGCCTACGCAGAAAACAGCCCTCTGGTGGTCGAGAAATCGACCAACCGATGCGTCGGACCCTACGCGATTCCGAATGTTCTGATCGAAAATTCCTCGCTCTACACGAACACCGTGCCCGCCAGTTCTTATCGCGGCTTCGGTTGCGCTCAGGTAACCTTGCCCGGCGAATCGCAAATCGATGAGCTGGCCGCCAAGATTGGCAAAGATCCCTACGAGTTTCGCCTAGCGAACGCAGCGAAGCCGGGTGAAGAATTTTTCCCCGGCATGCGTCCCTTCGACGGCACGTTGAAACAAGATTTGGAGACCGCTGCGAACGCGATCGGTTGGGGTAAACCGTTGCCGAAAGGCCACGGCCGCACCGTCGCTTGCTCAGGTAGCGACGCCGGCGCCTATCCGCTTACGTCAACTGCCATCCGGGTTCATGCCGACGGTTCCGTGACGATCATGACCGGCAGCACAGAGTTGGGTCAGGGGAGTCATACAGTTCTGCCCCAGATCGCCGCCGAGGAATTAGGAATACCGTTCGAGAAAGTCAGGGTGGTCTCTTCCGATACCGCCATCACGCCCTATGACCGTTCCACTGGCGCGAGCCGTACAACCACGTTAATGGGAACCGCCGTTCTCGAAGCGAGCCGCGAAGCGATTCAGCAAATGGTCGTTATGGCCGCCGACGTTCTCAAAGTGAAAGTCGAACAGATTGAGGCTGTTCGCGGCGGCGTGCGCTGCGGCGAGGCCCAGTTGAACTGGTCGGAAGTCATCAGCAAGTTCTATGCTTTGCCGGATGGCGAAGTAATCGGCCGCGCTTATATTCGCAAGTCCGGCAGATTTTCCGCCCTGCCGGTTTTCTGGGAAGCCGCTGCCACTGGCGTAGAAATCTCTGTCGATGAAGAGACTGGAAAAATCACCATGGAAAAACTCGCCACCGTCGGGGACGTGGGCCTCGCGATTAACCCGGCGCTGGCCGAAGGCCAGGACATCGGCGCCGCCACCATGGGCATGGGTATCGGTCTTTTGAAGAACTCGTTTACGAAGGTTCGCAGCTCGTCAATGGATCGATTCTCGACTATCGCCTGCCGCGCTTTTCCGACTTGCCCAAGGAAGTGGAGCTTCATCTCGTGCAAAACCAGGACGGCGTCGGTCCCTACGGCGCCAAAGGCGGTGGCGAAGCGTCGTTGAATTCCATGGCGGCCAACATTGCCAACGCGGTGGACCGCGCCGTCGGCGTGCGCATCCGCCAAGCGCCGCTCACGCCGGAACGAGTCTGGCGCGCCTTGAAAGAGAAAAAAGTTGAGGATGAAGGATGAAGGCTAGAAGATCGGCGAGTCTTCAATCACTTTCGATCTTCTATCATCGCATTAATTGCCATGATGCCCTTAAGAAATTTCACCATTCACCAACCCAAAAGCGATCGCTGAAGCTGTCGCAGATGCTCGCGCGAATTCGGCGACAAAGGCACGTCTCTACGCCGGCGGCACGGAGCTTTTGCTCGGCGATGAAGCATGATCTGCTGCGCTACGAGCATCTCGTCGACGTCAAAACGATTTCCGATCTGAACAAGATCGAAATTGAAGAACGGCTCGCTCATGATCGGCAGCACGCGTCACCCACCGCGCCATCGAGCGGTCATTCGGTGCGTCAAAGAAAACTTGCCGGTAGCTCGCCGAGATGGAAACCAAAGTCGCCAACGTGCGCGTGCGCACGAGCGGCACTCTGGGGGCAACCTCTGCTTTTGCCGAGCCGCACTCCGATCCGGCGACGCTGCTACGTCGCTCTCGGCGCCAAAGCTCAGTGTGCAAGGAAAGTCCGGCGCGAAAACAGTAGCAATCGACAAGCTGATCACCGGCGCGTACGAAACTTCGCTCGCCGCCGATGAGCTCTTGGCCGGCTGTTGAAATTCCATTGCCCGCAAAATCACAGCGCGCCGCCTATTTGAAGTTTCAACTGCACGAACGCCCCACTCTGGGCTTGGCGCTGGTGTTCGGACGTCGACGGCGATAACGATCAAGAAGCGCTGCCGCCGTCGTCGGCAGCGTCAGCGCCGTGCCGACCAGTCCGAATCAAACCAACTCGCTCCTGACCGGTACGCGAGTCCCAGGTAGAAAAGCAACTCACCGGATCGCGGCCGAAGCGCTGGCGCAGGCCGCCGATCCGGTCGACGATCTCGAAGGCAGCGCCGATTATAAACGTCACTTGATCGGCGTGTTTCTGCGTCGAGCCTTTACTAAAGCACTAGCGTAGCGTTTCTAGCCGCGTCTCTCCCAGACGCGTGGTTTAGCCTCGGCGCGAGCTAAATGCCGACGCTTTCGCTGCTTTGCATCGAAATTTGCCTTTTGTCCGTGGCCTTGCGCGGCCGTTGGAGCGCGCCGATTTTCGTTCGGCGCAAGCGTCCAGCGATGTCGTGTTTTGTAGTTTTTTAGACCCATTTTGCGCGGCCGATTATTTTGCCGGATCACTGTTCATGCCTTGAACGCGTCCTCGAACCCCTGGCTATCATAGAGGTCGGCTCCTCGCTCGCGCGCGAATTGTTTTTCCCGGAGGTGGTCACATGAACATGATCGGGGAATTCGCCAAGCGAATTATCGGTGAGCTGGCACAGTTTATCGATTGGTCTTTGAGGCACTGGGCAGTCACAGTGATCGTTCTCGTGATGATGATTTACTGGGCCGGCAAGCAGCGAAGGCCCCATCGGCATCATCTCTGATTGAGCCATACTACACAGGCTTTTGGGCGCTCTGATGAAAGTTCGGCAGTTGCGCTTGACGCTCAGCGCTTTCCTACGCTAGTCTCTCCCGACGCTTGGCTCGATCACGATCGCCGATCGTTCGCGAAATCTCATCAAAACTCCGGAGAGAAAAAATGGCTGAGTGAAAAAACCGTTAACGACGTCACATTTCGCATTCGCCACACCATGATGCTGGTGAGCGACCTCGATCGCAGCATCGATTTTACACGCGGCTGCTCGGCATGGACGTGCAGCGCATCCGGCCCAACCCGAGCAAACACGAGCGCGTCGGCTATCTCGGTTACGGCAGTGAAGATGAATGTCCCGGCCTCGAGCTCATCGAAACCGGCGGGCCCGGACACGTGAAAGAAATGCCGAAATGGTACGGCCACGTTGCACTCTACGTGTCCGACCTTTATGCGCTCAGCGGAAAGTTGAAATCAGCAGGTGTGAAATTTACTCTTGAACCGCAGCCCAACCGGCCCGGCAGTCAAGATAAAGTTGCCTTCATCGAAGATCCCGATGGTTACACATTGGAGCTCACCGAACGCCACTCAAAGAGCGGCCCGCCTGGTGAAAGTGAGTTGAAACAGCGCCTGGGGATTCTTAACAATTTTTGCCTGCGGCTATTGCCGCGCTAACGCGCGCGCACGAACAGCGACTCGTATTGTCGGGTGTAATCCGCCAGCTTCTCAGCGCAACTGGACTCGACTCGGCACGACTTTTAAGTGGGTTGGATAACCCTCGAGGGCTTGAGTCCCGGTTTTGCCGACTCTCGGCCGCGCTGAACGAAAATCTTTTTGACCCTCGTCGGATAACGCAAAATCAATGAACAGCTTGGCCGCGTTCGGGTGTGGCGCCTTTTCAACCATGCTGATCGGATGCAGCGCCACGATAGCCAGGCTCGAAACCCACCTAATCAACCGGTGCGCCCTGTCGCTTCATCAGGTGCGGACGATACCAGTACGCGACGACTTGCAGGTCGTATTCACCGGGCGCCGAGCAGTTGCGTGACCAGGGACCGCCCGCCGCGAATCGCGATATCCTGCTTGGCCAGCGCCTGCATGAACTCCAGTCCTTTCTTCTCGCCCATCAAGTAGACCAGGTTGGCAAACCACCGATCCTCGTTTTGATCGAGCACCATGCGGCGCTTCCAGCGCGGCTGGAGCAGGTCTTCGTAGCGCTTGGGAATCTCCTCGCGCTTGACTCTCGTCGTGTTAAAAGCCGTGACGATAAGATTATCGTAAAGATCGGTCCAATAGCCGTTGGGATCTTTGAACCCTTCCGGATATGCCATGGCCTGCGGCGATTTGTACGGCGCGATGAATCCCCGCCTCTGCAAGTGAAAAGTCTCGAACTCGCCGACGCTCACGACGTCGGCCGTGAAAGTGCCGGTCTGGCGCTCGACGTTCATGCGGCTAAGAATCTTCTCGTGGCTCGAGCGAAAAATATCGGTCTTGATGAAAGGATATTTAGCTTCGAAGGCGCTGGTCAACGACCTCGCGAACTCGGTTTCTACCGAAGTGTAGAAAACCATTTTGCCATCTTTTTAGCGCCCTCGACCAGCGCCGATCGCGAGTCCGCTTCGCCGCCGTGGGCGACCGCGCACAAACCGGGCAGCAAGCAAAAGACAAAGCACCGCGACTTTTATCTGCATTTCTACCTCCGCTCCGAAAGCGCGAGCTCGCTCGTTACTTTGGCCATGATTCGCCAATCGCGGAAACGGCTTGATCCGCTCATGCTGGACGTCGGACTGGTTCCACGGACAATCGATCAGCGCTACCGGCAACTTCATTTGGCCGGCTAAAAACTGCGCCATCGGCAGCGAGTCTTCCACGTGCCCAGCAAAATTGCCTCGTCGACAGTTCGGCCAATGTGATTGCCTTGGTGTTTTCCGTGGCAAAAGCGTGAGTATTTGTCGACCACGGTCAATGAACTATGGGGTATCTCGTGCTTCGCCAACCAGGCAAGCGACACTTCGTAGCTTTCCGGCGGACGGCCCGTGACGATGGCGATGTCAAATCCCTCTGCACGCCAATGCTTTACAGCTTCGATCGCCTCCGCAATCGGCGCCATGCGCAGCAATTCCTCCGGCCGATGCACGATGCGATACAACTCGTCGCGTTCGCCGGGCGTTAGCCCGCAAGAATGACCGACGTCGAAATGGGTCAATTGCTCGTAAGCGATTTGTTTGCCGAACTCGCGTTCGATGATAACGAGGAAAATGGCAAGCCGCCTGGCACAGCACGTCGTCGAGATCGACGTAAATCGTCGTCGGTAGAGCCATTGGCGCTAAGATTCAAAAATTGTCTTCAAGCGCTGGGTAAGATCTCTGCGCAACTTGTGAGTTTGCCCCGCTTCGTAGGGGGTGGTTTTCCACTGCGCCACATCAAAGGGAGTTTCTCCAGCGCGGTCGAGCAAATGTGGATACAGGGCTTCTTCAAGGCGTGGGCGAAGCCCGCCTCGTAGAGCACGTTGGGTTTTGATTCCGACAGGTCGACAATCACCGCAGTCGATTTACGAATCAGTCGGTGCACCTCTTCCACCACGTTGCCTTGAAACTCGCGCCGGTCCACTCGGTCACAAACCGCGCCGACCTGTTCTGCGGCATAGCTCATCGCTACGAAAAAAACATCTTCGTATTGCGGCGCGAACGGCATGGCCGCGAAGATTAGTTTATCTACTTTCGTCACCTCGGCAGAATGTCCGCGCGTTTTTGTCTCTTGAAATTCTGCTTGAAGGGCCGGCACGAGCCCATCGATCGTTACGACACCTTTAGACGGCAAATTTCTCTTCAAACCGGCGATCACGATGAACGCGCCATCAGCCTTTGCCGTATCCTGGTAATGCTGCGCCTGTCGGCTTGCTTCCGTCGTCAATCCCGGAAAATCCCAGTTGCGCGTCTCGACGACAAACTGGCGCCCGTCCGGTGCGTACACGATGAAATCGGGCGCGAGTCCGCCGATCGCGCGTTCCGTCGCAAATTTTAATCCCGCTTCGCGCAAGCGCTCGGCGATAACCTCTTCGAGTTCCTTCTCTTGTGACTCCGCCATCGTCTGTCTTCGCTCCCGCCTCGCCGCCGCCATCGAGCCGGCGCGTTCTCATCATTCAGCGTTGTGTCGAACGAGCTAACCCCATCTGCAGGACGATCCGGCCAATCTTGCTGTCAATTTCGAGACAGGCCGTTTGCAGAAATGCTCTTCCCAATATGCCGATTACCTGTGCGTTCTGTTCACGGCTTTTCTCCAACAAAGCAGGGACGCCGACGCATTCTATGACCTGTTCGAAACAATCGTCAGCGCCGCTCGCAGTCTTGGCCGGCAGGCGCACCCTGGCGAGATACTGCTGCAGCGTGCCGTAGCCGTGAATGCCGTGAATTTCCTCGTGCCCTGCTCGCGAAGCTGGAGCGATACAGCGACATCGTAATCGATCATTGCTCCGTAAGCGCCGGTATCGATCAGAAATTCACCGCGCGCTTCCCGACCGAGCTCATCGTCGTGGCGACTCCACGCGCCGGGGATCAGCGGACCGATCGATTTTAGGCGTTCGCGATTACTAACGACTTCTATTCGATAGGACCGGTTTTCCATGCGCCACGAACGAAGCTAAATCGCCTCAAACGGAACGACTCCCGCGCTTGCTACCATTGGTTAGATTTTCGAAACATATTCGCTATTCCGAACGAGGAACCGATACGGTTTAGCTTTCCACTTACCGGCGTAGTCGACGCCGATGCGTGAAGTCGCGTTAAATTTTGGCACCGGCTCGCCGCGATCCTCGACGTACAGGACGTCGCCGAACAGATCGGCGCCGTTGAGCGAGCGGTCGATGGCGAAGGCCTGGCAGAGTTTTCCCGGCCCGCTGGCGAGCTCGCGCAGTTTATCGAGTCCCCTGCGGGATTTCATTAAATCGACACCGTCCACCGGCTCCACCGCGCGGATCAAGACCGCCGCTGGATACTCTTTTTCTCGGTGACCAGATTGAGCATGTTGCATAAACACCATAGATGAAATAGACGTAGGCACTGACCGGCCTCGACCGAACATCACCTCCGTGCGCGCCGTTCGTCCTTTCGCCGCGTGACACGCCAAATCCTGCGGTCCGATGTAAGCTTCGGTTTCGACGATACGACCGACCGTGTCGCCTTGCGGATGTTTGCGGATCAAATATTTGCCCAACAATTGCTTGCGACGCTGATGGTCTTTGTTCGTAGGAATGCGCGGGGAAGCTTCAAGACCGAGCTAACGAGAGCTGATTGCGGAGACGTCGATTGTAGAACGCTGCTTACTGACAACTGCCTTCTGCATTCTTATTCGGACTGCGGCAGTCCGTCTTTGATTTCCACCACGGCGCCTTCGATCCAACATGAATGTGCTTTGATGCTTTCACCCGGGATCGCTTGTCCAAAGTTCCCGGACGGGAAGCGAAGATGTCTCAGCGTCTTTATCTTTTTCTTTAGAATCGGTGACCCGCAGCGCCCGCAAAACACGCGATGATAGCCCGTGCGACGATTCCCACTCTTTGAGCAAATCTTCGCCGGCGACAAAACGGAACGAAGCCGTCGGAATCGTCGACCCACTCCCGAAAAAGCCGATCCCGACATCTTGCGGCAGAGGCTGCAATGACAATTGAGTCACCGCGCCAAGCTCACCGTCGATCTGATATCGAACGCCGCCACAGAGACATGAACCTGTTAACATGAAAATTCCTCGTAATGCCAATACTACCGCTTTCAGCCGGTATTGTAAATTCGACTTTAACACAGTGCATCTGAATGATCCAAATCGGCAGCACATCACAAACATATTGACGTAAGGCAAAACCAGTTCTTATTTTATCTCCTTCACCAAACTCCAATCCACCAATTGGCTCAACGGAATATCCTTCGGTCAGCTTGAGTCTTTCCTTCGTGAGTTGCACGTCCAGCTGCACGCCTTTGTCGGAAATCGTACCGTCGTCGCTGGAACGAGTTGATCGAGGCGTCGTAGGCTCTGGCCGACTGCCCCGGCGTAATATGCAGATAATCGGAAAGCATTGCACCATCTCCGTCCGATTCTGCTTCAAGTAGCGCGTGCCGCGCACCGTAGCGCGGACAACTCTTTCTCACTTGCTCGCGCTGGGTTTGGAGCTTATGGTCCGTGACCGCCATACCCGACAACGGCAATTCGATGAGGTCTCCGAGATAAACGAGTCGCCTAAAACCTTCGTCTTCAGCCTTCACGGCGAAGGCGCACATCGATCGCCGTCGCATCGATCGAAGCCGGCGTGGAGCGCAGCCAGGCGCGTCGGGCTTTCGCCGGTGACGATGATCTTTACGTCCTTCCTCCGGCTCGAAGCCAAAATGGCGCACGGCGACTCGTGAAAGATAATCTCACCGTGCCGGCAACCGAGTCGACGCCGATCACTTTTCCTTTCAGGTCTTTTGGCGTCTTGATTTGGGGCGGGCAACTTCAGGACATGCAAGGGCCGGCCCGGCGATGCCGACCACGGCTTTGATGGGGACGCCGGTCACCGCCGCGCGCAGCAGCTGATCCCCAAGCGAGCAGATAATCGACATCGCCGGAGATCAAAGCCTTGACGCCGATGGCCGGCTGCATCTGGACTTTGTCCACGTCGATCCCTTCGCTTTTATAAAATCCCTTGCGCGTGGCGACGACGACGGGAAATTCGAACAGACCGCGGCTCGGTGTCGCGATGTGATCACCGCTCGGCTGTGCAGCAACGATGGCGAGCCGAGCGATGACACTGTCACAACCAAGCTGCAGAGAATCGCGAATCGAAGTCGATGAAAAATTCGTTTTCTTTTCATGGCCGCAAGCGGATCTCCTATTCGAGCCGAACGTTTTTGGAGAAATCGTAATTCGCTGAGTAATGCGCTTTCGTGCGACTTACCGACGATCTTATCGCTTGCTCCAGCCTCCGGCAAAGCATTGCTTTAGAAAAGCGACATCATCAGGCTCCAGGCGTCCTTCGCCGCGTCCTTGCGGTAGCGCCCCGGCATGGTGTCGTTCAGCCAGCCGTGCGGTGCGCCGGGATAAACGCGAATATGATAATTCTTCTTCGACTTTTTCCAAGCAGTTGCGAAACCGCAGGACATCGTCGAGGGAGATGATGTGGTCGGCTTCGCCGAAGACCCGGAGCACCGGACAATTCACCTGCGCGATCAACTCTTCGATCGGCGTCGGGCGGAGCTCGTTGCCCTGCCACTCCGGCCGCCGACAGCGCCGTAAAGCACCACCGCGCCCGCGACGTCACTTCGTTTTGCCGCCAACGAGCACCGGTTGCCGCCCGGTTTGGCAAACGCCGATGATGCCAATCCGCGCGCCGTCGACTTCTTTCAGTTTTTTCAGGTATTCCACCGCGCCGTTCAAATCCTCCAGCGCGCCGTCGTCGGTCAGATCGACCCTTTGCTCGCCGCGCAAGACTGCTTTGCGATCGCCGGTGAAACGATGAAACAAATCGGGCGCGAGGCCGACGAAGCCCGCCTGAGCCAATTTGACTGTTAAATCTTTCGTATGCTGGTCGATGCCGTAGCGCTCGTGCAGAATGATGACCGACGGGACGCTTGGCCTCTTGGCCTTCGGGTAAAGCGCGCACCGCGCTGATGCCGCCGCCGTATTTGACCATTGTCGGATTGATTCCCGTCGATGTTCTTTGTCGCCATGATTCGCCTCCGACGAAATTTGGCTCGCGCCGATTTGTTAATCAAATTCCGCCAAGCTTATCCTTGCCCACTCGAACGAGTCAAGGCGATCGTTGATGTCAGGAGTAGCTCGTTAGATCCGAGCATTAAGCTCGCTTGCTTCAAACTACGCGCCACCCTATATTTAGCGCCCATGAATCTAAAGACGGATCATCAGTGAGTCGCGCATGTGACCACGACCGGACGCAAGACTGGACAGCCGCGCCGGTGGAGCTCCGCTTTGTCTACTACCGAGGATGCTTTATGCGTCATCGGCGCGCGTGCAGGGAAAGCACTGGTGCCAGAATATGCTTCAGAATCCGCTGTGTCGAGCTCCGGGTGAAAGGAGAGACGCTCCGTGTACCGCGACGCGGGTGGTCGACGCGGACTTGCGGCGGCGAATCCTTACGTTGCGGAATCGCACCGCCGCTCATGGATCGGGTGGTGTTCGAAATCAGGCGCCGCGATTGGAGCGCCGCGGGGTAGAACTGCAACCGACAGAGACTGCGACTACTTTTTCGCCTCTTCCTTTGGTTCCGTCGCCTTCTTCTCCATATTCTCGACGCCCTTTTGCATGCCTTCCATCATCGATTTCTCCTTTTGCATGCCTTCCTGCATCACCTTTTGCACCTCTTGGTCCCGCGCCGCGGTATCCTTTTATCGCCGCAGGCTGAAAACGCCGCCGAGCAGGCCGGCGAGAATCATCACATAGACGTATCGATTTCACGTTGCCTCACCTATACCAAAGATTATTTTAAAATAGTTATCAGCAATCGTCGCGGGAGACGCAAGCTGCGCGCCGATCGGAAAAGTTTCTAGCTTTTTTCCAGTAGCCATTTGCTATCCTGAACCCAGCCATGATTGCACGACAGCTTCTATTCGCAAGCTTGATCTCGACTAGTTGCTGTTGTCCCCGATCGAGTGGGTCCGCTCTCAAACGCCGGCAAAAACATCGGTCGGAACGGCGCTCACCAGTCACGGATGCCGGCCAGTGGCGGACGCTGCAAAAGGCGTCGCGCTTGCGTACCGTCGCGCTGGAACGCTCCGAGCCGAGTCATACGCTTGAGCTCAAATTGTTGCGCTTCGACGGCCGCAAATCGATCATTCCGCGTGTTTTGACTGCCGGACAATGGCAACTGAAGAGCGCCAGCGCAAAAACCTTCGCCGAGAAAAGCGGCGCGATCGCGGCGATCAACGCCAGCTACTTCGATGAGAAGGGCCGGCCTCTTGCCTATCTCAAGACCGCAACGCAGGAAATCAATCGCGCCATTTCCAAACATGCGCCTGTATACCGGCGTCTTCGGCATCGGCGAGGTCAGGGCCGTTCGTGACGCATCGCGACGAGCTTTCAACCGGCTGCAGGCCAGCGAAGCGCTCCAATCCGGACCGCTTTTGTTGCATCGCGGCGCGCCGGTGGAAATCACCAGCGGACTCGGGCGTTACGCGCGCCGAGCCGTGATCGGCATCGACGGAGCAGGGACAGATTATCGTTGGCGTAACTGACGCGTTGATTGGCGGATTGAGTTTCTCCGAGTTGCAAGAAATCTTCACCAGCTCAAAATGGCATTTAGAAACGCCAGGACTTTTGAACCTCGACGGCGGCGGTTCGGCTCAGCTTTACGTCAGGTCAGGAAAATTCGAAGACTGGCTGCCCGGCACCGCGGAAGTGCCCGTCGGCATCGGTTTTTCTCAAACCCCATTGACCGCGGCAGAGCGAACACTCACTCCCAGGAAGAAAACGCCACGCGGCTCCAGTCGAGAGCCGTCGCCGGCAGGACTCCAGATAAATCGTGCCGATCACCGCGAGAGCGATCGCGATGTAAACGTACGGCGCTTGAGCGAAGCTCTTGCCCGCGGCGCCACCTTCTTCCATATACATAGCGACGATAACTCGCAGATAGTAAATCACGGAGAGCAGACTGTTCAGCACGCCGATAATCGCCAAGCCGAGATGGCCGGACAGCACCGCGCCGCGGAAAATATAAAATTTCCCGGCGAAACCGGCGAGCGGCGGAAAACCGGCAGAGGACAACATAAACAGCGACATGGCCAAACCGAGAAAGGGTCGTTTGAATCCTAATCCGGCAAAATCACGATAGCTCTCGTTGAGAGCATCGCCGTCCGCCACGCAGGTCAACACCGCGAAAGCGCCGAGCGTCATGAAGGCGTAAGTCGCCACGTAAAAGACCAGCGGCAGGCCACCCCATTCTTCGCCGACGACGATGGCGATCAGCAGGTAACCCGCATGGGCGATGCTGGAGTAAGCCAGCATGCGCTTCACGCTGGTTTGGGTGATTGCTAGTAGGTTGCCGAATGTCATCGTGGCGATGGCAATCACCCACAGGGAAAACCCAGTCCGTGTCGAGCGGCGAGAACTTGTGAAGCAGGATGCGCGCCCAGGCGGCAAATGCCGCGGCTTTGACGGCGACGGCCATAAATCCGGTGACTGGTGTGGGCGCGCCTTCATGGGCGATCCGGCACCCAGAAATGAAACGGCACGGCGCCGACTTTGAATGCGAAGCCGACCAGCAAGAGGAATCCGCCGCCGATCAAATAAAGCGGCCAATCGCTCGGCTGTTCGATGAGAAAGTCGGCGATCAAATTGAGGTTCGTCGAGCCGGTGGCGCCGTAGATCAACGCGATACCGTAGAGGAGAAACCCGGTGGCAAAAGCGCCCATGATAAAATACTTCATCGCCGCTTCGCTGGAGCGAGCGCTCGCGCGCCACATGCCGGTCAGCACGTAAACGGCGATGGACATGGTTTCCAAACCGAGAAGAAAACCAACAGATCGTTGGCGGCGGCCATGAGCTATCATGCCGACCGTCGCGAAAAGAATCAGCGCGTAAAATTCGCCTTCATGGATACCGGTCTGGCGCAGATAGTCGATCGCCGAGAGAATCGTGAGCGCGGCCGCTAGCAAAAAAATCAGCGAAAAATAGAGCGCAAAGCTATCGAGGACAATACTCTCGCCAAAAGCGCTTTCCTGTCCGCCCCAAAGCAGGAGAGCCTCGGCGACGGCAAGACCGATGCCGAGCAGACTGATAAACGCCAAGTAACCCTTGGGCTCATGTTCGTCGATAAATAAATCGCGCACCAGGACGACCAGCGCTGTGACCAGCACCTGTATGGCCGGGAGGAGCGGCACGAGACTAATGTCCATTGCTCTCGGTCTCTTCGCTGGATCCGTGATCGGCCACCACGGGCGCGGTGCTGACCGCAGCCATTCTCTTCAAGGTCGATTCGACCGCCGGTTGCATGCGCCGCAAAAACGGCTGCGGGTAAACACCCATCAGCACGATCAAGAATAGAATCGGCGCAAGCAGAACAAATTTCCGGGCATTTAAATCCGCCAATTTTTCATTTGCAGCGTTGGACAGCGGACCGAAGATAACCCGGCGAACCATCCAGAGCATGTAAATCGCACCGAGAATGACGCCGGTCGCGGCTGCCGCGGTCCACAGCGGAGTTACGCTAAAAGCACCGAGCAAGATAAGAAACTCGCCGACGAAGCCGTTCAGGCCCGGCAAACCGATCGAAGAGAACGTCACCACCAGAAGGACGGCGGAAAATATCGGCAGCTGTTTCCACAAGCCACCGAATTCAGCGATCGCCCTTGTATGACGCCGATCGTAGATCATCCCGACCAACAGAAACAGGGCGCCGGTGGAAAGCCCGTGATTGATCATCTGGTAAATACCGCCCTGAACACCTTGAATATTCAGTGCGAACAAGCCGAGCATGACAAAACCGAGATGACTGACCGAGGAATACGCGACGAGCTTTTTGATATCGCTCTGCATCATCGCCACCACCGCGCCGTAAATGATGCCGATCACGGCTAAAGCCGTAATGACCGGGGCTGCGGCCATAGCCGCGTCAGGAAAAAGCGGCATGGCAAAGCGGAGAAAACCGTAGGTGCCGAGCTTGAGCAGCACGCCGGCAAGGATCACCGAGCCCGCCGTCGGCGCTTCGACGTGAGCGTCGGGTAGCCAGGTGTGAAAGGGAAACAGCGGCACCTTGATCGCGAACGACAAAGCGAAGGCGAGAAGAGCCACATTTGTTGCTCCATCGGCAGATGGAGTCCGTAGAGTTTCAGCAAATCGAAAGTGAGCGCCTGGTCGGTCTGCGCGTGGCGGGTCGCCAGATAGATGATCGCCACCAACATCAACAGGCTGCCCGCCATCGTGTAGACGACGAATTTCAGCGCGGCATAAATACGCCGCGTCCCGCCCCACACGCCGATTAAAAATACATCGGCACCAGCATGACTTCCCAGAAAACGTAAAATAGAAAAAGATCCAGCGCCACGAAAGCGCCGAGCATGCCGGTCTCCAGCAGCAGCATGAAAGATCAAATATTCTTTGACTTTGTCTTGCACCGACCAGGACGCGAGGATGGCGATCGGCGTGAGCAAGGTGGTCAGCAAGACCAGAAACAGGCTGATGCCGTCGATACCGACGATGTAGTTGATGCCGAAATTGGGCATCCATCGAGGCTTTCGACCAGTTGCATGTCACCGTTAGTGCCGTCGAACAAGGCGAAAATTTTCACCGACCAGAGAAAGTTGAGCGCGCTCGCGAACAGGCGCGACGGCGAAGAGCGCGTACGTTTGTCGGCGCGGCATGAAGATCAGCAGCCCCGCGCCGAGCACCGGGATCGCCAGCAAAATACTCAGATGACCGATCGCGAGGCCGAACATAACTAAGATTGACCGAGGTAATAGGCGAGCAGGGCCAGGGTGCCAAGCAGCAGTCCCGCCGCATAATGTTGCACGTTGCCTGTCTGGATGCGCCACGCCAGACCTGACTTGACCAGCGCACGAGCGCGGCCACGCCGTTGACCGTGCCGTCGATCACCCAAGGATCGATGAACTCGGCAAAAAACGAGAGCACGCCGTAAACGGCCGGACAAAAACATAATCGTAAATCTCATCGACGTAGTATTTGTTGAGCGAAAGTTGATAGAGCAAGCCGCCCGCTAAATCTTTTGCTCGATCTGCGCTCCCGGCGCGTCCATATTTAAAGTAGGCCAGGTAAATGCCGACGGCGACCACGCCAAGCGTGAGCAGAGTCACGACGATTTCAGTGCTCACCGAAGCGTGATGGCCTTCAGCCGCGCCGAATACGGCGGCCAACCAATGCTCCCAGCGGCTGCCCCAGAGATATTCCGGCGCGCCCAACCAACCGGTGAAGACCGAACCGATCGCAAGTACGATCAACGGCAGGGTCATCACCGCGGGTGACTCATGAAGGTGCGCCTTGGCAGGAGCATCGGCGCGGCACTCGCCGTGAAACACCATGAACAGTTGGCGAAACATGTAAAAAGCCGTCATGCCCGCCGTAATCACGCCGATTGCCCAGAGCGCCATCGCGCCGTGGCTGAAGGCTTGCCACAAAATTAAATCCTTGGAGAAAAAACCTGCCGGTGAAAGGCGCGCCGGCGATCGCCAACGTCGCTACGACGTAAGTCCAGTAGGTCGTGGGCATATGCGCCTTGAGCCCGCCCATGCGGCGCATATCTTGTTCGCCGTCCAGAGCATGGATGACGCTACCCGAGCCGAGAAATAAGCAAGCCTTGAAAAACGCGTGGGTGAAAACATGGAAGATCGCCGCGCCGAATGCGCCCATACCGACGGCGAGGAACATATAGCCGAGCTGGCTCACGGTGGAATAAGCCAAGACCTTCTTAATATCGTTTTGCGTCAGCGCGATCGTTGCCGCGAAGAATGCCGTGGCGGCGCCAATCAAGCGATCAGCGCTAGAGTCGACGGCGCCAGAGCAAAGAAAATGCAGCCGCGCAGTCATATAAACACCGGCGGTGACCATGGTGGCCGCGTGGATCAACGCGCTCACCGGCGTCGGGCCGGCCATGGCGTCGGGCAGCCAGACAAAGAGCGGGAGCTGCGCCGATTTGCCGGTGGCGCCGATGAAGAGCAACAAGGTGATGACGCCGATGACATGCGGACTGAGCATTGATGCATGCTTTTGTAGTTCGATGAAATCGAGCGTCCAAATCCCCTGGCGGCCGAGCTCCGTGACCAGAAGAAAAATTCCCAGAAGAAAACCAAAATCGCCGATGCGGTTGACGATGAAGGCTTTGTTGCCGGCGATCGCGTTGTTGGGATCCTGATACCAAAAACCGATCAGGAGATAGGAGCAAAGGCCGACGCCTTCCCAGCCGACAAAGAGCGTTAGGAGATTGTCGCCCATCACGAGAACGAGCATGAAAAAGATAAATAGATTGAGATAAATGAAAAAACGCACCATCCCCTCGTCATGCTCCATGTAGCCGAGGGAATAAATATGAATCAGAAAGCCGATGCCGGTGACGATCAGCAGCATCACCGCGCTCAATGCATCGACTTGGAACGACAGATTCACTTTGAAGGAACCGGAATCGATCCAGGTATAAACCGAGGTCGCGGAAGACGCCGTTCGACGGCAGTTGCCAGAAAACGTAAAACGCTAGAACGAACGAAGCACCCACCGCCGCGCAGGCCAACGCGCCGGCGGTTTTCCGGCCCAAGGCGCGGCCCCAGAAAAAGATTGAACACCGCCGCAAGTAGCGGGATCAGCGGGATCCAGCGCAGCAGATCGTAGTCCGCCAAGGCGAGGTTGTTCGTTACCATTTGAGTAGCTGCATGTCCTGAGGATCGAGACTTTGGCGCTGGCGAAATACCGAGATGATGATCGCGAGGCCGATGACCGCTTCGGCGGCGGCCACGGCCAGGACAAAAGACCGCGACTTGCCCGACCGCCGAACCGAGATAGCGCGAGAAGGCGATGAAAGTGAAGGTTTACGGCGTTGAGCATCAATTCGATCGACATCAGAACGACGATTAAATTACGCCGGATCAACACGCCGATTACGCCGATGGCAAAAACGACCGCGCTCAGAATAAGATAGTAATGGAGCGGCATCATCGGACCACGCGCTCCCGTTTCGCCAGCACCACCGCGCCGACGATCGCGACCAACAATAAGACCGAAGCGATCTCGAAGGGCAGAACAAAATCGTTGAACAGGCTTTTTGGCGAGCATTTCCGGGCTGCCGAAGAATTCAGTCGACGCCACCGGATCGCCCGCCACCTCGTTATTAAAAAATAACGGCACCAACAAACCGCCGAGCAGCACAGCCAGCACCGTTGCCGTGCTCCACCAAAGTGTGCCTGCCCGCTCCAAAACAGGCGGGATTGAGAAACATGATGACGAACAAAAAAGCACCATGATCGCGCCGGCGTAGACCATCACCTGCAGGACGCCGAGCATCGGCGCGTGCAAAGTCACGAACAGGATCGCGATGATTAGAAGCGCGCTGACCAGCGCGAGGGCGCAGTGCACGACGTTGCGGAGAAAGACCACCAGCAGCGACGAGAGCACCAGAGAGACCGGCCAATAAGAAAAATACGAATGTTGAAAAATCCATAACTGGACTATTGCGCCAGGACGATCACGATCGCCGTGACCGCGACGTTGAGTAAAGCCGCGGGCAGCATCATTTTCCAGCCGAGGCGCATCACCTGATCGTAACGAAAGCGCGGCACGCTCCAGCGCAAAAGGATCTGCAACCAGCAAAAAGAAGATGACCTTCACTGTAAATGCCACCAATTGGAGAACAACCACCGTGAGATGCGGCAGCAACCAAGTCGCACCCCAAGGGAAGTGAAATCCGTCGCGCATCAGATAGGCACCTGCCAGCCGCCGAAGAACAATGTGGTGATCAAGCCCGCCACGGTGACGATCTCGGCGAATTCGCCGGCGAAGAACATGAGAAATTTACCGCCGGAGTATTCGACGTGGTAACCGGCGACAAGCTCCGATTCGCCTTCCGGCAGGTCGAAGGGAATCCGTTTGGTCTCGGCCACCGCAGCGGTGAAAAAGAGTAAGAATCCCAACGGCTGGAGAAAGATGCCCAGGCGGGGAGCCAACCGATAATCGGCCGCAAGAAGCTTAGCCATTGCGGCAATCAGCTCGCGAATCAGCGTGCCTTGGTCGCGCGCGATTTCTCTGCAGCTCGAGGGTGCCATAAATCATCAGCACACCCATCACCGACAGTCCCATGGCGACTTCGTAGGAGATCATTTGCGCCGAGCCGCGTACGCCGCCGAGCAGGGAAAATTTATTGTTCGACGCCCAGGCGCCGATCACAATGCCATAAACACCGAGCGAGCCCATGGCAAAGACGTAAAGAATGCCGATGTTGAGATTGGCGACTTGCAGGTTGATGGCACGTTCGCCGATGTTGAGCACATCGCCGAAGGGAATGACCGCGAAAGTGACCAGCGCCGGAAACAGCGCCATACAAGGCGCCAATGTATGCAGCAGCTTGTCGCCCGTCCGGCGGAATGAAATCTTCTTTGGTGAGAAACTTGAGCGTGATCTGCGACTAAGGTGTTGACCAACCCCATGCCCGGCGAAGCCTAAGATGGAAGCGCGGTTAGCGCCGATGCGGTCCTGAATCAGCGCGCTGCCCTTGCGCTCGACCCAGCCCAAGACGCCGGCCAGGTTGAGCACCATGAAGAGAACGAGAAAGGCCTTGAGCGCGACAATCGCTACATCAACGATCATGATTCTCCGCCACCGCCGCTACCCAGCTCAATCCCCTGATCACCGATCGAATCGTAGTCGATATTCGCATAGGCCGGAAACTTCACGGCTCAACGCCGCAAAAATCTCCGGCCGTCGTCGTAAAGCCGTTTTCTCTCCGGCGAGATCCAACAAGCCGCGTGAATATCTCGCTGTCCTGCAGCGCGCCTTCGGGCGGGATCAGCGCGGCGTTGAGCTTTTGCAGGCGGCCTTGGCGGTTGGTGTAAGTGCCTTCCTTTTCGCCGAAGTGCGTCGCCGGCAAAACCACATGCGCCAGCTTCACGGTTTCCGTCACGCGCGTATCCTGCACGACCAGAAGGAAAGCTTTTGCAACGCGGCGCGCAGCTTGTCCGGCTCGGCCGCGCTGGCGAGCAGATCTTCGCCGACCACGTAGGCGGCAGAGAAGCTCCCGGCGATCAGTTTCTGCATGAGCGCATCGAAACCGCCGTTGGTGCTCACGCCCATCGCCGCGCGCCGCGAAAGTTGGGCGAGCGATCCGGGCTCATGAGAATCTTCTGCACTTCGGTGAGCTCGCGCTCCTGGTAAAACACTTCGAGCGCGTAGTCGGCGGCGAGCTTCTTAACGAGCTTGGCAAACAGAAACGCTTCTTCGTTGGTGTTTCTTCCGGAAAGAATCCCGGCCACGGGCTGCGCCGATTTAAGTCCGGAATAAACGGCTTGCAGCGCCTTTTCCCAAGTCGTCGGCACCAAGTCCGCCTTCTTGACGAATCATCGGCGTGGTCAAACGTTCGCCACCGGCTAGATCATGAAAGCAATAGCGCCCTTCGTCGCAAAGCCAATGGCTGTTGACCGCTTCATTGATACGCGGCTTAAAGCGCGCGATGCGGTTCTGATACGCCTTCCACACTGATGTTGCACCCGTGTGCTGCATCCCGGACAAATCGATGGAGTTTTGTCGAGATACCAGACGCTGCACTTTAAAGCGAAAATCGCGATCGGTCAGCGCGCCCACCGGACAAATATCGACGACGTTGGCCGACAGCGGATTGTCGAGCACCGTGTTGTCGAACAGCGCAATGGTCGAGTGATCGCCGCGATTGATCACCGCCAGCTCGTCGGTCTTGGTGATCTCCTGGCAGAAACGCACGCAGCGCGTGCATTTGATGCAGCGCTCGCCGTCGAAAACGACGTTGGGACCGAAAATCGTTTGTCTTGCGATCGTGGACCTTGCCCACGTCGAAGCGGCTCTCCTGGCGGTCATGCTCCATGTAATAGTCTTGCAGCCAGCACTCGCCGGCTTGATCGCAGATCGGACAGTCCACCGGATGATTGATCAGCAAGAATTCCAAGACCGCCTTGCGCACCGCCAAGCACCTTGGGACTTTGGGTCAAAACAGACATGCCCTCGGCCGCCTGCGTGTTGCAGGCGATCTGCAGCTTGGGCATTTTCTCGATCTCGACCATGCACATGCGGCAATTGCCCGCGATGGAAAGCTTCGGATGATAGCAATAGCGCGGGATCGGAATCGGGATGCCGACATCGTCGGCCGCTTGAATGACCGTCTTGCCTTTGGTGGTGACGACTTCCTTGCCGTCGATGGTGATTTTTACCGGATCCATGAATCTAGATTTTTATGTAGGGGCGACCCTGTGTGGTCGCCCGTCTGAACAAGGCGGACACGCAGGTCCGCCCCTACGGTTTATTATCCCACCGTGCACCGTTTCTCTGCGACGTGCGCTTCAAATTCGCCGCGAAACTTGCGTATGAATGCGCCCGGCGGCCAGGCGGCGGCATCACCGAAGGGGCAGATCGTGTTGCCCGCGATGTTGCCCGCGATGTTGAGAATCAGATCCAAATCACCTTGTTCGCCCTGGCCATATTCGATCCGGTGCAGAATCTTCTCCATCCAGTGGCAGCCTTCGCGGCATGGGCTGCATTGGCCGCAGGACTCGTGCGCGAAGAATCGGGAAAGGTTCAACGCGGCCCGCACCATGCAGGTGCTTTCGTCCATGACAATCACGCCGCCGGAACCGAGATAGCTGCCCGCGGCCTGAACTGATTCGTAGTCGAGGTTCACTTTGTCAATCTCGTCGGGAAGCAGCACGGGCATCGAAGCGCCGCCGGGAATCACGCCTTTGAGTTTTCTGCCTCCCGGCACGCCGCCGCAATCCTCTTCGAGAAACTTTTTGAAGGGATAACCCATTTCCAACTCGTAGACGCCGGGCCTGGCGATATGACCGCTGACGCTGAAGAGCTTCGTCCCCTTGCTTTTCTCTGTGCCAATGGCGGCATAAGCCGCGCGCGCCGCGCTCGATGATCCAGGGCAAGACGTGCTAGGGTCTCGACATTGTTTACCACCGTCGGACAACCGAAAAGGCCGTGGGTCGCGGGAAACGGCGGCTTCAGTTTAGGCCAGCCGCGGCTGCCTTCCAATGACGACAGCAACGCGGTTTCTTCGCCGCAGATATAGGCGCCCGCGCCACGATGGACGATTAGGTCCAAGTCGTAACCTGAGCCAAAAATATTCTTACCGATGAAGCCGGCTCGATAAGCCTCCTCGACGGCGCGCTCCGAGCCGCGTGGCGCCGTAGACCATCTCGCCGCGAATATAAATAAAGGCCGTGTGCGACTGAATCGCGTAAGCTGAAATCAAAGTCCCTTCTATGACCGCATGGGGATCTTGCTCGATCAGCAAGCGATCTTTGAAAGTGCCTGGCTCGCTTTCGTCCGCGTTGCAGACGAGGTATTTGGGCTTGGGGTTGTCTTTCGGGACAAAGCTCCACTTCATGCCGGTGGGGAACCCCGCGCCGCCACGCGCCGCGCAGCCCGGACGCTTTGACTTCGTCGATCAGCTCCGCCGGCTTCATGCTCTCGACGACTTTCTGCCAAGAGCGATAACCGCCCCGCCCAGCATAGGTCGCCAGCGTATGCGAGTCGGCAACACCGACGTTACGGAGCAGAATTGTTTCCATCTCGATCAGATAGAAACGACGTAAACCGGAGATTCGATGACGCTCAGTGCTCTTCGGTCCTCGTCGCTATTTCAGGTTTTCCAGAATGACCGCTACTTTGTCTTCGTTGAGATTTTCGTAATATTCGTCGTTGATCTGCATCATCGGCGCGGTGCCGCACGAGGCGAAGCATTCCACTTCGCTTAAAGTAAATCGACCATCAGCTGTGGTTTGCCCGATCTCGATACCGAGTTTTTGTTTAATGAACGCCGTCATCTTTTCAGCGCCGCCGAGGGCGCAAGACAGCGTACGGCAAACTTGAATATGATGGCGTCCGATCGGTTTCATGTTGAACATGGTGTAAAAGCTCACCACGCCATGCACCCGCGCCGGCGTCTGCTCCATCAATGTGGCGACATATTCAATCGCCTCAGGCCCCAAATGGCCAAATTCCTCTTGCGCCAGGTAAAGCACCGGCAACATGGCCGCTTCTTTTTTCGGGTAGCGCGCCACAGTTTCTTCGAACTTCTTCAGTGTCCCAGGTGAAAATTCTAGTGCCATTTTCGTTTGAACCGAGCATGGAAGATCGGAAGATAGAAGAACTCCTATCCTTCTATCCCCGACTTCACCTATCGCACTCCCCGCCGATCATGTTCACCATGCCGAACGTCGGCACAATATCGGCGACCATGTAACCTTTGATCATTTCGTGAAACGCTCCCATGGCGATAAAGCACGGCGGGCGCACGCGGATGCGGTAGGGCCTGCCGCCGCCGTCGCTGACGATGTAGAAGCCCAACTCGCCGTTGCCGCCTTCGACCGCGAAGTAAGTTTCACCGGCGGGAACATGGATCCCTTCCATGATGATCTTGAAATGATGCATCAGCCCTTCGATGCTGCCGTAAACTTTTCTTTCTCCGGCAAGACGAAGCGCGGGTCTTCGATCCATACCGGCCCCACCGGCAGGTTCGCCAGTGCCTGCTCGACGATCTTCATGCTCTGCTCGATCTCCACGGATGCGGCAAAGGAACCGGTCGTAGTTATCGCCTCGACTGCCCACCGGCACCTCGAAATCGACCTGGTCATACACCAAATAGGGAAAAGCCTTGCGCACGTCGTAATCGACGCCGGTGGAGCGCAGGATCGGCCCGGTGAGGCAATAGCTCAACGCGGTTTCCTGGAAATAACGCCGACGTTCGACACGCGGTCGAGAAAATCCGGTTACGCGAAAGCAAACGATCGCAATCGTCGAGCAGCTTGCGGATGGTCTTAAAGGCCCGGGTTACGCTCTCGGCAAAGTCGTGCGGCAGGTCGTGTTTCAAGCCACCGATGCGCACATAAGTCACTGTGAGGCGCGCGCCGGTTAAATTCTCGATAATTCGAGTAATCAGCTCGCGCGCCTCGATCATGTAAAAACCGGCGGTGATCGCGCCGAGCTCCGATGACGCCATGCCACAGCAGGTGAGGTGATCGTAAAGCCGCGCCAGCTCGCTGACGATCACGCGAATGTACTGGCAGCGCAGCGGCGTTTCGGCGCCGATCAGTTTTTCCACGGCCAGGGCGTAACCCACGTTGTTGATCAGCGACGAGGCGTAGTTCAGACGGTCCGTATAAGGAATGACTTGAGTCCAGGTCGCTTGCTCGCAGCTCTTGTCAAAACCGCGATGGAGAAATCCGACTTCGACGTCGCAATCGAGCACTTTCTCGCCGTCGAGCTTGAGATTAAACTTGATGGTCCCATGGGTCGCCGGATGGGACGGCCCCATCTGCAGTTCCATGATCTCCGAAGGAAGCTCTTTGGTTTCTGCTTTCATCGCAATGCGTTAAATCTTGCTGCCCAAAGATTTTTGCAGGCGCAATAATTTATTCCGTGAGCGCTCATCGACAAACGTGCCATCGACGGGCCGCTCGGGAACCCGCGGCTGGACTAAGTTGACCGGATAGTCTTTGCGCAGCGGATAGCCTTTAAATTCATCATACAAAAGAATGCGTCGCAAATCCGGATGATCGATAAAACGGATGCCGAAAAGATCCCAGACTTCGCGCTCCATGAAATTCGCGCCGCGCCAAAGCGGCGTGAGCGACTCCACGGACGGATCATTTTCCGGCACCGGCACTCGAATCCGCAGCCGTCTTCGTTTGGCGCGCGACAAAATCTGATAGACGACTTCGAAACGTGGTTCTTTCTTGTGCCAATAATCCACCGCCGTGATATCCGATAAAAAAGCAAAATCGAGCTCCGGGTCTTCCTTCAAGATGCGAAAACTTTCTCGCAGGTCGCTGCGGTCAAGAATCAACACGTCATCGCCCTGCGGCTCCGAAGTCTCGATAACCTTGGAACCAAGTTTCCCTGAACGGCTGAAAGTTGAGAGTTGGTTTCCGCCATTGGCCATCAATCCCAGTCCAGAGCGCCCTTTTTCCACATGTAGACATAGCCGATCGTCAGAATGACGAGGAAAATTCCCATCTGTACCAAGCCAAAAACTCCCAACTGACGAAGATAGATCGCCCACGGATAGAGGAACACGACTTCGAGATCGAAGATCAGAAATAACATCGCGATCAGATAGAATTTAACCGAGATGCGAATGCGCGCGTCGCCGCGCGGCGGGTTGCCGGATTCGAAGGGCTCCGCTTTGGCCGGATTGCTCGATTTGGGTCCGACCTTCGAGGCAATCAACAGCAGCGCCAGTACCACGACCGCCGCCAGCGCAAAGATCACGAGCAGCGGGAAATAAGGATTATTCATGTCCGGTGGCAATGAAAAAGGTATGGAACAATTTCAAGGCAAATCATCAAGATTGTTAAGTTTTTCTACGAGAAAAATTTAGCGAAGTCAAGGTAACGGTGAAGCCACACGGTTTTATGAGTTTCAGATTCACCGGCAAGGTTGACGTTGACGATCCAGCGCCGTTGGTGTTAGTCGGTGGTTCATCTCCGCCACGCGTCATAAACCAATCTCAAGGAGCGGTACCATGACGTTTCCGCTCAGGTTCGAACCGGTGTCTAATCTTCGCTCTGGTTTTTCTCAATTTCGAAGCGGGGGCGGCACAGCCGGCGCTTGACGGTGCGAGGAAGAAGCACAAGTCGTCCTTTACGCTTCGATGGAAGCTCAGTCTGCGCAACGGCTCACCGCCGCCTTTGAAAAGAAATATCCCTTCATCAAAGTTGACGCCGTGCGCATCGGTTCGGAAAAAATGGCCACGCGCCTGGTTGCCGAAGCACAAGCGCGCAAGATTTCCGCCGACGTCGTGCACCAATCGGGGTTCGATTTTTACGGCGTGCTACAGAAGGGAATCTTCGACAGCTACCATTCTCCCGAGCGCGCCGCTTTTCCCGCCGACTACAAAGACGACAAAGGTCTTTGGACTCTGCACTCGGCCACGCTCAACGTGATCGCCTACAATACGCGCCGATTTCCCGGCCTGCCGATGCCGAAGGGCTTCTGGGATTTAACCGAGCCCAAATGGAAAGGCCAACTGATCATGGATGAAAACGAGAGCAAATGGATGGCTGGCATGATGACCTACTCAGGCGAGGCAAAAACTTTGGACCTTTTACGCAAGCTCGCCGCCCAGGATATTCAGTTTCGCACCGGCCACTCGTTGATCCAAACCATGGTCGCCGCCGGCGAGCGCCCCGTCGCCGTGGTCGCTTTTGCCAATGGCGTCGATCGTCTGAAAAAGACGGCGCGCCGATCGACTGGATCGCGCCCGGAGCCAGTCATCGGCCTCACCTTCGGCCTCGGCGTCGTCAAAGACGCGCCCCATCCGAGCGCGGCGCGTTTGCTCGTTGATTTTCTATTATCGCGCGAGGGCCAGGAAATCCTCGGCGCAGCCGGCTACTTCGCGCCGCGCACGGATGTCAGTTCGCCTATTCTCAGTGAAGCGCCGCCAAAAACGAAAATCGTACCGCTGCCGATGACACTGGCGTCACGCTACAACGAATATTTTCAAACGTACCGGAAGGTGATGGGATTGAAATGAATTTGAGACTAAAATCGCCAATCGCGTTCAAAGAATCGAATAATGGCTTATCCGCAATGAACGTCACGGCGTCATCTTGAATTCGGTGATGGAGGGTCTCGACTCAAAACGAGATTCCTCGGCATCGACTGCGAAGGACACGAATCAAGAAGTCGGGAGACAAAAATGATTTACGCAAGCCGAAACGGGAAATTTCACCATTGCGCTCGCCGGCGACACCATGCTCACGCGTAAACTCACGCCTTTCACAGAACCACGCTTCTTGGCTTTGCGCGAAATTCTGCGCAGCGCCGACGCCGCCTTCGCCAATCTCGAAGGTACCGTGCACGATTGGGACGAGGGCACGCCCGGAATTACGCAGGGCACCTTCATGACGACCGATCCAAATTTGCTTGAGGACTTGAAATGGCTCGGCATCAATCTGATTTGCTGCGCCAACAATCACGCCTTCGATTACGGTGAAGGCGGTGTGCTGGCGAATATCAAACACCTCGACGAGTGCCGGCCTGGCGCATGCCGGCACTGGGAAAAATCTCGCTGAGGCGCGGGCGCCGGCTTATCTCGATACGCCGAATGGTCGCGTGGCGCTCGTTGCCACCACGGCGACGTTCAGACCCTGGAATCAAGCCGGCGAGCAGCGTCCCGACTTGCGCGGCCGGCCAGGAATCAATCCTTTAGGATTTCAAACGACGCACCGTGTCGACCCGCAGCCTTCGAACAACTAAAACGCATCAGCCGCGAGCTCGGTTTTGAAAAAAGCCATGAAAGAGCGCGAAAGCATTTTTACAGTGACAAAGAAATTCCCGATGCCAAGTCGGCGGAGTTGAGTCTGCTCGGTAGCCGCTTCGTCGGCAGCGAAGGTTTTCCATCGCGACCCAGGTCAACGAACGCGACCTGCAGGACAATCTGCGCTGGATCCGCGAGGCGCGCCGCCAGGCCGACTGGGTCGTGGTCAGCGTGCACTGTCATGAATTCGGCGGCGCCAGTTTGCTCACGGCCGCGACCCGTGCCGAACTCGAAGAGCCCGCGGATTTCATCGTCGAATTCGCCCACAGGCGCCATCGAGGCCGGCGCCGACATCGTCGTCGGTCACGGCCCCCATTTCCCCTTGGGCATTGAAATCTACAAAGAGCGGCCAATCTTTTACAGCGTCGGCAATTTGATCTTTCAAAAACGAAACCGTCGGCTTCTTCCCGGCCGACGCCTATGAGGCGTTTCGACTTGGATCTGAAAGCCACACCGTCCGACTTCCTCGACGCCCGCACCAACGGTGGCAAAAAGGGCCACCCGAGCGAGCCCGCCTATTGGGAAAACATGTTCGCTCTCTGCGAGTTCAGCCGAAAGCAAACTCAAGACAATCAAAATTCATCCGATCGACCAAGGCTTCGGCCGTCCACGCCCACAACAGGACAGACCCTTGCTCGCCGAAGGCGAGAGTCGCCAATCGCGTCCTGGGACGTGTCGCCCGCTTGTCAAAGCGCTATGGCTCGAAGGTCGTGAATCGTGATGGGGTAGGAACTATCGAGCTGTAGAAAAACCAGAACGTCGGATGGGACTGAGTGAAGCTGCCGAGAGTATCGGTGGTCAGCTTCAATTCTGTCAAATCTAAAGCCCCAGCGCCGCCGCGTTTCGTCCAGCTAAGCGCGAAAAAACCACGTTGCGAGTCTGCCCAGTGCAAGAAGGATAGTTATGGAAAAACAAGCCGATGATGTCGCCCGAAGCGAACAAACCGCGGATTGGATTGTTCGATGTGTTGAGCACCTGCGCTTGAGTATTGATCTGCAATCCGCCGAAGGTGAACGTGACACCGCCGGTGATCGCGTAACGCCCAGTACGGCGGCTTGTCGATGGGAGCTCAGACCAGTTGGATTTTTTCGGCGTGATCCCTTCCGTGCACTTGCCGTCTAGCTTCGTCGCATCGAACGGAACGTCTTTGCGTGCAGCATTGTTGAATTCTTTTATCGTGTGATTGAGCACAGCGGATTCGATGCCGATCTTGCTGGCTAGTTCATCAATGGTGTTGGCTTCTATGGGCGTGGAAAACTCGTATCTTGTGCCGAGCAGTGGAATGGTCTTCTGGTCGTAGATCTGATAGGCGAGCGCGCCCGGCTGCCCGCAGCACTGCCCAGCCTGTTTTCGCATAGGTGTACGAGTGGCGCGCTTCGCCTTCGTCGAAAAACGCTGTCCCAAAGTATTGACGGTGATGCCGTACGGATAACCGTAGCGATTGGCTTTACTGCCGATCTCCACGTCCGGGGTACGTCGAGATCGATCGGCGTGCGCATGGGCGCCTTGCCAATGGCCGGCCGCTTTCGCGCCCATGGCGAGAGCCATCATCAGCACCTCGCCGGTGTCATGCTTGCTGCCCCGCACCTTCATCAAGTCGGCGTTGGATCCGAGATAGCGCGCGCGCATTTCACGCATTGGCTTGAAAACCGCCCGCGCATAGAATGATCGAACCCGCCTTGATTTCGTATTCTTCGTTCGGATCGGAAACGACACGCCCTCGATGCGGCGGTCATTACCGAGCAAGTTTCGCACCCGCGACTCATAGCGAAGCTCGACGCCCATGCCGAGCGCTATTTCACGCCATTGCCCCAGTTGCCCCAGGCCCCCGGTGACGCCGCCCACGGGATGGATCACGAGCCCCGGCTCAAAATAATAGCGATCATCGATGATCACGTGGCTATCGATCTCCCATCGGATACCGAGCTCGCGCATCAATGAATCGCGGCATTAGATTGATTGACGAGACTGTCCGGCCAGCGTCTTATCGATGCGGCCGCGTGGTGACCCGCTGCAAATCGGCGTGAAATTGGTCCGCGGAATAGGCAGGCAAGTTCAATTTCTGAAACGTCGCCGCATCCAAATCGGGCAGAAACTTACGGATTTCATCGCGCGCCGGAAAGCACCCAGCGGAAATCCCGGTATGCGAAAACCGCGCGTTGCCGCCGAACTCCGGCTCCGGCGCTTTTCCGAGCATGACGACTTGCGGCGCGCCCGCTTGCTTGGCGGCGACCGCCGCCTCAAAAGCGGCGCTGCCGCCGCCGACTACGAGCTACGGGAATGTTTTCAGTTCTCACGATTCAGGATCTCCGTATTTGGCGATAGTTGTATTTGGCGTGCGAGTGCTCAGTTTTTCTTATACAGGCTCTGGATAAAACCGGAGCTTTCGAGCTTGTTCATGAACGAGTTATCGATGAGAGTCTCGACGCGCACTTCAGCGATCTTTGGGGTTGAGCTGAATCAAAAGCTTTGCAGCCGCTTCATTCCTTCTATGGTGGTATGCGGCGCGCGTTCATAATTGGAAATCACGGCCTGATAGGACTCCTCGACATCGGCCGGATTGCTCAAGCGCAGGTTCGAGGCCAAAAGCCGACTCACGAGTTCCTTGTTTGCTGGATCGCTGATCATCGCGATCGCCTCGATGGTCGCTTTCAAGTAGCCTTCGATCACCGCCGGCTTGGTTGCTGCTGTGCGCCGCGTCGTCACCATCATGTTTTGCGGCAGCGTTACACCGGCAGCCTTTAAGTTATAAAGCAGGTGTAACCCTTGTTGGCGTAAAGATCGCCCATCGCGCCTCTGAGCGTTGTTGCGTCTACGCTGCCGCTCTCAAGCGCCAGGCGCCGGTTCATTTCCGTCCCCGGTATCGTCAGAAATGCAATCTTCGCTTAGATCGGATCGACGCTGAGTCCCTGGAGCGAAAGCATCCGTAACCAGATGCGACGTCGATCCCGGACCGCTGATTGCGATCCGTTTGCCGTGGAGGTCTTCCGGCTTCTTGATCTCTGGTCGCGTATTAAGACGGAAGTCCAGTTTTTGATTAAAGTTGGCGATACCGATGACATCCGCGCCGCTCAATCCGGCATTGACGAGGTGGCCGGGACCGACGATCGCGGCGTCGATCTCGCCGGCAAGCAACGCAGCGATGGCCAGAGGATTGCGCGGCATGAGGATGAACTGCATGTCGAGGCCATACTTTTGAACAAGCCGCGGTCGCGCGCCACCCAGACGTGGGTCATGCTTTCGCTGGTGACGCTGGAGGACAGGTTTGATTTGATTTGCCCGACTGCTCGCCGTGGAGCAATGAAAGGGAGCAGCAGTCCGGAGTGAGGCGATGCCAATGAACGTCAGGCGCCAACAGAATCTTGCAGCTGGCCAATTCGTCACGGCGGTCACCTCGCCTCGCGCGCGGCGCGAAAATCCGTGGGGAACGGTTGCCACCGTCCCCTATTCCCGGGAATGTGGAAATTGCGAGAGAGACGCGCGCTGATTTCCAGCGCTAGTTATCCTTTTCTCACCCAGCGGCACGACGTTCTCGAAACCATGCTCGGAGATGTCGAAATAGTTTCCGTCTGGATCGGAACCGCGGGTCTCGGCGTAGGGCCGACCGTTGGGGCGCGACTTGGGCAATTTGTTAGGATTGATCTTCTTCAATCGCTCGACGATCTTCTCGCCGCTCTCGACCTCGAAGCCGAAGTGGTAAAGACCATTGGGCGCTTGCTGCTTCGTGGTTCGGCAGGATGGCCAGGTTAAAATAACCGTCGGTAAGAAATATCGCGCCGCCTTCGTTCTTGTCCTTGTGCAGCATCTGCATCTCGAAAACGTCCATATAGAACGACGCGAGCTTGCCGGTGTCTTCCGTGCGGATGGCCAAATGGCGTAGTTTAGGCATAGAGACCTCCCTTTGAAGCGTTGATTTGCTTCACCCTTAGTCCTCCGAGGCTGGAGTTGTCAAGGAATGAACCGTGGGCAGCTCGTGGATGCGAGCTCGGGCATGCTCAGAGCATTTGTCGTGGCATACGAGACGACAAGCGGCGGTCGTACGCTAATTTAAGACGAGTTCGATCTGATCGCGGTCGACGATCATCGGCACCATGGCGTCGCGGATCACTCGCTCGCTCACTTCGCCGAATCTTTCTTTGAAACGGTCTGAGCGGCACAACCGCTTTGGCCATCGCGCGATGACCGCCGGCGCTGCCGATGTCGTCGTAGAGCCGTTTCATGATTTCGCCGGCGCTTTTGACGTAGCCGACGTTGCGCACCGCAGATGACAACGCGGTCCTTGACCAAGACCGGAAACCACGCTCAATCGACGCCTTCGATTTGCAGGCAGAACTCCGCCAGTCTGCGGAATCACGTCCTCGCGATTGACTTCTCCAAGTGGATGACGGCGACGCCGTTTTCGACCTGCAGCCGGCTCAAGCGCGCGTCCCATCGCTTCCAAATCTTCCCGCGGCAATGCCGGCCGCTCGATGCGCGTGATCATCGCCTTGTTGGCGATCGGGTAGAGGAAATTAAACGCGCTCAGATCGGCCAGGTTGCTGCCGCGCTCGAGAAACAGCGTGTCGGTCTTGATGCCGTAAACCAACGCGGTCGCCAGGCGCTGCGACGGTTCCATGCCCGCGGCGCGCAAATACTCGGTGAAGATCGTCGAGGTCGCGCCGTAGTTGCTGCGCAGATCGGCGAAGCGCGCCTTGAACGGCGACGTTTGGGATGGTGATCGACCACGAGGTCGACACGCCCCAACGGCTTTCGAAGTAAGGCGGCTGCACGTCGACGAGCGCCAAGCGGGCGCCGTCCTTGTGCAGATCCTCGTAGGAAATCCTGCTCGATTTGGATGTCGAGCAAACGCACCATGGCGAAATTCTCCGGCCGCGTGATGGTGCCAAAAGTGACGATCGGGGTCGTCGCCCGATTGCGCCGAGCAGCTCGCGCAGCGCTAATGCGCTGCCGATGGCGTCCGGGTCGGGATCGTGTTGCAGCAAGATATGGATCTTCTTGCCGCTGGCGAACAGCGAGCGTATGCGCTCGACCTTCTTGATATTCAACGTGTCGAGCAGTTGCGAAGCGCAAAACTCTTCGAAAATATTGGACAACTGAAGGTGGCGCAGCAGGGGATCGGCGGGTTCCTTATGATTACCGTTATTGTCCGGAAGTCAGCGACACGATCGAAACCATCTTGTCGAGACTGCGCAGGAGCCGGCAGACGCGGTCTTGCAAGTCGCCGTCGCGGATAAACACGATCGCTTGATCGATGTAGTGAAGCTTGACCTTCTTGTAAGTCTCTTCCTTGAGCAGGTCACCGTGCCATGCCTTGCCGCCTTGACGCTTGATCGCGCGCGCGATCTTGTCATTGGGGAACCAGGTAGCGCACCTCGCCCTGCTCCGTCGGCAACGTTGCGCATAAACTGGAATAATAGATCGTCCTCGCAAATCGCTAGGTATTGCATGGTGTCCCCTAGTGAGGCTCTAGTGCGCGAGTTTTGCCGAAGCTGAGTTTGACGGACAGATCTCTGATCAGCACGGCCGGAGTCTAGCACCTGAGTTTTGGCAATGCTAGTGGTAAAATCGACCGCTTGGGTGCACTTGGGCTTCGTTTTCATGTCGCCGCGGGCTTTCGAAACCGGCGCTTCAAGGCATATTTCAAGGGTCCAAGGACGGTGCTTGAAGCGCCTGACAGCTCACCATATAAATTCAAGAAAAGTGAATGAAAGCGGGAGGCGTGATGATCAATAGCGGCGAACGAGGCTTCGGCCTACCTAAGTTCAGTCATGCAGAGCGTGAGCGGCGCTGGTCGCGCGTGCGCGAGCTCATGCAGCAAAAGCAGCTCGACGCGATTATCGGCTTTCCCAATCAAAGCCACTGGGATCAATTTCAGGCGGACATTCGCTATTTGACCCATCATCGGCGGCCATCAAACCGAAGTCGCGGTCGTGTTCCCACTCTCCGGCGCGGTGACCGCCTTCGTCCGCGGCGGCAACGAAGTGGAATGGTGGAGCATCGCCCAGGATTGGCTAACCGATATACGCCCGAGCCGGCGCTCCTGGGGCGAGCCCGTCATCGAACGAATGACGGAATTGCAATTGCAAAGCGCGCGCATCGGCGTGAGCGGTTTGAGCGGTCTTCTGCGCGCGCCTGAAGGCACCGTCGTGACGGGCATGCTCGACAAAGTGCGCCAGGCCTTTCCCAGGGCGAGGTTTGAGAACGCCACAGAGATTTTACAAGAGGCCCGCTCCGTCAAAGGCGCTGAAGAAGTCGCTTGGATCGAGCGCGCCGCGGAGATTCTCGACAGGGTCGTCGCTGCAATCATCTCCAAGGCGAAGCCGGGCGTCATGGAAAACGACATGGTCGCCACGATCTGGCAAACGATCATCGCCAACGGCGGAGACTACCCGTCGATGACGCACTGGGGCGCGGGAGCCGGCGTGCCCTGGGCCTGTCGCATCGCGCCGCACCGCCCGCTCTAAGCCGGCGATATGGTCAACACCGAGCTTGAGGCAAAGTATGGAGGCTATATCGCGCAAACTGTGCAGGCCGCGTGCCTGGGAAAAATCCCCGACGAATTAACCCGCGCTTTCGACGTGAGCGTAAAAGTTTTCGACGAGCTGGTGAAATTTATGAAGCCCGGTGTGTCATTTCGCCAGGTGGTGATGCTTTATCAAAAGCTCGTGCGCGAGGCGGGCTCATACGCCGAAAGGGATGTTGCTGCACGGCCGCGGCATCGGCGAAGATCGGCCGCAGATCACCGGCGAGGTCGAAGGCGATATGTACACGAGCGCGACTTACACACAACATCTCGATCTGCCCTTGGTCGAGGGCAATGTCTTTGTGCTTAAACCGGGAGCGATGCCGGGCGACGCACCCGACTCGATCCGCTGCGGCGATACCGTGGTGATCGAGAAAAGCGGCGCACGCCGCTTGGGCAAGAGAAAGTTTATCTTTCCGGAAATCATCTAAACCGCTGGCATCGATCAAAACGCGAATTTTTGTCTCAACATCTGTTGACGTTCCACTCCGATTTCTTGTAGGTTCCGCACAAACAAGCGATACAGCAGCGAGAGGATTCATCCATGGTTGCAGAAATACGTTTTGGCGTCGAAAGCATCGACCACATCGCCATTCCGGTGCGCGATCTGGCAATCAATCAAGCGTTTTATGTCGATGTGCTTGGGTTGCAATTCAAAACGACCAGGCGCAATCCCGATGGCACGCCGCGCCAGACCTACGTGCTCGCTGGCAACAATATCATCGGCCTGCATCTGCCTGGGGTGGTCGCCGGACCATCTTTAAGCGCCGCTCCGCGCATCGGTGTCGGCGTCACGCGCGAACGACTCGAGCAAACCCAGCAAAATCTCAAAGCAGCCCATCATCCGTTCCGTGGCCCCATAGAGCACGGTGATGACGGACCCTTGGCATTGTCGATTTACTTCGACGACTTGGACGGTAATCATCTGGAGTTTTGCCTTCGTCGCAGCGAACCGTTGGGCGAATGCATCAGCCACACGGTTTTCGAAACACTGAAACATGAAAAAGCGCATGACCTTTTATTCAGAAGCACTCGGCAGCGGCGTGCCGATCGCCTCTGATAACGAGATGCTGATTCCCGCGCAAAACGGTCAAATGATCGGCTTGGTGGAAGTCGAAAAATTATCGGACCGGAGCAAAAGCATGGCCGCGGTTGTCACATCGGCCATGGACGTGCCGCAAGATGACTTCGACTCTATGGTTGCACTGGTCGAGCGCTACGGCGGCAAGACCCAAGGCGATAGACGCGCCGAGGACGGCTTGCGTCCCGCAGGCGAGCGCAGCATTTACTTTTTCGACCCCGACAATAATCGATTGCAGATCACCGCTCATGCGCCGAATCAAGTGGAAGAACTGCTCTCCGATCAGGAAAAGTGGCGCTGCATCGTCGCCAGCCGCAAAGCACAAGGCCGCGGCTTAAGCCGCCTGGGAGTCGGGCGGTAAAAAATTAATCTGAAAATCCGACCTAGCAGTAAAAGCTGAGAGAGTTCAATTCTGAATCGCGCGATGGCCGCCGTAGTTCACCTTTTTATTTCCTCGCCACAATCAAAGTCGTTCCCGGCAACGTCTTCGGAATATCGCCGTGGGTTTCGATCGACTTGAAGCCCGCCTTCTGTCAACCAGTCGGAATACTGCGACAACGTCCAGCACTCGCCTTCCGGCGTGTGCGTCAAAGTGTAAACGGAAAAGCGCAACGCGAAAGTCGGTTCGGTGCGCTCCTCGTTCGGTACAAAGTCGTTGACGACGAAGATACCGCCGGGTTTGAGCGCCGAATAGGCTTTAGCGAATAGTTCCTGATTCCCTCTGCGGCGATTCGAAGCGGCAGAAATTGCTGGCGAGAACTAAGTCGTAATAATTCGTTTCGATCGGGCGCCGTATGGTGCTCGCCGTCGATGAAACGGATCTTGCCGTCCAGACCACGCTCTTTGTTGAGCTTTCTTAGCGACCGCATTCACGTTGGGCCAATCCAGTTGTGTGACCTGCGCTGATGGATCGCGGGACAGAATGGTCATGCCGAAAATGCTCGAACCACCGGCGATGTCGAGAACTTTGATTCCTTTGCTGCTCGCTGCCGATTCGCAGGATATCGCAGAGCGCCTTGGCCGCGGCTCGGCGATGACGATGATGCCGAGCACCAACTTTTCCCACACTTGCAATTCGGCACCGGTGTCCATGCGGCTGAGCGGCTTGCCGGTCTTGAGCGACTCCTTGAGATGAGCCATGCCGTCCCAAAGCGCCAGCGCTACGTGGCGAAAGTCGCCGACATAAGACGGCTTCTTCGACCAGAAATACGTCGGCCGTGGGGGTGAGAAAGTATTTACCACTGCGCTTTTCGATCAAGCCAGCGCCGGCAGGCTATCGAGAACAATACGCGTGGCGCGCGCATCCGTTCCGGCCGCGCGCGCGATCTCTTCGGACGGATTGGAGGCCTTTGTGGATGAGTGTGAAAAAATCGTATTCGATTGAGGCGTCGAGGATTTGGCTATTCGCGAAATCTCCCAGGATCCGCATCAACCGGACGGGGTGACAGCTCTTCGTTGTTGGTTTCTCGCCATGATTAAACTTTGTAGAACCCTTCTTTTTAACGCGATTGGTAGACCCCCTCGAAGAACCAGGCAAAGTAGGCCGTGCCGGTGCGCAGGCAATATTCCAAATTGAATCCCGGGCGGCGTCTCGGCGCTTGCCTTCTTCGAGCAATTTTTCAGGACCATCCAGTCCAGATCGGCGTGCGCCATCACGCCGTCGTGCTCTTCGAGATCGGCCTCGCGCGTGCACGCGGAAGTAAACGATCTTGTCTTCCGGAATATTGTAAGTTCTTCCGGAGCGTGCCGCCGAAGAACTTGGCCCAGTGGCCTACCGCTTCCTCGACACAGAACGACGCCCACCATTCGACCATCGTGCCTTCGTAGAGCACGCCGCGATAATATTCGAGAAACGCGCGGCACTCGGCGCAGCATCTCGTATTCGATCATTTCGTCGTCGGTGAGGCCGAAGTTTCGCCCTTGCTCGAGCACGATTTGAATATGCCCCGGCGGCTTGGGATGGATCATTTCGTCTGCGACATGGTTGGCGAAAGTGTTTTTGCAGCTCGGGATGGCGCTTGAAAAACGGCAGGTGGCGCTGGTAGGCGACGCCGTGAAAGTTATTGATCTCGGCGACGAAGCCGTACCAGTTCTGCCAAAATACTTGGATCGCTTCCATCGGCAGCGTGCCCTTAGCCATGCTCGGTATGGAAACGCCCCTTGATGAAGCCAGCGGTCGGCGATGTCAGCCAGATATTCTTTCAGATCGGCGACAACCGCATTCGGCTTCCTGGGGCGCAAGTCTCTTGCCGGAATAATCTTTGCCTATCCGAGTGCCCATAATCTTCTCTCCTTCTTGTGATTAATAGAGCGCGCCGGGGTTCAGAATATTGTTCGGATCGACCAGTTGCTTGATCTCCTTGATCACGATCGTAGAGGTTGCCCAGCCGCTGATAGGGCATCGGCCCTTTGGTGCTCGAGCGTCGGCGCGGTCCAGACCACGCCGCGCTCGTTGCTGAATTGCTGCACCATGCCCATCCACTTGCGTAGCTTGCCGACGTCTTCGTCGTCGTAGGGATTGTAGAAGACGAAATACTCTTCCTTGATGCCGAGATCGCGCGTGACGTAGCTGTCATGCTGCGGCGAATGCTCGGCGTCCCACAGGCCGCATCTCGCGCTTGGCCGCTTCGTCAAGATCGTACATCTCTTTGAGAAACGTCAGCGGGTACATCTTGGACGTGACCGCGAACATGCCGGTGTGGCGCACCACCGAGCCGCACCAGCCGTCCGGTCCCATAATATGCCAGTCCGGCCAGCCATGCAGACCATGCTCCTGCGCTTTGGCGCCCATCGCCTTCTCGGCGATCTCACGGTACGTCGACGCCGCCCGCGTCGTGATAGATTCGCCTCATGCGTTTCTCTTTGAATGCCAGTTCGTCTGCATCGCGCGCCATCAACATCGTCTTCAAGAAAAACCAGGCGTCGTCAGGAACTCTTGCGTTTATCGTACAAACCGTCTTCCATCGGCCAATGATATTGCCAGCGGTCGGTGAAATGGATGTCGTAAACCACCTCGCCTTTGACCAGCTGCATCAGCGCGTCCTGCGACTTGCGTCAAGTTGATCGCGCCGAAATGTGTAGCAGTAATCGTGCAGCCATTCTCGCCTGCCTTCGATGGCGCGCAAACAAACTTTACTGATAATACCCATGGAGCCGGCAGCGAGGGTGAAACAGACCAAGCAAATCCGGCAAGATGAATCCATTTCTGAAACGGACCGAATGTCGGTGCCCTTGGTTCGCGAGCGCGCCGAGCCGAATGGTCTCGCCGCTGGCGAGTATTACCTCCAGACCGAGCACCATGTCGGCGATCCAGCCGTAGCGCGTCATGCCGTAGCCGATGCCGCCTTTGTTGATCATCGCGCCGATGACGACCGCGGGACCATAGGTGCCGAAATTCGGCAGCATCAGTCCATGCTGGCGCAAGGCGTGATGAATGCGCATACACGCTCGCGCCGCCCTCGGCGATCACGTATTGCAGCGGCGGGATTGACTTCGAGAATTTTGTCCATGCCGAGCATATCGAGAAGCAATGCCGCCTTTGAGCGGCGAGCTGATGCCCATACCGACGCCGCCCTTGGCGACGATCGGGATCTTGTGCTCGTTGGCGAATCTTAAGAATATCGCGCGGACTTTGTGATTGCCGTCTGCATCGGACTCGATGCGCACGATGACGTCCGGCAGCGCGCGATAGGCGCCGTAGGCGAGCGTGTGCTGGTAGTTGATCTTGTCGATGGGGTTGGTGGAAACGACGTCGCGGGCCGACGATCTCCGTTCAGCTCTGGCGATGATCTCGTCGAGGGTAAGCATATGAGCCCAATGATAATGGAGAATCGGATAAGTGAAATTTAGAATCCGGGCGTTCTCAATTATCCATTATCAATTCTTTAGAGTTGCAGATGACTGCCGCCGGTAATCAAGATATGGCTTCCGGTGAGCATACTGGCTTCATCGCCGGCCAAGAATGCGATCGTGCCGGCGACATCCTCGGGATAGAGATGCTTTTTCAGCGGCCGAGTTTCCCTTCACTCGCTCCTGATACGCCTTCGGGCATGATCATCGACGCATCGGTCAGCGTGAAAGCCGGCGTGACGACGTTGACCGCGATGCCTCAACGGCCCGAACTCGATCGCCATGGTGTTCGCCATCGACTCGAGCGCGGACTTTGCTGCGGCATAAGCTCCCATGCGCGGCAGCGGCTGCTGCGCCAGTCGCGTGCTGACGACGATGATTCGGCCGGCTTTTTTCCTTCATCGCCGGTAGGCACGCGCGGACGCAATGGAAAAATGCCGACGAGCTCATGCTCGATGGCGCGCGTGAAAGCTTTCCCACGAAAGTTCGTGCAGCGCAACCGACGTCGAAAGGAAAATAGGCGTTGTTGACCAGAACGTCGATCGTGCCTAACTTCACGCTGCGCGCTGCGACCATCTGCTCGACTTGGTCTTTGTCGGTCACGTCAGCTTGAATGATCATGCCCTGCGCCCCGCTCTCGACAATTTGATCAGCTATTTTTCGGCAGCCTCTTTGTTCTGCGATGATAATTGATGGCAACACGCGGCGCCGGCCTGCGACCAGACGAACGGCCGCGGCGCGCGCCGATACCACGGCTGGCGCCGGTTACGAGCGCGACCTTACCCGTCGAGGGGCGATTATGTTAGCGGCGCAGCCATTGCGCCGAAGTTGACGATTAAATCGCGACGGCGTCTTCCGCCGCGCCCTTTTCGTACTTGGCGGCGTTCGCTTTCAAAGAAAGAAATTTCATTTTCACATACGGGGAGCTGTAGCCGTTCAAGATCCGATCGACTCTGCCCGGCTTGCCGTAGAAAGATTGGAATGCCCAACCGGTCAGTTCGCCGAGTTGCTGGCGCGGAGAGATGTTTGGTCGGCATGACGCAATGCTCGAGGTCGTAAAGGCTGAGGTTGTCAATTTCAATCAGGCTTCCTTGACGGCTTTCTTGTAGATCGGCGAGCCGGGAATCGGGTTGAGCAATTGAATCATGACGATGTCCGGGGTCGATTTCGTCGACCGCCTTGGCGCGCTGGCGAATTTTGGCTTCGTCGTCTTCCCAAAAGCCGTTCAGATAGGTCGAAATCGTCGAGATGTCGTTCTTGCGCAGGAATTGAATCAGATCTCTTTCAATTCCTTAACGCCGACTTTCATCGGGCCTTTGTGCGCCTCGGCGATTTCCTCGTCGGTGCCGCCGTCGATGCCGATCAGAACTTGATAAAGACCGACTTTTCGCAAGCGCGGCACCAAATCGGCGTCACGGATGGACCACAACGCCGCGACCTCGCCGGCGACACGGGCGAGATGCAGCTCCAGATCCTGAAGGGCATCACCCAGATCAGCACTACCCCACCCAGGAAGTCGCCCTCAAGCGCGTGCAGGAGGACATCGACCTGGGGCTCATCGACCTCGCCGAGTTCGGGCGCCACCTCCACAGCCCCTGCGGGGACGTCGGCTTCAGGGCCAGCGCCAGGCCCCCACAACCGCTCCTCAATTTGCGCCTGCTGACACCGGCCGTCCTGCTGGTGGCCGCGGTGGCCGTTGGCCTGGGCGTGCTTCCAGCGCGATCGGGGCGAGCGCCGCGTTCTCGGCGGGCGGCGCGTGGGCCGTCTGGGAGCGATCGCGGCGGTCGCCGCCGTGGCGCTGTTCGCCTTCGCGCTGTACGCCAGGCCAATCTTCGCGTTCGTGGCGAGCGGGACCGGTCATCCCAGCGCTACAAGACCGAGAAGGGCGGCTGGAGCCACTTCTTCCTGCACACCGCGGACCGGGCGTTCTCCGACCCCGACGCCAACACCAGGAGATGCTGCGGGTCTACGACCTGTTGAAACGTACCAGGCGGCAAAGGCGGTCAGCGAAGGCCCGTCGCCAACGACGCCGCCGCGGCGCGTGGCCGCCATCAGGAGACGGTCGAGGCCAAGACCGAGGCCGCCATCAACCGGCTGTTCAACACCCGGCGCGACTCAAGGGCAACCTGGTGCCCTCCTACGGCGCGATCCGCACGCGGGCGCGATGGACCGACCGCGAGCCCGACGTCTCCCTGAACCCGACCAGGGCAGCCCCGAGGGCAAGTTCCACTACAAGCGCCTCAAGCCCGTCCGGTGCACTAGCGCCGCCGCCACCGAGCAGCGGGGAGCACGATGCCAGGCGGGCCGATCCAGGTTGCGCGACGAGGACACCGGCAAGGCCGCTCCGGGCCTGACCGTCGAGGCCTGGGACACCGGCCACCTGTTCGGGCAGCCACTCAGCACCGACACCAGCAACGCCGACGGCGCCTTCAGATCCCGCTGAACGACGCCGTCCGCAAACGCCTCGTCGCCCGCAAGGTGCAGGTGTACTTCCGGGTCCTGCGCGGCGGGACAGTCCCCTGTGCGACACCAGCGACACGGTGCACTGGGACCCGGTCGAGCCCCAGCCGGTGGTCATCCCGGTGCGGCTCAGCCGGGTCGAAGCCGACCGAGTTGTTCGACGTCCACGGCAGCGTAGTCACCGACCGGGGCACCTTCGTCGAGGGCCTGCGCGTCGAGGTGTGGGACAAGCAGCTCATGGAGCGAGCAGCTGCTCGGGCGGGGACGACCGGCCCCGACGGCGGCTTCTCGGTCGGCTACGACAGCGGCAAGCTGGTCGGCAAGCGCCTGGGCGACATCCAGGTCAGGGTCTTCGACCTCGACCCCCGGCAACGGCAGCCCCGCGAGCTCGCACGCTCAGGTCACCTACCAGGCCCCGGACTCGCACAGGTCGACCTGGTCATTGCCGTTCGGCTCGCTGCGGCCGCCACCGAGCACGACAGCCTGACCGAGGCCGTGCAGCCGCTCGTCGGGGACGCCGATCGCCGAGGTCGGCCCCGACGGGGGTCGTGTTCCTCGCCAACCGCGGCAGCCGACCCGCACCGTCGCCATGGCCGTGCCAGGCGTCACGGGCGAGCGCGGCGACCGGCATCCCGGCCGTGCACTACTACGCGCTGTTCCGCGCCGGCGCCGCGAACGACCTCCCCTCGGCGCACCAGCTCACGACACCGCCTGGTGTCGGCGATCAGCTCAAGTCCGGGTCATCAGCGACGCCGACCCGACCGACCGGACCTTTCGAGATCCATAAAGGTCAGGCGCGGGCGGCGTTCGGACGTTCGTCCCCGAAGGGGGTGGCATGTCGACCCTCGACGACCTCCTGAGCCTGCGGCTCGACGACGCGGAGCAGGACGCGTTCATCGACCAGCTCCGGGCCACCAAGGACAAGCCGGAGGCCCTCTGGGGAGAACCTCGCCCGAACCGGTATGGCGCCGGCGCTGATCGCGCAGCTCAGGTCGACGGCAAGCTCGGCCACCTCACCCACCTCAGAACGCCCCTCTGATGATGCGGCGGCTGGTCGAGGCGAGCACGTCAGGGAACGACGCCGACCTGGTCAGCGCGCGCCTCTACAACCCGACGTGTGGATGCCCTGATCCGGGGCCGACGTCCCGAAGGGCTTACCGCCGAGGCCTACGCGGCCGGGCTGGCCGCGCCTGCAGGTACTTCAGCCATCCGCAGCTGGTGACCGCCGACCTCTGCGCCGCGGGCAGGTGGAGCTCGGGGACGTGGGGGTGAACCAGCAGGTCGCCGACTTCTGGTCACGTCCGGGGCGAGTACCGCATCGGCGCCGAGCCGATCCGCACCTGGTCCGGCACGACGCGCTTTCGAGGCACCGGTGCGGCGGGGCGCGCTCGGCTCGAGCGCCTCTACCAGATCACCCGTCCGACGGTGATGGCGACCTTGTCGCGGCTCGGGTTCGACTCGGCGCACCGCGTCGCCCGCCTCACCGAGGGTGAGTTCCTGGCCCGGTTCGGCACCGAGTTCGCCAGCCCACGGGAGGCTGCTGGTCCACCGCAGGCGCAGCAGGTGCACGGCACCGTCCTGAACGCGGCAGTGGACTACCTGGTGGACCGCGGGTCTACGCGCTGGCAGGTTGAGACGGGCAACCGGGCCTGGCCGCCGCCGGAAGTGCCGGGCAAGGCCACGCTTCCGAGACCCTGTTCGGCAACCTCGACTACTGCGCGTCTGCGATGCTGCCGGTGGTCCTGGGCGGCAGCTTCGTCGACCTGTTGGAGATGCTCGACCTCCACGACGTCCCCACGATGGCGATGACCCCCAGACGGTGCTCTTCGAGCGCCGGCCGGACCTCGCGGACCTGCTGCTGACGTGCGAGAACACCAGCGTGGCGATGCCCCTACGTCGACCTCGTCAACGGGTGCTGGAGCACTACGTGGCGCCTGGCTGCTGGCCGGCTACACCGGGCACGACACCAGCCCCGGTGCTGAGACCGTCGACCTGCTGGTCGACCCGCAGTTCGTGGAGGCGGCCGCCTACCCGCCGCTGGCCGCGGCGGTGTTCCCGGATGCCGCTGCCGTTCCACCTGCCGCTCGAGGCGCTGCGCCTGGTACGAGGCGTGGGACACCACGCTCGCGGATGCGTTCGGCGTATTCGGCACGGCCGCCGACGTGCGCCGGGAGACGCTCGGGCTCAACCCGCCGCATACTCGATCCTGACCGACCACACCTTCAGGCGCTCCCGAGCACTTCGGCGAGCCGGTCGGCGCCATCGACCAGCTGAACGCCGCCGTCGCCAACGCTGGGTGTTCAGCCGGCGGCTCGGCCTCGCCTACCTCGACCTCGACGCCATCCTGAAGACCCGGTTCGTGAGCCCGGGCGTCGCGCTGCTGCCGCTGCTCGAGGCCCTCGGCGTCGGGCTCGGCACGATCCAGTCGTGGTTCGACGGCGACCTGACTGACCAGCAGTTGACCGACCAGTTCCCATGGCGGCCTCGACCCGGCGCCCGTATTGCGGCGACGACGTGCTCGCCTGGCTCACCACCAACCGCGCCTGATCATGGGCATGGTGGTGCTGGTGCCCACCGCCGACGCCGACCCGGACGGCGACTGCGATGGCCAGCTGGAGCTGCAGCTCTCGCTGCCGACCCCGACGCCAGCGCGCTCACCGAGCGAGTACACCAAACTGTACCGGTTCGTGCGCCTGTGGCGGCGGCTGGGCTGGGGAGATCCCCGCGACCGACGAGCTGCTCGCCCGCCTGGCTCCGGCGCTCGGCGCGCAGCCGTCGCCGACCGACCTCGACGCGGCGCTGGTGACGGCCCTCGCCCGGATCGCCAACTCAGCGGATCCTGCGCCAGGTGTCGACGGCCCCGAAGCAGCGGGCCGACTGGCTCGCCTCTTCGACCCCGCCGTGGCCGGCGCCACCCGGCGCGGCGCGCTGGCCCGCCTGCTGCGGCTCGGCGCCGTCGACCTCGACAGCCTGGCCGCGCTGACCGGCAGCAGACCACTTCACGACGGACCGCCGAGGCCGACGCGCCGTCGCTACCGCTTCGCTTCACCGGTGGCGTGGAAGGCCGCCAAGGCGGCGCCGCTCAAGATCGCGCCGACCTCGACTGGCTGGTCCGCCACCAGGACCCGGGCGGCGCGGCAAGACCTTTCCCCTCCGCAGCGGCGCGGATGCGCAGGCTGCGCGCGCTGCGCGACGCGCTCACCGGCGTCGACCAGCTCTCGGCACCGCCCCGGTGGCCGACCGGCCTCGACCCAGGCGACCATGGCGCTGGTGTACGACCGGCGGTGGTGGGGCGCTTCTTCGACTGCTCGGCGGCAGCACCTCCTACGGCAGCCGTTCGCCACCCGCCGAGGAGGTCCTCCCCGCCAAGCTCACCGCCGTGGCGCCCGGCCTCGGGTTCGACCCGTAAGCCAAGCGCCTCACCCACGTCGGCATCCTCTGGCGACCACCCGCGACGCGCTGCACGCGGCCGCCGACTCGCTGGTGCTCGCCGACATGGACGAGATCACCGCCCAGGCCGACCTCGACGCCTACGTCGCGGCAGAAGCTGGCCGTGACCGCCCTGCACGACGCGGGTCGCCGACGGGACGGGTTCGTCGCCAGTACCCCGAGCTGGGCGCGGTCCTCGACGCCGCAGTGGACGCGGCCGACCCGAGCAGGCGGGCGCGTCGTCCGCGACGGCGTCCTCCCGAGCTGGGCACGGCTGAAGGCCACCGCGCTGCGCGCGCGGCGCTCAGCACCCAACCATCAGGCCGACGGGGGCGGTCGTCAGCGCCCTGACCGCCGGGGCCGCCGTTTGCTCACGCCAACGCCGACGCCGCAAGGGCGTCCTCGCCGACCTGCCTCGGCATGGAGGAGCCGCTGGCGCTCGACCACGACCAGGTCGCCGACCTGTGGCTCGACCCGCAGGTCAGCGACGAGCACATCCTGTACGTGCAGGCGCAAGTCTACCAGTGGGGCTGCGCGTCGACGCTCAGTCGCGATCGCCTCCGCGCCGGTCGGCCCGGGCGGGGAGGTCAGCTCGGCGGTACGCTCGAGCTCACCGTGGAACTCAGCGGCGCCGCCGAGCTCACCGTCGCCTCGCTCCCGGCCGGCTCGACGGTCCTGCTGTGGCGCACCAGGGGATCGCCAAGGCGGCGATCCCGGCCCGACCGGCTGACGGCGGCCGCGGCGGCCGCCGGGCGATCCCGCCTCGATGCTGCGCCTGCACAGGAGGGCGGCCATGGTCGCCCAGGCCTCGGGCTCACCGCGCGAGAGCTCACCTTCTTCGCCTCGGCCTGCCCCGACACCTCCGGGTTCCTCGACGCTCCCCGACCGACGGCACGATAGCAATACGTAACC
>ERZ1370068.3441-contig-2555_pt1 | contig 118536 bp, 157 predicted proteins | sample MGYA00561227_ERZ1370068 | MGnify/ENA primary metagenome ERZ1370068 (study PRJEB38410, sample SAMEA6850437) | metagenome | study: Metagenomic assessment of the ecological functions of the soil: analysis of the soil microbiota associated with the...
GGCGGAACGCGCAGGGCGACGGCGACATGGATCGCGACAGCGGCTTCGTCTCGCGCACGCATACGCGCTACCGCGTGAGCCTGCACCGCACCATGGGCCGCCTCGGTGCGGTCCTGCGCCGCATCAAGACCAGCGTGCCTACCTTGAAAGCGCTCGGAGCGCCCGAGTGGCTCCTGACCCGATGGGGCGCTCGCGAGCACGGCCTGATTCTTGTGACGGGACCAACCGGCTCAGGGAAATCCACCACCATCGCGTCCCTCCTTCAATGGATGAACGAGAACCTGGTGCGACATATAGTGACGATCGAGGATCCCGTCGAGTATCAGTTCACCAGCAAGCGCTGTCATTTCACCCAACGACAGGTCGGACGTGACACCGGCACTTTTGCGACCGGGTTGCGGAGCGCGCTTCGTCAGGCGCCGGATGTCATTTTTGTTGGTGAGATCCGGGATTACGAGACGGCGTTGACGGCCCTCCAGGCTTCGGAGACCGGACATCTCGTTGTTTCGACCATGCATTCGGAGAAGGTTGCGGACACGATGGAGCGCTATTTGAATCTTTTCCCGGCGGAAGACGAGAAGCATGGTGTGAACCTTCTGGCAAACCAGCTTTCTGGCGTCCTGTGCCAGAAGCTGGTTCAATCTGCTGACGGAGGCCTGCATTTGCTGGTGGAGCACGTCGAAAATGCGGGTGCCATGCGCGACTGGATCGCGAGACGAGAGTTGCAGAACATTGATCAGTATATCTCCCGCGGATCGGACCCTGCCGCCGTTTCATTTTTGCAATCGACGCTCAAAGCTCTCCAAGGCCAAGATGATCACGGAAGCGACCGCCATGGCTTCAGTCAGCAATGAATCCGAGCTTGCGTCGCGCCATGAGGGGAATCGGCTAGACGGGTCTCCGCACCATTTGAATCCTTATGAAGAAAGATGACTTGATCGATTTTCTGGTTCTTGCCGCCGAGCAGGGAGCTTCTGATCTTCATTTGACAGCAGGGGCGCCACCGATGATGCGCGTCGCTGGTGTCATCAAGCCGCTCGACGGAAGACGCAGCGTGCTGTCTGCGGAAGATACAAGGCGATTGGTTATCGATGCTTTGAAGGAGGGACAACGCGCGAAGCTGGAAAACGAATGGCAGCTTGACTTCGCGTTGCAGGTTCGATGATCTCGGCCGGTATCGCGGAAATGCCTGCTACGTGTCAGGTGCGATTGAGGCCAATTTCCGACAGATCCCTGCCGAGATCGCCGATCTAAAGTCGTTGGGACACTCTCCCGTGGTGGATCGCTGGTGTGACGAGCAGCGCCGGCCTGATGCTGGTGACTGGCGCGAGCGGTGAAGGCAAGAGCACAACGCTGGCGAGCATGGCTCAGACGATAGCCAGACGGCGTTCCGTCAACATCGTCAGTATTGAGGACCCGATCGAATTTGTTCATTCGCAGGGGCGGAGCCTGGTGAACCAGCGCGAGGTTGGTTCCGACGCGCGCGAGCTTCGCTTCAGCGCTCAAGAACGCGTTGAGACAGGATGCGGACGTCATTCTTGTTGGAGAGTTGCGGGACCTGGACACGATCCAAACTGCGATTACGGCGGCGGAAACGGGGCACCTTGTGATTGGAACCATGCACACCAACGATGCGCCAACCGCCATTGGGCGAATTATTGATGCCGTTCCAAAGGAGGGCCAGCAGTTCGTCGGTGCCCAACTTGCGTGGTCGCTGTTGGGAGTGGTGTGTCAGTATCTCCTGCCGCGAAGCGGCACAGTCAGGCCTGGTTTTGGCCACGGAATTGTTGACGGTGAACTCGGGAATCGAGGCGTGTATCCGGGCCGGGCGGCTTTCGCAGATACCGGGACTGATTCAAATCGGCGCTAAGGACGGCATGCATACCGTGGACGATAGTCTTATCGAGTTGCTTCTGGCTGACCGCATCAGTCTCATGGACGCGATGGCTCACGCGAGGGACCCCAATTTTGTGAAGGAGGAGTTCCAGAAAGCTTTGAAGTCCCAGCGAAAAGGGTGGTTTGCGGGAATGTTTCGGCAAATGAAACGCCGGCCTCGATCAGCGCGTGCCCGATGAATCAAACGCGAGCAATAGCAGGCTATTGGATGTGTTATCGATTGATGCCAGATGAGGCGACATTGGCGAAGTACGCAGGTTGCTGGACCCGCTATTGAATCTCACGGCGGTCGATTTTGGCGCGAGGAAATCCGGCGAGACTCAGAGCCGGAATGAATCAACGGCTAGTCATAATCGAGTTTGAAAACGTGGACAAGGCGATCGCGGCATATGAGAGCCCGGAATATCAGGCTGCATTGGCTTTATTGAAAGAATTCAGCCGAGCGAGATATGCGGATCATGAAGCTGGGGCCTAACGAGTCAGTCTTCCGCGCAAGAACGGTGAGTGAATACGGCGGGAGTTCGTAGCTTGCTGATGCTTCGCGCGTGAATTGCGCAGGCGGCAGGCTGCGGATTGGGTGGCCGTTTGGGCCGTCGTCATGCCAGGCGTATTGCTGTCGCGAGAATTGAATTACTTCAACTTGGCCGACAAAACTCAGCGGCTGCTTTGCGCCGGGAAGATTAAACTCCACATTGAGCTGCGCTGCGCGTTTGGGATCCTTGTTGATTGCAAGTAGGGCCCACTGCTTGTCCGGTCGTCGCACCGCATACGCAGTTACGGTAGGGCGCGTCACTCCGGTGCGCGCCGTTTTTCGTTTCGTTTATGGTGACCGGAAATATTTCGTGCTGCTCGCTTACCGGCTGCATCCATTCTTTCGTGAGGAGCTGAGCAGCGTAGTAAGCGGAGAGACGGTTCAGTTGATCGCTCTTGGGACTTAGCTGAAGCATCATGAGATTGCCCCAGGAACATTTGAGCTCGTCCTGGAGATAGTTTGGCTCGTAGCCGTATAGATACGGCTTCGCGCCGCCTAACGACAGAAACGCACCAACTGTATCCGCGTTGAAGAGCGCGCCTTCGATATCCACCTCCGGGCGTCCGGCAAAAACAGAATAGCCGTACTCGGTCATGAGCCACGGAATGTCTGCGGGCACTCCGTCTCTGCGCAAGCTGGCCATCATCGCGCCGAGGCGCTCCGGGATTTCCAACAGATGCGGCGCAGCATCAGCACAGATGTTGTCGAACGGGTAAAACTCGAATGACAAAAATCGAAGCGGACTTTTGCGCCTCGAATGTATTCGAGAAATCGATTCATCCACGAACGATTCCCGGATGCGTCCGCCCATGTGAGCAGTTGGTCTTCGAAATTTTGCAGGCTCGGGCCTCCGACCTTCAGTGGCGACTTGAGTTCCGCCAAACGCCGGGCAACTCCAGCGTACAGTGCGGCGTAATCCTCTGGCGAAACCCATTGTCCATCGGGTTCTTCGCCCAGCTCGATCCCTTCCAGACTGTAATTCCGACGCAGCAGGTACTGGATCTCAGCGACAGCATTCTCGGGCGTGTCGTACAGCACGCCCACCGGAACGAGCACTGGCAAGTTGTTAGTGAGCTTGCTGCGCAAAACGAAATCCAATCCGGGCTGCTCTGTGCTGTAGTCGATGATCTTCGGCGCGATGCCAGGGATCGGTAGACGACGCGTAAATAATTGTCTGGCGATGCCGATCGGGTGCGTGACGAACGTGATCATGAAAACGTCCATCCTTACCCATTTTCCCGAGATCGATCTCGCGAATCGCGAAGCCTAACGAGTCGCGAACGTCATCCGAGCTTTGCTCGCTCGCTGTGCGAACTCCTGCTCATTAGGATTCGCACAAACTGAACGGCGCGCGGACGCTCTGTCAGTCGAACCAGTTCACTACCGCCATGAGCATCATCGATTTTTCCATTTGCGAACGGCTGCCAGTCGTCGTCATCGTCGGGGTGCAGATGCATCGGATCGTCGCCCGGCCAGTACTCGACACGATATCGTGTGGCGTACGGCGTTCCCCAATGAATTCGGATCGCGTTGACCAATTTTGGTGCGCCGAGATCGATCACCACCCACTGCGGATGAGCATCGTCCGATTCGCCGGTGAAATGTGAATCGAGATACGGATTACTTTTCCAAAATGAATTCGGATCGCCGTCCGCGATACGAGAGTAACCGTCATCGTTTGCCTGATCGATCGTGTTTCCGCGGCGTGGCAATCGATAGCCATACGAAACGTTGATCGGTTCGCCGAGCGAATTGTCGGAGGTCCAGTATCCGCAATTGTGAACCGGATCGCTCCACGTGCCGCGCGGGTTCCAATGCCATACTTCGCTGCCCAGCTCGGTCCGCAGTCGATATGTCAGCGGTCCGAGCCCGGCGGATAACATTTCCGTGATGTTCTTGTCCGTGAACATTTGGGCGCATTCGCCTTTCTCGTGACCGTCGACGCCGGCGCCCAATGCTTCTGTTGGGACCAACCGGTTTACGGGATGGTCTGCGGACACAATGGCGGAAATTACGAGCGGCTTCTCGCCTCCGAATGTTTGTCGTCGCGACGGCTAATTGGAGAGCGGCTGAGATGATCGCGGTATTGCGCAGCCAGTTTCTTTCGAGAAAACCCCGGACCGCCATTTATTCACGGCGGCGTATCTAAACGTGGATTGATAAGAATGAAAGCATGGTAGGGACGGCGCGCTGCGCCGTCCGACGCCGCAGCGCGGCGTCACTACCTGCTATCGCTGCGCTTTGTCCAGTTGCTTTTTAACTTCGGCTTTTTCGTGACGAACATCGCTCAGATGGCTCTGGAGAAGCGGTAACTGGGACTTTTGCGGATTCGGCTGGTGGCGCACAGACTTGCCCTGCCGGTACTCCGGCCCGGGTTGCTTTGCCTGGCCGATTTGGCGAAGCAAGTCATCTTCCTGTTTCTGAAGCTCGCCGTAGCGGGTTTGCAAGGCCTGCGTGCGATTTGTGGCGGCTTGTTGTTCCGCTAATGCCGCCTTGTTCTTTGCGTCGGCGTCCTGTTGTTGACGTCGGGTTTCCTCCTGTTGCTTTTGATATGCGGTGTAATTGGCGGCCTGCTCGGCAGAATACGAGGCGGCTTTTCCGGAGTCGTAATGAAAGTGTTCCTGAACGTCTTTCGGCAGTTCGGTGAAGTAAACCTTCGTGACTCCCGAGTTTCGTTTTGACGACGATGCCATCGGGTTCGACGCGCGTGACCGTGGCGTCTTTGTATTCTTTGCCGTTAACCGTTTTGAAGTCTTCGGAGAGCGCGGCAGCTGCGAAAGATAAGAGCAAAATTGTAAAAGTTTTGTCTGCACTTGCTCGCCTCGATCCAGTGCAGATCTGTTCTCAAATATCAGTATTCCAGTCAAGGCGAATTGCTGGGCAGCGGAGCACTCAACTCACAAACTGACCGCTGTCATCGTTGAGCGAAGCGAAACATCTCTGGTCTAATCCGCTGGGTGACTCCAGAATTGATCCGAGATTCTTCGACTTCGCTCAGAATGACACCGAGATATGGCTTCTAGTGCAGTTCTGGACAACAGTCGGCTTCCAGCGAACGTCCAAGTTCGAGTGCGCGCCGGCGCAGTGCTTAAGGTAGCCATCGTACTCGTTGGATTGAGTCTCGCGCTTACGGCATGCCGCGAACATGCTGCCGTTGCGCGAGTCGATCCGAACGGCCCGGTCGAGGTCGTGATTCCGGATCACGGCGCTTACACGGGCGCGTTCATGGATTTTGGCGATGCGGAGGACGACGTGACGCTCGAAACGATCGAGGATTTCGAGGAGATGGTGGGAAAACATCAGGCCATCATCGTTTCGTCGAGCTACTGGGGAGAACAAAATTTTCCTACCGACAATCTCAACGTCATTTGGCGGCACGGCTCGTTGCCTCTGGTTTTCTGGTCGCCTTGGGACAAGCCCTACGAGGAAGATCACGGCCCGGACAAGTTCAGTCTGACTGAGATTCTTGCGGGAAAGTGGGATGCATACATCGACAAGTGGGCTGACGCCGCCCGGGATTTTGGCCACCCAATGATTGTCGTGTTCGGTGTCGAAATGAACGGCACGTGGTTTCCCTGGTCGGGCGCTTACTACGGCGGTGCGCAATGGGTCCCGGAATACAACAATTGGAAAGGCCCGGAAACGTTTCGGCGAGCGTACCGATACGTTGTGGACCGCGTCCGCGCGCGCGGCGCGTCAAACATCAAATGGATGTTTCACACCAACAATTATCCGTATCCGTACGAAACCTGGAACGGCGCTCCGGCGTATTATCCCGGATCCGATTACGTCGATTGGCTTGGGCTCAGCGTTTATGGGCAGCAATACAAGGACGAGCCCAATCCGGATATTCCTTCATTGGTCGACTGGCCGTACCAGGAAATGAGCCGTCTCGATCCGAACAAGCCCATCATGATTGCGGAATGGGCGACCGGCGAATTTCCGCTTACCACGGCCCCACCCAGCGCTATCCGCAAACCGGCGTGGATCAAACAAGGTCTGGAGCTGTTTCGCACCCGTTATCCGCGGATCAAAGCAGCGCTTTATTGGCACGAGCGCTGGCAAAACGCCGACGGCTCTTACAGCAATCTCCGGGTGAATTCTTCTGTGGAATCGCTCCGGGCGTATCGCTCGGGAGTCGCCCATCCAGACTGGCTCGGAGATCTAATTCTGCGCGCGTTGCCGAAAACGTAACGTTGGCAGGGCGCGACCGTCGGGCGCGCCGCGGCGAGCCCGGCCTACCAATTTTGTTCGCGCTCACAGACAAAATCTCCACTTGGCGGCGTCTTGAAAGTAAAGACCGTGAAAAGGTCATGGAGCCTATCGCCAGCCATGAGAATTGGAGGAACTGCTTTTCTGAAGTTGCGCCCGGATTGCTTCTGTTCGCCCGTCAATGGGTGCAATCAGCAGCCGACGCGGAAGACATTGTTCAGGACGCTTTCGTCAAGTTCTGGCGTCGCAACCACGACATTGATAACCGCGGGTTGCTCTACGCGGCGGTTCGTTCTCTCGCGCTCGATTTTATCCGTCGCGACGCGCGGCGTGCACGACGTGAGGCGACCGTTCTTGCTGAAGCCGAGCCAGTCATTGAGCCCCACTTTGAATTGGAAGATGACACGCAGTCGGCGCTCGCAGCGGCAGTGGAATCTTTGCCGCGCGATCAGCGGGAGGTACTGGTCTTGAAAATCTGGAATGATCTTACATTCAGCGAGATCGCCGGCGCGCTGGGAATTTCGCAGAACACGGCAGCATCGCGGTACCGGTATGCCTTGACCAATTTGAAGAAAACTTTGCAACCGCAATGAACGATTTTTCCGAGCTTGAAAAGGAACTGAAAAGCTGCGACCAGCGCAGCCGTCGCCAGTGCTTTTCGAGCGGGTAGGGAAGCTCTCAAAGATAGTAGGGCAGGCATCAAGCGAGCGGCGGTCTCTAGTCGCCGCTGGTGGCGTGTCTGGAAGCCGCCCATCCATTGGTGGTCGTTAGGCTTTGGCCTCGCTGCTGCCGCGGTTTTGATTTTGTTCGCGGCGGTTACCATGGAACGTCGGCACGAGCACCAACAAACCGTCGCGCAAAGTTCGCCTGCGCCCGAAACACGACCGGCTCCGCTCGGGACGGAACGATCCACATCTCCCAGCAGGTTCGTTCCTGCCGGTGGGACGAATCTCGTTTACAACGCCCGCGACGAAGGATTGCATTTTGCTGACGGCTCAGAACGACCGGTGCGACGCGTTCGCTACCGCACGCAACAAACCTGGCGGTGGCGCAATCCGGAAACGGGTGCATCGCTCCGTGTCTCCTATCCCAGCGAGGAAGTCGTGCTCATCCCAGTCTCAGGTCAATGATTTAACAAAACAAACTATGAAAATGAAATCCGTATTCACCATCACAATCATCGCGTTGTTGCCGATCGCAGCATTCGCACAAACACCGCCTGCGCCGCCACAGCCGCCGCAACCGCCGCGTCCACCGCATCCACCAGGAATGCCGGGTCATCACGAGAAACGGCCGAAGGTTCCGGTCACCTATCTCGGTGTGGACACGTCGCAGGTGCCAACGGTCGTGAGCGATCAGCTTGGCTTGGCGAAAGGCTTCGGGTTGGTTGTCGATTATGTAGAGCCGAACAGCCCCGCTGCTACTGCTGGCGTTCAACAGAACGACATCCTCAAAATGCTGAACGACCAAATTCTGATCGAGCCGAGTCAATTGCGAAAGCTGCTGCAAACTTTCCCCGAAGGAACGGAAGTGACGCTCACTGTCTTGCGCAAGGGACAGGAGCAAAAGCTCACCGCTAAACTTGTCAGGAAAGAAGTGCCGCAGCGACGCGGTGCCTTCCCTGGGGGAAACCACGACTGGCATTGGGATTTCGATGCCACAGGCGATCTGGGCGAGCAAATGCAGGAGCAAATGCAAAATCTCAAGGAACAACTCAAAGAGCAACTGGGCGATCAACGCGGCATTATCCGCGAAGCGGTGACGCAAGCTCACGAAGCAGCAAGACGCGCGCGTGACGATGCCCGTCGTGCAGCCGACCAGCTTCGGATCTTTTTTGAAGACGACGGCGCGGTCAAGGCCAGCAAGATCGATCTGGGCAAAGCGCAGATTGTTTTCTCAGACGACAAAGGCGAGCTCAAATTGGCGAACGTGGACGGGAGAAAACTGCTCACGGTGAAGGATCCGCAAGGCAAATTGCTTTTCAGTGGTCCAGTCGAAACCAAGGAAGACCTCGACAAGATGCCGGCCGACGTGCGTGAACGTTACGACCGATTACAACAAAATGACTTGCCCACAGTCGCGCCGCGATCCGACACAGATAACGCGGACGAAGCCGATACGGACGATGCAGATGATCAGGATGATGATGACGACGAGGAGACTGGTGAAGTATCGCAGCAGGTTTCGTTTCAATCGTCTCCCCGCGAGATGATTCCGCAATCAATCTCGTTTTGACGTCGGCGTCTGACAGAGACGCCCTACAAACGAACATGTTGAGAGGCGCGCACGCTGCAGCGCGGCTGCTGTAAGAATTGTAGTGGTATTTTCTTGCCGCTAGAAACCCGGGTGCTTATAACGGACACGCGTGATGCTACGGGTCTTGTTGCTCACCGGAATCATTGCGTTCGTATCTCCGCTGTTTGGTCAAACGTCGTCGCCCTCGGCTGCGCCGTCGCTCGAGCAACGCGTGGCTGATCTTGAAGCGTATGTAACCAATTCGCCGCGCGGGGCGGATATCGGTTCGGCCAGCAGCTCGAACATCGCTGCGCCCGGTCCGAGTTACAACGCATGGATGATGACGTGCGCCGCGCTGGTGCTTTTCATGACGTTGCCAGGCCTGGCGCTCTTCTATGGCGGGCTGGTCCGAGCAAAAACGTGCTGTCCGTGCTGGCGCAATGTCTCGGCATAGCCGGGCTGGTCACCATACTTTGGTGGGCGGTGGGTTACTCCCTCGTTTTTTCGCGCGGATGTCCCTTTATCGGCGGATTAAAGTTTGCGTTTCTGCACGGAGTCGATGCGCGACCGAACGCTGACTATTCGTATTGGGTTTCGCAGAATGTCTTCGCGATGTACCAGCTGATGTTCGCCATCATTACGCCGGCTTTAATCATTGGCGCCGTGGCGGAGCGGATGAAGTTCGCTGCGGTTCTTGTCTTCGTAGGCATCTGGATGTTCCTCGTCTATTTCCCGATCGCACACATGGTCTGGGGAATTGACGGCTGGATGAATGGCGTGTGGAATCCCAGCGCAAAAATTACCGCGATCGATTTCGCCGGCGGAACCGTCGTTCACATGAGCTCAGGCTGGTCGGCGCTCGTGTTGTGCGTTCTTCTCGGACACCGGCTCGGATTCAGAAAGGAAATCATGGCGCCGCACAGCATGGTGCTTTGCATGGTGGGAACGGGTTTGCTCTGGGTAGGCTGGTATGGCTTTAACGCGGGTAGCGCGCTCGCGCCTGATGGAATCGCGGCAAACGCGTTCACGACCACCACGCTTGCGACGGCGGTCGCCTCGTTCACATGGGCCATGCTCGAGTATGCGCTGCGCGGTAAACCGAGCGTGCTCGGGTTTTGCTCCGGTGCCGTGGCCGGGCTGGTCGTCATTACACCGGCTTGCGGATATGTCGGGCCGAGCGGCGCGGTAATGATCGGGATTGCGGCTGGAATTGTCCCGTTTTTGCATGCACAAAACTCAAATCCTGGTTTGGCTATGACGATGCGCTTGATACGTTCGGCATTCACGCTGTGGGTGGAACGCTCGGCGCGTTTCTCACCGGTATCTTTGCGACGGCAAGCGTAAATCCGAATCTTTCGCTAAGCACCGCCGGCTCGCTCAATCCAGCCACGCAAAACGGCCTGGCACGAATTGTTGGTCACGCGCTCTGGATCGAGCAACTAAAAGCAATCGTGATCACGATCACGCTGGCCGTCGTGGGAAGCGCTCTCATTGGCGCGCTCGTGAGAGGAGTAATCGGCCTGCGGATTCCGCCTGAGATCGAGCGGCAGGGGCTCGACATCAATGAACACGGCGAAGAAGGCTACATGACGACAGGTTGATATTTCTAAAGGCCAACCCGTCTTCGCACAAGGCTACGGCGTGACAGGAGCCCAACGCTTGATTTAGAAAGGAGCAAGGCAATGAAGACTTCGTTAACGATCGCAATTTTTCTGACTGTCGGTGGAATTGCATCGGCTTACACACGGACAGAAATCGCGGCCGAATCCAAAAAGGCTAACGACTTTTTCGAGAAATGCTGGGACGAAACGCTTTCACGTCACCCGGTGGACGAATCGTTTTATGGAATCAAGACGCATTACGATCAGCTGGAGGACTTGTCGGACGAGAAGGCCACGGCCGATGAAAAGGTTTGGCAGCGCCAGCTGGCGGACTTGAAAACGAACATCAAGTTCGAAGCGCTCGATGCGCAAACGCAGCTGAGTTACAAACTCTTCGAGCGCGAGGCGGCGCGCGAAGCGGAAGAATTCAAGTATCGCTTCGACATTTATCCGGTCAGTCAGATGCGTGGCGTCCATGCGCAGATGCCGACTTTCATGATCAACATTCACAAGATCGATGACGTGAAAGACGCGGAGGCCTACATCGCGCGGCTGCGCGGGTTTCCCAAATTGTTCGATCAGTTGCTCGTCAATCTAAAGGTGCGCGAAGAAAAAGGAGTGGTGGCACCTCGCTTCGTTTTTCCGCTTGTGCTCGACGCCTGCCACAAGATCATCAAGGGGAAGCCCTTCGATTCCGGGCCTAACGACAGTCCGCTGCTGGAAGATTTCACGAAGAAAGTGACCGCCTTAGGCAAGGCGGACGCCGCGACGCGCGACCGGCTCGTGGCCGATGCGACCAAGGCGCTGAACGAATCGGTCAAACCCGCCTATGAAAAACTGATCGCCTTCCTGGAGGAGCAGGCCAAGCGCGCCACCGAAGACGCCGGCGTCTGGAAGTTCAAGGATGGCGCGGAGTTTTACGAGTCCGCGCTGCATCGCACGACCACGACAAACATGAGCGCGAAAGAGATTCATGAAACCGGCCTGAAGGAAATGGCGCGTATCCACGATGAGATGAACAAGATCCGGGAGAAGGTCGGCTTCAAAGGTGATCTCCAGGCCTTCTTCAAGTTCATGCGCGAGGATCAGCAGTTTCGCCTGCCAAGCAACGAGCAAGGTCGCACGAAATATCTGGCCATGGCCACCGACATCATCGAGACGATGAAGAAGCGGCTCGACGAGCTCTTCGTGACGAAGCCGAAGGCCGACATCGTGGTGAAAGCAGTGGAAAGTTTTCGAGAAAAGTCGGCCGGCAAAGCTTTTTATCAGCAACCGGCGCCGGATGGAACGCGCCCCGGGATGTTTTATGTGAACCTGCGCAACATGCAGGACAATCCAACTTACGAATTGGAAGCGCTGGCCCATCATGAAGGCATTCCCGGCCATCACATGCAGATCGCCATTGCGCAGGAGTTGAACGGAATTCCGAAGTTTCGGAAATTTTCGCGTGCCTACACCGCCTACACGGAAGGGTGGGGGCTCTACAGCGAGCTGACCCCGAAAGAGATCGGGCTCTATGCGGATCCTTACTCTGATTTCGGCCGCCTCTCGCTCGAGCTCTGGCGGGCCGGACGTCTCGTCGTGGACACGGGGATCCATTCAAAACGTTGGACGCGCGAGCAGGCGATCGATTACCTGGCCAAGAACACGCCCAATACGGAGGCGGACTGCACCGACTCGATCAACCGCTACATCGTGATGCCGAGCCAGGCGACCGCCTACAAGGTCGGAATGCTGAAGATTCTCGAACTGCGCGAGAAAGCGAAGAAGTCGTTAGGCGATAAGTTTGATATCCGTCAGTTCCATGAAGTGGTCTTGAGCAATGGCAGCGTCCCGCTCGATGTGCTGGAGGAGCTGGTCGATCGCTGGATCAAGTCGAAACAGGCTGGCGAGCGTTAAGGGTATGGATCGCGATACTGAACAGCTTAATCTCCTCGCGATTTTTCATTACGTTGTCGCTGGTCTCGCCGCGCTCTTCTCTTTTTTCGCTCTACTTTATACAGCGGTCGGCGTCATCTTCATATTTGCCGCGCGGCACGGAACAGCGAAACCAGGTGAAGAATTGCCGCCTGAGTTTCTTGGTTGGATTTTCGCGGTGCTAGGCTTGGTGTTGTTCGTAATTGGAATAGCAATGGCGATTTGTATTTTCATCGCCGGCCGATCGCTCGCGCTCCGCAAGCGTTACTCGTTCGCACTCGTAATTGCTTGCATCGAATGTCTCTTCGTTCCGTTCGGTACGATTCTCGGAGTCTTTACGATCGTTGCGCTTTCGCGTGAGTCAGTAAAGGCGTTGTTTTCGCCCCAAAACGACAGGCCCGTCGTAGTGTCCGACCTGCGGCCGCAGCTTTGCGAACAAGAAATGTCCCGTCAGTGCATACCTACCGATCACCGCGCACCGTGCACCCGGCAACGCATGCTGCAGCGATTGAACCGCGTTAGGTAAGCGCCGGGTCCGTTTATTGCCCGCCGGTGCCGTGGCCCATGCTCTGAGCTTCACGCTGCAATTGTTCCGCATTCGCTCTTTTCACGTTTAAGGCACCCGGCTCGGCGGCCCCGTCGGTAACTTCGACCCAGCGACCACCCGTATGACTGCCTGTCGCTCGGCGGCATCCAGACCATGTGCTTCCCTTTCTTTTGCTCGGTGCTTGCTTGGCCTGCCGCCACGGGTTTCAGATCAAAGTTCAGTTGTGTTGCCTGATCTGACCTGGTTTTCGTGTTGCCAATGGCCGCCTTCACTGCACCATTGACTACCAGCGAAACCCGGTAAACACCGGGTTGTAGACCCTGTGAAATGTAGCGACCCTGTTGTATCGGTCTTGACCGTATTGAAGAGTTGTTTGCCATCTCTGCGACTCGATTCTAACATCCGCGCCTTTAATCGGCTTTCCCTGGGCGTCCTTAACGATCCCCTGAATGCTTGCTGGTCCGGCCCAAGCGCTCGCAGCACAAAGGAGGAACCCCATTAACCCGATCTGCAATGATTTAATAAACATAGATGAATAAGATGTATTGGTTCACTAATTCCTACAGGAAAAAAGAGGCGAAGTTCCAAAATAATTTGCTGAATGAGGGAAAAAGCGAAGTTTCCGCGAGTGGACTGTTGCTGTAGCCGCGCCTCTGTGAGGCGCGGCACACGGCCCACAGGGCCGTGGCTACAGATTAGAAGCGTTTTCTCAAAGCGACGTCCCAAGTACGACCCTTGATGTTGGTCGTCGCTTCGTCGTAGTCGTTTTCAAATTACCTACGACGGTGTATGTCTGAATGTTGGAACCGGAATGCGCCTCTCCCCTGTCGTCGACTTCGACCCAATTACCGCCGATGATGGCTCCCGGTACGACCTGGCATCCATACCATGCGCTTTCCGCGCCTTGCAGTGTTACCTGCTTGGGACGTTGGCTTGAAATCGAAATTCAGCTGAGTCGGTTGATTCGCCTTGGTCTGCGTGTTCATGATCGACGCCTTGACCGCGCCATTCACAAGCAATGTTACCCGGTAAACGCCCGGTTGCAGTCCCTGTGAAATATAGCGGCCCTTTGGATCGGTCTTAACTGTGCTGAACACCTGTTTGCCGTCTCGCGATTCGATCCGAACGTCTGCGCCTTTAATCGGTTCGCCTTTTGCATCTTTGACAAACCCCTGAAGGGACGCTGGCCCGTCCGCCGTAATTTTGTTCGTTCGGAGACCGGCTTCCAATGCGCGATCACGCACACTGGTGTTGAATCCCGTCTCTGGAGGCGCAGCGGTCACGTCCGCTGTAATTTTGTTCGTTCGCAGACCGGCTTCCGATGCGCGATCACGCACACTGGTGTTGAATGCCGTCTCTGGAGGCGCAGCGATCACGTCCGCTGTAATTTTGTTCGTTCGCAGACCGGCTTCCGATGCGCGATCACGCACACTGGTAGTGAATCCCGTCCCTGGAGGCGCAGCGGTCACGCGAGTGTCCGGGCGGCGCGGGTCGAAATCTCCCGGAGATGTGTAATCCGGAACTGTGAATGGATCAGATGGATTCTGTACGGGCACGCTAGCGCCGATACGGCTTACTCCTGTCGGATGGGTTACATCCGTGAAAAGTCCCTGTAGATAACGGTCGTATACGCCATTGCCGGGTTGTTCGTGCGCGGAAAGCCGAACGGCGAACTTGATCTTGAGCGCATCAGCGATAGACCGGGCGATTTCGTCCTGGAGTGCAAACGCGCTGTCCAACTCGCGGTCATAAGTTTCCGTCCAAACGCGAAAACCGTTTCGCGCGTCAATCAGTTCGGCTGTCACACGAACGCGGTTACCTTGGCGCTGCAAACTTCCTTCAAGCACATTTCCAACGTTGAGTTTTTCTCCAACCTCCTTTGTGTTCTTTCCTTTCAATGAGAATGACGAAGCTCGGCCGGCCACGCGCAAACCGTCAACCTGCGCCAACGTATGGAGAATCTCCTCGCTGATGCCGTCACCCAAATATTCCTGATCTTTCGCCTCGCTAGAATCGGTAAATGGTAGAACCGCAATACTCCTGTCTGGGGGATTAAACTGCGACGCTCGGAAGAGTTCGCCGCGAAATAACCAAACCGCAGCCGCGCCCAAAAGCAGACCGGCAGTCGCTGCTCCAACCAGTTTGGGGTTACGCTGCGACCAGCGCCAGATCCGCGCTGGGGGTGAAACCGGGCGGGCGACGATTGGACGGCCGGCGAGCCAGCGTTCCAGATCGGCTGCGAGGTCTCCGGCGGACTGGTAGCGCGCTTTTGGATCGCGTTCGAGACAGCGTGCACAAATCGTCTCCAAATCGCGATCGAGCGATGGTGCCAACGAGCGTAGTTTGGGCGCCTGCGTTTCAGACGCTTGGCGAATCACGGAAACCGGATTCGAACCCAGGAATGGTGGACGTCCGGCAAGCACGTTGAACAGAACTGCGCCGAGACTGTAAACATCGGCAGCTGGGGTAAGATCGACGGCTGCGTCACCGGCCTGTTCGGGGGCGATAAAACCTGCGGTTCCGAACGTAGTCAGCGACCTTGTAAGATCGTTGTTGCCGTCCAGCAGCTTCGCCAAACCGAAATCGCTGACCAGTGGCTCGCCTCGATCGTTGAGCAGAATGTTTCCCGGTTTGAGATCGCGATGGAGAACTCCACGGCTGTGGGCGTATTCGACAGCATGCGCGACTTTTGCCATGAGTTGCACGCACTTCCGCGGTTCATCGCGCAGAGAAGCCGCGTTCTCCTGCAAACTTCCCTTCTCCGCGAACTTCATGCTGAAAAACGGCAGGCCGTCCTCGCTTTCGCTCACTTCATAAATCGGAAGGATGTTTGGATGATCCAGACTGGCCACCGCCTGTGCTTCTCGTCGGAAACGCTCCAGCGCTTCGTGTGAATCAGCGCGATAACTAAGGACGCGCTTTACCGCGACGATGCGCCGGGAATGTCGTTGCCTGGCGCGATAGATCACGCCCATGCCGCCGCAACCGATCTGTTCGAGAATTTCGTAATTTCCCAGGAACCAGGACTTGTGCGGCGCGTCCACTTCGGCGAGGACGGTTTGATAAAACGCCTGAGATACGTCGTCACCGCCTTCCAATCCCTCGCGCAGGAGGCAGCTCACGCAAATTCCGGTGTCGAGTCGCATGGTTGCTCCACACTTCTCGCATTTTGCGTGCTCTTTGGTAGCGCTCTGAAGCTGATCGGAGCGTGGATCTGAATCTGTCATTGCAATTACTCGGTTCCTGTTGCGAGTGACGCACACAGGTAACGGATCTCGTCGTCCACGTCGGCAGGGTCTTCGACGGTTTGCGAGACTTCATCGCGCAGCAGACTGCGGTAACGCTGACGCATGTTGTGCAGCTGTTTTTTCACGGCGGTTTCAGCGATTCCCAGCTCCGCGGAGAGTTTGGCATATGAAACTTCATCGCGTTCGTCTGTAAGATGGGAACTTAGTGCCTGGAAAAGCCAGAGTTTGCCTTTGCTTTCGCATTCTTCACGCAGCCGTTGAAGCGCGTGTTCCACTACCGTGGCTGCCCATGTGAGGTCGAAGAGCCGCTCGGGCGGCAACGACTCCAACGTCGCGCCGGGAATGGACAAGTGCTGACGGCGCTTCCGCCATCCAATCGTCCCAGGAAATAAATTCCACGCCGCCGCCGCGTTTGTGTGCATGAGCTTTCTCCGCGGCGTTCATGAGAAAATTCTGGAGCGACCTCAGCAAGAGCGAACGGAACCGCCCGCGGTTACGATCGGCGTGCTGCAGCCAGTCGTTCTTCAGAATTGTCACAAAAAATCCTGCGTGAGATCCTGCGCGTCCTCAATCGAATAGCCGCGTGCCGCGCACAAACAAGAAAATGGGCCGCCAATAAGTCCGGCAAAGTTCGGCCAGCGCATCGCGAGCTTTTTGCTCTTCACTCCCAAGTTGGCGGCCGAAAGGATCAGGCTCCAGCGGGTAGTTACAAACTCACGCGCTTCGCCTGCACCCTCGTGGCCGTTCTTCCCGTTCACGAATGAACATTGTGGTTCTCGCTCGCGCACACAAGCATAAAGTGTTACCGACACGATCTGCGGCGGGCGTCCCGACGTGCAACGTCGGATCGGATCGCCACGTTTTCAGCTGCTGTGTCGCCTCGATTGCCTAACGAGAGCTGGATGCTCAATCCATCCGCTATGGAGTTTGCTCCGTAAATAGCGGTATTGACATCCTACGCAAAAATCCCTAATCATCTATACCCGATTCGTTAGTCTGTTTGATGTGACGAGTGAACTTCAAGAAGCGGACTGGAATCGGCTCCTGCGCAGGATTCAGTCGGGGAAGTGCACTCCTTTTTGGGAGCGGGCGCCTGCTATGGCGCGCTCCCTCTTGGGGCCGATGTCGCGGAAGAGCTCGCGCAGCGCTACGGCTATCCGTTCCCGGATCGAGATCTTGTGCGTGTTGCGCAGTATGCGGCCGTACAATCCGACCCGAACGCGCCAAAAGAAGACGTCGTGGACATTCTGCGCGCAGCCGGTCCGCCAAAATACACCAACCGCCACAGTTTGGGAACTCCGGTGAACCGCACAGCGTTCTCGCTGGTCTTCCGCTACCGATTGTCATCACGACGAATTACGACGACTTCATGGTGCGCGCTCTCAAATGGAAATTGAAAGACGCGCGCCGCGAGATCTGCCGCTGGCAGGACATTCTGCAGCACGTGGAATCGATTTTCGAAAAAGAGCCTGGCTACAAACCAACGCCCGCCAATCCGCTCGTGTTCCATTTGCATGGCGCGCTCGACGTTTCCGAGTCGCTCGTTTTGACCGAAGACGATTATTTAACGTTCCTCGCGAACATGGCCGCCAAACCAGATCTTCTCCCCGAGGTCGTGCAACAGGCGTTTGCCGCCACCAGTTTTCTGTTCATTGGCTATCGTTTGGGCGACTGGAATTTTCGCGTTCTCTTTCAGACTTTACGCGCGCGGCAACAATTCAGCAGCATAGTGGTCTTGAAGCCTCCAGATGAAACCGATCCAAATCGCGCGGCGCATCAGGCATATTTCGAAAAATTTTACGGCGCCATGGACATGAAGGTTTTCTGGGGCACGGCCCGAGAGTTTTCATCGCAGTTGGATGAGCGCTGGACAACCTTCGAACAAACGAAAAAATGAGCGCTGAACCCGTTGCCGCCGAATCAAAGGACGTTCTGCCGTCGAAGAGCGGCCGTGAGTTGGATGACAAGACTTGGGAGCGGCTATTGAAACGCATCAGAGACGACAAGTGCACGCCCGTGATTGGCTCGGGTGCGTGCACAGCGCCTCCCGTCGGGTGCTGATCCGGAAGAATGGGCGAAATTGAATTATCCATCGAAGGAACAGATCGCGCTCAAGTTCGCGGCTGATTACGCCTATCCGCTCGACGATCAAACCAAGCTGGAACGAGTGGCGAAATACGTGGCAGCGACAGACGACATTATGGCTCCGAAGGAGGCGTTCGCCGAACATTACGGTAGTCTTCCGTCGCCGAACTTTTCAGGGTTGCCTAACGAGCCGCACCGGGTTTTGGCCGATCTTCCTTTCCCAGTCTATCTCACAAGTAATTTCGATGATTGGATGTATCGCGCGCTGACAGAATACAAGAAACGAGATGCGCGCCTTGCGATCTGTCGTTGGAACCGGCATATCCCTGAGAAAGCGCCGAGTTTTGATCCGGACTTCGCCTATTCAGTAGCGAATCCACTTGTCTATCACTTTCACGGTTGCACGCCGTGGGCGGAATCGGCGGTAGTGACCGAGGACGATTATTTTGAATTCCTGATCAACATTTCGCGCGACTACAAATCACTCGCGCATCGAGTGGACCGTGCGTTGGGAGGCGCGCTGCTCTTCCTCGGCTACACCTTGTCGGACTGGGATTTTCTGGTGCTCTTCCGGCTCTTCGCAAACAAGCTGCGCGACAGCGGTAATACGCACATCGCGGTGCAGCTAGAGCCTTCTGACGCGCCAGGCGAGCAGGCAGAGAAAGCGGCCAAGGCCGTGAAGTACCTCGATTCGTATTTCGGCAGCGCGCAGGTAAAAATTTATTGGGGCACTTGTCAGCAGTTTTGCGAGGAACTGCGAGTGCGGTGGGAAGCCTTCAGCCGGGGATGAGCGATTCGCCCTTTGTCGGCCCGCGGCCTTTTGAAAGGAGGACAGCGATCGGTTTTTCGGTCGCACGCGGGAGACGGAGGAGCTTCTCTCATTGATCATCGCGCACCGGGCCGTCCTTGTTTATGCGCAATCGGGAGCAGGCAAAAGCTCGTTGTTGAGGGCAGGTGTCATCAAGCGCCTGGAGGATCAGCAGTACCAGGTTCTGCGATCCGCACGCGTCCATGGCTTACTGCCAAATGATGTTCCGCCGGAGAGCGTGCAAAACATTTTTGTTTACCATGCCCTTCAGTACTGGGCAGCAACATTGCCGAACGGCCAATCAATCAAAGATCATGCGAAGACCACGTTGTCTGAGTTTCTCAAACCGCTTGTTGCTGCTCCAGCAGCAGACGAGGAAAGCTCGCCACCGTTAATCGTAATCCTGGATCAGTTCGAAGAATTCTTTACGACCAATGCCGATCGATGGCAGGAACGACGGCCATTTTTCGATCAGCTTGCCCAGGCCCTGCACGATTTGCCAACGATGAAAGTGGTCTTCGTCATGCGCGAGGAGTACATCGCTCAGCTGGAGCCATTCGCCGAGCTGCTCCCGGAAAAATTGCGGCCACGTATGCACCTGGAGCGACTGCGCGGCAACGCGGCCCGTAACGCGGTGGTGAAACCTTTCCAGAACAGGGGCCTTTCCTTCGACCCGAACGCAGCCGACGAATTGATGGAGGAACTTTCGGAGATTCGCGTAGCAGAAGGCGACAAATTCCGTGAAACCCACGGCGAATTCGTCGAACCGGTTCAGCTTCAAGTGGTATGCCAATCGCTGTGGGAAAATCTGCCCGCGGAATGGAAGATTGGACCGAACGCCAGCAGCGATGGATCGCGTCTGATCACGGCCGAATACATCGAACGCTTCGGCGACGTGGATAATGCTTTGGCGTGCTATTACGATCGCTCGGTTGAGAGAGCTGCTGCCGCCAGTGAAGGCAAGATCGGAGAAGGTGAATTGCGGCGTTGGTTTGGAACGGCTTTGATAACACCTACCGGGACACGCGGACTTGCCTTTCGCGGTGCGCCTGGAGCTAGCTGGAGAATACCTGGCCTGGCGCTGAAAGAACTGGAGGAAGCGCATGTTATACGCCGCGAGGACCGCTCCGGCACAACAACTCACGAGCTGACCCACGATCGCTTCATCGAACCAATACAGAAGTCGAACGATAAATGGCTTGCACGATACCAGGAGGCGGAGCGGGTTCGCGCGAAGTTGGAAGAACACGTTAAGCGCGACTCGGATGAACCTCTGGATGAAGTAGAGCTGCGCGAAGCAGAGGAGTATTTGAATTCGCCAGAGGCGAAGATTCTCGGCGCAACTCCGGAGGCGCGGCTGCTTGTTACGCGCAGCAGGAAGCAACTGGATGAAGCCAAAAGGCGCCAGGCCGAGGAGTTAGAGGAAGCACGACAGCGCGCTCAAGAGCAGGAACGGCTGCATAAGGCCGAGAGCGAACGCGTGAAGCTCCTGCTCGAGAAGCGCAAGCGGGAACGAATTTTCGGCGTCACGGTCTTCCTTCTCGGGATAATCATGCTGATTGCCTTCGCAGCCCTCTGCGTTAGTGTCATACCGGGCGTGGCAGCTTTCGAAGGCGCGAGTTGAACAACTCGTCGAGAAGGGTCGGATTTTCAGAGAAAAGGCAAACACAGACTTGGTTGATGAGACGAATCCGATAAAAGACGTCACTGCGCTCCGGAACCTCGCGCTTGCTCTGAATTGTAATCCTCGGGATACGGAAGCAGCAAGGCTGGCTAGCAATCTATTGCTTCAACATGTTTGGTGTCCGCCGGCCGCGCCGGCTGTGACCTATCAGAAAGATGCATTACTGGCAGCGACCTTCGTTCCGGGAGGAAGCAACAACGAAATCTTCGCTGTGGGCGGTGATGGTCAGCTGTTGTTCTGGAATGGAGGACGCTCGCTGTCACCCACGCCCCAATCGTTATTTGAGAAGCCGAAACCGGCCAACCCTCAGCAGATCGTGCAACCCGGCTTTGCCTCTTTCAGTCCCGACGGACGATGGCTGTTGATTATCCCACCAACGCTTGCATCGGCTGCAGATGGAGACAGCGCCGTGCAAGGCGCGCCTCCACAGGGAGCACCGTCCGCGCCCGGCAGTGCTGGCCACGAGCTATGCAAAATTCAGATCTGGCGATGGTCGATGCAGAATCGAACATACGAGCCGGCGGGCGAAGACTTGGAAATTCAGCGACTTCGAGGTTCCCGCATCAATTTTGCCTGGTCTAACGAGTCAGATCGGCTTGTCATCGTCAATGCGCGCGGCACGAACGAGGCCGAATGTGCCTTTTTCCAGGTCGGGGGAACCTTCTGAGAACTCGTCGATCGATCGAAGCGACTCAATGATATGAAAATCGTGGCGCTTGCTTTCGCCAGCTACCACAGCGGCATCGCCGCAGTGTCTGTCGACTCCGACGCGCCAGCACTGCGCAAGGTAACATTATTTTCATTTAGCGGAGATTATCTCGAAGTAATCCCTGTGAGCGGAAAGGATTCGATTCGATTATCCGAGGGTTTCCTACCAAATGGCATCGCGTTCGGTCCCGGCAATGACGAAATTACCCTAACGAGTTGGAACAGCGTCCGAACCCTCAATCTCCGTGATGGAAAAGTCACCCCGATCCCTCCACCGACTTTCCGCGACCAGTTCATGCGGCTGGTCGTTGGACCAGGCGACTTTGCCACGCGTCTCGTCGCCACTTCGCTTTACGGTCGAGTTCACGTCGCAAAGGGTGCGCGACAGGCAAGAGCCGGCCGAGCCCGTGGTCTTCCGCGGCTCAGTCGGAATTCCACAGTTCAGTTTGGATGGCCAACGATTGCTGATTTTATCAGGCGCAATGTGCAATGTGTTCGACAGCATGCGCCTCATCGACGTCAGTCCGTTGTATCGGCCGCGGGAGGCTGCACCTGAAAAGTTCGAAGAAAAACCTGCGCCTCCATGGCTGGCAGACATTGCCAGCGCAGTGAGCGCCTCCGATCCCAGTCAAGATGGCTCTTTGATGACACTGGAAGATGTGCGGAGGAAGTATCCCGGAAGCAAAGCCGGTGATCCCTACGAATCGGTCTGGAAGCGTTTTTCCCAGATGAACGCAGCAAATAACTGCGATAGGTGGTCGCGCTCAACGTCAAACGTCGAAAATCAATTGAGAATTCATTGCCGGCGGAGGGGCTCGAACCCACACGACCTTGCGGCCACTGGATTTTGAGTCCAGCGCGTCTGCCAATTCCGCCACGCCGGCGACGAAGAAGTCTGAAACGATACGAGATCACAGGCGAAGCTCAACGCGTCGCGTTCTGTAGACGTGCGCTGTCCTCAGCGCGATACCGTGATGTTGGCATATCACGCGATCGCCCTGAGGACGAGCGGACACTACAGAAGCATCGAGTGCCTGCAAACCGCGAGGTGGTCCTAAAATTTCACGAAGGAGGATTGCTTCGCGCAAACTAGATTTCGATGCGAGCAACGTGGCGATATCTCTCTTGGACCCTGCGCGTTTGGCAACTACCTGACTTGCCGCTCGCGTCAGATTCCACAGGCGTTTTGATAATCGGCGGCTGCTGAAGCTCAACGGGTAACGCTTCATGAACTTCGAACGCCGGCGCAGCCGGAGCCGGTACGGGTGGTGGAACGATTTGCTGCAACCGGCCCGGCTGTTCAAGTGGAGCACTCTCTCTTTGGCTGACGTCCGGTTTCTCTGCGCGTTCGCGAGGTAATCGCCACACGCGCGGGATTACTGGAGGCGGTTGCACAGGCGCCAGTCGTCGAGGCGGAATATCGAGCACGAGGGAGAACAGGCGAAGGGGAGTTGAACTTGGCGGCTGACCCAGCGCTTCGAGGAATTTACGAATCCGATCTGCATCGGATTCCCGTGGCGCGCGTTGAATTGGTCGAGGTGTTTGTGGCTCCGGTGAACTCGATGTTTCGTTCGAATCGCTCTTTTTGCTTTGCTTATCGTTTTCGACAACAGCTGAAACAAAGCTGCGACGGCAATCAGCAGAAAGAAAAGTAGATTATCGAGACTAAAGGCAATCATGGCTACGTCGTCGTTGAAGCGTGAATAGTTGAAGGGTTGAAGCGGGCAAGACTGTCGTTGTCATGTTGAGCGAAGCGGAAACATCTCCAGCATTTTTATAGGCGGCAGTCGTTCTGTAACTGATTAGAGATTCTTCGCTTCGCTCAGAATGACAAAAACGTCTTAACTGTGCAACGCTTCAACGCTTTAACCTTCAACGGATCACGTCCCATCCGTCCGCGGCTTGTCTCCGCCGGCAATGGATTCGCGCATGGAAGTATCGGCCTGGACATTTTTCATCCGGTAATAATCCATTATTCCGAGATGCCCCGCGCGAAATGCCTCGGCCATCGCCATCGGCACTTGCGCCTCTGCTTCGACTACCTTGGCCCGCATTTCCTGCGTTTTAGCGCGCATCTCCTGCTCAACAGCAACCGCTGCTGCTCTGCGCACCTCCGCTTTCGCTTGCGCGACGCGCTTGTCTGCCTCGGCTTGTTCGGTCTGCAATTTCGCGCCGATGTTATCGCCCACGTCCACGTCAGCGATGTCGATCGAGAGAATCTCGAACGCGGTGTTGCTATCGAGGCCTTTGGCGAGAACCGTCTTCGAGATGCGATCGGGATTTTCCAACACTTCCTTGTAGGAATGCGCCGAGCCAATCGCGCTCACAATGCCTTCGCCGACTCGCGCGATAATCGTTTCCTCGGTCGCGCCACCGACGAATCGATCAAGATGCGAGCGCACCGTGACTCGCGCTTTGACTTTCACGCCGATGCCATCCTGCGCGACGCCGTCGATCGTCGTGCGACCCATGTTTGGGCTGGGCGCGTCGATGACCTTTGGATTAATGCTCGTCCGCACCGCTTCCAAGCACTGTCTTGCCAGTGCCTTTCGTGGCAAGGTCGATGGCGCAAGCGCGATTGAAATCGAGCGTAATGCCTGCCTTATCAGCGGCAATCAAGGCGAGAACCACGTGGCTCACGTCGCCGCCCGCAAGGTAATGCGCTTCGAGCGGATCGCTGCGGACTTCGAGACCGGCTTTCACGGCTGTAATCCGATTATCGACAATTAAACCAACCGGCACCTTGCGCAGCCGCATCCCGATCATTTTGCCGAGGCTCACCGGCGCATTCGCGATCCGTGCGCGCAGCCAGAGACCGAAGAAATTGAAAAGAACAATCGCGAGCACAAATGCGAATAGCGCCAGTACCGCGATGCCGATGAGATAAAGCGATTCCATGTTGCTGACGAAGACTATCGAAGCGAAACCGCGCGAGAAGTCTAATTGCAAGATGGACGCGCCACGCGAGTCGTTACCGTGTTGTAAGATGCGGCCCTGCCGCAGAAATACTGCGCCTTCGGCGACCTAGCCCATCCGGCGAGGACAAGCCGATCCACCTTGAAGCGAATTGGTGCTCGGGGCGGGACTTGAACCCGCAAGCCTTTCGGCATACGCCCCTCAAACGTGCGTGTCTGCCATTCCACCACCCGAGCGTCGAGAGGGAGCAAACTTTCCGCAGACGGCAACCGCTGGCAAGTGTCGAGTGTATTCTTCTTACTCTGACTGCTCGTAATTCGTAATCGTAATCGCGACTACAGATCGAGCTAGCAATCAGCTCGATACGAACTGATTCTTTGCAGAATGAAGTATCAGCGATTCGCGATTAAGCTTCGAGCAGGAGCATGAGCACGAGTAAGAGCGAGGAGAAGTGATTGGATCAAAATCGATCTGCACATTCACACCCTCGATGATCCCAAGGACGCCGTGGATTTTTCGGCGCATCAATTATTGGAACGGGCGCGCTCGCTTGGATTTCGCGTCCTCGCGATCACCCTGCACGATGCTGTCTTTGATCGAAAGGAAGTGTTCGCCGACGCGGCGGCAATGGGCATTCTGCTGATTCCCGCGGCCGAGGTGCGTTTGCTCGGCGCAGACGTGATTGTGTTGAATGTCACCGCGGAAGAGATCGCGCAGTTGAAAAATTTCGATGATCTGCGGCGGCTCCGGGCGCGCCGAGGAAATTCTATTTTCACTATCGCGCCGCACCCGTTCTACGTTGTCGGCGGCTCAATCGGATCGCGGCTGTTCGCAGAGATCGATTGTTTTGACGCGATTGAGGTCTGCCATTTTCACTTTGGCCCGTTCAATCCGAATCGCCGGGCACGACGAGTCGCAACCCGGTTTGGCAAACCATTGATCGCCACTTCCGATGCGCATCGGCTGCACGCCTTTGGCCGGCACTACACGAGTATGCCAATGCCGCCTGCGCTCACGATCGAGAACGTTCTTGCCGGATTGCGCAGCGGCCCGCTGCGCCTAACAAGTCCTGCCTTCGAGCCTGAAAGATTTTGTGAGCGCGATCTATTTTGTTTTCCTCGCGCATCCGTTTCGTGTGCGGCGAAAGATGCTGCATGAGCCATTCGATCAGAGCAGCTATTGCGTCTAGCGCGGTCCAGTCGGCGCAGCGAACGCTCCCGCCTCAGTGCTGAGGAGCAGGCTTGGCGAGGTCGTAAATTGCGCCCCAATCACCGGACGCGACGAGGAATGCCGTAGCTTCCCATGGGTGGGTGCTTGACTGGTAGTTTGTTTTTTCGTCCTGGCCCCAAAAGATATAGCGCACGCCTAATGCTTTCGCGGCGTCACGCCAGTTTGCCGCGCCGTTCATCAAGGCTGTTAACTGATCATTGGTCTTGCCGTAATCGAACCCTTCGGTCCACAAATGCCCAGGGTAGCCGGCCACAACTTTGCGGCCTTGCAGCAAAACTGGATGATTGAAGGTGGGATAAGTGGCGAATCGGGCGTCCATCGGCAACGGCCGAAGTGCCGTGCCGATGTGATCGAGCCTGGCTCGCTCAATCAATCCAAAGCCCGGGTGTCCGACAGACAGGCCGCCAAGCAGGCTGACAAATCCCGAACCGAAGAGCAGTAGACACATTACGGCCCGTTCTGGAAAGACCCAGCGCCCAATGATGTCGCTCCACAGAAAAGGCAGAATAAGAAAATAGCCCCACACCATGAGCTTGAGATTGTCCCATTCCCACGGGGCGGTTTGAACGAAATAGCCGAAAGCGAAAATCACGACTGCCGTCAAGCACGAAAGCGATATCCGCTGGCGGCCTGTCGCCCCAACGCCACTTGCCCTTCCAAATACGCCAGACGCACAATCCAACAAGCACCAATGCCAACGGCACCCATAAACCGAAGTTGGGCAGCCAAAATTGGAAAAACGGAGCGATGACGCCGTTCCATGTTTTTTGCAACAGCAAACCAGGCCGCCGTCGAAGATCCCCAATCCTTCGGCCCGAGCCGGAAGAAAGGCGCCGCGAATTCGGTCGAATCCTGAGCCCATCCGGGATGCCACTTCAGCACCGATGCTGCGCGAAATTGATCGGTAGTTAGCCACACACAAAAAGTTGCCGGGATGAAAGCCGCGATCAGCAGGGCGGCAGCGTGTCTGCGAATCGGCGCGCCGCGGAAAATTTCGGGCCACATCTTCGGATGCGAAATCAAGCGACCGATGCCAGCGATGCCCTCATTGCGAACCAGATTAACGATAAATTTGATTTCGGTTGCGCGTTCGAAAAACAATCCGACAACCAGCACGATGGTCAGCGCGATAAAGGTATGCAGGTGAAACAGCGGCATCGATGCGTAAATCGAAAGTTCGACCCACCAGGGCAGGGGACCCTTCCTGTAGCCGTGAGCGTTGACCGCGGCGGGTTCACTCTTAACGGCGTCACCGGACTGGCCGGGGTCATCCGCCTTCGCCAAGGCTACGGCGGACGAGCCGACCCAGCTACAGGAGATTGGATGAAGAACTTTTCGCGCCAATGCCAGAGCAGCACCAGGCCTGCCGGGATCGCGTAAAGCCAGCCGCGCTGCGTAACGAGCATCGATAATGCAATGCTTTTCCAGGCGATGGGCTTGTGCGCGATATCTGCTGCCGCGCCCTGATAATCCAAAAACTTGAACGTCTTGAAAAACTGAAATCCGGCTATACCGCCGTTGAACAAAAAACCTGCAACAGCGAACGTGCCGCCCCACCGGTAGAACCCGTAAAAGATCGCGAGTGAAGCGAGCAATCCGACCCAGACCAACCCGATCAGCAGATCGATGTGAACCAGCGAAAGCAGTGCGTTGAACAGGTCGATGCCCGCCGGGTATCTTAATTTGCTGAAGACGAAGATCGGATTGTCCGGCCAAAGAGCGACGCCGTTGGCAAAATTTTTGATGAGCGTCAGGTGCAGTGAGAGATCGCCCAGATTATTTGGGGACTGAATCTTTAGTTCGCTGCCATCGATGTACAGCAGCCAGCAAAACGATCGCACAGCAAAGGCGGCGAAACAGACTGCGACCGCCCAGAACCAGACGCTGCGATAGCGCATCAGGGCCGATGGAATCGCATTCTTCGCGTCTTCGCTCCCGGAAGGTTTTCGTGGCTTTTGTTCTGTTGCTGGACGATCAGCGGATTTCTGTTCGAACCGCGCTGTCGCGAGTCCCAAGAAAAGCGGCGACTGCAAATGCAGCGCCACACACCAGTGCCAGAGCTGCGCTCACCGTGTTTAACCCTCTTCCGACAAGTCCCAGGAGAACTCCGCAGACCACGGACAAATTGACGAACGTAACCCCAGCTGTGACCCACTTCATGGAACCTTGGCGGGTGAGCGGGCGTGGGAGAAGGCGCGGGTTTCGGTGCGTTGCCATCAAAGTCCGGCGCTTTGCCTGGGAACACGTCTTTAAACACTTTGGCGCTGAAAAAGATCTTGGACGGGTCCTGGTAGTTACGAAGCGTCATCATGTCTGTGTAATACGTGCCCTTCAATTTTGATTCGACGTCTTTGATTTTGTCCTGCTGCACCATGAGAAAATCGCCATCAAGATTTGCCGGCATGTTTCCTCCTTCGTAGTAACCGACGCGATCGAAATCGCCCAGGACCCACGGAAGCGGGTAAATACTGGAGCGAATCAGATGTCCCGTGAGATGATAATTGGAGGGATCTCGCTTCGCCAGCGTTAGAAGCGGTTTCGTTAATTTGAATATGTCGTTGTACGTCTGGACGTACGCGTACGGCTCCTCTGGCGAACTACACCGGAAGTAGTTGAGCCAAACCGATGAGCCGAGCGATATGCACAGAAGGACGCCTATCGTGACGTAAACTTTGCGGAGATTTTTCGGGCGCACGAGCAATACCGCCGCGCCAAAGATAAACAGGAACGGCCATCCAAAACTGATGATGCACCATGGCGTCTTATATTTGACTATGCTGTAGGCAACCAGGCTGCCCACACCATAGATCGCCAGATAACGTAGATTGAGGTTTTTCAGTTTTTGGCAAAATGCGCACAGAATTAATCCCGCGAGCATGGGCAGCTCGTAACCGAAAAAGTCGGCCCGTTTGATTTCGAAGTGGCGGCATCATCAAACCCAGGAAGTAATCCCACGGCTTTTCATGGCCGTGGCCCGCAGCGCCAGTCTCGGTCCATGCCTTAAACGCCAGATACAGACCTTTGACGCCGTCCCAGTTAAAGAATGTTCCCGAATAGAAGAAGACGATGGCAAATCCGCCTGCGATCACGATCATGGCGAGATCGATCCAGCTCCAGGTTTGCTTTGCAGGCTTGGCGTCCGGAACGCGGCTTAGCGCGTTCGAAACTGCCAGAGTTGGAATCGCAAGCAGGGCGCACGCGACATGAATGGCGTAAGTTTCCTTCGTGAGGATCATGCCGGTTAATCCCACGCCGGCGTACCGCAAGTAGGTCAGCGTGCCGCGCCTCCACAAACCGAGCAGTCCCAAAATGAAAATCATCGAGAAGAATTGCAGCCACACTTCGTGAATGGCGTAGCGCCCGTAGAAAACGAACCCGGGCGAGATCGCCATCGCCAGCGCCGCTATCCGGCTAACGTTTCGGCCCACCAACGGCTCGAACTTCAAAGCCAGCCAGACACAAGCTGATGCTCACAAGCACGACCGGCAACCGTATCGCCCACAGATTCCGGCCAAACAAACTCTGCGAAGAGCAAAAGAACGTAAAAGTGAAGCGGCCCGTGATAATTGGTCGGGTCGTAACGGTAAAACCCGTTCTTCATCACCTGATCGACGAACCAGCCGTTGATGCCCTCGTCGAAGTGCGGTGGCTTGATACCCAGGAGGAAGAAGCGCAGGAAGCGCTGCCAGCGCGAGGATTAACCACGGCACCCAGTCCGTTCCTGCGAAACGAACCTTCCACCGCTGCAGGTAATCGCTCGCTCGCGCCGTAGCGGGAGCAGATTCTACTAGCGCGTCGCGCTCGGCACTGCTAGTACGCGCTGCCATGCGCATCCTTGTCACCGGTGGCTGCGGATTCATCGGGAGCAACTTTATTCGGTATATTTTGCAACATTACAAGCCCGCATACGTCACTAATGTCGATGTGCTCACTTATGCTGGTAACATCGCCAATCTTGAGGGCGTGGTCGAAGAACATGGCGAGCGTTACGAATTTTTCAAAGCCGATATCGCCAATGCGGACTTGATGGACGCATTGATGACCGAGCACCAGTTCTATGCGGTGATCAATTTCGCGGCAGAATCGCATGTGGACCGCAGCATCAATGATCCGCTCAACTTCATTCACACAAACGTCATTGGCACCAGCGTGCTATTGGAATGTGCGCGCCGCCACGGCGTTCAGCGATTTATCCAAATCTCGACGGACGAGGTATATGGGTCGCTCGGCGCTGCGGGCAGATTCACCGAGCAATCGCCGCTCGATCCCAGTTCGCCGTATTCAGCCAGCAAAGCCGGCGCCGACCTTCTGGCGCTCGCGTCGTGCAAGACGTACGGCCAGGACGTGCTGGTGACCCGATGCTCGAATAATTACGGTCCGTATCAATTTCCGGAAAAATTAATTCCGCTCATGATCATTAAGGCGCTCCGCGACGAGCCGCTCCCGGTTTATGGCGACGGCATGAACGTGCGCGACTGGATCCACGTGGACGATCATTGCGCCGGCATTGTCGCTGCGCTTTTCGAAGGCAAACCTGGAACCGTTTATAATTTCGGCGGCAACAGTGAGATGGTGAACCTCGACCTTGTCAGAATGATTCTCGATCGGCTTGGCAAACCACACAGTCTCATTTCATTCGTGCCGGATCGGCTTGGTCATGACCGCCGCTACGCGATCGACTCGGCATTTGCGCAACGCGAATTGATTGGAAGCCGCTCCGCAGCTTTAAAGAAGGCCTCGACGAGACCGTCCAGTGGTACATCGATAATCCATCCTGGTGGCAACCGCTGCTCGAGCGCGCAGGTCGGATATTAATCAAGTTTTCGGTTTACCAAACGACCGATGGGACATTAGCGCTCTGAACAGATGAAAATTGTAATTCTCGGCGCGGGCGGGCGACTCGGTGCGGCGTTGATGCGTGAGTATCGAGAGAAATACGATGTCGCTGGCTTCAATCATGCTCAGCTTGACCTGGCGAATTTGGATGATGTGCGCAGAAAACTGGGCGCAATGAATTTCGATGTGCTGATTAACGCGGCAGCGTTCACGAACGTCGATGCTTGCGAGACCGAGCGCGATCGCGCGTTTCGGATTAACGCGGAAGCGCCGGGTGTTCTTGCCGAAATCTGCAACGAAAAAGACGCAAAGCTGATTCACTTCAGTACCGATTATGTTTTCGACGGGGAGAAACGCGCGCCTTACACAGAAGAGGATCAAGCGAATCCGATCAGCGCTTACGGCGAATCGAAGCTTGCGGGAGAAAAGAACGTGCTTGCAGCTGAAGATGGGCATCTTGTTGTGCGGGTGTCCTGGGTGTTTGGCCCTGACCGGCCGAGTTTCATCGACGCCATGATCAAGCGCGCGCAACAAGACGAAAAGATTGATGCCATATCCGACAAATTTTCCACGCCGACGTACACGCATGATATTGCCCGTATGTTGCCGCAATTTTTCGATCGCGAGCGTCGCAGGCGGCATTTTGCATTTCGCGAATGCCGGCAAATGCACTTGGCAGGAATACGCGCAATGGGCGCTGGATTGCTGCCGTGATGCCGGTATTTCTCTGAAGGGGAGAACCGTCGGCGCGCTTAAGTTGAGTGAGATGACCCGACTTCGCCAAGGCTCCGGCGGGCAGGCGCCTGGGTCGCGCGCCGCCCCGTTTATTCCGTGCTTTCCACCGCCAAATATACGGAACTGACGGGCACGGCACCTCGGGCTTGGCGAGAGGCAGTTAATGATTATATTACGCGCTTCTATTCCAAAAATGAAAACACCAATCTTCGCTTTCACCCTGTCGATGATCATGTGCCTGGGCGCGCGCGCCGAACTAAAATGGGAACAGACCTCGGTCGAGCTGCATCCCGCCGCCAACGACAAACAGGCGGTCGGCCATTTCAAATACCAGAACACCGGCACGACGCCGGTGCACTTTAAGTCTGTTCATGCCTCCTGCGGTTGCACCACTGCGCAAAGCCAGAAGGAAGAAGTGCCGCCCGGAGAAAAAGGCGAGATCACTGCCACGTTCAATATCGGCGATCGCACCGGCACTCAGGTCAAAACCGTAACCGTGGAGACCGACGAGGCCACAAATCAGAAAACGGTGCTCACGCTTAAGGCGGAAATCCCGCAGCAACTTGAGATCACCCCAAATTTCGTGTTTTGGAAACAGGGCGACAAACCGGACACAAAGACGATTAATGTAAAAGTCGGGCAAAGATTTTACGGTCAAACACCTCAAGGTCACGTCTTCCACTCCGGATTTTCAAGCCAAAGTGGAGGAAGCTGGTAAAGGCGAGTTCAAAATCGACGTCAAACCACAGGACACGAAGCAAAGTGGTCGCATCGATGCTGACGATTCAGCCTGAGGATTCACAGAAAGTCTTTTACGCCACTGCGCGGATCACCAACGCACCGCAGGTTCAATAAGTAAGTGAAATCTTCGCTGGTCGGGCAGGCTGTCATTCTGGCAGCCTTGGCGCTTCTCCCGCGGCCGGCGAGGCGATTTATTTTCGCGACAAGATTTCGTGGCGCTCCGCCATTGCGCCGTCGGAAATGGTCACCGTCGAGCAGGCGCGTGAATGGGGCGACACTGCGATCTGGGTCGATGCACGGCCGGACGATGAGTTCGCGAACGATCACGTTCCCGGTGCGATTTCGTTGAATGAAGACCGGTGGAATGAATTGCTGCCGCAATTTCTGGCGGTTTGGACGCCCGGCAAAAAATCGTCGTCTATTGCAGCAGCCTGAGCTGTAACTCCAGCCGGGAAGTTGCCCATCGCCTGCGCAAGGAAGCGCAACTCTCCGACGTGTTCGTGCTCGAAGGCGGCTGGGAAGCGTGGCTGAAGAAGAACAGATGAACCAAACGCCAACTCCCAACGCCGAACGCCGAACGGTCGCAACATTCACCATTGGGCGTTGAGCGTTCAGCGTTGGACGTTGGGCGTTTTCTTTGGCGAATTCTCGATTTTGTTCGTCGCCGGCATTTTCATCTACGCCGGAGCGCTCAAAGCAATTGATCCAGTTCAGTTCGCCAGCGACATCGACAATTACAAAATTCTGCCGTGGCCCGTCAGTGTCGCGCTCGCGTTTTATCTTCCGTGGCTGGAAATTTTCTGTGCGCTCGGGCTTGTGTTTCGGTTTTTATATCGTGGCGCGCTGTCGATTTTGAGTGCGTCGATCGTGGTCTTCACGCTCGCGACGATTGCGGCAAAAGTTCGCGGACTCGACATCACCTGCGGCTGTTTCGGTCACGCCAGCCAAAACTGGAGTTTCCCAGCGCACCTCGTAACCAATCTCGCAATTCTTGCTGCGCTGCTCGCGCTTTTCTTCAGCGCATGCGCGCAAGCGAGAATTCGTCAGCAATAACTCTCATACATATTCGGAAGCGGTTGCGTTTCAATGCGTTGGTGCTCTCGCGCTTTCTGATAACGTCTGACGCGTGCACCGGTCGGCACGGGAAGCCGTCGTACCCGCAGATTTTGTAGGCTTGATTAAACTGGCATCCGTATTCCACGAGCTTATACTGCCCAAGTGCGATGAGGACACGTTCGGTTCGCTCTTCGATACGCGCTTTGGATCGCAGTCTTTGTGACTGCGGCACACGCGACGACTCACGATTCGCGGTGAATCACTACTCGCGCAGCAAACGCAATCGCCGCCGCCGATTACGACTACCGCGCAATCACCGACGGCTGCACCGGTGAGTCAGTCGCCTCAAGCGACTCCCGGCCAAACTCCATCGTCCGAATTAGGAAATCTCGAAGCCAAGGTCCGGCCTTCGGTAATTTGGGTGACCACCTTCGATTCTAAAGGGAATTTGTTGCGGACGGAGAGCGGTTTTTTATTTCGGCAGATGGCAGATTTGTTACCACTGCACATGCAGTTGAAGGCGGCGTTAACGCTGTCGCGAAGACGGCGGACGGCGGAATTTACAATGTGGACGGAGTTCTCACCGTTTCGAAGTCGGCGGATTTGGCGGTGCTCAAGGCCGACGTCAAGCCCCAAAAGCTTTTGAGGTTTCTTGACCTGACCAAAACCGGCGAGCTCTCGACAGGCGCAAAGGTCGCAGTGGTCGGCAGCTCGCTGGCTGGAAACGAGGGAGCGCTCGCGAAACAACCATCACTGCGCATTCGTCCGAGCGATTGGAAATTGCGGGGGCAACTGCCGCAGAGTTCGGTCGGGTCGCCGGTCGTAAATGAGAATGGCGATGTTGTTGGCATCGTCACGTCGGCTGGAGAAAAACCATTGCTCGTCCTGTCGCTGCGTTGGACTCGGTCTTGTCTCGAGTTAAGGCCGATACTCAGGCACGCTGGGCGCAAATGCCCGGAACGAGTCCGACACCGCACGCGACGCCAAAGCCGCGATTGCTCTTTGCGCCTGCGCCGTCATTTCCGCCAGGCCAATCTCTGCCTGGGCAGCGGGGCACCGGCCGTTTCCGATTGACGTTCGATGCGCAGGGAAACGTTACGGACATTCGGATCGTCACGTCCACCGGAAATCCGTAGCTTCGACCAGTCCGCGATAAAAACGCTTCGGCAATGGAAGTCTGCTCCCAGCCAGGGATGGCAAGCGACGGTCCCGGTGACGTTTCGAACAAGATGATAAAAGCGCAAACCGCCGGTGCTCGGGTTTCGAGTGAAATCCGGTTGGCGCGGCGGTTGTGCTCCTGACAGACTCACGCGCATTCCGGAGACCGCGGCGCGCAGAGCAAAAGCTCTGCCGCGCTTGCAGCGTTAGTGCGCTCAGATAGCTGACTGGAATTGCGGCAACCGAAGCGGTTGGCCTACAATTTCGGTTAGCAGCAATGAAAATTCGCCCGGCCACCGACGCTGATCGCGACGCGATTTGGAACATTTTCCACGAGGTCGTTGCAGCAGGGGATACGTATGCGTTGGATCCGAACATCTCGCGCGAGGATGCGCTGGCGTACTGGTTTGCGCCCGGCACGCACACGTACGTGGCGGAGGAGATGCTGTAGGGGACGGCGTTGCCGTCCCAGGGACGTCAACGGCTTCCCCTACAATCACCCGAGCGCGACAAGTTCTCGGCACCTACATCCTGCGGCCTAACCAATCGGGTGGCGGGTCGCACGTCGCCAACGCAGGATTCATGGTTTCAGCGAGCGCTCGGGGGCAGGGGACTCGGTCGCGCGATGGCCGAGCATTGCCTGAGCGAAGCGCGCCGGCTCGGTTTTCGCGCGATGCAATTCAATTATGTGATTGCCACGAATACCGCTGCGATCCGTCTATGGCAGGACCTCGGGTTCGAAATCGTTGGCACGTTGGCGAGTGCTTTCCGTCATCCCGATAAAGGATACGTCGATGTTTACGTGATGTATCGCTCGCTGGTCTCGTGACGCAGACAATCCTGTCTGCGTGCTAGCGCCAAAGGCGCGACGTCAGCTTTAGCCTGGGGCACCGCCCCAGGTAATCGATTGGCCCGCATGGAAAGCGCTGAAAGCGCGATTCAATACTCGCCACAAGATGAGTCGCGCTTTCAGCGCTGATCGCTTCTGATTTCGAAAATCCTGGGGCGGTGCCCCAGGCTATGAAGTGGATGCGCGCCTTTGGCGCTAATGGAAGGTCCCCTTTGATCACCCGCGAAATTGAAACAAGCATTGCAAAACGAGCTGATTTCCTGCTGAACCTAAGCAGTGAAATGCAGACCGTAATTCAGGTAATCGCGACCGGGACCGGATCGCTGCGGGAAAAGATCATGACCGATCCTCAACTCGGGACGGTTTGATCTAATTCCCAGTGAACACCAGCGCCCGGGGCGTCCGCACGGCTGGGCAAAAATCCATAGCGAAATCGCGCGCACGGCGCGATCAATCTGGAATGGCACGGACGCAGCCGCACACTGATTTGCCGCGTAGTGACAAAGCTCGGCAACAAGCCGAACTCAATCATTGGCGATTTTGTCGATTATCTGCTGGCGCGCCATCAAAGCCGTATTCTTGCCATTCACATCATGCGCCGATGAATCCGACGCTGCATGTTTTGCCGCCTCGTTAGGCGTCAATTACTCTACCGTCACGCTCTTGGCGAGATTGCGCGGTTTATCGACGTCGCGGCCGAGTTCGACAGCGAGATGATACGCCAGAAGCTGGAGTGGGATGACGGCGAGAATCGGCATCACGTAATCAGGCGCTTCCGGCAGCACGACGATCTCGTCAGCGATACCTTTGAGATGTTTCATGCAGTTGCCGCTTGTCAGCGCGATGATCGGTCCTTTGCGAGCTTTCACTTGCTCGATGTTGTTCAAGTTTTTTGAAAACACGGAATCATCCGGCGCGATGAAGACCGAGGGCAGATCAGGACGGATCAGCGCAATCACGCCGTGCTTGAGCTCCGCGCTCGGATGGCCTTCGGCAAAGAGGTACGTGATCTCCTTCATCTTGAGCGCGCCTTCGAGAGCAATCGGGAAATTGAACTGCCGGCCGAAAAACAGAAAACCGTTCGCATCCGCATATCTGCCAGCGATTTCCTTGACCTGATCGTTCAGCTTCAGGACCGCTTCAATTTGTTCGGGCAACGCCTGTAGCGCTTCGATCACGCGCGTCCCTTCCGCCGTCGCGAGATTTCGCATGCGCCCGAAGAGCAATCCGAGAAGCGTGAGGATAGTGAGTTGCGAGGTAAACGATTTGGTGGCCGCCACGCCAATCTCCGGCCCCGCGTGCATGTAAACGCCGCCGTCGCTTTCACGCGCGATCGTGCTCGCGACGTTGTTGCAAATTCCAAGGGTGCGAAAACCTTTGCGCCGGCTCTCGCGCAACGCGCCGAGCGTGTCCGCAGTTTCGCCGCTCTGGCTGATGGCGAAGACCAACGTCTCAGGCGTCATCGGCGTGTTGCGATGGCGAAACTCGCTGGCGTAATCCACTTCGGTTGGGATGCTCGCCATTCGCTCAATCAAATATTCGCCGACTCTTGCGGCGTGCAGTGCAGTGCCGCATCCGGTGAGAACGATTCGCCCGACATCGCGCAATTGCGGCGCGCGCCATGTTCAGGCCGCCCAGTTTTGCCGTGGATTCTTCAGTGTTAAGACGCCCGCGCATCGCGTCGCGCACCGTGTTTGGTTGCTCAAAGATTTCCTTGAGCATGTAATGGGGATAATCCCCTTTGCCGACATCTTCGGCTGTGAAATCGACTTTGCTGACCGGATGCTCGGTGATGTCGCCGGCAAGCGAACTAATCTCGAATTTATCGGGTCCGACCGCGACGACATCGAAGTCATTTAAATAAACTGCGTCGCGCGTGTAAGCGACGATCGCGCTTACATCACTGGCCAGAAAATTTTCACCGTTTCCTACGCCGAGCACCAGCGGACTTCCACGGCGCGCGCCGATCATGAAATCCGGCACATCCGCGTGAACCAGAGCGATGCCGTACGTGCCGATCACTTGCCGAAGTGCTGCGCGAACAGCATCGAACAGCCGGGCCTTCTTTCCGGGTGCGTCCACCGTGCTGGCGCACGAATCCTCATAGAGTTTCCCGATCAGATGCGCGAGCACTTCGGTGTCGGTATCGGAGCGAAATTCGTGTCGCCGCTTCGGATCAGCTCATCCTTAAGCGCCTGATAATTTTCGATGACGCCATTGTGAACCAGCGCCAGCTTCCCGCTCGCGTCAAAATGCGGATGCGCGTTTTCGTCATTCACTTTGCCATGCGTCGCCCAGCGCGTATGGCTGATGCCTAACGAACCCGATACCGGTTGCTTTTTGACCAATTTTGCGAGCGCGGCGATGCGTCCCGCGCATTTGCGTGTGTCGAGCTGTCCTGCATCGACGACAGCGAGTCCTGCTGAATCGTAGCCCCGATATTCGAGGCGGCGCAATCCGTCCAGCAAAATCGGCGTCGCGTGCGCACGCCCGACGTAGCCAACAATTCCACACATGATTGTGGACTGTAGTTGCGGCCGTTCTCACCCGCAAGATTGAGCGCACACGCACTCTGCGCCTTCAAAAAAGTTGCCGCAAAAGCGCAGATGCTGGGTTATTCATTATTCGCAATGCGAGCTCAGGCGGACCGCAAATCGCTTCTGCAAAGTGCAACCGAGAAGACGCCCGGCGCGCTGCCGCCGGGCACATTGCAGCGAACGCTTGCCATCATCATGGGCGGCGGCGCCGGCACGCGTTTGTTTCCGTTGACTAAAGACCGCGCCAAACCCGCGGTCCCGCTCGGAGGCAAATATCGGATCGTCGATATTTCGATTAGCAACTGTCTTAACTCAGGGCTGCGCTCGATTTATCTGCTCACGCAGTTCAACAGCATGTCGCTACATCGGCACATTCAGGCGAGCTACAAGTTCGATAATTTTTCGCGCAGCTTTGTGGACATTCTCGCCGCGCAACAAACGCCCGAGGGCTCGCAATGGTACCAGGGAACCGCCGACGCGGTGAGGCAAAACATGCGCTACTTCCTTGAACACCCGTACGATTATTACCTGATCTTAAGCGGCGACCAGCTCTACCGGATGGACTTTCGAGCGCTGCTGCATCAGCACATCCGGCTCGGCGCGGACATCACATTGGCCACGAAACCCGTGGCACGCCATCAGGTGTTTGAGTTTGGCATCATGCAGAGCGGCGTCGATCGGCGGATCACCGGGTTCATCGAGAAACCGTCGGATCAATCTGGTGTGCAGGAAATGAAGATGAGCCGGGAATTGCTCCGCGACATCGGTGCGAACGAAGGCGATGAATTATTTCAGGCATCAATGGGCATTTATGTTTTCAACCGGGAGGTGCTCATCAAATGCTTGGAGAGCGATCTGTTCGATTTCGGTAAACACATTATTCCAACGTCGATCAATGATCGGCATGTCAGCGCGTTTATCTTCAAAGGTTACTGGGAAGACATCGGAACAATCCGCGCATTCTACGAGGCTAATCTCGATCTGACTGATGTGGTTCCAGAATATAGTTTCTTTGAGCCCGACTCTCCGATCTATACGCATCCGCGTTTTTGCCGGGCAGCAAAATTAACGGCGCAACGCTGCGCCAGGCGATTATTTCCGACGGCTGCATCATCTCGGACGCGCACCTGGAGCGAAGCGTCATTGGCATACGCAGCGTCATTCAAAGCGGCGCCACCATCCGCAACAGCATCGTGATGGGCGCGGATTACTTTGAACTCGGCCTAACTGATTCCTCGCAGCCGGCCATGGGCATCGGGAAAAATTGCGTGATCGATCGTGCAATCATCGACAAGAACGCGCGCATCGGCGATGGCGTCGTGATTACGCCGGAAGGCAAATCGCAGAACCTGGACGCGGACAATTATTTCATTCGTGACGGCATCGTCGTGGTCCCAAAAAACGCGGTGATCCCCGCAGGTTTCTGGATTTGATGTTCCTGTAGCGGCGGTCTCTGACCGTCGAATCCGTTACAGACACGCCGTAGGATTTTGTCCTACCACACAATCAGCCAGCGCTCCGATTGTGTGTTTCGATGTGATGGGCAGACTGCTCGTTGCATATGATCGCTCATCTTAATCTCGATGATCGGCTGTCGATCTTGCGCGTAGGAGATTCTTTCAGGAGCTGGAATTCGCTCGACGACCAGCGAGTCTGTGTTCTTTGCGGGAGAAAATTTAAGGGGCGACAGGTGGACATTCGCCGTTTGCCCGGAGGAAAATTCAAGCTGTGTTGTCCCACGTTGGGGTGCCTGTCGACGCCGCATCAGTGGCGTTATGCGACGCCACCGGTTGCTTCTGATCCGGTTAAAAGGCATTGGCGTCACGATTCGCCTAACAAACGGCAACGTCGCTTGCCTGAATCAACGCTGCGAATGCAGCCCTGTCGCGTATGATTAGCGATACTCTGGATCAGCCTGCGGTCGCATCAGTGCCGGATGAAGTGCTGATGAAACACATTTCGGGCCGGCGTCATGACGCTCTTGCTGAGTTATACGGCCGGCATAGCAAAAGACTGCGAGCCACCATCGATGGCGTTGTTCATGAAGAAGCCGAAGCCGACGACGTCTTGCAGGAAATCTTCATTCAGGTTTGGGAGGAAGCCGGTCGTTATTCAGCCAAGGCCGGGAAACCACTCGGCTGGATGGTGACTATCGCGCGGCGGCGTGCCATCGACCGGTTGCGGCGGCGTCAGGCTTATTCCCGTGCGCGAGAGCGCTACGAAGAACGAGTGGTCCAGGAATCACAGACTCCTCGCCGCGACGGCGCAGAAGCACTTGTGTTAAACGATCTCCGCAAGTTTTTGAGAAAAAGCATTCGAGCCTTGCCTCGTTTACAACGCGAAGCCGTCGAGCTCGCTTTTTCAATGGACTAAGCCACAGGGAAATTGCTGCTGCTACGCGGGCCCCTCTTGGGACCGTGAAGACGCGGTTGGAACTGGGCTTGCAGAAACTGACTCACGCACTCAGGCCATTGCGCCATAAGGTGTGAGTCGAAAAGATCGATCGCTGCGTTTGCTCGCCACACGATTGTTCCGTCTCGCCAGTCGCTAGCGAAGCAGAACTACCAGCAAGACAATCAGCAGAACGACGACCCAGCCCACTCGGATAGTATCCCCAGCCAGTGCTATACGGCCACGCCGGGAGCGCGCCGATCACCAGCAGGAGCAGGATTAAAAGCAGGATAAAACGCATAGCTTGATCTATTTGATTTGGAATGCGCGTTTCCGAGCGCGCGCTCCGTGCACTGGCAACGCGCGCTCGACGAATCGCGCAATGTATCTACGGATTTGGCGAAGTGTTGACGTTAATATCAGTCTTCTCTTCTTTCGTCGTGGTGCTACTGCTTCCCGGTGGATTCACCACTGTCGTATTAGTCTCCTTCTTCTCTGACGGTGGATTTACGATTGTGGTGTTACTTTCTTTCTTTTCGGCAGGCGGATTGACAGTCGTTGTCTTTTGCTCGCACGCTGCGAACAAGCCCAACATAGCCAACAGGTAAATCGATTTTTTCATACCACTTGAATCGTATCTGGCGGCCATTCGGTCGCCTCTTTGCCGGACACCGCATCCAGTGTGACAGTGAGCGACTAAAAAACTTTGCGTATGCGAAGGCCTTGCTAATTACGTTTGGCCGCGCCATACCAATGCCGACCGAAACGGAGTGCATCAGTCTCCTGTAGCCGAAGTTGAATCGCGTCGATGTTCCCAAGTCGATAACATCCTGTAAGAGTTAGTATGAGATTTTGGCCGAAGAAGGGCAATCGCGTTTTGGTCGTCGGCATTTTCCAAAGCGTGGGAGCCGGTCGGGCCGTACTGCAGAATCTCCATCGCGCTCGGTTTCGCCGGGCCGCGGCGATCCACGCTTCGGCCAAAGGCCGGCAGCGGGTCGAGGAACATGGGATTTCGGCGATCGGCGGATCGGCCGCCGCTTTGATTCTTAGCGTCGTTCTTGGCGCATTTATCTTTTGGGCGCGCGGAATGCTGGGGGATAACCGGCCCGCCGGGTAGCTCTGCCACTCGCTGCGTTCGCGTTCGGAGGTGCGATCACCGGCTGGATTCTCGTCCAATTGCTTCGGGAGCATGTCGATTCGGCGAGCTTCGCCAGATTCACGAACACGATCCTGCCGAATGAAACGGTCGTTCTAGCTGAAGTCGAAGCGAGCGAATCCTCGCGCGTGCTGGCGATTTTACGGGACGTGGAAGCCGAGGCGCCCGTGACGTTCGGTTTTTATCCGCCGCCACCTTTCTCTATCGAATCGACCGCACGACCGCTCAGTCATGAACTGCCTTCGAGTCAGCGTCTCGTGGAAAAGGCGGCCAGCCTTGCACGCGCAATCGCGGTCAGCCGCGCAGCGAAGCCGCGGGGGCCATCTTTCCTGCACCGGTTACTCGAAATCGAGAACGCGCTGGAATGGGCGAACATGAGTCTCACCATGTCGGCTGAGGCGCACCACGCCTTCACGCTTTCGGCGGAGTGGCTGCTCGATAACGCCTATTTGATTCGCGAACAGGTGGCCGATCTGCGCAAGAGTCTTCCGCAAAAATACTATGGAAAGCTGCCTCTGATCGCCAGCGGCCCAGGTGCGGGGTTGCCCCGGGTTTATCAGGTTGCCGCGGAAATGGTCGCCGAAACCGACGGAGCCTTGGAGTCCGAGATTATCCGGAGATTTTTGGGCGCGTTTCAAGCGATCACGCCACTGGATATCGGAGAACTCTGGGCTCTTCCGCTGATGTTGCGATTGCAGTTGCTCGAATGTCTGCGCACGCTCGCGATCCAGGTCGACCAACAGCAAAGGGAAAGCGAGGAGGCCGATTTCTGGGCAAATCGGCTTATCACCGCCGTCCGGCACAGCTCACCGCGATTGCTCAAAATAATGGAAGAACTCGTGGAACGGTATCCGGAGCCGACGCCGCATTTTGCGAGCGAACTGGTGGCGCATCTCTACGACGACGAGGGAGCGCTCCCGGTGGTGAGCGGCTGGCTGGAACGCTCGCTCCGTTCGCCGCTGCTCGAGGTTATGCAGCAGGAACATCGGCACCAGGCTGTACAGCAGACCGCCCTCACCAATGCGATCAATAGTTGTCGCCGCCTTGCGCAAATCCAGTGGCGGGAACTTTTCCAATCGGTCAGCTGGGCGGAAAGCGAATTGGCCGCAGATCCGGCCGGCGTTTACGCCCGCATGGATTTTGAGACGCGTGATCGATGCCGCAGTGCGGTGGAGGAAATCGCCCGCTGGTCAAATTGTTCGGAACAAAAACTATCGATCACGCCCTCGCGCTGGCGAAGGCCGCGCAGGACGAAGTTGCGCGCCACGTCGGCTACTACCTGATTGACGCGGGTCGGCCGGTGCTCGAGCAAGCCACCGGCGCGAGAGTACCACTGGCGGAAAGATCGCGCCGATGGCTTCGTGCCCACGCGGCGGGCGCTTACTTCGGAAGCCTCTTGCTGCTCATGGCCGCCTTGGTGGCGGCTCCTCTCCTTTTCGTTGCTGGGTTGGTTCCTTGGGTGACACTGGGGCTCCTGGGACTTCTGCTACTCTTGCCCGCGAGTGAGCTAGCGGTGCTGATCGTGAATTATTTGGTGACCTCGCTCCTCCCGCCGGAGGTCTTGCCTAAAATGTCCTTCGAAAAAGAAGGCATTCCCGATGATTGCCGCACGCTGGTGGTAGTGCCGATGCTGCTGACCACTCCGAGCGCGATCCAAAGCCAACTCAACCGGCTTGAAATTCATTACCTCGGAAACACGGATGCGAATCTGCGGTTTTCACTCCTGACAGATTTTTCTGACGCACCGCGGCAGAGCATGCCGGAGGACGCAGAGTATATCGACATCGTGGCACGCGGTGTCGAGGAATTGAATCGCCGACACGGAGCGGGGCACTTCTTTCTTTTTCATCGCGGCCGCATGTGGAGCGAGAGCGAGCAACGCTGGATCGGCTGGGAGCGCAAGCGCGGCAAGCTTGAGCAACTCAATCAATTTCTTATCGGCGAATCCACGCCAGAGCTGGAAGGATTTCTCCATGCGGGCGATCGTGCGCAGCTCGAGGGCATTCGTTTCGTCATCACGCTGGATGCCGATACCCAACTGCTGCGCGACACCGCCCGGAGGATGATCGAAACCCTCGCGCATCCGTTGAATCAGGCGCGGCTTTCGCCAGATGGTCGCCACGTAGTTCGCGGATACACGATCATTCAACCAAGCGTCAGCGCGTCGCTTCCGAGCGCAACGGCGACATGGTTCTCACGCATCTTTGCTGATCCGCGCGGGATCGATCCTTACACGCACGCGGTCTCCGATGTTTACCAGGATTTGGTCGGAGAAGGCAGTTATCACGGCAAAGGCATTTACGAATTGCAGACGTTTCACCGGCTCTTATCAGGACGATTTCCAACGGCGCACTTGTTGAGCCATGATCTGCTGGAAGGATGCTCATGTCCGCGTAGGACTGGCGACGGACATCGAGCTGCTGGATGTCTTCCCGAATAGTTACATCGCGTGGTGGAGTAGGCAGCACCGCTGGATTCGCGGCGACTGGCAAATCATTGACTGGCTCAAGTCTTGCGTGCCCGTGGGCGACGGTCAGGATGGAACCCAATCCGCTTTCCGTTTTCAACCGCTGGAAGATCTTCGACAATCTGCGCCGGAGTCTGGTGCCACCAGCGATCGTAGCCCTCCTCCTGGTCGGCTGGTTTTTCACGCCTGCTCCGATGCTGTGGAGCGCGATTATCGCGGGCCTGATGTTGTGGCCGGTCCTGAATGCTTTCCTCGCGCTATTGTTCCATCCGCCGCCGCCCGGAACGAGATTTTGGCGCGACCCGCGCGACCGCCTCCTGCGCGTCATGTTCGCCGTTATTTTTCTGGCGGATTACGCGGGCATGGCACTCGATGCCATTGTTCGCGTGATCTACCGGCGAATGACGTCGCATCGGCTGCTCCTGGAATGGGAGACGGCGGCAGACGCTCACCGGCGCGCGAGAAGTCGGCAACTGCAATTTATTCTCAGCAGGCTTTGGATCCCCGCTGCCTGCGTGCTCCTTTTCGTCGGCGCGGCGTCGCGGGGAACCGCGGCGATGGTAGCCGCAGCCCCGTTCCTCCTGTTGGGGCTCTCTTTCCGGTGGCGGTGATGGTGATCAATCGGCCGGCGAAGAGCTGGCGCGGCGGAACGCTAACGTCGGATGATCGCCGATTCCTGCGCGCGGTCGCGCGACGAACGTGGAGATACTTCGATGATTTTGTCGGACCACAGACCTCTTGGTTGCCGCCGGACAATGTCCAGGAAACGCCAACGCGGGAAATTTTCATGCGCACTTCACCAACGAACATTGGGCTGTCCATGCTGGCGACCGTGGCGGCGAATGATTTCGGTTACATCACCATCGACGATCTGGTGGAGCGCAACCTCCGCACGCTTGAAACCCTGGGTCGGCTCGAGCGTTTCGAAGGCCATCTTTTTAATTGGTACGACCTGAGCACGCTGGAGCCTTTGCGTCCACGCTACGTCTCCGCAGTCGACAGCGGGAATTTGCTTGCCAGCCTCTGGACTTTCGAAACCAGTTGCGATGAGCTTGGCCGCGCGTCCGCTTCTGGATGAGTCCGCATTGCGCGGAATAGCGGACACGCTGAGCGTGCTCCGGCAAATCGCTCCCAGCCATGAAAGAAGCGGAACGCCCTTTGGCGTTTCTTCGCTTGGAGGGCCTTACCAGGGACCAGCCGGCGAATTTGGAAGAAATCATTCTACGAATAAGGGCAGCTCGAGAACTCGCGCAGGATCTTCTGCTCCACTACCGCGGCCAGGAAACCGATCCGCGCGCTTATTGGGCGCAACAAATTTCGAAGCAGGTCGCGGCGTGGAACGGCGTCATCGATAAATATCTTCGGCCGGTGGAAATTCTGATGTCGCCGCCCGCGCAATTGATGTCGTTAGGCGAAGCGACGCACGAATCTCGCAGGGAAGCGCTCGCGGCCACCTTTTCGCTACGCAACATTGCCATCGAGGGCATCTCTGGGCTGGTACCGCTGCTTCCTTTTATCAGAGACGGGAGGACCAGGAAATATCTCGCGACGTCCGCGAGTGGCTCGATCTTCTCGTGACGGAGGTCGACCGTTCGCGCCGGAATGCCTCGGAGCAGCTCGCGCAATTGGATGAATTGATCGCCCAGAGCCGGGAGCTGGAAGAAGGCATGGGGCTTCGATTTCTCTACGATGAGGAACGACGGATTTTTGCCATTGGCTATCAGGTGGCTGAGCGCCGCCTGACACCTCGTTTTATGATCTGCTCGCAAGCGAAGCGCGCTTAACGAGTTTCCTGGCCATCGCGCGCGGAGAAGTGCCGGTAGAACATTGGTGGGCTTTGAGCCGGCCCTTTGGGTCCGCATACGGGCGACTGCCGCTTCTGTCCTGGAGCGGGACGATGTTCGAATATTTGATGCCGCTGTTGTTCACTCAGACGCATGAGAATTCGCTGCTTGATCGCGCCTGTTACGACGCCGTGCACTGTCAGATTGGCTATGGCCGGCAAAACCGAGTGCCGTGGGGCATTTCGGAATCGGCCTTCAGCGCGCTCGACCGACACAACGTTTATCAATACCGAGCCTTTGGCGTCCCGGCGCTGGCATTGAAACGTGGGCAGGAAGAAGACCTGGTGGTTGCACCATATGCCGCCGCGCTCGCTCTCGGCGTGGAACCGGCCGCTGCGATGAAGAATCTGCGGCGGCTCGCGAATCTGGGCGACTCGGCACTGCTCGGCGACTACGGACTACTACGAAGCGATCGATTATTCGCGACGCACGGAACTCGACGGCGCGGCGGGAATCATCATCCACTGTTACATGGTTCATCACCAGGGAATGTCGCTCCTGGCTTATGGCAACGCCTTACATGACAACGCGATGCGGAGGCGGTTTCATTCCGATCCGCGTATTCGCGCCACCGAGCCGCTCTTGCACGAACATATCCCGGAACAAATTTTGCCGACGACCGGTGAGGCGCATGAAGAACGGCCCGTGCGGCAGACAATAGCGACGGTCGGCGCCACCGCCGTGGCGCAAACACCAGAGATCGCTTCGCCGCGCATTCATCTCCTCTCCAACGGAACCTGCTCCGTTACGGTGACCAACTCCGGCGGCGGCTACCTGCGCTGGCTGGACCTGGACGTGACGCGCTGGCGCGCCGATGCGACTTGCGACGTGTCGGGCCTGTTTTGCTACATCCGGGATTTGGAAAGTGGAACGACTTGGAGCAACACCCATCAACCGGTGAGATCTCCCGAGCGCCGTTACACCTGGAGTTTCACGCCGGACAAAGCGGAGTTTCGGCGGCGGAGTGGGCCGTGCGAGACGATCACAGAAATTGTCATCTCCGCCGAAGACGACGCGGAAGTCCGACGAGTGACTTTGGTGAATACGTCGCGCAAACCCTGTCGACTGGAGCTGACCAGTTACATCGAGCTCGCTCTTGCGCCGCATCGAACGGATCGCGCGCATCCCGCTTTCAACAAGCTGTTCATCGAAACTGAGTGGCTGCCGAATTGCGAAGCCCTTGTCGCCCGGCGCCGCCTCCGCGCTTCCGACGACCGTCCTGTCTGGGCTGCGCACCTCATGGTCCCAGAATCCGCCATCGAGGCGGCGGAATTTGAAACCGACCGCGCCAAGTTTCTCGGCCGGGGTCGCACGCCGGAAAATCCGGAAGCGCTCACGCGCCGCCTAACGAACAGTGTCGGCGCCGTGCTCGATCCGATCTTCAGCCTGCGCCGGCGCGTCACGATTCTGCCTAACCAACGATTTCAGTTCGCGCTCGTTACGGTGGTGGCAGATTCGCGCGAAGCGGTTGTTACACTGGCGGGGCGCTATTCTGAGTTTCACACTTGTGCGCGCGCTTTTGAGACCGCATGGACCCATTCCCAACTTGAGATGCGCCGGCTGCACATTCGCCGGGCCGATGTGCAAACCTTTCAACAACTGGCCGGCCTGATTATCCTTCCACAAGCCCAACTTCGACCGCCGCCGGGGCGTCTTGGCCGCCGCGCCGAAGGTCAGCGAGCGCTCTGGCGACAAGGCATTTCGGGTGATCTGCCGATCGTCGTCGTCATGATTGGTCACCTCCGTGACATGGAGGTCGTGCGAGAGATATTGACCGCACATACCTTCTGGCATCTGCGCGGCCTGAAGGTCGATCTCGTCTTGGTGAGCGAGGAAGTGGCGAGTTACGACGAACCATTGACTGAGCATCTGCGCCGGCTCACCGAAGCGCAGGCGCACTTGACCGGCGTCGATCAACCCGGCGGCGTCTATCTCCGCTCGGCAACAAAAATTTCGAAAGAAGAGCTGATCGCACTTCAAGCGGCTGCACGGATGGTGCTCGTCGCAGCTCGAGGCACATTGCGCCAACAACTTGCCGCGAGCGCTCCCGCGGCTGCGAAACCGCGGCAGCTGTTGCCCGGGCGCCAGTTCCGCGAAGAGCCCTCTGCGCCTCTGCCTTTCATGGAACTGAAATACTTTAACGGTCTCGGCGGCTTTACCGAGGACGGGAAGGAATTCGTCATTTATCTGGGACCGAACCGACATACGCCGCTTCCTTGGATCAATATCATGGCGAACCCGAAGTTCGGCGCATTGATTTCCGAGTCCGGCGCGGAATGTGTCTGGGGCCGCAATAGCCAGAACGATCGTCTCACGCCGTGGTTCAACGATCCGATCTGCGATCCGCCCGGAACCGCCATCTACATCCGCGACGATGAGATCGGCGCCGTGTGGTCTCCAACAGCCAAACCGATTCGAGAGAAGGACGCGTATCGCGCGCGGCATGGTCAGGGTTACACAACGTTTGAACATAACAGCCATGCGATCGAACAACGGCTGCTCACTTTCGTGCCGGTCGATGATGCCGGGGAAAGCCGGTGCGCTTGCAGCGGCTGCGCTTGCGCAACAATTCGTCGCGCCGACGAAAGCTGACTGTCACCGCCTACGCCACTCTCGTTCTCGGATCCGATCCAGAGGAAACCGGTATGCATGTTGTTACGAAATGGGATTTGCAGAGCCAGAGCCTGTTCGCCCGCAATTCTTACAACCCGGAATTTTGCGACTGCATCACTTTTGCCACTTCGGCTCCAACGCCTACTTCGTTCACCGCTGATCGCGCTGGGTTCATCGGGCGTAACCGCTCGCTGCGCGATCCGGCGGCGATGGAGCACGAACGATTGACCGGCGACGTTGGCGCCGGCCTCGACCCTTGCGCCGCCGTGCAGGTGGTAGTGGAGATTGAACCGGGGCACACCGCCGAGATGACTTTTCTCCTCGGGCAGGCGGACGACGAAGAAAAAGCGCGTGGACTCGTTACGCATTTTCGCGATCCCGCCAACGTCGAAGCCGCATTCCAAGAAACGCGCCAATGGTGGGACCGACTCCTAAGCACGATCGAAGTGGAAACGCCCGAGCTTTCTACGAACTTTCTACTCAACCGCTGGCTGCTTTATCAGACTCTCAGCTGCCGAGTCTGGGGCCGCTCGGCTCTTTATCAATCGAGCGGCGCTTACGGGTTCCGAGACCAGTTGCAGGATGTCATGGCTCTCGTGCATGCCGCGCCACGAGCTTGGCGCGCGATCACATCCTGCGCGCCGCCGCACGACAATTCGTGGAAGGCGATGTCCAGCACTGGTGGCATCCAGAGTCTGGCGCGGGCGTCCGGACGCGGATCAGTGACGATCTTCTCTGGCTTCCCTTCGTCACCGCGCATTACGTTCGCACCACCGGCGACGCCGCGATCCTCGATCAGATGGTTCCATTCCTCGACGCCAAACCGTTGGAGGAACAACAGACCGAGAGCCTTTCCATTCCGGTCGCTTCCGCCACGGAAGGTTCTCTGCTCGAACATTGTCGGCGGGCTATCGCGCGCTCCGCCACAGCCGGTCCTCATGGATTGCCTTTGATCGGAGGTGGTGATTGGAACGACGGCCTTAATCGCGTTGGACTGGGCGGCAAAGGCGAAAGCGTCTGGCTCGCCTGGTTTGAGATTTGCGTGCTGAAAGACTTCGCTGAGCTGCTCACTCTACGCGAGCTGGGTGACGAAGCGCGAGCCTGCCGCGTGCGCGCCGCGCAGTTGGCTAAAACAGTTGACGCACAGGCATGGGACGGAGCGTGGTATCGTCGCGCATACTTCGACGATGGCACGCCTCTCGGCTCGAAGGAAAACACCGAGGCCCGCATCGATTCACTCCCGCAAAGCTGGGCCGCGATTTCCGGTGCTGGCGACTCCGATCGCATTGAGGTCGCGCTGCGATCGCTTGAGGAAAATCTCGTGCGTGAAGCCGACGATCTAATTTTGCTCTTTACTCCGCCTTTCGACAAAACCGCCGCCGACGTTGGCTATATCAAGGGTTATCCTCCCGGCGTGCGGGAAAACGGCGGCCAATACACGCATGCCGCCACCTGGGTGGCCATGGCTTTTGCCCGCCAAGGCGATGGCGATAAAGCCGTCCGACTCTTACGGATGCTGAATCCTGTCGAGCACGCCCGGGACGAGAAAGACTGCGAACGCTACAAGGTCGAGCCGTATGTCATCCCGGGCGACGTCTACTCGTTAGCGGGCCAGGTCGGGCGCGGTGGTTGGACTTGGTATACGGGCGCGGCAGCTTGGACTTATCGCGTCTGGCTTGAAGAAATTCTGGGATTCCAACGCCGCGGCGATACCCTCACGATCAACCCGGTTATACCGAAAGATTGGCCTGGCTTTCGTCTGCGATACCGTTTCCAAAACACCACTTATCGCATCACGGTCGAGAATCCTGACCACTGTTCTCGCGGTGTTATCGTGATGGAATTGGATGGAGTCTCAGCAGCCGACAAAACTGTGAGGTTGTCGTGACGATGGCCTGCCTCACGAGGTGCGTGTTGTACTGGGAAACAAACCGCCGGCGTGAATCGCCGTGATAGAATCACATGTCCTCGATCTCGGAACGAAGCTCGTCTTTTGTTCTGCCTAATCTCTTTGGAGGCGACCCAAAAGCTCGTCCTCCTTGCCGTCGGCAAACGCCAGATCGTCGTCAGTCAACTGACCGTATTTCTGCTTTAGTTTGCCCTTTATTTCGTTCCAGGTCCCCTTCATTTGTAGCTTCATAACAGAGACAATTCGTGTTTCAGACGGCCATCGGTCTTCACGTTTTTCAGCTCAATTCCGTTGAAGCCAAAAAACGCGCCTTCTGTTCGCTCGTAGCAGAACAGAAAGGCGCGTTGGAGACGAACGAGACTAAATCAATCTTCGTCCAGGATCACGCGATCCACCATCATAGCGTCGCCAGTCCCGGTGTAATGGACTCGGACGGGAACACCCAACTTTAACCCTTGTTTTCACAACGTCTTCATCCAAGACCTTACCGCTGCGCGTCACATAGGTAACGGTTTTGCCGAAGCGATAATGCCGAGGACCACTGGTTTCCTTAAGCACAATCGTGCTGCCCGGACTGAACTCGGTAATCGTCCCGGTGGCGTCTGTCGTGGTTGTTGTGGTGGTAGTCTCTGAGACCTGACCCCACGCAAACGGCGCTACAAACGCCAAAGCAATGCTTAATACTATTTTTTCATGTTTTCCCCTTTGTTAGTTGAATTGCCGCAGTCATCTTCGCCCTCGTTTCGTCTAAATTCACGATTCAAAGGACTGCTACACCTGATTCGGATTCGCGCTCGTGCTGCGGATGTTTGCGTGAGGCGTTTTCTCTTGAAGCATGGTTTGACACAACGGACGGTCTTAGCCTGAACCAATGAATTTCTGGATCGGCACCTCTGGATTTCAGTACGCGGAGTGGAAAGGAAATTTTTATCCGGAAGATTTGCCCACGGCGAAGATGTTGCCGTTTTATGCGGAACGATTTTCAACGACGGAGATCAATTACACATTTCACCGCATTCCCGCGCCGAAAACGATCGACAACTGGAAAGCGCAAACACCGGAGAAATTCCGATTTGCGCTGAAAGCGCCGCAGAAAATCACGCATTGGTCGAAGCTACGTGATTGCGTCGACACGCTTGAATATTTCTGCAAAGTTGTCACCGGCCTCGGCGACCGACTTGGCCCGATTTTATTTCAATTGCCGCCAGCTTTCAAAAAGGACGCCGATGTCCTGAGTTCGTTTCTACGCGAATTTCCTGCGATGCGGGCCGCGTTTGAATTCCGTCACGAGTCCTGGTTCGACGATGAGATCTTTGATCTGCTCAAATCGCGCAACATCGCCCTCTGCATCGCAGACACGGACACCATCGCTACGCCAGGGAAGATTACGGCCGATTACGGTACCTCCGGCTTCGCCGCGAAGATTATCAAACGACGGACGTCGAACGTTGGGCAGAATTCGTCCGCGAGCAGGAATCGAATTGGAATGACGCTTTCGTCTATTTCAAGCACGAAGAAAGCGGCATCGGGCCGAAACTCGCGCACCAGATGGTCGGCTTGCTGGAACAAAGCTGATGCGAGTTGTCGCTGGTCTGATCGGTGCGGTTTTGGGGACCAGCATTGGGGTAGTGATTGGATTGCTCGCGGCGATACTCGCCACGCATAATGAGCTGTTCGGCATTTTGTTTATTGGCATGTGCACGGTGCCCGCCGGCGTATTATTGGGAAGTATCCTCGGGGATCGCTGGTTCACGTCTTTTTCTATTTTTCGGGCCACGCCACGGGACGCGGGCGAATACGAACGCAGCAAGTTGTAGTGCTGTCGAGTGCCGTAATCGGCAGCGCAGCCATTCTCATGGTGCTGCTGGTTTGGACAATCAGAATTGGGATGACGCCATCTTCTGATCAGAGACTGCCGTCAAATTTCGATAAACACGAAGCCACATTCATCACGCTCATCGAGATGCTGAAAACCGACCGGGATCTGATCCGGAGTCGATGAAAATTGGACAGAGCCGAAAGACCCGGAGACAATCGGCGTGTCTCCAGCTCGAATTGCGAAGCTTACCGTCAGATGTTGCGAGGAGCCCGAGTGCCGCGGGGTTTGAAGCTGACATCTTTGTGCATGAGGTCGACTTCTTCTACTGGATGATTGGATCAGCGATTTCGAGTGATACCATCAAAGGGTCATGCCTACAGAACCCGGTCACCGATGGAAGTGCTCAACAGTTTAGACGGATTTCGTCCCGATCCGAAGAATGCAGACGAAACCATCAAGGTGTATCGACATATTCGTGGGAATTGGTCACTGTTTTTCGAGCATATTCCTGGCTAATTTCGCACCGAGATCGCGAAGCGCGGCACTTCGCGAACCATCAAATTCGCAGTACTGAAGCCGGCGACAGACTAGCGCCCGATTAGAATAAAAATTCCTGCGAGCAGCGCCAGCACGCCGGTTATAATTCCGATGCCGAGTCCAGTCAGGGTGAGGATTCCCACCGCGATGAGATAAATCGCGAGCAGAAGCATGCCGATATTTTTGGTGATCATGGGGTGAGTATGAGGAAGTGCGCCAATGGTTGACAATCCTGAAAGCCTTGCGCGTCGCCCGCTAATCCGGGCGCGAAGATTTGGATCGTCAATATCGGCGCCTTTGGTGTGAATCGCAGCATCTACTATTTGCCGGCCACACGAACTACCACCGCAGAAATGTCTTTCACATCGACGAACGCGTCGAAATATTCCGCGCCGGTGAGATTGGAAAGATGAACGATGTTGTCCGTTACTTGTGCGACCTTGCCGCCCATTTTCTCTCCCGATCTCAAGTGCAGCTCGACACTTTTGCCGGCGCTGCCCTGAAGAAGGCTAGCGACCGTCGCATTAGGTTGCAGAGCTGGCTTTATCCTGCGCGAACGAGCTGGCACCGATTACGGCGGTAATGATTATTGCAACAAAAAGTGAGTAGCGTTTCATAATCAGCTCGTTCTGCGTGGTTTCTGGTCGATTGACCAGCAAATAATTCACGGGTCAAAGGAGCAGCCGTCTCGAGTTCGTCGTACGAATCATGCGGGAGTTGCGCCTTCATACGAAGCAGCGCGCGCGACCAAGAAACCGCGTGGTCGTTTGATTTCTCATTGGCAGGCGCAGCGCCTGTCCTACAATTCCGCATGAGTTCGATTGCCGAAAATCTTGAGCGCGTTCGCGAGCAAATCGCAAACGCGGCGGCGAACTCGGGCCGATCAGCTCGATGACGTTGAGCTGGTCGCGATCAGCAAGACGCATCCGGCTGAGAAAGTGCGCGAGGCGGTTGAAGCCGGGCAAACTCTCTTCGGTGAAAGTCGCGTGCAAGAAGCGCGCGCCAAGATTCCGGAGCTGTCGTCGAATCTCCGGTGGCATTTTGTCGGACATCTCCAGAAAAACAAAGTGCGCCAGGCCCTGCCGCTATTCGAAATGATCCACAGCGTCGATTCTCTTGCGCTGGCGCAAGACATTAACCGGATCGCGGAAGAAGAAGGATTGTATCCGCGGGTCTTGCTTGAAGTGAATGTGGCCGGTGAGGGGAGTAAATTCGGATTTGCACCTGACGACTTGCGCGAGCAAATGGAAGCTCTGCTAACGCTGTCGCGCCTGTCAATCGAAGGGCTAATGTGTATTCCACCGCTGGCTGTGGAATCGGAAGACTCGCGGAAATTTTTTGTGCAAGTTCGGGAATTGCGCGATTCGCTACGAGAAGGAATTCAACATGAAGCTGCCGCAGCTTTCGATGGGCATGACGCAAGATTTTCCAATTGGAATAGACGAGGGCGCGACGCTGGTGCGCGTTGGCACGGCGATTTTTGGCGAGCGAAGAGCAAGGAAGGGCGATCCCTAGACCGCCTTCGGCGGCTGGAAAGCCGCCGCTTCTTGAAAGAATCCGGGAAATGCGACTTGAGCCAACGAACCTCCAACAAATCGGAGACGAACTGGCCATTGCCTGGAATGACGGCACCGAATCGTTTCTGAAACTTGAACTGCTGCGCCGCGCGTGCCCGTGCGCAGCTTGCGGCGGCGAGCCGGACGTGCTCGGTCAGGTTGTGCGTCCGGATGTGAGCCACACCGACAAGAGCTTCGAGCTCGTCGGATTCGATCTGGTGGGCGGTTATGCAATCCAGCCCCGCTGGGCTGACGGACACAGCACCGGGATTTATAGCTTTACTTATCTCCGCCGTTTAGCGCAGCATTCTGAGTGAACTCAAGCGACAAACCGTAATTCGCCTGTGAGCCGGATACTGAAACTCGCGATCGTCGTCGTCTGCTTCTCATTGTGTGGAGCGGGCACGTTTATTGTGCCTACGCCCCGAGACGAACGATGGCAGCAGAAAACAAACTTGATGCCCGTCAAGAATCCGCGACTCATCCAACGGAGCTGGATTCAGGTCTAGGCTACCGTTTCGGAATCGTCACGCGCAAGAGGCTTGTGTCGGGCGTGAGTGGTTTCAGGTGACGATCCTCCAAATGGGCTGGGATAAGAAAAATTCTCCTGGCGTAAGGCTAGCGTTGGCACAGCTGAGATTTCCAGTGAGACAACAAACGATCGCGAATTGCCCGAGCGATGCTGCTTCGCGGGCTTTATCAAGCTTCCACTTCCGGATTTCGAATGCGCGATCGCTGATCAGCAAGTCGCCTTCCGATTGGATCAGCTGCGGCTGCACGTCTTCGAAATCGATGCATTGAATCGCCTGCTCAACGTGCAAATCCCGCTTCGTGCCGGTTGCCGGATCGGTTCGGTTCCAATCGAACGCCCGGTAAGTCGTGTCGCTATTCTGTTGGATTTCGATCAACAGATTGCCTGCGCCTATCGCATGCACACGGCCGGCTGGAAGGAAAACAGCATCGCCTGTCTGAACAGCAATTCTATGAACGTGATCGATCACGGTTCCCTCGCGAAGTCTCTGCTCAAAGCTGTCGCGCGTGATCGCCTCACGAAATCCAAGGAAAAGCTCGGCGTCCGGATCCGCGGCGGCCACGTACCAAAACTCGCTCTTCGGCTCGCCTCCCAGTCTGCTGGCAACATTTTCAGGCGGATGCACCTGTAGCGACAGCTTCTCCTGCGCATCGAGAATTTTGATGAGCAACGGAAAACGTGGAGTGTCGGGAACGTCCCCAAAGATTTCCTGTCGATGTTGCGTCCACAATTCGTGCAAAGTTCTTCCGCCCAGCGGGCCTGCTGGTCACGACGCTTTGCGCTTCGGAACGATCGACAATTTCCCACGATTCACCGATACGCTTCTGTGGCGGAAGCTTTTTGTGAAATTCGGATTCGAGGCGCCGCCCGCCCCACATTCGCTCGATGAAAATCGGTTGGAAGGTGAGGGGAGCAGTGACTTCGTTCCGCGACATGGTCGCGGCAAACGTCCAATGTCCAACCCGCCTCCGCAAGGCTACGGCGCGGCGGGCGTCCAATTCTCAATTCAGAACGGCGATGCCGAATCTCTTTCTGCCATTGGACGTTCAGTGTTCGATGATGGATGTTCGGCGTTTCCGTGCTGATCTCTGGATGAAATCCTTTTTAAAATACTGGTTGCCGGTGTTGGCTTGGCTTGCCGTGACTTTTATCGGTTCGACGAATGTGTTGTCGGTCGAGCAGACGTCGCCATTCATTGTTCCGTTTTTGCTTTGGTTGAAACCGGGGATGACGCAGCAGAACATCTGGGTGATCGTCGTGTTCATGCGCCACTGCGCGCACGTCGGCGAATACGCGGTTCTGGCTCTTCTGATGTGGCGTGCGCTTCGTTGGGGCATAAGCGTGTCCATCCGGATGCCCACTCTGTGTGGTGTAGTCTTGCTGGGGTGCGCCCTGTTTGCCGCGAGCGACGAATTTCACCAAACGTTTGTTAAGTCGCGCATCCGTCAGTTCGCGACGTGCTCCTCGATGTTACAGGAGCCTCCCTCGGACTGTTGATTGCAGTGAGTTTTGCGAATAGGCGGCCTAAAAACATACAAATCAGCACTCAGCGCCAATTCGTTGATGCGCGATTATGAGCTCGGGACGCGAGTGCTTCTGAGATCTTGAGAATCAGCCGCGATCATCATTGTCACTGCCGCACTGCAGCTCAGGGAGAGAAAGCGTGTGCCGTTCGCAATTTGAGTGCGCCAAGCTAAAAGACTTCTGACCGTGCGCGTCCGAGTGTCTGCTGTTGCCGTCTGTCTTGTCTTTTACGTGGGAACGCTGTCCAGCGTTTGGGGAGAGCTGCACCGAAATGCATCCGGCAGCAATTCAGAGCGGGTTTCACGGGCCGGCAGTCATCGCAGCAAAGCCGGAGCGCGTAACGCTCAGTGATGGAAGTGGCAGCACCGAGATTGATTGGGATACCGGAAACGGATCGATGGGTTTTGTCTTTGTCACTGAAGATGGCGGGAAACCGGTTCTTTTTGCAAACGGTTCGCAAGGTAAAGAGGTCGCTCCATGGATCGGAAAACATAGCTATGTCTTCGAACTCTATGGCGACAATCAGCGGCAGACATTGCTCGCTAAAGTAATTGTTTTCGGATCTGCCGAGAGCACATCGTCGGCAGCAGACAGTGTCATGGCAAGTTGTCGCTCGCTGGGCGCTAATCATTGGATTAGCAGCCGTTTTGTACTTCGCGGTTTACCTCAGTTCGACGGGACCGCTGCGAACGACATTTCCAACCGAGCCTACGACGTCGCCTCGGCAGCTCCACGTTGCACGAAACCTTTTCCTTGGCATCGCCGCCTTCCTTTGCGTCGACGGTGCCCTCTTTCATACCGGATTGTATGTCTCGATCTTAGCCCCAAGTTCTTACGCGGGACGTGTCGCGAAAATTACGCAAGCCGAAAAGGACCGCGCTCCATCAGGTCTGAAAGAGGTGCTGGTTCTCGGTGATTCACGCATAGCCGAGGGATTCTCCACCACACTGGCGAATGAGCTTGGTTCTCCCGCTGGGCTCAAGTTTGTTAGTCTCGCCGATCCCGCCGCATCTGCTAACACATGGTATTACATGGTTCGGGACGTGGATCCGACCACGCGACGATACGCGGCGATCGTCGTTCCTTACGGCATCGGCTATGAACCAAACAGCGCCGATCCGCTCCGGATTTCTATGACAGCTCCGCTACTGCGATATGTAGACTGCTTCCATTTTGCCTCTGGTTTTCAACGATGGTCTGGCCGGTTCAGGGCATTTATCGCGTGCATACTGCGAGGCTCAGCGTACCAGGACGACGTTGCCGATCTTCTTGAACATCCCATCGCGAGATTACGAGGCCTCCAACAAGAGGACGCGAGGATGCATTCTCGCGCGGTGTACAAAGGCCGAGATTACGATCTTGTGGGCACAACCTACGATGCGACCGACAGGGCAGGTTATGTTCGCGTCGAAGCTAACAGAAGCCCAGAGACTGGCTTTCCGGAAGAGCTTGCTACAGCCGTCTCACTCGGACACGGAATACTCGCTCAAACTACAACGCGAGTGGATTCCGCGAATAATAAATCGCTATTCAAATAGTCCCACCGCAATTGTGCTTACGCCTGTGCCCTCGCGGCCCTTTTGTAGGGCTTCCGGGATTTTACAGGGGATACGATTCTATTCTTCCCAAGCTCTGTTATTCAGAGGACGAGTTTTTCGCTGCCCGGACACACATTCGATTTTCTGGAACAACCGGAATACTACTTTGATGCATTCCACCTTAACGCTAGGGTCGCCAGAAATTTACGGACAACGCTTGTATCCGGAGCTACTGGGACGCCTTGGATCAGCTGATTGGAAACCACAAGATACCTCTGAGGCGGAACTGGCTGTGAATGGAACGCGGGCAACTCATGATGCGAACTAGGTTGCTAACCTAACGACAGCTGCATGCTATTTAACAGCTTCCAGTATTGGATCTTCTTTTTCATCGTGGCGGCGCTGTTTTACAGCGTCCCAATTCGCATCGGAAAGTTCTTACTCCTGGGTGCGAGCTACATCTTTTACATGTGGTGGGATCCGCGATTCATCGTGTTGATTCTGACTTCGACAGTAGTTGACTATTTCCTGGGAATTTGGCTGGAAACTGCAAGCGGTCGCCGTAAGAAGCTTCTGCTTGTGGTTAGCCTCGTAGTTAACCTTGGAATTCTGGGTTTCTTTAAATATTACGATTGTTCCCTTCGGCCTTCAGATCGCGCCCTTGAACGCGCGATTCGCTTTGAAGACTAGGTTAATTAAGCACCCGAGGTTTATTTTCGCTCAAACCATGGTTTTAAATCCTTGCCGACTGCGGCCTGGGCACACAACGGCGGTGGCAGAGCGATAAACCTTGGAGCCGGTGGATTATACACCTACCTGTTGGCGACGTACAGCGGCTTCGGCACCGAAGTCTGGTGCGTCGGTAATCTGAATGGAATAGTAGCCATTCCTTTCCGAACCGCCTGGGCACCAGCTTACCGGATGGACGCTTTTTGCCGCAGCCAGTATCGGGGTCCCGGACGGTGGCGTTACAGTAATGTTACTCGGTGTCGCTCTCGGTGTGCTCGCGTTGGCGCGACGCTTCCTCGTGCGTTAGCGGCCGCACTCAATTGAAGAAGCGCAAAAGACCATATGCCTGTTGCAAAACCGATACGCGAGAACAAATCAATCGCCGTTATGCTGGCATGAAAGAATACCGTGCTACAAAACTGATTGGAATTTTGGGAGTCACTGGAGGACTAGCGATCTTGCTCGGTTTCTCTGCCGAAAGAAGTCACTCGACAACCCCGACCGTCAAGGTTCCGGGTCCCTATCCGTATGAAACACCTGTGCAGCTACTCGGTGCCGCCGCCCGTTTCGGACTCATCCCCTTTGCCGTCGCCTGCTCCTTTTCCGTATTCCGAATCGTCGCCCTTACCCTCCGCTGCTCAAGATCGTGATTCACGAACAGCAAATGCCCGCCGGCCGCTCACGGCAAAAGCCGTGCGTCAGGCAGCATTCAAATACAATGGCGTTGCGAATTTTTGTGGATTCCTGGCAGCACTTCCTGCCAATGTCAGTGTATTCGATCCAAAACTTGGAACAACACGCGTGCTTGAGCTTAGAACATCTCATCCCTTCCTCAACTCATCCAGCCACTCCATCCCTCCATAATCACCTTTGCCGGCAGGCCGAAGTCGATCAGGCACGCGATCTCGTCCGCACCCGCGCGCGCGCAAGCCTCCACCATCTTCGCCGTCGATTCCCGCGCGCCCATCAGCGCCGTCCTTCTGGTAATAGCGCTCGAACGCGTATTCCAGCATGTCCGCCATCTTGCGCGGCGGCATGTCCTTGAGACGCGACTCGCTCACCACCTGCCACAAATCCGCCGAGCTTTCCAGGTAATGCTTGAACGGCTCCCGCACCGTCTCCTTCACCGACTTCTCATCGCGCCCCACGAACGTGTGCAACGTCAACGTCACCCGCCCCGGACCCGCATGACCCGCCTTCGCCCGCGCCGCGCGATACGCCGCGATTTTCTCCGCGAGATCCTCGACGCTCTGGAACAACAGCGCCGTCAACACATTGAAACCCTTCTCCCCGTCTCCACGAAACGCTCCCGCCCGCCCGGAACACGTCAGCCAGACATTCAACACCTTCTGCACCGGCAACGGATGCACCGTCACGCTCACGCGCTCGCCCTTGCCATTCACTCCCGCGTAAGGCTCGCCCGCCCACATCCGCCGCACCGCCTCGATGCCCTCGAACGTGATCGCCGCGCGCTCCGCGTAAGCCTGCGGCGCGAAGAGAAAGTCATTCGGGTTCCAGCCCACGGCGAACGAAATGTCCACGCGCCCGTGCGACAGATTGTCCACCACGGCCCATTCCTCGGCCACGCGCACCGGATGATGCAGCGGCATCACCACGCTCCCCGGCGCGGATGCGGATGCGCCGCGTCGTCTCCGCCAGCACCACGCCCGAGAGCGCCGGATTCGGGAACATCCCGCCGAAGGCATGGAAATGCCGCTCCGGAATCCACACCGCCTCAAAGCCGCGTTCATCGGCGAAGCGCGTGCTCTGGCGGAACAGATCGAACTTGTCCCGCTCGAACTCCGCCGGGGCGCTGGCGAAGAACAACAGGCTGAACGTGGGCCACGTGGGCGAAGGCTGGCTCATTCGGTCGAACAAGAAGAAAGCCTCGCGCCCCAATTGCAAAGCTTAAAAAGCACTTCGGCGAAAGCTCCACTTCGCTTGCCTTAAACTCCTCAGTCAACGTCTGCGAGGCCTGCGGTAACGACCAATTGCCCGCTTCGTGTTGCGGACAAATTCCCGCTCGTTTTCGCGCACTACGAGCACGTGGCAGCCGGCGCGGCGGACGACTTGCTCGGCCTGTGCTGCCCAGGAAGACGTGGGCCAATCCGGTGCGGCCGTGGGTCGAGAGAATGATAAGGTCGTGGCTCCGTAACCGTAAGCAAAGCTGCCGCACGCGAACAAAGCGGGACGCGGTAAAGCTGAAAGGGCAACGGGAATCGAAACCCGCATCTTCTGTCCTTTCGCGAACCCTTAGGATATCGGAAACTGGACGCTGAGAAGAATCGCTGACCGACAGCGAAGATTCGGCGGATATTATGAGGTTGGTTGTGAGACACGGTGCAGCGATTTGCTTGTTCCTCTTCGCGTTAATGGCTACATTCGGAGCTGAAGACACAGCTGTCTACAATGTTATTTAACGGCTTTCAGTATTGATCTTTTTTGATCGTAGTGGTGCTGTTTTACAGCGTCCGGTTTCGACTCGGCAAATTGATACTCTTGTGTGCCAGTTACATTTTCTACATGTGGTGGGATCCACGATTCATCGTGCTGATTCTGACTTCGACAGTAGTTGACTACTTCCTGGGTATCTGGCTGGAAGCTGCAAGCGGGCGTCGTAAGAAGCTTCTGCTTGTGGTTAGCCTAATAGTTAACCTTGGAATTCTGGGTTTCTTTAAATATTACGACTTCTTTGCCGGCTCATTAGCTGCGTTGCTACGCGTGCCTCAATCATCGGTCGTGTTGCAAATTATCCTTCCTGTCGGCGTCAGCTTCTACACCTTTGCCAGTCTTTCCTACACCTTTGATGTCTATTGGGGAAAGATGAAGGCGGTCAGGAACCCGATCGATTACGCGCTGTTCATTGCATTTTTCCTCATCTGATCGCGGGTCCGATTATTCGTGCCCGGCAATTCATTTCTCAGATCTGGTCATGGCGGACCCCGTCAGCAATCGTGATCCAGAGTGGAATCATCCTGGTCTATGACAGGTCTGATCAAGAAGATGGTATTCGCGGATCGCTTCGCCGTGGTCTCGGATTCGTATTTCAATGACCCGGCGGCCCACCCCGGGTGGTTGGCTGCGTGGTCGGGCTGTCTCGCCATTACCTTCCAGGTGTTTTTCGATTTTTCTGGTTACACCGACATCGCTCGTGGTTGCGCCAAGCTGCTTGGTTTCGAGTTTCCGCTTAATTTCGCGCGCCCATTTTTGGCCAGAAACCCGCCTGACTTCTGGCGAAGGTGGCATATAACGCTTTCCACATGGGTGTATGACTATATGTTCATTCCATTCAGCCGGGGGAGAAAAGGGCGTCTGGTGTTATATCGCAACATTTTTGTTGTGATGGTGTTAATTGGTCTGTGGCATGGAGCGAACTGGACGTTTGTAATGTGGGGCGCATACCATGGTCTTCTGCTAATCGGCTACCGCCTTTTCGACCGGGCGACAGTAGGAACAGCGGTCGACAAAGTTATGAAGAAGCATTGGTTTGTGCCTTTTAGCGTCGGAGCAATGTTTACTGCCTTCGTGTTAAGCGCGGCTTTCTTTCGCGGGAAAACTCTTCAGAGCAGCGGATATGTCTTAGGTGCGCTGTTTGGGTCCACGCATATAACCGGGGACTTCCTGCTCACGACCGGCACTATCGTGCTGATCTTCATTTCGCTGTTTCTCACCGTCGCCCAGGAACGCAGTCAATTTATTGATCGCCTGGCTTTGCAACCGGCGCGTATTCAAATTCCGGCATACGTCTTGGCGTTTCTCGCGCTGGAACTATTTCCCGCAACCGGTCCGGCGCCCTTCGTTTATTTTCAGTTTTAAAGAGCGACAATGCGACAGAAAAAAGCAGCGCGGTAGATCGAAAATCGGAACTCGAAATTCGCAAATATGGTGGGCCTGACTGGGCTCGAACCAGTGTTGACCTGCACTTTGCCACTGAATCTCAGATCCATTCGAGCAGCGTGGCGCCCCAGGAGTAGCCGACTCCGAAGCCGACGAGCATCACGCGCATGCCGGCGCGGGTCGCGCCCGCGCCATCGCCCGGCGTAGCGCGATCGCGATCGTCGACGAGCCGGTGTTGCCGCAATCCGCCAGTGTCGATGACGAATCGCTCGGGCGGAATGCGGAGCTTTCGCTGGAGATGGGCGAGGATGAACGCGTTCGCTTGGTGCGGCACGAAGAGATCCACGTCGTCGACCGAGAGGCCCTTCGCCGAGAGCACGCGGCTGATCACCGCCGGCACTTCACGCAGCGTGAACGCAAAGATCTCGGCGCCGTTCATGTACACGTTGTTGGCGGTCCGCTCGTTCCCGCTGTCGTCGATCTGCACGGGGGCGTTCGGGTCGTATGCCTGTCGCATGCCGCCTGCGGGAACAATGAGGTCTCGACGCGCCGCGCCCATCGGTTCCGCACACGAACGGGCCGGCCAGCCGTCCGCCTGTAGCGGACGCGTCGCTCGTCAGCAGTGTGGCCGCCGCGCCGTCGGCGAGCACGCCCGAACGCTCTTGTCGCGCGGGTTGAGGTATCTGCTGTACGTGTCCGCTGTAAGAAACAGCACGCGGTTCGCCTGCTCGGATTCGATCAGGCCCTTGGCCAGACCGAGGCCGCACACGTAGCCCGAGCATCCGAGATTGATGTCGACCGCACCGCAGTGCCTGGGCAGACCGAGGCGGTTCTGGATCACGCAGGCAGTGGTCGGCAGAAAGTAGTCCGGCCCCTGCGTGCAGTGGATCACGTAGTCGATGTCGGCGGGCGATGCGCGGCCCGACGCGAATAGCTTCGTGGCCGCCGCGACCGCGAGGTCCGACGCGCACTCGTCGCTCGCCGCGACATGCCGTTCGTCGACGCCCACGATTTCGTGAATCCGCGCGGGCGTCCACTCCGGAAACTGCTCCGGCGAGCGCGTCGTTCAGACGCACGCCTCCGGCAGGTGATACTCGATCGGCCTGAAGAACGGCGCGGTTCGACTGAGTCACGACGCTCCCGGGCCGGATTGGCGCGCTACGGCTTGAATCCGCAGAGGAGGGCCAGATCGCTGACCTGACGGCAGGCGGCTATTTGCGCCGGCTCGAGCTGAACGCCGAGCTTTTCGTCCGCCATCGACATGAACTCGACGACGGCGAATGAGTCCCACCGCGAGATGGAATCGAGCCGCTCCTGGCCTTGCACGGTTCCCGGTGGCAGCGAAGCCGTCGTTTCGAATTCGGAAAAAACTCGGCGAGTGTCATCGCGTGAAAAATAGTAGACGGCTGAAGGGGCCGCTGCGCACATTGTTCAGACTTAACAAGTAGGTAAGCACAAACCAGGTATGACTGGAGCGCTTGCCGATTCGGCAATAGACGACTGTGTCTTTGTCAGGGCTGACGCCGCACTGCTCGAAATAGATCTTTGACAGTTCCGAGGGTGGTTTGAGCGTGGTATCATCGTTTGTCGCCGTCTTCCACGGCATGCTTTGTCTCCGCGTATTTTGGAATCTCACGCGTCGCCGTAGAAAATGCAAGTGGTGTCCGGCGTGATGCCGTGACGGCTGCAAAGCCGCGCAAATTTTTCGGGCGAAATATAATCGCGAATCAGCGGATCCTGAAGTGCTGACAACGTGGCTTTACCTATGAAAAACGGGTGTGCGCTATTGATCGCGAGCGAAAGGGCGAAAGCCCGTAAAAATGGGCCTGACTGGGCTCGAACCAGTGACCCTGCGCTTATCAAGCGCATGCTCTAACCAACTGAGCTACAGGCCCGGATCGCGGCTTCGCCGCGAAATTTACGAATTTCGATTGCCGATTTTCGATTTTGTTTCGTGGCGCGCTTCGCGCACAATTACTTAAATCGGCAATCGCAAATCGCAAATCGAAATCAAATGGAGGCAAGGGGATTACGCTCCCGCTAGTGCATACGAAACTGTGCCCTGATTGCGATTTGCCTCCACGCCTTTCGAGGCTTTGGAGGCAAGGGATTCGAACCCCTGACTTCCAGCTTGCAAAGCTGGCGCTCTACCAACTGAGCTATGCCCCCGAAAAGAACTGCGGAATGTAGTTTGCCGATCGCAGATTGCAATCGGCGCGGGTCACCAAATCCGGACGCGTTGCTCAGGTGCTACGAACATTCTGTCGGTGGACTGGACTTTAAAGGCGTCGTGACCAGACATCGGTGTTTCGAGCGGGACCAATCACGCGAAATTGACGCGGGGAATGTGGGTCGCTTACGACCTGCTTTTGACGTAATCGTCGGTGACTTTTCCGCGCCAGGCCTGCGCCCATCCGAGAAGGACGCGCTGATCGCCCGTATAACCATCGAGCACCGGCGCCGGTTGTCCTTTGAGCGAAGCGCGATAGGCGTCGAGCGCGAGCGTGAGGCCGCCTAAGTCCGCGATGTTTTCGCCCATGGTCAATTCTCCGTTTACATGGACGCCGGGAATCGGTTCGTATTTTGAATATTGGGCGCCGAGCACTTTCGCTCGCGCTTGAAATGTGTCCGCGTCTTTCTTGGTCCACCAATCGCGCAACGCACCGGATGCGTCGATCTTGCGGCCCTGATCGTCGAACCCGTGGGTGAGCTCGTGTCCGATGACGCCACCCGCTGCGCCGTAGTTAATTGCGGGATCAGCATCCGCGTCAAAAATCGGCGGCTGTAGAATTCCCGCCGGGAAAACAATATCCCGCAGACTTCCGTTGTAGGCGTCGTTCGTTTGCGGCGTCATGCTCCAATCAGTTCGATCAACCGGTTTGGAAAATCGACCTGTGTAAAAATCCCAATCGAGCTGCGCGCAGCGTTTGACGTTGCCGGTTAAATCGTCATTGCGAACAACCAGCTTCGAGTAATCACGCGGATGATCTGGATAGCCAACCTTGATCGTGTAGGTGTCGAGTTTCTTAAGCGCTTCCTTCTTCGTCTCCGGACCCATCCAATCGAGCTTTTCGATCCGTGCGCGATACGCGGCTTTCAAATTGGTGACAAGATCCTGGATCTTCTGTTTTGCCTCTGCTGGAAAATATTTTGCGGTGTAAAGCTGACCGACGCCGAAGCCCATCGTTCCGAATGTTCCGAAACGATCTCCAACAAGAAAATCGCCGCCGCTGACCGCTGTGATCGCGCGTTTCCAACGCGCCTGTTGTTCTTTCTGACCGGAAAGTGTTTTGGCGTGTAGCTCAAAGTAAGCGTCGGTGAACGGCTTGGAGAGATACGGCGCGGCGTTATCCGCGATGTGAAATGCCTGCCAGGCGCGAATCGTGTCGATCGCTGTCTTTGAATACGCGTCGACAATCTTCGGGAATGCGCTTTTCTCGGCAACGATGACGCGCGTCAGATTCGGCATCTTCGCTTCAGCGAGAAATCTGTCCCAGGCAAATCCGGGGACGAACTTCTTCAGATCCTGAACCGACATCGGATTGTAAATCGCGTTGAAGTCGCGCTGTTGTGCCTTGGTCCAACTGGCGTCCGCGATTTTGGTTTCGAAATCGACGATGTCTCTTGGCGTTTTTGTCAGCGTCCGGCCAGTTCAACAGTTTCAAAACTGTTGCGACATAATTTTGGTAAGCGGTCTTCTGGGCCGCGAAATCCGGTTTCAGATAGTAATCGCGATCGGGCAGACCGATTCCGGCTTGGGTCAGGTAGAATGCGTATCTGTGCGGGTCTTTTAAATCCGCGTCGATCATGGGATTGAAGAGCGAAAATTCGAAATCAGTTGTGGTCCGGCCCATCAGCGCGGCGAAATCGTCGCGAGTCTTGGCGTTCTTGAGAGTGTTCAGCTCAGGCTCGATCGCTTTCGCGCCAAGTTGCTCAACCCGCGCTTCGTCCATGAACGAGCGGTAAAAGCGCCGACTTTTTCCTCGAGCGTGGATGGATTTTCATTCGGTTTCGCGCCGAGCGATTCCATCATCTCGTGCAGCCGCTGTTCGGTCAGATCGGTCATTGCGAGCCGGAGCGAGTACGCCGGTTTGTCCGGAGGAATCTGCGTTTTGTCGATCCAGGTTCCGTTGGCGTAACGGAAGAAATCGTCGCCCGGTCTCGTCGCCGTATCCATTCCGGCCAGATCAAATCCCCAAGCGCCGTATTTCAATCTCGTCGGAGATGGATCTTCGGCGTGGGCGAGAGGCGAAGAACAGCAGAGAGCGGCGAGCAGAAGAACGCGGAGCAGTGACCTCATAAATGAATCATTGATGGAGCGAGACAGTAAACGAACAAAAGCAGGTTGAGAAGTTGAGAGACAGGGCGATTCATCGAACCCCGTACGGGAAATTGGCGCCAAAGGTCCTGCTAATTCGGGCGAAAGAAAAATGCCGGATGTCGATTCTATGAATCGGCATCCGGCATGATACGCTTGAAGCATGCGTTCGTGCGCTGAGAACGCGGCCGTATTTTCCTTTAGTGTCCCCCAACAGGCACCGCCAAATACGGTGTTCTCACACCCGCATCGATACGCTCTACCCGTAATTTCTCCTTTGTCATTTATGTCCTTCGCGGTTTCGAGGCGCGCAGAAAAGCCGCCTTTGAGATCGTTGAGGTCTGTCGGTGTGTTACCGTGATCCCAAATAACTGCACGACAATCAACAAAGTCCGCGTCGCATGAGACACCGACTACCTGGCGAGCGTTCGTTAATACCGTAGGCCTCACTGTCTACATGTTCTGGTGTACGGTGTTTGCAAAGGTTTGAGATGTCGGATGCCATCTTCCCTGGTCCACATGAAAGCGTGTAGGATATCGCCTTCAACAAACGCCGGGTCGCCAGCAAACCCGACAACATCGCCTCGTTGATTGATTGCCGTCGGCGTGTTCCACCACTGGGCTGCCGAGATTTCCGAGATCAATCACGCTGCCATTTTCCCAAAGCACGGCGTGCTTGGCCGTGTGTCTTCCAACGGCTTGGTCGCAGATACCGGAGATGCCCACGATTTGACCATTATCATTGATCGCCGTGGCAGCTCCCGATGCTGTCGCCCGGGAACAGAGGCAGGTCCTGGATCTGATCTGGCGGTCCCAGAGTCCACATGGCTGGACGAAACTGGAGTACTTGGGTGCAGACACACAGTCGGCGTCATGAACGCCATTCTCAGCCCATCCGACCGCCTGACCGCAGGTTGTTGGCTCCGGTGGCAAAGCCGTTATTTCCACCTGGAAAATTGGGAAGTCCCCTCATTTGGTTGTTGTTGCCAAACAAACCCGAGATTGATATAGCCGACGGTGATAGGCCCAGTGTAGAAAGCTGCGCTACTCCAAGCTCTCGCCGAGAGGCTCCGGATCGGCAGTCTGAGAGATACCCACGATGATGCCCTGCGGTATTCTTCACGTTCCATGTGACACTGCTGTTTGGTCCGCCGAGTGTGCCGAGGTCAGAGAGCGAACCGTTTCGCCATAGAGCAGCGTGCCGGCTCCTGATTTCCGGTCAGCCTGGAATAGCCTGCCACCCAACTCTGGTCATTGATACTGTTTCCCGCGTTACTGGTTCCGCCGAGCGTCAGGGAGGCTCGACACCTGGTATTGCGATTTTGCCTTCATTGCTTCCGGCTTTTGTGCATGCACCGGTGCCAGTATCGCACCGCAGCAGACAGCGATCAGAATAATGAAAAGAGTTTGGCTAGCTCTTTCGATTGTGAATTGTGTTGTCATGTTTGTCTCCTTTGTTGAATTTTCATGACGACACTTTAGGAACTGGCCAGGTGTCACTGCCATAGCCACTTCGCAGATTTGGTACGGACCATTTCAGTTTTAAAAGCCCGCCGACGAACCAGCAGATCCAAAGCAGTGGAATGATTGACGTGCGACTCGTCAAAGACCGCTTCGTGGCCTGCCCAATTACTTAATTCAATTTTGAATTAAGCGCCGCGGCGAACTTGCTAAGGCCCTCACGGATTTGCGCGCGCGACCACGCGGCGAACCCAAATGTGAGCGCGGGCTTCGGCTCTACTTTCATAAAGCACGACGACAACGGCGACGGCCTGATACCGATGTCAGTGCACACGCGCGTGATCACCGGCATGTGTTCTTTCTGTCGCACCCAGGCGACGAAGTGTAATCCAGCTTCGGGGATTTCGAGGATGAAGTACTTGCCTAACAATTTGTTGAATTGTTCGATAAAAAAGTCCCTTCGGTCCGAATATAATTTTCGCATCCGTTTGATGTGAGTGAGGAAAAACCCCTCCGTTAGGAATCGGGCCAGTGTCGCCTGATCGATGGCCGGCGAATGTTGGTCCATCACCGCCCGAATCTTAATCATCGGTTCGACCAGTTGGTGTGGCGCGACGATATAGCCCAGCCGCAACGATGGGTATAAGATCTTGCTCATCGTGCCTGAGTAGATGACACGACCCACATTATCCAAGCCCTGCAAACATGGGAGTGGGGGACCGGTATAACGAAATTCCGAGTTGTGATCGTCCTCGAAAATGTAGGCGTCGCACGTGCGCGCAAAATCGATCAAGGCCGTCCTCCGCGAGAGACTCATCGTCATGCCGAGCGGGAATTGATGGGAAGGAGTTACGTAAATTATTTTAGGCGAGCGCTGTTTCGACGGCCGCGCGATTGTGATTCCTTCCCCGTCAACAGGTCTTGGCACGACAATCGCCCCGGCAAAGCCGAACGTTCGGCGAGCTTGGTAAAATCCCGGGTCCTCAATCCACGCAACCTCGCCGCGATTTACCAGCGCCATCGCGCTGATCATCATTGCCTGCTGCGTTCCAGCGGTGATGATGATTTGATCTGGATCGCAGCGCGCGCCTCTGTAATCGCACAAATAAGTTGCCAACGCCTTGCGCAGCTCGGGATCGCCACGGCTTGACGCATACTGGAGCAGATGCGCTCCTTTTGTGCGAGAACTTGTGCTCTGAGTCGTTCCCAAACTTCGATGGGAAATTCATCCAGCGCGGCGACAGCTGGAACAAAGGAGACGCCGGGCGGCCCGGCGATTCCGAAATCGAACTGCTTACCGACCCTGTGATCGGGAATATCTTTTACCCGATTAGAAAGCCGCGATGGACGTTCTGTGTGGTGGTGCTGCTTTTGTCGTTCGCGCACTTAGGAAGGTTTCCGGCAACGCCTCCGAGATGAAGGTGCCCGATCCAATTTTAGATTGAAGATATCCTTCCGCATGAAGCCTCGAGAGCGCGAGGTTTACCGTGAAGCGTGACACTCCGAAATCGGCGGCCAGTGCGCGAGAGGAGGGAAGTCGCGACGAGTTATTGTTGAAACTTCCTGACGCAAGTTCATCGCGAATCTGCCGGTAAAGTTGTTGATGCAGTGGTTCGGCCGCTGCGCGATCCAGCCGGACCATTTCAAAAGCCACTATCGAATGGCGACGCCGTTTCCCATGAAGATTTGGCGTTGGATGTTCGGCGTTCGGCGTTCGGCGTTTTCTTCCGATCATGAGCAAGAGCATGAGCACGAGCACGAGTAAGAGCAACTATCCATCGAAAGTGGTCTGGCCATTTCGCTGCAAGTGGACTGTTGACACCTTACCACATGGTCAGAAGCTTTCGTTCAAATGCAGACTAAAACTCCGTGTACCGATTACATTGAAACAAAAGGCCTTATTTATTTTGCTCGAATGCTGGACAAGATCCGGCTAAAGGCCGCCGGCAAATTGCCGCCGGAATATTTTACCGGTGTCGAGGATCCGACCCACTTCGACGCGCGTTGCACGAGATTTCTCGGAGTGAATTACGATGAGCTTGTGGAGCGAACGCTGCAAGGCGGATCGGATGAGGAAATCCTCGAATGGTGCTTCGCCCGTGGCCGGCGGCCCAGCGATGAGGAAATTTCTGTTTGGAATGCATTTCTAAGAAAGCGCGGCTGGCGAGATGAGGCGAGCGAGGAGCTCGCTGAGTCGAAGAAGGACGCGGGTTTCGGCGATCGTGACGACATTCAAACCTGGCTGGACCTGCATGATGCGGAGGAAGGAAGAACGCCAGCTGTCTCCTAAGGCCGAGACGCATCATTCGCAGAGTTGGTAAGGTCGGGAGTGCATTATCGCCATCTGCTTCAAGCCATGAAATTGCGGTCAATTTACTGGCTGAGCATCCTGCAATTCACATTAACCTGTGCAATAGCAGGTGAATCGCCTGCTCCCGCGCGCGATGGATCTCACGACTTCGACTTCCTTATCGGCAACTGGAAGGCTCACGTGCGCCGGCTTCCCGATCGCCTTGTTGGTTCCAACAATTGGATCGAGTATAACGGCATCTCCAATCATAAGAAGCTCCTCGATAGCAACGCCAATTTCGAGGAGTTCGAGGTCGATAATCCAGAGAAGCATCTGCACATCAAGGCGCAGACGCTCAGGTTGTACAACCCCGACACGCGTCAATGGAGCATCTATTTGCTCGATTTGGACAAAGGCGTTTTGAGCCTACCGCCAGTCGTTGGCGAATTTAATGGGAACCGCGGCGAGTTTTACGACCAGGAACAATATAAAGGCCGCGCGATTCTGGTGCGCTACGTCTGGTTAAATATCTCGCCGAAATCTGCGCGTATGGAACAGTCCTTTTCGGCTGACGGCGGGAAGACGTGGGAGACAAACTGGATCTGCGAACTGAGCCGATAGTACAGCATGGCGTACTCGAAATACGATATGAAAACCGCGACGCTTATTGTTTTGCTGGCTGTTTTGGCCTGCCAATTCTCGCTTCGCCCAAACGCACGGCTCGAACAAGAAGTGCTGCAGTTCGAGCGCGATGCGTGCAAAGCATTTCTTGACGCAGACGTGGCCGCGCTGGAGCGCGTGCTCACGCCTGATTTTACGCTGACGCTCTCGAATGGCGAAGTGAGCACGCGTGCGGATGAGATCAACGAGCTACGCAGCGGGAAAGTGCATTACGACGTATTTGAAAACTACGACATGTTAGCGCGGCTTTACGGCAATGACACGGCAGTTGTTCTCGGAAAAACGCGCGTGAAAGGAACAGCGGACGGCAAACCGTTCGATCGAGTCGTGCAGTTCACGGACACGCTGATCAAGCGCGATGGTCGTTGGCAGCTTGCCGCCGGACATGTTTCGCGGATTGAGAAATAGCGTGTAAGCGAGGCCGAGTCGGAGCCGCTTCCGCTGTTTCCTGAGTTCCGCTTTCCTGATTCGATTTTTCTGCAAAACAAAATGCCGGATGTCGATTCTTGCGATTCGTCATCCGGCATTGCAGTCGATGTGCAGCAAAGACTGAATTGTGCGTTACCGCTGATCTCCTTTGAAGCTCTGGTTTCTTTCGATTCCAAAGTCTTCACGGCATATCTGAGTTCTCGATTGAGACCTCAGAGTTAGCCGTCGACCTAAACGCCTTCGGCGCAAATCCCAATTTCGAATTTTGAAATTCGAATTTCGAGATTGTGCGCGAAGCGCATTTCTCCTTAGAAAGGAGGTGATCCAGCCGCAGGTTCCCCTACGGCTACCTTGTTACGACTTCATCCCAGTTACCGCTCATAGCGTAGGCGGCTGCCTCCTTGCGGGTTAGCGCGCCGACTTCGGCTACAAGCGACTTCCATGATGTGACGGGCGGTGTGTACAAGGCCCGGGAACGTATTCACGGCGCCGTAGCTGATGCGCCATTACTAGCGATTCCGGCTTCATGGAGTCGAGTTGCAGACTCCAATCTGAACTGGGCCCAGTTTTAGTAGATTTCCTCCACCTCGCGGTCTCGGATCGTTCTGTGCTGGGCATTGTAGTACGTGTGCAGCCCAGGCCGTAAGGGCCATACTGACTTGACGTCGTCCCCACCTTCCTCCCCGTTAAAGCGGGGCAGTCTGAACAGAGTGCTCGAGCCTCACGGCTCGGTGGCAACAGTTCACAGGGGTTGCGCTCGTTGCGGGACTTAACCCAACATCTCACGACACGAGCTGACGACAGCCATGCAGCACCTGTGCAAATTGTCCCTTTCGGGACTCGCTGGCTTTCACCAACTTAGAGATGCATGTCAAGGCCTGGTAAGGTTCTTCGCGTTGCATCGAATTGAGCCACATACTCCACCGCTTGTGCGGGCCCCCGTCAATTTCTTTGAGTTTTAATCTTGCGACCGTACTCCCCAGGCGGCACGTTTAACGCGTTAGCTCCGGCGCAGAAGGGGTCGAATCCTCCCACACCAAACGTGCACCGTTTACTGCCAGGACTACCGGGGTATCTAATCCCGTTTGCTCCCCTGGCCTTCGTGCCTCAGCGTCAGGAACTGTCCAGAGACCCGCCTTCGCCACTGGTCTTCCTTACGATATCTACGCATTTCACCGCTACACCGTAAATTCCAGTCTCCTCTCCAGTCCTCAAGCACGGCAGTATCGAATGCAGTTTCGGAGTTAAGCTCCGAGATTTCACACCCGACTTACCGCGCCGCCTACGCACCCTTTACGCCCAATGAATCCGAACAACGCTTGAGACCTCTGTATTACCGCGGCTGCTGGCACAGAGTTAGCCGTCCCTTCCTCTTCTGGTACTATCAATGCGACACGCAGTTAACGTGTGCACCTTGTTCCCAAATGACAGGAGTTTACAATCCGAAGACCTTCATCCTCCACGCGGCGTCGCTCGCTTCAGGGTTTCCCCCATTGTCAAAAATTCTCGACTGCTGCCACCCGTAGGTGTCTGGGCCGTGTCTCAGTCCCAGTGTGGCTGGTCGTCCTCTCAGACCAGCTACCCGTCAAAGCCTTGGTGAGCCGTTACCTCACCAACTAGCTGATAGGCCGCGGGCTCCTCAAGAAGCGTCAGGTTGCCCCGACTTTGATTTCGAAAGGATGTCCTCTCTAATCACATGCGGTATTAATTCGCCTTTCGGCGAGCTATCCCCCACTTCACGGCAGGTTGCCCACGTGTTAAGCACCCGTTCGCCACTAGACTTTCCCTCGTATTGCTACAACGAAAAATCTCGTTCGACTTGCATGTCTTATCCACGCCGCCAGCGTTCGTTCTGAGCCAGAATCAAACTCTCCGTTAAAAACGACTCGGTCCCCGTGAGGGAAACCGAAAGTTTGAAGATCTGACTTTCACTGCCTGAACCTGTAGCCGTCGGCTCGTGGTCCGAGCCATTCCAACCAGGGTTTGTCCGATCTAAATCTTTGAATTCAAAGAAGATCGACAGATAACGCACAATTCAATGTTTGCTGACTTGGCTTCTATCCGTCCTCGAATTTGCCCAAAAACGCTTGGCCGCCATGGCCTTGGCGTCGGCAGCAAATCCGCGACCACACTGTCAAAGATCGACTAATCCTCCGGTACAAGGCAAAACCCGACCTCGTCAGTAAATCTGACCAAAAGATCGGCTCGACCCTGAGCCTGGAAGAACACCAGCCGTGCATTCGACTGGTCCGCTTATCGCAGGACGAGCAAAATAACTCACTCTGAGTTCTCGTCAACAAGAATCAAAATTTCTTTCTGTTCCGGGGAGCACAGGCCGCCAGCCTGTTGGTTTCGGCTGCCAGCCGAAACGGACCTTTTGCAAGATCTTGGCTATGGATATACACGGATTATCACCGATGATTCAAAAACAATTCGGTTTTCGGAGTCGTTTCTTATTCTGTCCAACTCCATTCGTGGTTACGTTTTCCTGATCACGTAAGCTTCAGGTTCGTGCGCAGGCGGATGATTGCCGTACGCCCGCGTCGCCGTTCCGACTTTGATCGCGCCAACTTTTTCCATGGCCTTTTGGGAGCGAACGTTGTCTTCTCCGACGAAGAACACAACGCTCTCAACAAACTTGAAGGCGTGATTCAGCAATAATCGTTTCATTTCCGCGTTGTATCGGCCGCCCCAGTATTTTCGCGCGAGAAATGTCCATCCAATTTCGATCTCCGATTTCTCCGGATCATAACCGTAGAACCGTGTCGACCCGATGATCCGTTGAGTCTTCCGATCGATGATGACGAACGCGCCGCCGGATTCCAGTGCATCTCTGAAGAAAATTCTGAACACATCTTCTCTTGTAACGATCCGGCTCGGGATGCTGTTCCCAGATGAGCGAATCCGAAGCGACCGCAAACAGTTCGTCCCAATCGTTAGGTGTGAGTGGGCGCAAGCTCGATCAGTTCGCCTTTTAGATGTGGTTGCAGATCGAATGCCATCGCAACCACGAATCGCCACGAATCGACGCGAATTCAAATCTCGGGGAGCGGTCGCCGCGGCGACCTGGTCTCGGCGTCCCCGCCATCGCGAACTTTTCTTAACTCATCGCGGCGATGCGGAAAGCGTTTCATCGTATGCGCCGCCGATGAGCGCCACTTGGGCAGCCGCGCACCTTCGGAAAAAGTTTCCGCACTTCTGTATTGGCGGCGTCGGCCAGAAGATCCTCCTGAAGGCGCCGCCGATCGCCAAAGAGGAGATTCGAGGCCCGCTGATCAACGATGTGTCGCGCGAGTAGGTCGAGCGCAGCGTTGACGTCACAGAGGCCTTCGCCGTAGACCAGCCGATCTTCCCGTTCAGCGCCGTAGCCCTCGGGCTGATGGAGAAGCTGCCCGAAGTATTGGCACGTTGCCTCCCGATACCTTGGCTGGTGGGCGCCGCAGATGACGACATGCAGGCCGGCCCAACGTCCCTCGCCAAGATCGTTGCGCCACCGTCCGAGGAGCGCGTGCAATTGTTCGAGCTCGATGCACACGGCCAGTTGCGCAGTCTCGAGGGCATGCGAAGCCAGCGCGCGGACGTGTTCATGGAGTCGCTCGAAGTCCACGACGCCTTCCTCGAGAACTCTGTCGACGAGCGCACGCGCGCGGCACAGCAGCTCGGCGGGCGCCTTCGATGCGATGGTCATCGTTGATGTGGAGGACGCGCCGTTCGCTGCGGCCTGTGCCTCCCGAATCTGTGCGCGCTTTTCGTGAAGCTCGCTCGCGGTGAGCTCGGTGAGGCGGCCGCTTCCGTTTGCCATGAGCGTGAGTTGGACGCCGAACGCGAGGTGGGCGAGCGCCTTGAGTTCGTGGTAACGGGCTGGTATGACCTGCTCGCGCTGTTCCCCGCCGTCGCAGAGGAGCGTCGCATCGTCGCCGATCAGGACAACCACGGGGACGCTGTCGCCGAGTTGCGCCAGGACTTGCTCGACGAGCCGCGTGTAGGTCTCGTGGAAGCCGACGTTAATGGCGGCAAACGGCCCGTTACGCGGCGGGAGGTCCCGCGCTTCGGCGAGCTTGCGCTGCGTGTATGGGTTAGGGAGCTTCATGGAGGCCTAACACAAGCGTACAGGACACTAATAATAGCAACGATGTTGCTGTAGCGGCGGCCATCAGTCGTTAGGCTTCTTCTTCGGCACTGTCTGGAATGACGGGATTGATTCGTCGATGACAACCCACGGCAATTTATCTTCGAGGAAGATCGCTTTTTGCGGCGCAAACGGCGCCGGATCGTCGAGCGACGCAATCGTGAAATCAATCATATCCGAGTCTTTGCTGTCCTCGAAAAACAAATGCGTGCCGCAACACGCAGCAAACGAACGAATCCGATTCGCGTACGCGAATCTTGCGCGGCTCACCTTTTGTCACGACCAGGTCTTTGCGCGGCACTGATCCCCACTGCACATACGGTGCACCCGCGCTTCGCCGGCAATCGATGCAATGACAATCGACCAACGCCAACTGGCCGGCTCTTCAACACGTATCGTGTCCCACCGCAAACGCATCCACCAGTGAACTCCATACAATTTGTTTAGCCTAGTCTAACCAAGAATTGACCTCCTTCACGAAGCTTACCGCAGCTTGGATCATTCGGCGTTGGACGCCTGCTCGCGATTTATCGGAGTTGAGCGTTGAGCGTTTTCCGCTTTGAACTTCTTCCTTCTCAACGCCCGCTTTCCACTTAGGGTCGAGGAGCCGCGGTCGGCCTGGGCCTGGGCGTAGTTCTTGGTCTTGCCGTTGGAGTCGGTCTGGGTGTCGAGCTCGGGGTTACTGTTGGAGTCGAACTGGGAGTTCCAGTCGGTGTTACCGTTGCCGTCGCGGTCGGAGTTGACGTGGGCGTCATTGTTGCAGTCGGTGTCGCCGCCGTTGCCGTTGCAGTTGGCGTTGGCGACGGCGGCGTTCCTGTTGCAGTCGGAGTAGGCGAAGGCGGTGTCCCTGTTGCGGTCGGAGTAGGTGTTGGTGTCGGCTGTGGCCCGCCGCCAACATTTCGAAGAAGCACGATCGCATTGTGAAGACCGCTCGGAGGCAGGCCGATTGCTGCCGCAACATCGATTCGACCGTCGCCGTCAAAATCAGCCAGGGTCCCAAGAATGGGCGTGTTGCCGATGCCGTAGCGCTGATGCGGGCGCAGGCTGCCGTCCGGATTTACGATGAAAGACCGACACGTCATTCGACGCGTAGTTAAACACGATGAGATCGGGCGTTCCGTCGCCGTTCACGTCACCAGGTTCCAAGTCGTTACTGATCCGCAGATTTTCGAACACACTCGAACCGGTCTGCGTTCTTACCGCTTGAAAGGTTCCGTTACCATTCCCCAGAGCGGTCCCAATCGAGTCCGTGCCGAAAGAAGGCTGCTGCATGATCATCCCCACATCGAGCAAACCGTCTCCGATTAAAGTCGGCCATCTTAAATTTGAAGGGCGCGCGTAGTACTCGATGATCGGAGCTCCAAACGTAAGGTTTCCGTTGCCTGGAAATACACCCATACCGTCCGAGAGGACAGTGATGATGTCGATGTTGCTATCACCGGTTACCTCCGCCAGAGCCAGCCCGTGAGGCAGTCGACCGGGAAGATTGATATCGGGCATTCGAACGAAGTTCTGGTTTCCGTCGTTCCGGAAAATAAAAATGTGAGCTTCGCCTCCCGGACAGGTTTCCTCCTCGGTTAGCACAATGTCGAGGTCGCCGTCGTGGTCGAGGTCGGCAGCATCGATAGTGCCCTCACCGCAGGAGAAAACATTTGTCACAACAGTCGGAGCGAATGTTCCGTTGCCGTTGATTCAACGCCGTACCCGAAATGATACGGAGGAGAGTTACCGTCGGGCGCGAAGATCAGATCGACAAAACCGTCGCCGTTGATATCCCGCAGCTTCATGTCGGCGAAATTTCGCGCCGGTGTGTAATCAATCGCGGGAGCGAATGTGCCGTTACCGTTATTCTTCAGAATCTTTAAGAGAGGATCGATCGAAGCGATGTCGACCTCTCCGTTCACCACAATATCGATGTCGCCGTCATTATCTATATCAGCACTTTCAACAGCATCAGAAAGCGACGCGACCTCGTATCGCGGCAGCACTGGGAATGAACCATTGCCAAGATTTTCATGAACAGTGACCGCCGCTGAGGAGTTTGCGAGCGTAATGAACATCACGGTCACCGTCACCGTCGAGGTCAACGATAGCGACGTCGAATGTCTGTTGCGACGCTTCGTAATAAACCGGCGTGTTGAAGCCGCCGGAACCATTGCTGTTGACGACGACAAAACCTTCGATCGCTCTGCCCGAAGGAACCGCAGCAACAATATCCGGAAAACCGTCACCGTTGATGAAGCCGGTGGTAAGCTCTTTTGGATTCGAAACATAGTTAGGGTTGGTAAACAAGATTATTTCGGCCGCGCCAAAGGTACCTGCTTCCATTATTTCGCCGGATCGTTACCGCTCCGTTGTCGATTGAACCGCTGCTGTACAGTCCACCTCCGATTAGATCGACGTCGCCGTCGTTATCGAGATCGGCCAGCGCCACGGCGGTCGAACCGAAACGCCCGCCGGGAGCCGCATCGTAAATGACCGGCGCTGCGAAATTGCCGTTGCCCGTGTTGATCATAACCGCAAGGGTGGCCAGCGGCCCAATGTCCACCGTTTCGCCGACAACCACATCCAAGATTCCATCGCCGTTGACGTCCGCGGCAGCGATTTTCTCCGCGTGATTTGTGGCGTTGAAACTGACGGGCGGGAGGAACCCGGCCCCGGCTCCAATCAGGCCGTTATGCCTCAGAATCGAGATCGATGAAGCGCCGTAGTTCGCCGTGATAACATCCGGTTTACCGTCGCCTGTAAAATCGGCGATCACGATTCCGGCCGGACCCTGGCCGGTGGTAAATTCAATTGGCGCGGCAAAGGTGCCGTCCCCGTTATTGCGCCAGACCTTGATCTTCGTCATTTGATCGAAACTGCCGCGGATGGTTGCAAACGCGTCGAGATCGCCATCGGAATCGAAATCCGAAAGGGCCACTTCTCCGACTACTTCATTCAGCGGCACCGAGTAATAGACCGGTGCGGCAAAAGTTTGGTCGCCGTTGTTTTTCAAAACGGAAATACCCGGCGAGCCAAAAAAGCTGTCGCCGACCAAGATATCGACGTCTCCATCTCCATCCAGGTCGCCCACAGCGAATGAACTCGGGCCGAAACCACTGACCGAAAATCCCGGTATCGAATCCTCGCCAAGGCGCTTCAAATAAACCGTCGCAGGAAGGCCAATGGGCCCGCGGACCGTGTAAGGCCGGTTGGCGCTCCTGGCGCGAAGGCAAAGGGTGGCGTGGTTTGTCGCGTCGCCTTCGCAGACGCGCTGGCCCAAAGCAACGCGGCCGTAACAACAAACAAGGCGGTAATAACAGTAAGAGTAAGTTGGCGAACCGTTTTCATATAAATTAGCGTCAAGCATGCGCCTGCATCATTTGTCCGGCCAATATCTCCCTGGTAGCGCGTAATACTTTTCAAGTATGGCCGTCTGCATGTGCGAGAGCGGTCTGTAATAATCGGAAATTCTTTTTGCATTAACGTGTCAATTTTCCCGCGAATGTTCATATCAAAATAGTCGGCGCGTGCTCCGAGTCCCGCTGTGCACCAATTGGCTTTGTGTGTGCGATCTTGTTCAGAAACGACGCTCTTCATAATTATTGTGTTCGATGTTCTTGTTGATCCTGTAGAGTCCCCGGAACCCCAGATCGACAGCGGCTGGATCGGACGAATCTTTTTCGGCAGCGAACGGTGTGTCAGCCAGCGTCGTGTCGAAAAAGTCCCGCCGTTACTAGCGAATCGCGTGAGCGGCGACAGAGACTGAGTTACAGAACGGTATTTTTTCTGTGACTCAGATAATCAGCCCCGCTCCCATCAGAAAGAGTGTTTAAAGTTAAAGGGCTGTAACTTTTCTCCGGTGAAAGCAGGTAGGCGCGAAAAACAGTTGAGGCTGATTAACCGGTCGGCCTGTAGACAATCGGCTGCAACGGATGCGAGGCCAACGGCCAGGCTTTCAAACTTCTTAGGGGACGAAGTCCGTCCAATTGGCAGACTAGCAACTCAGGAACGTGTAGCCTGAGCGCTGACCGCGGAAAACCCTGGTTAGAAAGATTTCCCGCCTTCCTGGTTTCCGGATTCGTATTCAAGAGCTGATTTTTCTTTTTCGAGAAAAGTCTGGTCAATTGTGAAACGCCTGGCCATACTCGGCAACTTTCTGCGGGCAAACAACGGAGGAAAAATTATGATTCACTTAATCTGGTACATTGTTGTTGGGTTGATCGCGGGGATTATCGCGAAATCAGTGATGCACGTGCACATGACGATTTTCTGGACAATCGTGCTCGGCATCATCGGATCGATCATCGGCGGCGCGGTTACCCACATGTTTTCGCACCCGACAACCGGACGATTTCATCCCGCCGGCCTCATTTTTCCACACTTGGCGCGATCTTGCTTCTCTACGTTTGCCTTAAGCTGAATATCCGTTTTCCCGCGTTCTCTAATCAGGAAGAGGAAAACTGTAGCCGTGGTGCGTTGACCGCGGCCTGCTCGGTGTAGAGGCGGCCGCAAGCCGCTCAACACTCAACTACCAACTCTCAACTTCTTCTCCTCTTTAGGGCGCGTTCACCGTGGCGGTGACGCTTTCCCATTCCGCCGTCAGGCGGGCAAGATCGTGGGACAAAGCGGAGAGATCGCGATTGATCGCAGTGGCGCGGCCGCCCGGTTGTAAGCCGCCGGATCTTCCAGCGCCGCGGCTAGTTCTTTCTGTTGTCCTTCCAACGCCGCGATTTTCGTCTCGAGTTCGTGCACCCGCTTTTCTTTTTCGCGCCGCGCTTTGGCAATCGCATTACGCGATTCCGCTTCCAAACGCTTCTGCTCCTTTTGTTTTCTTGAACCGGAGCCGGTTTGCTTTCTGACCTTCGCTGTCGGCGAGACCGTTGACCTCTGGCACGTCGCGGCCCGCGGTCAGGGCGGTCCGCGCGGATGTGGCTTTTGATTTGTCCAGATAGTAATCGTAATCGCCGGGATAGAATGTCAGTTTACCACCCGTGCCAGTTCGCACCTGCAGTTACGTGCAGAACGCTTGTGGCGATGGCGCGGATAAAATGAACGTCGTGACTAATAAAGATGAGCGTCCCGTGATATTGCTTGAGCGCGCCGATGAGGGCATCGATCGAGCCGACATCGAGATGTGTCGTCGGCTCGTCCATGAGCAGAAGGTTCGGCGGATCGAGTAACAACCTAACGAGAGCCAGTCGCGACTTTTCGCCACCGCTCAAAACCGCGACGGTCTTGAAAACATCGTCGCCGCGAAACAAAAAAGAACCGAGCACAGTGCGCGCGGTTTGTTCGGATACGGGATTGGGCATGTCGCGTGCGCTGTCGAGAACGGTATGGCTCGCGTTGAGCACGTCGATTCGGTTCTGCGAGAAATAACCTGTGCGCACATTATGTCCGAGTTCGCGCACGCCATGCTGCACGGGCAATACCCCGGCGAGCAACTTGAGAAGAGTCGATTTTCCCGCGCCATTCGGGCCGACAAGCACGGTGCGTTGACCGCGCTCGGCATGATATTGCATTCCGCGATAAACAACGAGGTCGCCATAGGCATGATCGACATCTTTCAACGTGATCACGCGCAGACCGCTGCGCACCGGTTGCGGGAAATGGAACTTGATCGTCTTTCCGCGCGCGACCGGGGCCGCGATTTTTTCATGCGATCGATCTGTTTCAGCTTGCTCTGTGCTTGCGATGCTTTGCTTGCCTTGGCGCGAAATCGATCGGCAAACAATTGCAGCGACGCGATTTCTTTCTGCTGATTTTTGTAAGCGGCGAGCTGTTGTTCTTCGCGCGCTGCTTTCTGCTCGACATAACTGTCCCAGTCGCCCCGATAACGCACCAGTTTCGAGTGCGCGATCTCGACGATGCTGCCGACAAGCTGATTCAAAAATTCGCGATCGTGCGAGATCATGACAATCGCGCCCGGATAACTTCGCAGATATTCCTGGAACCATTGAAGCGATTCGAGATCGAGATGATTCGTCGGTTCGTCGAGCAGAAGGAGGTCGGGTTCCATCACGAGCAACCGCGCGAGATGCGCGCGCATGATCCAGCCGCCACTTAAGGCGCGCGCCGGGCGATCGAAATCAGTTTCGCGAAAAGCGAGTCCGGCGAGGACCCGTTTTGCTTTTGGTTCGAGCTCCCACCCGCCGTGCTCGTCAAAAACATGGAGCGCATTGTGATAGGCCGCGTCGGCACCGGGATCAGCGATCCCGGCTACAGCTGCTTCGTGCTCCTTGATCACTTTCTGCGCGTGCACAAGCTCGGGCGAAACGGCGAGAGCAAGTTCGAGCACGGTTTCGTCTCCGGCGGCGGCGGTTTCCTGCGGAAGAAATCCGATCGTTGCGTTCTTCTCGATCGCGATCGTCCCCTTATCGGGCGAGACATCACCGAGGAGGAGCGCAAACAAGGTTGATTTGCCAGCCCCATTGGGGCCAACCAATCCGATCCGATCGCCGCGATTGACCTGGAGCGAGACGTCGTCGAAGAGCGCCCGGCCGGCGAAAGATTTTGAAAGTTGTGAAACGGTCAGCATTGCGGAAAGCGCGCAGTGTCCCCTCGTTCGATGCCCCGCGCAACTCCTGTCGCGCGAGCAGACATCGCTTTATTCGAAGATCGAACCTAATCAGCTTTTGGCCCTGGGGTTTCTTGCGCTGGAGGGACTTAATCGAAGAACGCTCTCGATGAAGGCGCTTGTTTCGCAAAGCCGTGGAAGAAGTTATGAGTGACAAGTGACCACTGACAAGCCACGGACGATGAAAGTGCTGGTTTCTCAAGATAACGGATTCCGCGTGCAGGAGATTTCGCGGCCTTTGCTAAGCGAGGGCGAGATGCTCCTCCAAGTCACAGCCTGCGGAGTCTGCTTCTCCGATGTTCACAAGATTCGTTTTCAACGAATGGAAGACCCCGTCGTCCTGGGTCATGAAGTAGCCGGCCGGGTGGTGGAATCGAGCGCTGCGAAATTTAAGGTGGGCGATCGCGTGGTCGTAGCGCATCACGTTCCGTGTGGCCGATGTCATTACTGTTGCCATGGAAATATTTCGATGTGCGCGGAGTTCAAAAAACCAATCTCGATCCGGGTGGATTCGCGGAGTTTGTGCGTGTGCCGGTAGAGCATGTGGAGAGCGTTGCCTTTCCAATTCCGGATAGTCTGACTGACAACGAAGCTTCTTTCATGGAGCCGTTGGCTTGCTGCGTGCGCGCGGTGAAGCGCGCTGGAATCCAACCGTCGGATGTCGTCGTTGTGGTTGGTTTAGGTTCGATCGGTCTGCTATTCATGCAATTGATCCGCCACGCGGGTGGTAAGTGTATCGGCCTCGATCTCGACCCAGCTCGCCGCGAGTTAGCAGACTCGTTACGCTCGACCGCAACATTTGCCGGCTCCGAACCCGATTTCGAAGAATCGCTCGCCTCGATGACGAACGGTCGTGGCGCTGATGCGGTCTTGCTAACTGCGGCAAATCCGCCACTTGTTCCGACGGCGTTGTCGTGGTTACGCGCAGGCGGGACGTGCCTCGTCTTTGCCAGTCTCCATCCCGACTCCGATGTCACACTCGATTGGAATCAGCTCTATTACCGTGAAATCAATATCGTGACGTCGTATTCAGCTTCGCCGGATGATCTGCGCGAAGCGCTGCAATTGCTGGCGAATGGTTCTGTGCGCGTATCGCTAATGACCGGACACACTTTTCCGTTGGAGTGGTTCTCCGAGGCGCTGGCTGCGATCGAAAGCCGCACGATTCTCAAGGCGATCATGACTCCATCGCGAGTGAGCAGTGACCAGTGACGAGATGAATGCGCTGATGAAAGCGGTGATGTTCTACGCACCTGGCGACTTGCGTTTGATGGAAACGCCAATTCCTTCAGCCGGCCCCGGCGAAGTCGTCGTGAAGATTAAGACGGCGCTTACCTGCGGGACCGACTTCAAAGCCTATCGACAAGGTCACCCGGTTTTGCTGGCACACACGCCATCGCCATTCGGACATGAGATGGCGGGAATCATTAGCGAAGTCGGCGCAGGAGTGACCTGGCTGCGGGAAGGAGAGCGAGTCGTCGTGCTGAACTCAGCGCCCTGCGACGATTGTTTCTTCTGCGAACAAGGCATCACGGAACTGTGCGAAAATCTCGAGCTGCTCAACGGCGCTTATGCCGAATACATTCGCGTCCCGCCGCAGATCACGCGGCACAACGTTCATCCGTTACCGGAACATTTGAGTTTCGCTGAGGCCGCGCTGGTCGAACCGTTCGCGTGCGCTTTGCATGCGGTCGATAAGATGCGGCTCAAACCGAGCGAAACCATTGCCGTGATCGGCGCCGGCAACATGGCGCGGCTTTTAATTTGCGCGCTCAAAGCGGCGGGTGCGCGCGTGCTTGTGATTGGTCGAAACGCGGAACGGCTTCGCCTCGCTACTGCGGCCGGTGCGGACGACGTGATCGATCTTAGCCATGAACCAGATGCAGTCGCGGCGGTGCGTCGCCGAACGGCCGGCCATCGCGGCGCCGATGGTGTAATCGAGGCAGTTGGTAAACCAGAGACCTGGTCGCTGAGTGTTGCGATGGTGCGGAAAGGCGGGCGCGTATGTCTTTTCGGAGGTTGCGCGGCCGGAGCAAAAGTGGAGCTCGAAACGCATCGCATTCATTACAATGAGATCGCGCTCTTCGGTGTCTTTCATCATCGACCCAGTTACGTGCGGCAGGCGATCGAACTTCTCGGCAATGGAGCAGTGCCAACTGAGTTGCTGATCGGGGGCGCATCTCCCTCGAAGATCTCGTGTCCTTCTTTGCGGAAAATCGCGACACTAATGCGTTGAAAGCGGCGGTGATCATGTGATTCCCGGAGGGAAGCGAGGCGTCAGAGCTTATTATTGATACTGATTCACCGCAGCAACAACGGTGGTCAATGCGACGGCACGAACGATCGGTCTTGAGAAAAACATTTCGGACTGTCGATAGTAAGCTCTGACCCTCATTCCCCTCCGAGTCGTTCTGCCGCCTAACGAGAAAAGATGAGCTGCCACGAGCAGAGCGTGCGCGTCGCTGCGGATTGACGGGTTGAACTCATGAAAAGCGGGGTAGGAACGTGCGGCCTGCTGCGGTCGAGCTCCATCGTTTGGTTAGGCGGTTTTGGTGATGATTGTCGACTAGCATGGTAGCTATCAGCTCTTCGCTCTCGATTCACGAATGGCGCGCACCTCGCCGCTGCAAAAGGAGAGTCTCTTGCCAGCCTCGCAAGACCGATGCGGTAGCCAAGAATCGCAGCCCGTCGGCGGGTGCGAGCAAGCTAATCTTGAACTCGACCGTCAGGACCTCGGCGCCGCTCGGCGCGAGGGTCATGGCCGCGTATCCGCATGCGCTATCGGCAATACTGCTGATCACGCCCGCATGGACATAGCCGTGCTGCTGGGTGAGCGCGGGAGAGAACGGCACCGCAATGTGGACGCGGCCCGGCTCCGACAAGCTCGAGCGACGCCCCGAGCGTCTTCATGAAGGCTTGCCGCGCGAAACTGCTTCGAATTTCGTCCGGAGTAGCCAGTGCGTGTTACCGTCTAACGTCACAGATGAGCGCACGGCCCTAGCGACTGGTTCGGCTCTTTCTTCATATTCGATCTCGGCTACTGAGCGACATTGACTCAGGACTGTGGGTCGAACCCGAAGACGCGTAGCTCTTGGTCGCAGCGGCAGGCCTTCGCGATGCGCGCGGCCCACATGACGGCCTCGTCACGTGAGGGTAATTCGAGCACGGTGAAGCCGCCGTCAAGTGGGGGCGCCCACGGGTAGCCTCCCTGGGCGACCTTGCCGTCGGCCGAGACGAGAGCGGGCGGCACGTCTTCGTCGATGCCGCCGCCGAAGACGTAAACGCCAGCGGCCTTCGCCTCGTCGATCACTGCGTGCGCGTCACGGCCCACCGCCTCCCACTCGCCGTCGGGCACAACCATAGCCGCGCTGGGGAAAGAGATCAGATATTTGGCCATAGCGCTCTATTTTGGGTTTAGAACGAGAATTCGGCCCCAAAATCCGTAATTAATTGCAGATAAAATCTGTATAATCCGGTTGCCTTTAGCGGGGACCTGGAGCGACACGTCGTCGAAGAGCGCCCGGCCGGCGAAAGATTTTGAAAGTTGTGAAACGGTCAGCATTGCGGAAAGCGCGCAGTGTCCATCGCAGGACAGCCTTTCTGCTTAAACTCACTGCTCCGGAGCAGTGCGCCTCCGCCTTCCGCTAATCAGATAAACCGCGGCCCTCAACTCAAGCAGCGGGTCGTCCGAAGGCTCAATCCCATCCAGGCGAGGAATCGGATCGAAGATAATCTGCTTCTGTTCGTGAGCATTGTTGGCAACTGTACTCGTCAGCGCAATGGTTCCCAACTCCACCACCTTCCGCTCGGCTGGCCAATGCACTGTCGCGTCATTCACAACATCGCCGTCCTCAGCAACCTGAACCGTGATCTTGAACTTGATCGGGCCCTTCGCCAGCCGCTCATTCAGCTCGTTGAACAGATAGTCCGGTCCCTTCGCCGCAGCCGTCGCAGCATCCAGATGCTCCTCCCCCGCCTCTGGAACAATCATGTACCGCCCATACCGGCTCACGCCATCCTTATTGGTGAACTTCATCGCAGTAAGCCCAAAGTAACTTCTCCTTCGCAAAGCTCGCCGGAAACGGTGTAATCGCCTGCACAAATGCCAGCGCCTTGGGATGACTCCCCACAAACGCCTGTACCTTCGCTGGATCGCTCTGCGCCACGCCCCGCAAAAACTCCAGAAACTCCTGCCCCGTAGTCGCCGGAAATCCATTGACCGAGTGCGCCACAATGTCCGTGTGCACATGCTCTGCAAGGTTGAACCGGATCGCCATGCCCCGCGGATCCGCATGCGGATCGTTGTCGGGAATCAGCGGAACTCCCGTCCCATCCGAAAACCTCACCGTCACTGGAGTCGAAGCCTGCACAGCATGTTGCGCCCGCGTCAGCGACGCTGCCGCACTAGACGGTGTAAACGTCCCCGTCAATAAAATGCCCTTGGCATGGCCCGGCCTGAATCCGGGATGCGACCCAAACATGGCTTCGAACTGCTTCAAAATCTCTTCGCTCAGTGCGATCAACTTTTCGTCATTCGGTAGTGGCATAGTCAGTCTCCTCCTCAGAGCCTAATTCACCTCGTTCGATGCCCGGCGCAACTCACGTCGCGACGAGACATCGCGCGGCTAGAGCGCAGTCGGAAACAAATGTTAAATGTTTAGATCCGACCCCGTTTCCCGTTTCGGCATGGGAAAACACGGCTAGCGGAAATGGTGTCACCGCAGAATGTATACTCCGTCATATCGGAAAGTAGTCCACCCTTAGCTCCCCATAGCGCACAAAACTTCTGGCGTGGCTTATTGGTCCACCGAAACCCGGTAAAAAAGCCGCTGAATTGGCCTGCAATCCTGCTGCCTAACTGAATCTGTCATTGCGATAGGGGTAACCCAATCCAAAAGCATTTAAGTAACACGCCCTTAAACATCTCAAGCATTGATGCTTCCGCCGATGTGATCCGTTGAATCGTGACATAGTACATCGTTAGGCCTGTCACTGCGTCGAAATCGCGGGCTTGCCGCGAAGGACATACAGTCGAATGACGATCAGCTACTCAGCCGCCTTCGCCGAGGCTACTCCGAAAGTCTTCGCGAGCAGGCGGCTTGGCGAGGCAGTTATCGGCGAGGCGCTGCGAAGCCGTGCACGGTATGGGTGGCGAAGGGAAATGAAGAGGTCAGAGCTAAGTATCGCCAGCCTTTTTCTCCCCCGAATGCGAAACTACGATTCGGTGATTGTTACCGATTTTAATTCGTCGCCTGCTTGGATCGCATTAACTCACTTCTTGCCCTGATGAAACCTTGCCAAACACGGTGTGTTTCCCATCGAGCCAGTTGGTTGCGACGTGGGTAATGAAAAACTGACTGCCGTTCGTGTTCGGCCCGGCGTTTGCCATCGATAAACTGCCGACCTGATGTTTGTGCGGATTCGCTTTCACCTCGTCTTCGAATTTATAACCCGGACCACCGGTGCCGGTCCCAGTGGGATCGCCACCCTGGATCATGAAATTGGGAATCACTCGATGAAACGCGATCCCGTCGTAGAATTTGTCCCGGGCCAGGAAAACGAAATTGTTGACGGTCTTAGGAGCATCCTTGGCGAACAGTTCACAAACGATCTCGCCGCGCGATGTGTTGAATGCAGCGGAATATTTCTTGTTCAGCATCGATCGTTAACGGCGGCGGAGCGGAGTACTGTTTACGCATGGGAATGACCGTAGCGGCGGCTGGCAGGCGCGGCAATGACGAAGGCCGAATGACGAATGTCGAAGGAATGACCCGCCTTCGGACGAGGCTACGGCGTGGCATGCGAAGCACGAATGCAACGTTCTTGCTCTTGCTCATGCTCGGAATCGGACGTCTGAAGTCTGAGGTCAGAATTCGTCACTGTTTGGAAATGACCCAATCGCTCCAGCGAAGCAGGTCGTGAATTTCGTCGGGGATGATTAGCTCTTCGAACGCGACGTTTTGGGCGCGGCAGTTTTTCGACCAGATCGGTGGTTTGCTGGAACGGCAGCACGGAGAACGCTTGCAATTCTAGCGCGAATGCCTGAGCGCAGGTTGAAAGCATTCCAAAACCGGCAACGCCGTAAAGGCGCATGGCGCCCACGGCGCTTTACGCGCTCAACTCCGAAAGGATTGAAACTCGCTCGTTGCCCACACTCGCTCATTGCTTCCCTCGCAACTTTACCTTCTATGTCGCTCATCCCAGTCGCTCCATTCGCGAGCAGGCAGCCCAACTCCAAAGCATTCGCGAGCAGGCAGTCCAAGGGCGGAAGAGAAGCATCACCTAGGATTTTATCGCACTGATACGCCCAGACAGTAATGCAGTCACGATGAAGGAATTGAATGAGAGACAACGCTTCGCCAGCCGCTCCGGTGCTGCATCAAAACCGCCCGAATGTCTTGCCGCTTGAAGGCGATATCGATCTGCACGTTTCACCTGCCGTCACAGAGTCACTTAACGCAATGATCAAGAAAAAACCGAAACGGATAGTGATAGATCTTTCCCGCGCGACTTACATCGATAGCGCAGGAATAGCGGTGCTTATTCTAGCGATGCAAGAGGTTGAAGCGTATGGCGGGAAGTTTTTCCTGAGTGGTCTGCAGGAAACCTTGCGCTCGATTTTCGAAACTTCGCGGCTTGAGCGAGTATTTCGGATTTTCCCAGATGTCGACGCTGCGCTGGCCGCGAGTGGACGCGTGAGTTAACCTGGCTGGACGGGATGTACTGCAATCCGTGACCTGAATCACGGCCGCGTGAACGGGTGGGAAATGGAGACGGCCTGCCCACAGGCCGTTTTCGTTTCATCTGTCGATTCAACGGCGTGAGGGCACGCCGTCTCCAACTTCAATTCGCGGTGACTAACCGTCGCTCCGGCCGATATGGAAATACTTCCGGAGTCTCGCCCTCTCGAAGCTTCCGTTGCACGCTGCGCCAGAAATCCGGATGAAATAAATCCGCGTGCTGTTCGAGCAGCGCGGCACGCGCCGGTCCGGGCAGGCTGAGAAAATTGAGAAATTCTTCGGGAAACACTCGTCGGCGCGTTTCTCGGTTTGCTGGGTGGACTGGTCACGGCTTGGTAGCCTGCTGACGTGGCGGCGCCGCGCCAAACGAAGAGGCTTAGTATCCTTGCGCGATGTAACGCCCATGGATCCACAGGAGCTGACCAGGGTTAGGTAGCGCGCCGTTGGGGCCGGCGAGACCGGGGCCCCTGGGGAGACACCGGTGCGAAATGCCCAGTAACCTGGCGTCCCAGACATAATACACGCTGCCATTCCAGTATCCAGGGCCGCGATAATAACGTCGATCATGGTCAAGGAAGTCGACTGGGTTTGCTGCGTAATATGACCCGGGATCGTAGTAGCCCGGGAAGAGCTGTAATAGTCTTCGCAGCCTGCTGCCCAGAACAGCGTTGAAAGCAGAAGAAGCAGCAGAATCACTCGCCTCGATCTGGTTTTTGTTTCATTCGTTTTGTTTTTAGGGTGCCTGTTCATTTTCTTGTCGTCGCGTGTGGTTTTTGATTTTATTGTTTGCATCGGTTTTTGTTTCTTTGCCTGAGGGGAGGTTCTGAACGCATTTGCGCATGATGGAAGGTGCTGGGCAGCCCTTATGAAAGTCTTTAGGTTCTGTCTTAATTTTTCTTAATTTTTCTTAGTTCTTCTCAAACCGCGATGCAGACTCCTCCGGCTAACTTCTACGAATTCGGCGCCTTCCAGCTCGATCCGGTGAAACGGCTCTTGCGGCGACTGGATGGAACACCGGTTCCGCTGACGCCAAGAGTGTTCGACACGCTCCTGTACATGGTCGAGCACCATGACAGCGTCATGGATAAGGAGCGGATTATGGAGGCGGTTTGGCCCGATTCGATTGTCGAGGAGAACAACCTGGCGCAGGCGATCTGGAAATTGCGGCAGGTCTTCGGCGAAACGCCGGGTTCGCACAGCTACATCGTGACGGTCCCGGGTCGCGGGTATCGCTTTGTGGCTGAGGTTAACAAGCGAAACGGGAATATCGTTTCGAGAGGGCCCGCGGATTCTACGACAACGCCAACGTCGATTCAGGGGCCAACTGAAGCGGATCCAACAGCCGACCGGCATCGGCTGCTCCGGAAAGCTCGCCGCGGGACGAGCCCGTCCAACTGGCGGATTTTCGGAGCTGCCATCGCGGCGATTATTGTCCTTGGCTTGGCAGCCTTATTTTTCGTCCGCTATCGCAGTTTGCCCGCCAGTGTGCGGGCACCCAGCTCGCCTGCCCCGGCCGACGCTGTCTTATCAGTCCCTGCGCGGATCGCTGAGAAGAGCATTGCGGTGTTGCCATTTGAAAATCGGAGCGACGAAAAAGAGAACGCTTATTTTGCGGACGGCATTGAGGACGAGATTCTGACCCGCTTATCCAACATTGCGGATTTAAAAGTGATCTCGCGCACTTCCACGCGGCAATATCAGAGCAAACCTGCCAATCTCCGCGAGATCGCGAAGCAGCTCGGTGTCGCGAACATTCTTGAGGGTAGCGTCCAAAAAGTAGCCGATCAGGTGCGGGTCAATGTGCAGTTGATTAACGCGCAAAGCGATTCCCACCTCTGGGCCGAGACCTACGATCGGAAGTTGACTGACATCTTTGGCGTCGAGAGCGAGATCGCCAAAGGAATCGCGGAGTCGTTGCAAGCCAAGCTCACCGGTCACGAGGAGCAGGCGTTAGCAGTTAAACCGACAAACAATCCGGAAGCTTACGATGCGTATCTGCGCGGCCTGTCTTTTGAAGCACGCTTCCACTTCTCCATTGGCGACCTCGATCTCGGTATTGAAAGCCGTCGGTTTTTATGAGCGGGCGGTGCAGCTTGATCCCAAGTTTGCGCTTGCTTGGGCGCGGCTTTCTCGTGCGCATGCGCGTTCTTTACTTCCGCGTGTTTGACACTACTGCCGCTCGGCGCGATGCAGCTAAAAATGCGTTGGAGAATGCGCAAAAACTCCAGCCGAACTCGGCCGAAACGCTGCTCGCCTTGGGTTATTATCAATACCGGGTGCTGCGTGATTACGGGCTCGCCAAAACCACGTTCAAAGAGCTCAGCAAAATGTTACCAGGTAGTAGCGAGGTCCCATATGCCCTCGGCTTAGTTACCCGACGCGAGGGACACTGGGATGAAAGCGTTGCACTACTTCGAGCAAGCCCTCACCCTCGATCCGCGCAACGTGGAGTTACTGATCGATGCGGCACGGAACTTACGCCATGCTTCGACAATTCCCGGCCGCGCTAAAGCTCTACGATCGTGCGCTGGATATTATCCCAAACGATCCGTATCTGACGGCAAACAAAAGCTCGCATTTATCAGGCTCGAGGGTAACCTGAAAGAAGCTGCTAAGATGTTGGTAGAGGTCAACGCACAGACTCCATCTACGAGTGCCCTCGTAACTAAGATCACTCAATTGAGACTTGAACGGAATTACGCTGAGGCGGTTCGCTTACTGCAAGCTCGACAGGCTCAATTCCACTTTGCTTCTGAGATCGAGAAGGGCATTAATCAGCTCTTGCTGGCTTGGTGCCAGCGCCTATGCTGGCGACGCTGCCAGCGCAAAAGCTACCGCTGAACAGGCGCGCAATACGCTCGAGCCGCTCTACAAAGATCAACAAGACAACTCTGTGCTGGCGGCAAATTCTAGCCCTACTTTATGCCGTTCTTGGAAATAAGGAGTCAGCCCTAAAGCTAGCGGAACGTGCAATCATGCTTGCGCCGAGTGCTAAAGATCACATGTATGGACCTAACGGCGAAGAGAACCTGGCGCTAATTCAGATGATGGTCGGCGAGAATAGCAGCGCGATTTCAACATCTAACGCAGTCTGTTACAAACACCCTATAGTAGCTGGCTTTACGGCCCACCGGCTATCACGCCGGCACTTTTAAGGCTCGATCCGGTCTGGGATCCTTTGCGCACCGATCCTGCTTTCCAAAAACTGTGCGAGGAAAAGCAGCCGTGAACCTGCTCGATTCCGGTCAACCGTGGATTCCAACGGGCGAACGATCTCGATTGCGGACGCACATCGCGGCGACGGAAAGCGATTCATTGCGCAGCTCTGTTTCCGTCCCGGTCGCGCCTGTTTCTAAAGACGACAAATGCGTTAGCTTGAATTCGCGGTGACTAACCGTCGCTCCGGCCGATATGGAAATACTTCCGGAGTCTCGCCCTCTCGAAGCTTCCGTTGCACGCTGCGCCAGAAATCCGGATGAAATAAATCCGCGTGCTGTTCGAGCAGCGCGGCACGCGCCGGTCCGGGCAGGCTGAGAAAATTTGGAAATTCTTCGGGAAACACGTCATTCTCGCGCACGGAGAACCACGGCTCGGCCGATATTTCTTCCTCGTACGTGGTGGCCTGCGGCAGATCGCGAAAATTGCAATCGGTTAGAAAACAAAGCTCGTCGTAATCGTAGAAGACGACCCGGCCTCGCCGGGTGACGCCGAAGTTTTTGGTCAACACATCGCCCGGAAAAATGTTCGACACGGCCAGATCCTTGATGGCCTGGCCGTAATCGCGAGCGGCGGCTGCACTCTGAGTCGCATCGGCTTCGGCGAAGAAAATGTTAAGCGGACGAATGCGACGCTCGACGTAAACATGAGCGATGACGACATCGTCGCCTTCCAGCCGCACCGTCTTTCCGGCCGCGCGGAGCAAATCTTCCAGGAGGGCCGGCTCGAATCGGTTCCGTGGGATGCGGAGGTGCTCGAACTCGTGCGCTTCCACCAAACGTCCGGCACGATCGTGCTCGAAGACCAGCTTGTAACGGCGCATCACCTCGTTTGGAGTGGTATCCTTGGGAAGATCGAATCGATCCTTGATCACCTTAAAAACGACGTCGTAGCTGGGCAAAGTGAAGACGAGCATGACCATTCCGGGCGTGCCTTCGGCCGTTTTGAAACGGTCGGCCGAGGCGTTCATCTGCGCGACGAAATCGCGATAAAACTCCGTTTTGGCATGTCGGTTAAAACCGATCGCGTTGTAAAGGTCGGCGGCGCGCTTGAGCGGCATCAACTCTCGCAACCATTTCACCAGGTCGTAAGGCGACGGCGCCGCGACGCGGAAATAGGCGCGCGTGTAAGAAAACAGAATGGACGAGGTCGCCCTCACCCATTAAGACCGCGTCCAGAGTGAGCCCGCTTTCATCCGGATGACGCACACAAAACGCCACCGGGATCGCCTTGGCACCGGCGGTGATTCGGCCGACGAGATACGCTCCGCGACCACGATAAAAGACACCGCGGAAAATTTCGAGAGTGGCGTCCTTTTGCTGCACAATCCTGGATAAGATGCGTTCCGCGGCCGCAGCGATCGCGCCGTCTAAATCGCGCCAGTGATCGTTCGCAAAGCCGCTGTCGACATCGGTCAGTGCACTCGAAATTAAGTCCGGCAATGCTGCGCCGGTGGACGCGCGGCAAAGTTCAGCATCATGTTCGGTCGGCGGGGCGTCGAAATCGGTATCGACAAACTCGATCGCCTGATCAACTCCTTCCGTCGCAAAAACGCGCCGGGTAAGTGAATTGAAAAAACTCTCGCCGATTTCCCAGCGGATCGATTGCGCGATGAGCGAGGAGTAGACGGCCTTGGTCGCCTGCCAGACGGAGCGTTCACGCAAACGCGCGCCCAACAAGCTTTCGACGCGATTCGTTAGGCCATCGAGCACGCGCGAATAAAGATGCAGTCTCTCGGCCGCGTCGTTGTAGCTGCCGTGCCAGTCGCGCGCCAGAAAACGATCGCGCGCCCGCTGCGTGATCTCGTCGAAGCGCGCCACGTAATCGCGGAACGCGTTCCGCGCCTCCTCTGCGCAAAGCGCGGCCAGGCGGCTGTCGGTTAAAGCCGCGGCTGCCGACGAAGCCGTCTCTGCCCGGTTCAATGAAACTGTTCTTGTTCGGTTGAACCTCGCAACGCCGTGGTGGAGGATAGGCCGGCGGCGATAACCTGAGCGACATCGTCGAAGTAGCCGGTGCCCACTTCGTGCTGATGCTTGGTCGCACTGTATCCATGCTTTTCGGCCGCGAACTCCGCCTCTTGCAGTTCCGCATAGGCCTCCATTCCTCGATCGCGATAGCCTCGCGCGAGTTGAAACATGCTGTAATTGAGCGCGTGGAAACCGGCCAGGGTAACGAATTGGAATTTGTAGCCCATCGCCCCCAGTTCACGTTGAAACTTTGCGATACTTCCGCTATCGAGATGCAAGATTATCACTTCTTGTATTGGAGCAAGAAAGAATCAAGATCTATAACATGCCCACATTTCCGGAAGAACGTGAAGATTGAGGAGGGGTCAAGAGCATTCGACGAATGCAGCGGTTTAGTTCAACGCGCGTTTATCCGCAATGGGTCCAGATCCCTCGGCAGCATAAGTTTTGGGGTACGAGAGGCAGATGACTCGAAGACTCGATTACCGCGACAGCGTGCTTAAGGCGTACCCCGAGGTCTACACCCCGGCGGCGCTTGAGGCGTTGGAGGTTCTGGCGCCGCTCAACCGTGACCAGCACGAGCTGATGGCAAGGCGCATCGCGCGGCGACTGACGCGGGAGCGCGGCCGGCAGCGCATTGCCTTCCTCGATCCCCAGGCGCTGATTCCGCGCACGGGCATCCGCGTTCAGGACGCCCGCGACGGAAACTTCGACGGGAGCGAGATCCCGGCCGATCTGATGCGCCAGTGGATCCAAGGCACCGGGCCGGCCACTCGGCCACGGGCGAGCACCGAGAGCGGCCTGCGCAACATCGCTTACGCTCTGCTCTCGGGCGCTGACGGCTGGATGTTCGATGGCGAGGACGCCCTCGGGCAGGTCGATACCATGTCGCTCGACAACCAGCGCAACCTCCAGCTCGCGATCGCCAAAGACCCACGCTTCCTGCGCGTCGCCGAAAAAGTCAGCGCCGAGATGAACCAGTGGGCGCAAGGCTTTTTCGGGCGACCCATCGTCGCCGACTGGCGCCAACAGCTCGACTTCACCACCAAGATCTTCCGCGCGCGCGGTCTGCACCTCGACGACCGCCACGTGCGCGAGAAGGACGGCACCGGCTTCTCGGCTTCGATCGTCGATCTCGCGCTCTACGTGGTCAACAACCACCAGCGCCTACGCGACTCGGGGGCATCGATCGTCCTCTACCTGCCGAAGATCCAGACCGCCGAGGAGGCAGCGCTGTGGAACGACCTGCTCGCGGCGCTCGAGGAACATCTCGGGCTACCGATAGGCACGATCAAGGTCTACGTCCTCGTCGAACAGATCGAGGCGTCCTTTCAGTTGATGGAGATCCGCGCCGTCCTCGGCCGCCACTTCGTCGGCTTCAACACTGGGCGGTGGGACTACATCAACAGTGTCGCCGACGCGATGGTGTGGGACCCGGGCTTCGTCAACCCCAATATCGACGCCATCGGCATGACCTACGGCTACATGCGCAATTACGAGGACCGCGTGCGCCGGGCCGTGAACACCCCGATCGGAACGGCCGCCGCGCTCTGTGGCAGGGCGGTATGGAGCCCAACATCCCGGTCGGCTCCGCGGCGGGCGTCGCCGCAGGCATGCGCAGGGCGAAGGCAGGCGGCGAGCGCGAGCAACTCGCGGGGGCGAGCGGCAAGTGGGTGGCGCACTGGAAGATGGTGCACATCGTGCGGCCGGTATGGGAGGAGGTCGGCGCGGACAACCAGCTCGAACGCAAGTTCCCGCCGCTCACCTACACGCAGGAGGACGCCGACGGGCTGGTGCTGCTCGAGCCGGCGCCGCGCACCGTCCGGGGCGCCCGCGACTTGCTGAGCGTCGCCCTGCAGTACGGCAACGCCTTCGAGCAGGGTTTCCAGGCCGCGGCGCTCAAGCCGGCGGACTTTTTCGGCAACGACGACGTGCTCTATTTAATGGAGGACATGGCGACCGGCGAGATCCGGGTCAGCATCCTCTGGGAATGGCTGCACAAGGGCGCGCAACTCACCGAGGACGACCCGAAGACGGGCGCCAGGGCCGGCGATACGTTCGATTTGGCGCTTTTTGCCCGCCTGCTCGACGAAGAATACGAGAAGCTGCTCGCCGCCCGCGACCGCGACGTCCACGACGATTCGAAGACGACCACGCTGCCCATCGCACGCGAGATCGTCGCTACCTACGTGACCAATCGCGCCAAGCTGCCCTGGTACATCGATCTCCTGAATCTGAACCTGCACAATCACGATCTCGCCAATGCCAGATCCCGCATCCGGTCCTACATCGAGGCCTTCGAGCGAGACGGAACGCGGATCACCGAGAATCTCGATTTTGTTGTCTGAACCGAGGAGTGCCCTTATGAGATCGTTCGAACAAGAAATCAACGAGACCCAAGAGTGGTTCGACAGCCCCCGATTCGCGGGGATCGTTCGCCCGTATACCGCGCGTCAGGTGGTCGAGCAGCGCGGCACCATCGGCCACGACTACACGATAGCGCGTGAGGCGGCCGCAGCGTTTTACGATCGCTTGCGCGAACTTTTCGCGGAGCGCAAGAGCATCACCACCTTTGGCCCGTACTCGCCGGGGCAGGCGGTGGCGATGAAGCGGATGGGGATCGAGGCGATCTACCTCGGCGGCTGGGCGACCTCCGCCAAGGGCGGAACGAGCGAGGACCCGGGACCCGATCTCGCCAGCTATCCGCTCAGCCAGGTGCCCGACGAAGCAGCGACGCTCGTGCGCGCCCTGCTCTCGGCGGATCGCAACCAGCAGTATCTGCGTTCGCGGATGACTGAGGCGCAGCGCGCCGCGACGAACGCTCGGGATTTTCGGCCGTTCATCATCGCCGACGCCGACACCGGCCACGGCGGCGATCCACACGTGCGCAACCTGATCCGCCGCTTCGTGGAAGCCGGCGTTCCGGGCTACCACATCGAGGACCAGCGTCCGGGCACCAAGAAGTGCGGCCATCAGGGCGGCAAAGTGCTTGTGGCGCAGGACGAGCAGAACAAGCGACTGAACGCGGCCCGCTTCCAGCTCGACGTCATGGGCGTTCCCGGCCTCATCGTCGCCCGCACCGACGCCGAAGCCGCCAACCTGATCGAAGGTCGCGGCGACGAACGCGATCAACCCTTCCTGGTTGGGGCGACGAACCCCGACGTGCCAGCCTACAAGCCGTGCTTCCTGGCGTTGATCCAGCATTTTCACGAGCTGGGAGTCGCCGAACTCACCGGCCATCTCCTGTACGCCATACCGGCCGGAGAGCACACCGTCGCCCGGGAATGGCTGGAGCGCCGGGGCATTCTGGCGCAGGCCGCCGAAGCCGTGGCGTCGTTGCGGGAGGGGAAAGAGACCTCGATCGACGCGATGTTCGACCGGATCACCGCCCGCTTCCTCGACGCCTGGGAGGACGACGCCGCACTGAACACCTTCGGGAGGCGGTTGCCGAAGTGATCGAATTCCGGTCGAGCGAAGGTGAACCGGTCGAGACAAGCGTCGACGACTGGCGGCGCTTCGCCGCGCGCGCCTCGCTCTACGCCGCCCGCGAGAAGGCGCACGAACTCGGCGTCGACGTGGACTGGGACTGCGAGGCGGCCAGGACGCCCGAAGGGTACTACCAGGTGCGCGGCGGTATTCCGTACGCCATCGCCAAGTCGCTTGCGGCGGCGCCCTTCGCCGACCTGCTCTGGATGGAGACCAAGACCGCCAACCTCGATGACGCGCGCGAGTTCGCCGAGGCGATTCACTCGGAGTTTCCAGACAAGATGCTCGCCTACAACCTCTCGCCGTCGTTCAATTGGGACACCACCGGCATGAGCGACGAGGAAATGCGAAGCTTTCCCGAGGAACTCGGCAAGCTGGGCTTCGTCTTCAACTTCATCACCTACGGCGGTCACCAGATCGACGGCCTCGCCGCCGAGGAGTTCACCATGGCCCTCAAGCAGGACGGCATGCTCGCCCTCGCCCGCCTGCAACGAAAACTCCGCATGGTCGATTCTCCCTACGGCACGCCCCAGACCCTCGTCGGCGGACCGCGCGCGGACGCCGCATTGGCCGCTACGTCGGGGCGCACGGCGACGACCATGGCAATGGGCAAGGGCTCGACCCAGCATCAGCACCTGATACAGACCGAGGTCCCCAAGAAGCTCCTTGAAGAGTGGCTGGCGATGTGGACGCGGCACTATAAGCTCCCCGGCAGGCTCCGCGTCCAGATGCGGCCCCACCGCGCCGGCTCGGAGTTACTCGAACTCGGAGTCTACGACGAGGGGGAGGAGAAGCTCGCCAACGTCATCTTCGCCCCCATCCACGACCGGCGTGGCCGCAGCATCCTCTCGGTGCGCGACCAGAACACCTTTGCGGACTCACTGCGCAAGAAGCGCCTAATGACCCTCGTCCACCTCTTCCTGGTGCACCGCTTCAAGGCCGCCTCGGTGCACTACGTTACCCCCACCGAGGACAACCAGTACCAGGTCGCAAAGATGAGGTCTCACGGCATCTTCAGCGAGGTCAACACCGAGGTCGGCCAAATCATCGTCGCCAACGTCAACCACCAGCGGATCTCCGAGTTTTTGGCGCCGGATCAGGAGGCGTTGCGGAGGCTGATTCGCAAGGAGAGATAGCGGTTTCGGCGCTCGGCGATCCAGCACTTGGAGGAATTCGACAAACTCTGGGACTGGATGACTGATCAGTGGCGAGCCGGGCTTTCAGACGTCGAACAGGAGACTTTTGCGCTTCTTGGAACCGAGATGCGGCGTGCTTTGTTGCCGTTCGCCGGGGGCAGCCAATGCGCGGTTGAAGAATTCGGCAGTGGCGCGGTAGCGCGGATCCAATCGCTCGGCGGAGCAGGTCGTGAATTTCGTCGGGGATCTAGGGTCGCACGGGAACGCCGACGTTCTGAATGACATCTACAGTATTGGTTCTACTCTTAATCATAATTTCCAAGGATCTGGAAAAGACGACGCCTGCAAAATAATCACGGTCGCCGCCGGCGGAGTTTGAAAAGATTTCATACGCCCGCGTGCGAGTGGAAAGCCGAAGCAAAGATGGTAATTTTGATCGCGTGGAGACGGCTTACGCAGCCGGAATGGGATTGGTCTAGTCAGGTCTTATTGCACCATGCCCGATGATCGCTTTCAACGCTGGGTTGACGCATCCTCCGCAGCGGGTGCGATCGAACCGTTCATGATCCGCTCTCGTTCAGGGACTCGGTCGCTTCGATTGCCGTCTCATCGACGAAGACGCCCGTTTCAGCCGCTCTCAATCAGGAGCAATCATCGTCGTCGCACGAGATGTACTCGTCTCGCCGACCGATTGACATTGTCCTATTTCTGGATCCTTGCGGCGTATGAGCTTGTCCGCACGCTAGACCAGCGGTGGCGCACAGGTGCGACAACTCTGCCGGACGAGTCCGGTAACCGTGTTACCGACGTTGAAGCGCAGGATGGAACGGCTGCGGATTCCACTCGCAAAAATGGAGACAGCGCGTCGATTTCCGATAGACAATGCCATCGCGTACTCGATCAATTAGTCGCGATTTTGGACTCGCATGGCACGTCGCGCAGGACACGTACATCAGCCGGCGGGAGCTATCTGATCAGCTGTTGGATTTCCTCGCCGACTTAAAGAAGCGTCAGACGCAAAAAAGACCTAACCAGTCTATTTCTTTGCAGCGGCTCAGATCGCAACCGAATCCAGCGCACAGGCGTGATGAATTTCGTTTCGCGCGAGTGGCCGAATTTGATCGGCTGAAACTTTGGCGACGGCGACAGTCTTTCCATCAAAAGTAGTGAACTCTACCATGAAGTTCTTGCCGCTTTCGTAGACGTGGACGACTGCGCCGACATCGCCTGCGGCAAGGCCGTGCTCCGGCAGGTCAACAGCCAGTGCGACAGAATCGAGTTCGCGAATCATGCAGCTAAAGGATAGGCGGTGATAAACCGCGGCGCAACCTGGCCGGCCTCGATCAGCCAGATTGTTCGCACGCGCGGCCTTCGGCCGGATGGGGTTTCAAGCGGTCACTTCGATCAAATACGTACCACGCCATCAGCATCGGAGTCAATTCGCGACAGGATTCTCCCTGCGCGCTGCTTTCGAAAGGCAATCAGCCAGCAGGTTCCATTCTTCCCGCCGGAAGCCAGATGACAGGAAGAACCGTGCCTTACCGCCGCCAATAGGATGAGCCAAGTCGAGAAGGTAGTTCTCAGGAGTTTGTTTCTTGGGACGATGGCCGCATTAGCATTCGGCAATTGCATTTGCTCGCCGATGTAACCAACGCGTCAGGCCATAGACAGCATCAAACATGGGACGAGGACGACGACGAGAACGATAACGGAAGGGTCACGAGCGGACTTATTGCCGTTCGCCCGAGGCAGCCAATTTGCGGTCGAAGAATTCGGCGGTGGCGCGGTAGGCGCGGATCCAATCGCTCCAGCGGAGCAGGTCGTGAATTTCGTCGGGGAAGATTAGCTCTTCGAACGCGACGTTTTGGGCGCGCAGTTTTTCGACCAGATCGGTGGTTTGCTGGAACGGCACGTTGCGATCGTCGTCGCCATGGACCAGCAGCACGGGGAGCGCCAGTTCGCGATGCTTGCGACCGGCGATGATTTGAAGGCGAGCTCGCGCGCTTCTTTGATGTCGGGCGCGGCGCTCGGCGTTATCGGCCCACATCGGCAGGAAAATCGCCCAGTCGTGCACGCCGTGGAAATCGACGCCGGCTTTGAAAATGTCGGAGTTGCGCGCCAGGCCCATGGCGGTCAGAAATCCGCCGTAGGATCCGCCCCAGAGACCGATCCGCTGCGGATCAACGTTGTCGAGTGTTTGCAAAAATTTCGCGCCCGCGACCACATCCTGGTATTCGGATGCGCCGCGCCACACCGACTTTGGCGGCTCGCGAAAGGCGCGCCCGTACATGATGCCGAGCCGGTAATTCACCGAGAGCACGGTGTAACCTTTGCTCGCCAGATATTGATTCATCGCATAGGCGTTGTGGTAATACTCCATGTAATGAAACCCGAGCAGCATCTGCCGGATCGGTCCGCCGTGCGTGAAGATGAGAGCGGGCCGCGTTCCGCTTCTGGTTCTTTGGCGTGAACAGCTGGCCGTGAATTTCGAGGCCGTCTTCGCTTTTAAACACCACCTGCTTTGGCGTGACTAACTGCGCCGATGGGAAGTCAGCCGGAAGCAGATTCTTCGCGATCAACTCGCGGCCGCTGCTCGTTAGGCGATAAGGCATGGCGGGCGAAGTCGCGGTTGAGCCGAGACACAACACCGTTTTTCCATCGCTCGTCTCGACCGGGTTCCACTCGATGGTTTCGCCACTCGTTAGGGCCTTCGGTTCGCCGCCAGTCGCGCCGACGCGCCAGATGTGCCGGCGATCGATGTCGTTCTGATTCGACGTGTAGAGGATGCTGCGCTTGTCTGCGCTCAGCGTCACGTCTTCGACATCAAAATCGCCCGGCGTGAGGAGCTGAGGAGCTCCACCGGTAGCGGCGATCGAGTAGAGATGGTTCCGTCCGTCTTTCTCGCTCGCGAAGATGATGCGGCCTGCATTCGTGAATTTCAGTGATTCAAACGCAAACAGCGGCAGCGAATCTTCCATCGCGTTGCCGCTGTGAAAGAGCTCGCGGCCTTCGCCGCTCTGCGCGTCTGCAATCCAAAGCGCCCACGGTCGCGGGAACTCAGGAATGAGCGGCCGTTTGAATTCGACTCCGGGCTGGCGAATAAACGCGACCTGTTTGCTGTCCGGTGACCAAACTGGACCGGCATCACGATTCGTCGTCGGCGCGAGATAAGTGATCTTCTTCGTCGCCAGCTCGAGCACGGCGATGAACGAGTGGTCCTTGCGGTTCGAGCGAAACGCGATCCGCTTTCCGTCTGGCGACCAGCGCGGTGTGTCGCTTTCGCCTGCTAACTCGTCGAGCTGCTCCGCCTTTTTCTTGCCGTCGATCGGCGCGATCCAGAGATGCTTCTTCGCCGACCAGACGACATTCTTTCCGTCCGGCGAAACCTGCAGATCTTCGCAGCCTTCCTCGTTGCAGCCAACGTCGCCGAGCAACCGTCGGCTCGCCGACCGCTCACGTTTACCGCCCACGCCTGCTGCTTCGGCATTTTTGTCTGGCTTGTCGGATTTGCCGACGTGCCTTCCTTGTTCGTCTCGCTGCCGCGCGCGTAAACGATCGTTTTCCCATCCGGCGTCAACCGCACGCTCGCGATCGCCTGGCCATCATCGCCTTTGTAATGCGTTACCTGTCGCGGCACGAAATCCGGCGCGTCCTGCGACCCAGATGTTGCGCTCGCCTTTGTTGTCGAACACCCAGGCCACGCGCGGCGCATGCGACGCGCTCGTTAGGCCGTACGGAAACGGCGCACTCAGCACCTGCTCGATGGTGAAGCTTTCACCAAAACAGACGACCGGCAGCAACATGCTGCCGAGACTAACGACAAGAAAGTAGAATGATTTTTTCAACACGGTCGCGCATTATCATCGCCGAACGATGACGCGTCGAATGGATTTGGCTGCTTTCCCGCGCTCTTCGGACTTCGTGCTTGGCACATGATCGTATTGCTGCTGAAATGCCTGCCACTCGAAGCGGCGTTGATAGATCCATCGCCGCGGCAGGAAAAGCATTCGTTATGACCAAAAATTCATATGTCTGGTTGCAATTGTAAGCGCTATGGGCGCGGTGACGCTCATTGCGCAGGAAGGGACGAACCGAAGCCGGCGGTGGGGACGCTGATGCTGGAGAAGAAGACCTACCCGCTAAAACACGCGCTCGCGTATGAGACGACAATCGATAACGAGCAAGCGATCGCGGTGGTCCTAAGCGGCCCGGCGATTTCGAGCGAAAAACTGAAGGAAGCGAAAGAAACGGAAAAGGGAGGTAACGACCCCGATTTTAACCGGCCTTTCCTCAGGCTGGTGTTTACGAACACGGGAGCATTTAAGCATTGGAGCGCGTCGGCGGGGGCACGATGCTCGGCCGCCGTAGCGGCAGCGCGACCGGCGAACTCAAGCTGCAGGACGGTCGGCGTGATTGGCAAAGCCAGCCAGCCGCTCGAGACCGAGGGGATGTTTCCTTCCGGCTTCGATGTGCAGTTCGATGTGGCGCTGCTCAAGGCGGGCGAGTCGCTTCCGGCCTCGACCGTGAGGAAAGCGTGGTCCCGCCGCGAACGTGAAGCCGACGGTCACCGGCACCTTCAAAGGCAACGGCAAGGACGCGAAGCTAACCTCCGTCTCAGCGCGCTGGGGTGAGCCGTTCAGCGGCAAGCCGGGAATCGTTCTGGTGTTCACGGAGAAGGATCATTCCAAAGATAAGAAGCCCGACTTTAATGCTGCGTTCGGCAAGTTCGGCAGCGCACTGATCATCTCGCTTCATGAAGATGGCGGTATCTTCGGCTGCCAGGTGGTGCACAGCGCACATCAGAAGCAGGGCTTCAGCTCGATCGGCAATATTGAGACGACCGACTATCACCTACGCAGACGGCAAGGTCGAAGGCGAACTGACCACCGACGGGCAGGTCGATACGTTTGGGGAGACGTGGGAGGTCAACCTCAAGTTTGTCGCGCCGCTTGGAGAAATCCCGAAAGAGTTTCAGGTCGCCGATTCGAAAAAGCCCGACGAGGACGCAACAGACAAACAGGCAACAACCGACCTAACGACTGAGCTAAGCGAAAAAGCCGCGCCGAAGCCGACGCAGGATAAACTCAACGTTAAGGACCTGGCGCTTACGAAAGACGCGTCCGACTTCGATTATAAAGCGCTTGTTGAGCAATTTTCCTTTAAGAGCAAGACGAACGTGAAAAGCGTTTGTGCCGAATTAGCCGCGAATCTCAAGGCCCAGGGCTGGACCAAGCAAGGCAGCGATCTGATCACGCCGGGCTCTTCAATACTCAAGCGGAAACGAGGAGACGCTGAGCTGACGATCTTCGTTAAGCCCGAGAGCGGAGGGAGCAAGGTGCAGTTCATGACCGAGGGCCTCGCCTGGGACGAAAAGTAAGCATTTTCGCCCAGCGGGCTTGTTGTCATTCGCCAGAGGAATCTTGGATCGGTGCAAAAGCCGAATGCGTTTCACGATCCAGTGGTGACTACATCACGCAAGCCGTTAGACTCTGCATGTGGCGGTTTGGAGCGTAACACAGGCATTTTGTCCGCCACGGGACGGACTCGCCTGGGCGAGCCTGTACCGTCGAACGGGCATCCTGCCTGTTCACGAAGGAGCATGGGAAGCCTGCTCGACCTGTCAGGCTGGAAGCCTAAGTTACTTCGATGAGTGCGACATACTCGGGCATCGATGGATACGTTGGGAACACGCCGTTGATTCGACTGCGGCGGCTGTCCGAACTGACGGGTTGCGAGATTCTGGGCAAAGCGGAATTCATGAATCCGGGCGGATCGGTGAAGGATCGCGCCGCGTACGGAATCATCACTGACGCGGAGAAAGCGGGTCGGCTTAAGCCAGGCGCAACGATCGTTGAGGGAACCGCTGGTAACACCGGGATCGGGCTTGCCGTGATCGGGCGGGCGAGGGGATATCGCACCGTGATTGTGATTCCGAATAATCAGTCGCCGGAGAAAATGCATTTGCTCCGAACGCTCGGCGCAGAGGTAAAGGCGGTGCCGGAAAAGCCATACAAGGATCCGGAAAATTACAATCATATCGCGCGTCGCCTTGCAGAGGAGCGCGGCTGGTTCTGGGCGAACCAGTTCGATAACACGGCTAATCGCGACGCGCATTATCGCAGCACCGGCCCTGAAATCTGGAAACAAACCGAAGGCAAGATCAGCGCGTTTGTTGCAGCTGTTGGCACCGGCGGCACGCTTGCCGGCGTGAGCACTTATCTGAAGGAACAAAATCCGAAGATTGAGATCGTCTGCGCCGATCCCTACGGCGCGGCGATGTGGTCGTGGTTTACGAATGGCAATCTGGAAACGAACGACGGCGATTCCATTGCGGAAGGAATCGGTCAGGGCCGCGTCACAAAGAACATCGAAGGCGTCAAGGTCGATCGCGCTTATCGCATTCCGGATCAGATTGGCCTAACGATTGTTTACCAGCTTCTGCGTGAAGAAGGCTTGTTCCTCGGCTTATCAAGCGGCATCAACGTTGCCGGCGCCGTGCGCTTCGCCAAAGAATCGGGCCCGGGTCAAACGATCGTCACGATCCTTTGCGACTCGGGTCACAAATATCAATCAACGCTCTTCAATCGCGACTGGCTGGCTTCCAATCATCTCGATCCAGAGCTGCCGCTGGAATCGATTCTCAGCCGCTAGAAGCCGTAGGTGTTTAGTCGCCAAAGGCGTCATCTCACAAACGAGCCTGGGGCAACGCCCCAGGTGTTCAATGGTATCACCCGGCCAGCGCTGAAGGCGCGACTCAACACTTCGCTAATGAAACGCGCTTTCAGCGCTGATTTTTGGCATCCAAAACACCTGGGGCAGGTGCCCAGGCTTTGCATGAACCCGCGCCGTAAGCGCTGAAGACGTAGATCTGTAGTCTCTGTTAGAACTCGAAGCCGCGTTTCCCAGAAGAAATATTCCTGCCTTCCTAGAGACAACGCGTTCCACCTTAAATCTTCCTGCTTTCCTGCATTAGAGCCTGGTCAGATCGCGTGTCTGCCTCCGTTACGGACGAGGCGGTGGAGTCGGACGGGGCCTTGGTGTGGTGTGGGGCCTCGGCGTTGGAGTGGGTCTTGGCGTAGCTGTAGGAGATGGCGTGGACGTAGCTGTTGGAGTTGCGGTCGGTGTGGCCGTTGCAGTTGCAGTCGGCGTTGCGGTTGCAGTCGGTGTGGCCGTCGCGGTAGCTGTCGCTGTTGCCGTTGGGGTTGGTGATGGAGTTCCACAAGGCTGCAGGATATAGCTTTGCCCGCCAGTAGCAGCGCCGCCTGCGCCGTTGCAGAGATTACTGAACGAAAGTGGTGTCGTCTCTCTGCACCCCCGCAGTAGCCGATGTGTTGCCGTTACTCACTGTGCCGTAGATCACGTCGAAGCGACTCTGCCCTCATACAACCTCAGCTCGAAGTTGGCACTGCCGCTTCCCGGGAAGTACTGCGCCCGCCACTCAATGTTGAAGATGCGGTTGGGAGCAGTGCCACTTACCGATGTGAATATGCCGAACCCACTGTTGACCAAATAGAGGTCGTCCCAGTATGGGAAGATCGTGTAGTTGTGGGTAGTCCACGGCAGGCATTGGTTAGTGAAGGCGGTATCGGTGGTCATGAACTGGGCATTACCGTTGGACGACAGATTGACGCTGGTGAAAGTCGTGCCGTACAAGGTATAAGGGAAGGGCAACGCGATCGTGGTTACCGTATCATCCCCGTGATTGCCGATGTCCGTGGTGCCGGGAACGATACTGCCACCTATCTGAGTGATCGTGTAGTCGCCCACGCAAGGTGTCGCCGTTGCCGTCGCAGTTGGAGTGGGCGAGGCTGTCGGCGTCGGAGTGGGAGTGGGCGAAGCGGTTGGCGTCGGCGACGGAGTTCCCCCGTGAGCATGAGTGGGTTCGCGTATAGGTCAAACTGGTGCAACGTGCCATTCGGGTTCGTGCCATCGCAGTTCGCGTTGTCCGCCCACATCGCGTAGAGCTTGCCCGCGCGCGCGTCCAGACCAACGTAGTCACCATAGTCGACGCCGTTGGCCGCCGCCGCCGCGTTCGAGAACCCGCCGCTCAAGCGCCTGTTCGGCGCCCAGGTCGCGCCGCCGTCGGTGCTGAAGGTGCCGTAGTATTCCGCATCGTCGTTAGGAATCGTGTTCGTCCCGCCCGGACCGGGCACGCCGTTGTCATTGCGACAATCGTGAAAGCCCACTGCCACCGTGCCGGTTGTGGAATCGAGCGTGACGTATGGCAAAAACTGGCTGCGCGTGGTCGCGTCGTCGTTCACGCGCACCGGCGCGCTCCACGTCGCGCCGTCATCAGTCGATGTGCGCATCAAAATCTCGGTGTCGTTGTTCTCGTTGACCGTCTCGTCTGTGTACACCAGGTAGATGCGGTTGTTGAACGGCCCACCGGTGGCGTCCCATACTAGCCCGGCCTCAGCGTCGATCGAGCGTCCGTTCTGCGCCGGGATAAAGTCGAAGCCGCCCACATTGGTCGGCGAAACGGTGATGCGCGCGCCGAAACCGCCCGCTCCCAAACCGTCCGCGTCTACGTTGGCGAAGATCGTCGCCGGACCCTGTCCACCAGTCGGGCTCTGATAGGTCACGATGACCTTGCCGCCGTTCGGGCCAGGCCCGACGGCGATACCGCCGAAGCTGCCAGTCGCTGACGGGATCGCCTGTTGCGCGTTGAACGGTCCCCAAGCACCGAGACCCGTCACTGGCGCCCCACGCGCGACCATACTTCCGCTCTGAGTTCCAGTCGACCCACACGCTGCCGTTGCCCACAGCGATCGACGGTTGGTCAACGCTGCCGGTGCCCGCGGTTACCGGTGCACTGAATGTGGCGCCGCCGTCGGTGCTCAAAATCACGTTGATTTGGTTGACGCTGCTGTTGATGTAGACCAGGAACAGGTTGCCGAACGTGTCCCAGGCCGCCTGTCCGTCGCAGCACGCCACACCCGTGGCGATCGTGCCGCGCGTCCAGGTCGCGCCGGCATCTGTTGAGTACGCGCGGAAGATGCTGGCTGTGCCGGGGTTGTTCGAGGTGGCTACGAGGTTGTTTGTGTTGGTCGGGTTGACGTTCACGAAACTCTCAGCCTGGTTGCCGGTCGTGGCGCTCACGTTGACCACCGGCTCCAGGCAGGTCAGCGGCACGAACAGCAGATCGGTCGGTTTCGGTGCACGCTCTTTGGGGATTATGCATTTGCGGGTACCCATCGGGCACATCCATACCCTCGGTCGCCGCCAGCACCTGCGCGTGCAAGATGGATGTGGCAGGCGTGAGGAACGCGAAAACGGCGGCAAGGGTAGTCAGGTGGAGGCGTGTGTTCATATGTGTGTTCTTATTGATGTGACGAGTAAGAGCGGATTGAAGAGAACTCAGCAAGCGACGCGATTCTTCAATGATTTCCCAACGAATGTCGAGCCTTATTTTGAATGCGAAGACCGTAGCGCTAAGCCGGCGTGACGAACAACAAATCAATCAGAGCGTTCTTGCGGCGCAAACTGTTATTGACAATTGACGCTCACTCGGATGGAGTGAAAAGATGAAAACTCCACGATTCATTCTAGCACTGCTTGCGCTGACAGTTGCTTTGGCTCCACAATCGCCTAACACCGCATTCGCGCAGCCTGACAACAAGAAATACAGTGCCAAACTGATTTCGCCAAGAGCGGGAGAGGTTTTGGTTCCTGGACAAGTTGTGAGGATTCAATGGACGGCGGACTTTCCAGACGTGGACCTGACGATGTGTGAGACGGAAGTTCTCCTTTCGCTCGATGGCGGCAGGACGATCTACATGCTGTCTTACAGAGCAGCGTAATCCGACGATTCAATATTTCGATTGGACCGTTCCGAATACGCCCACCAACGAAGCGGTGCTGGACATTCGCTTCGGGTGTCTGAATCTCTACCCGGAAACGCCAAGCGTTCAGATTCGATCCGCTTTTGTGATCGGCCCGGCGGTGCAATTGATTTTTATTTTCTTCGGTGGGTTGCCGGGGAATGAGACTACAGCCGTTCCATTAGGGTTGCCCCCACCTACCTAACTTAATCAAAAAGTAAACTAACCGACAAACCACCAAAAACACAAACTAAACAACACATGAAATACCCAGGCCATATCATTCACGAAGGAGAACAGGACAAAGGAATTGTAGTCGCTATTCAAGAGCGCTTAATCGCTGTCGGATGTGGAGTTACCGACGTCAATCAAGATGGAAAATTCGAGAAGTTGCAAGCCGACGGCGAGTTTGGACCACAAACAACGGAAGCTGTCGCAACTTTTCAGGCGAAGTTCGACGATCTGCAGGGTCGGCGCCTGATTGTTGACGGCGAAGTAGGCTCGAATACATGGGGTGCCCTTTTTGGAACGGAAAGCGTGCCCACCATTGAGAAAGCGGATTCAGAATTGCTCGGACGCGTGCTCGAGAAGGCACGTTCACAGATCGGACAATCGGAGAAGCCGCCCGGATCGAATGGCGGTGGCATGGTTAAGGAGTATCTTGCAGCGGTGGGCCTGGATGAAGGGTTCCCATGGTGCGCTGCGTTCATATACTGGTGCTTCCGCGAAGTGGAAAAGCCGACGACTACTCGATGCATTAAGACGGCTGGCGTTCTCGATCACTGGGCCAGAGCTGGATCGCAGGGCATCCGAAGAATTGGATTTCAACAGGCTCGCGAGAATCCGGGGCTCATCAAGCCCGGAATGATTTTCATCATGGATACCGGACCTGCGGGAGGAGCAGGTCATACCGGCATCGTTGAGAAAATTGAAGGAGGTGCGCTGGTAACCGTCGAAGGAAACACGAATGCCGCGGGATCACGGGAAGGAACAGCCGCAGCTCGCCAAGACCTCCCGTCGAGTCAGCGCGGATTCCATCAACAAAGGCTTCATCGATTACGGTGCTTAACCCTATGTGCCCAGCCGGCTTGATCTCAACCGGCTGGGCCCTTCAACGCTGCCGCCGAAACAAGAACGTTCCGTTCAGAATCAACCCTTGCTCCGTCCGCCGGGGCGTGGACTCCGTTTTCAATCCCGCAAATACGCCGCGAAGGTTACCGGCGTCAAAGGTCCAATGAAGCTTGCTCCTAACCAAAAGAGCCTCAAAGCGGCGCTTGGTCCGCTCTTGCCCGGCGACTCGCTCCTCCAACATGCGCTGACCACCCAGCTTCCCGGTTTAGTCGTAGAAGACGCAACGGACAATTGGACCGAAGTCACTCCGTCGCCGCTTTCGCCGAAGCTTACTCCCCAGCAAGTTTTTGCGGCGAGAGGGAAATGCTGGGTTGCAGGTGGGTGGCGCTTTTCATCGAGTTCGTTCCAACGATGAATCGCTTCGGCAAGGGAGATTCGTCAGCGCGGGCTGGGAGCGCAGACAACACGATGCTCAGAATAAGAACGTAACGAAGCCGGCAATGTGAGTAAGAAACCATATCTAACAAGCAATTAAATAAGACTCGATGCGCAAGGATCATTCTGGACCCCATCCGCTAAGCGACCATTTCAGTGACCAAACATAGCAAAAAAACCAAACCAAACATATAAATCAAAACCCATTACAATAATTCTGGAGTGGAACGGGCGATTCACCAGTTTGTGGTGACGTTAATCTCTATGACGGTCGCGCGACGGCTGAAAAGCTGACGACGTTTTGGAGCTTGAAGCGCTGGTTCGGCGTTGAAATGATGACCAGCAGGTAAAATGATTTCTGCACTCATAAGCGCAGCCGACGCGTTCGCAGTATTGGCAATTTCGCGGTGGGTAATTCATTGGCGGGAGAGATCGCGTTTCTTGCCAGGCAAACTGAAGTCTTGGCACGCAATGCTGGCAATCTCGGCCACGCTGTCGGCGTCGGTAGCGCTTGCTGAGGACTTCAAAACTGTCAGCGGGAAGGTATACAAAGACGCGACGGTGAGCCGCGTAGAAGCGGATGGGATTGAGCTTAAAACTAAAACGGGAATTTCTAAGGTGTATTTCACCGAACTCCCTCAAGACGTTCAGGAACGGTTTCATTGGGCGAAACCGGAGGCGCCCCGCGAGCCTTTCTACAGCCGCTGGGCAGCGGCGGCCGAAGATCCGGCTGTTCTGGCAAAAATCATCGCTGCCGGGGCTTCTATCATCGCCAGCGTAGGGCTTGTTATCAGTCATATCCGTTCTCGACGACAGCCAACAATGCGAGCAACACGCGCATCGCGACTGAAAGCGGTTCGTCGTACGCGCTCATGAGTTCACGGTGAATTTGATCGTGTAAAGGCCTGGCAGAAACGTGCGTACGGAAAATTTCGTGTTCTGCTAATGTGGGATTCTGCAAAGATGACGTGACACGCGCGCCGTTCATATCATTTTGTCGTTGCCGAGTGGAGAACCAAAAAGGCAGAATCTCGCGCACGTGAAAACGACAATTCTCCCATCAACCAATTCAATGAACCGCTCGCCTTGCCAGTGGCGCCCTCGAAATGGCTCTTAGACCGCCAGTCATTAGAGATCAGGACAGGATCGATGTGCGGCTGACAGGCGAGGCCGAGCTACCGAATCCCGTTCACGTTCATCGAGGCGCTGAACGAAGGAACACTCTTTGATCGTCCAGCGCATGCTTTCCTTGATGCAGCGCGGGAGCGCCGATTATTTCATGTCCTGAACCGGACGACCGACAACATTATTGGCACTGGCATCATTCAAGGATCCGGTGATGAGAGATCGACGAAGCGAAGCGGAGGTTGGTGGCCTGATGTTCCACCCAGCCGCGCGCGGCTTCGGGCTCTGCTCGCTCTTGGTGAAAATTATGATGGTCTACGCCATCAAGGAGAGTGGTCGAGATTCGCCGGACGAAGAGTATCTCGCCCATGTCGTAGACGGCAACGGCGCCCCACTCCACTCACTGCTCGAGGCCGGCTTCAGGCCAATCGGACCTGTCGATGTGCACCGGGGTGATATCGACGCGGTGATTGATTATATGATTAAGGGGGAGAGTCTGTGGTTCATATGCACGGCTTTGTCTTCGATCGCGAGGCGATCGGAAAGTTAGTCTTGTCTCTTTGGAAGTTCGTCAACGAGGATCACGGCGTCATCACTCGATCTGACCCAGCCGGCGACATTCGACTGACAGTCGATTTCTCCCAGGTTATTCCGCCCACCGACCTCAATATTTAGTGTTGTGTAACCGGTATGGCTTCACAATCGCCACGAGGAGTTTGGGCGAATTTGGAGGAGCGAGCGAAGCGCCTGCATCCGCTGCGATGCTGGCCGAGGGAGCGACGCGAAAATTCGCCCAAGGAACCGCGGCCCGGAGGGTTGAGTTGAAAATGGACCGGCGCCGGCGTTGCTTCTCGGTCGCAGGTCGCAAAGGAACATGCTCCTCGTCGCGCCTTGGCGGCGTGCCATTTTGAACTCAACGATTGTAAAGGCATACCGGTTACACAACGCTGGCTCAGCGGCTGCAGCCGTTGGAATCAGTTCGAACGTTAGATTAGTCAAGCTGATCCTAATCCCAATATTCGCGAACAATCTGGATCGCAGACGCCCACCGCGATGGAACGCGTTTCGTTGTGCGCGCAGAATTAGTTCCAAGTAACCATTGTGTGACAGCCGCATCGGTGACAATGTCAAGAAGCGCGGTTGGAGTTTGGGCTGGGTTCTGAGTGGTGCTACCCGCGTCTCGAAGGAAAAATTTTCTTTCTTTCAGGCTTAGAAATCCAACCCAAACAAACGAGACGATTCATTGAGTTGTCGGCGATGAAGATGAACCCCTTATTGTTAGTGGTGATCCCGCTTTTGGTCTTGAGCGGACCCTATGTAAACGCCGGTCCAGTGGGAGACTTCTTCAAGAAAGTTGGTCACTCGATTTCCAAGCCTTTACAGTCTCAGCCTCCGCCTCAGCCTCCGCCTCAGTCGACGCGCCCTCAACCTGCGAAGACGCCGCAGGCCACGCGGCGACCGACTTCGCGAGCAGCACCTGCGGCCGCCGCAACGCCGCCCGCAGTCGGACAACCATCACACCCTCCCAAAGAAGAAGAGCTTACTGGCAGTGTGCGACCTGTTTCAGCCGCGGATATAGCAAAAGCAAAAGCTGGTTTGCCCTATGGAATTCCGGTCCCAGGCCGGAAAGGTATGGTCACGAGTCCTTATCTGCCGGAAGAGGACAAGTATATCGATGTCACTGATTTTGCGTCCGGGTCCGTCGTGAAAGATCCATACACAGGAAAGTTTTTCTGGTTCCGTAGGTTGACGCGCATCGCGATAGAACGCGTTTCGTCGTGCGCGCAGATGAAAAATTGACTGCGTTTTTGGAACTCACATGGCCGATTCGAGGTTGACACGAAAGGCGGCGGACAGAATCGTCTTCGCAGAAGAAAGTTGAAATCGGAAAGTTAAGCAAAGGAGATGCATCATGTTCGCCGTTATTCGTCATTATCACTTTAATCCAAAGGACGGTGCAGAGATTGACCGCCGGATACGCGAGGAATTCGTACCAATCGTTAAGAATGCGAAGGGGTTTGTGCGTTACTATTGGCTTGATACTGGCGACGGCGAGGGCGCGTCCGTCAGCGTGTTTAAGGACAAAGCTGGTGCTGATGAGTCGGTGCGTCTGGCTGCGGACTACGTAAAAGAGCATCTGTCTAAACTTCTCACTCAGAAACCCGAGATTATCGAAGGGCCAATCAAGGCTCACGATTGAGGCAGCTATGTTGGCAGATTCGACGGCGACACGTCCGCCACAGGACGAACTCGCGTGGTAAGGCTGCAGAATCAGCAGCAAACGCCGAACGCCCAACGTCCAACGTCCAACGTCGAAATCAGCGTGCATCATAAGCGGCTTATGATGGGCGCAGATTCGTTCGCTCATCTCCGATTCGCGCGCGCAAAAGTCGCGAATGTTGTTTGAGAGCTCGTTACTATCGACACAGCGAAACCGGCTCTTTTTGCAAGAATTTTTGCGCGTGCGCGTTTCCGCCGTGGCCGTCGAAGAGTTTTCCATCCGGGCCGAGATCGAGTTTGCCTGTGCTGGAGCGACGCGAAGGTGAGTTGAAGAATCGCGTGAAGCAACCTTTGCTTAAAGCCACGGGATCCCTCGACTTCGCTCGGGATGACAACCCGATGCTCGCTTATGTCTCGCGCCGGAGGTGGTCCATGAGTTTGAGGATACCTTCGCGGATCTCGAGTAACTTCTTTGCACGCTTCGGCCAGTATGTGTTCCGGCAGCAATTTCTTTGGCGCTAGCGCCCTCCAAGCCCGCTTGCGCTTTGTGGAGATGGTCGAGCGCTCGCTTGAGATATGCGACCGTGAACGCCGCATCGCGATGGCTGCGTCCTGGGCAAGGCCGTTCAATCGCGCCGCCCAGTTTCACGCTAGCGGTCTGGAACTCGAAAAGGAAGTTATCGAGATCTTTGTCGTCGAGCTTTGCAACCCCGAGCCCTTCAGCTTCGTGCCAAAACTTCATGGCGCTTTCAAAGCAGCGATACTGAAGCGGATGGCGCAGGTCGCCCTCGGCGGTGCAAGTCCAGTCGATGCCTTCGCGGTGCGATTCGGGCTCCGGCGGCGCTCGTGCAGCGCTTCCTCGCAAGCGCGATTCAATTCTTCAATGCGCCTGCGTTCCTCTTCCGCATCTTCTTCGGTCAGGTTGCGCTCCCAGCCCATCTCCTTCGCAATCCTCGCTCCGGCCTCGTCGGAGTCGCCGTATTTATCGAGCAGCTCCATGTATTGCTCCGTGCGCGCGTCCGACTCTCTCAGGAAGCGTTCGTAATCGTGTTCGTTCCACGGCTCTTCCGGGTCTTTCCGTCTGCGCTTGCGCTGCCTCGATGGCGCCCGTCAGTCTCGCCATGAAATCGTCCATCGCACCGGCGACCCTCGCGAGCGCGTTGCTCGTTTCTTCAGGCCTCAACCGCCATTGGGGCGCAGAGATCGTCAACTCGTAGTCCGCGCTTTCAATAACTACTCGCCCATTGGTTTCGCTGAACCATTCGACGCAAAGTGAGTTGGCGAGATGTTCCGGCGGTTTTCTTTGCGATTCAGCATCGCGTAAGCTTCTACTCGAACGGTATATCAAACACGCGCACCTTTCGCGCTGCCGTGATATCGCCCGCCGCGCCGCGCTGAAGCGCAGTGAGTGTCTCAAGATGCGGATGTCCGATGTGCGCGCCTGGGTTTGTAGAATGTAAGGAGGCAGCCTGCCGGATCAGGGTGTGCATTTCCTTTCAGCTCGAGCACGAGCGGTTCCGCGCGCGGCCTTCCAGCCAGACTTTGCCACGCACGGTCCCTTGACACGATTGTCGATCTCGCCGCGCAGAACGCTGTCGTGAATTCGAAACGCCATGAGTTGAAAACCAAAAGGGGGTCGGAAAACCAAAAGGAGTCAGAGCTTACTATCGATACTCGATTCGACGGTTCTTTAGTAGCGCGCGCCGACGCACTCCACACACCCGATCCTGACGCGAGAAGGCGCGATTTATTCGTTAGGCCGCTCAGAAACGTTAAAGAAATTCCATTCCCACGTTTTGCCGTTGTCAGGCGAGAAGGCCTGACTCCAAATCGGGCGTTCTTTGTTTCGCGCATCCCAGCGAAAAACGACGAGGATCGGTTTGCCGTTGAGCGTGTCTTTGCCGAAGAAATGGCCAACGCCGTTTTTATTGAAAGAGCCGACGACCGGTGGGTCGATCTTTCCCGTATTGCTCGCGATCCAGTAGAGACTCCAGAGACGCGTCTTGGGATCGAAGAGGCGCAGGGTGAGCCCTTCGAAAAGTTTGCCCTCCAATCCGGGAAACCGGGTCGTGGAATAGGTATCCATGTCGGCCGCGCCGTTGAGGATCTTCGCATTCACGTCGGAGGAATCGAACTCTGTCCAGTCGTGGCAATCGGCCAGCCGCTTGTCCAAGTGCCGGTTGTGCATTTTCCATTTCCCGACCAGGAAATCAAAGTCGTTAGGCGAGGAATTCGGAGAAGCCGTTATTTTGAGGTCACCTTTGACGTCGAATTCCACTTTGGGAATCGGGATGCTTTCATCCGCGGTTAGCTCCTTGTTTTGTCCGAAAGCGAGGGCCGAGGAGAGAAAGAGCAGAAGGATCGTCAGGCGTTTCATGGTTGGCGATTGGAGAATGAGAACCTAGCGACGATCGGTTATTGAACAACATAAGGCGACGGCGCTGCGGCCCCATCGCTCCATCGAACTCCATGCGATTCATGTTTCTATTCGATCTTCGATTGCTAGCTGAGCGGGCGCTCGCAGCCTCGCGCGAAGCGTGGCTACACTGGAGCGATGCGCACGGCGAAAACATTCGCTACCGTCTGGAGTGGCTGGGGCTCAAATTCGCCACGAAATTCGTCCCGCTTTTGTCGCGCAAAGCTTGTTATCGGCTGCGCCCTTCTTGCTCGGCTCGCTCAGCGCCATGCTCGATCGTCGGGGCCGGCGCGTTGCGCTGAGTAATCTGCGCGTGGCCTTTGGCGATGAGATTTCAGCCGAGGGCCGGGCGCAGATCGTGCGTGAATCCTATCAGCATTTTGCCCGCACCATGCTCGATTTCTTGGAGCCCGCGCCTAACGAGTCAAAATTTCTCGCGTTACGTTGAGTTCGAGAATCGCGAGAGATGGGATGAAGAAAACACGCGTCCGGGCAAGCCGGTCATTGTCCGGTTGCTATCATTACAGCAACTTCGAATGGCTCAGCATTGTCTCGGCCTTCGCCGGTCTCGAAGGTGTCGTCATCGCGCAGCAATTCAAGAATCCATTGCTCGATCCGATCTTCTGAAGTTGCGCCAGAGAAGCGGCCATCGCGTGGCACCGCGCAAAAGGCGCCGTTATGCATCTGTGCGGGCCCTGCGCCGCGGCGAACGCTTCGCCTTGCTCGGCGATCTGACAATTTCGGCGAAACTGCCGACCGTGGCGATTAAGTGCTTCTGGGCTTGAGCGCTGCGTCACGTTTGCTCACGTGTGGCTGCACCAGCGCACGGGCGCGCCGCTCATCAACGCCCATTGCGAGCCGCTGCCCGGCGGACGTTACCGCGTGGTTTTCATCCCCAGGATTGAATTTCCGCGGGCGCTTCGCTCCAGGAAATGGCGCAAGCTTGCTGGGACCAGTTCGAGCCGGTTGTCCGGAAAAATCCCGCCCCTGGCTCTGGATACACAGCATTGGCGTTACCGCCCGCTGGCGGCGGATCCGGCGGCGTATCCATTCTACGCGAATATTTCCGCAGGATTTCGAGCGCCATCTCGACGACGCAAACAAACTTCGCCAATGACCTCAAAAATTATAGAAGCATATTGAAGTAAGAAATAAAAGTAAGTAGGGTAGGTAGAGGCAAGAACGGCTGAAAATCACTAGTAGGGCGGCTTTGAAGCCATCCGAGGGCAGGGGAAAGTGATCACTAGTCCACTTGACTACCTTAGCGAAAGGTCAGGGACGATCGTGCCGCTCAGAGGGCAACTTAAGTCAAGCTCCACGGCTATGAGCTTGTAGCAACAACTCGCGCATAGCTGGGATGAAATCAGTTTTACCAAGAACGTGCCGGCTACCAGGACCAAGCGCACGACAGTCATATTGCCCAGTTCTCTCTGGCTGGATGGCCCAATGCGTTCCTGCCTTGAGGGCTCAAGTAGACGTCAGATGGGACGCGTGACTCAACAGCCGCGGGCTCCTTTCATAGCGGGCGTTGGCCTGTTCGCGTTCTGATCCGGCGCGCCCGAACGCTACAACAGGAAGAAATGATGATTGAACACAGACCCGCTTGCCATCATCGGCCTCGCCCACCGGGCGCAGACGGGCAATGAACGCTGAACCCCTTCTCAGGCAACGGTAAGCTTTCCGATGATCGCCAGGTATCGATCGCCCGGGTGAGCTTACCCGCTCATGAGAATGCAGGCCCAGAAGGCCACGTAAGACCTCAAAAGCGGCGGCAGAATGAGCTCAAACCACATTTTCGTTTTCCTTCCCGAGCGAAGAATTGCGATAGCAAGGTGTTAACTCTGTGTGGGCTCTTTAATGGTGGACAATGGCCTGCAGTCTCAAGCATTTCAAGGTGTCCGTCGTCACAATGCGAAGACTTTCTCTGGCCATTACTTCACCCGCGAACTGGTCGTTCTTCCCAAATCAGGAGCGCCGGCACTTTCACTGCGAAGCTTCAGGATCAACCGCGAACTTCACGGCAGACTCAGCGTCAGGCCGCTCGATACCAGTTAACGCCAGCTGTCAGCGCCCCCTTCTGTCCCCGGCTTTGCTTATACGCTCCAGGTCAGAATCGAAAGGCCCTGGAGAAGTATCACAGCGCTCCGACCAACGGCGCTGATCTCGCCTTCAGAATCCATTCAGGGAGCCAGGGGAAGCTGAAAGGCGCACAATGTATACCAAGCTCCTTCACGCAGCTGCATAGGGTTCAGTGATGACGGTGTCTTTGTGAAAATGCGAGGAGTAGGGGACGCTCAACATCGCGACGGTGCGGCTGACCCTTTCGAATATCGGAGCTGGCGAAGTACCGGCAACAGCAGCTCCCCAGTCATTGCCCGACGACGAACGCTTTTGAATCCGTCACGGTATCCAACACACGCCGACGACATCGCTGGCGAGCAGGTCAATGGAGTAGCCCGGCAATGCCTGCAGGTTTGTCACTCAGGTTGTAACCCCTCGCTGGTCACGAGCATGGTCACGTGATAACCGGCAGAGACGAAGTGATCAATTTGGAGAGCGCCAGGAGCGAACGAAATTCCGGGAAAACCGTGGAGGAGGGAATATCAATGGTTTACCGCTCGGAGGCCGGCTTAAGAACGACCGGTAGCAATGCAATACCATTAATGTGGACAACGCAGGCTCAAAGGCGTGCGGATGCCTGATGGTGTCACGAGGCTGATCAGCGAGTGATTTTTCACGCATCCAAAGAAGCTACGGCGGCCCGACGAGGCGGCAGAGTGGCGGACGGGGCCGGAGAGGAAAAGAAACGCCGGGCATCCAGCACCGGCAACTCAATGTCAGAGTCACTCATGCGGGCGATTGCGGAGCCGTTGCGCTCTCCGAGAAAATAAGAGGAAAGTGAAGTTAAGGAGATTCCACTGGGTGACCAGCCTTCGTTGCGGTTACTCGAAAGTCTTCATGAAGGCAGGCGGCGGCAGGCGGTGAGAGATCGAAGGATCGAATCAATGATCAGCGACGAAACCATCGTTCCACGACGGTAAAATGATAT
>ERZ1370068.1827-contig-11775_pt1 | contig 118291 bp, 151 predicted proteins | sample MGYA00561227_ERZ1370068 | MGnify/ENA primary metagenome ERZ1370068 (study PRJEB38410, sample SAMEA6850437) | metagenome | study: Metagenomic assessment of the ecological functions of the soil: analysis of the soil microbiota associated with the...
TTAGTTATGTGGATATCGTGCGCTGGTGCGCGCAGGCCACATGGCGAGCCGCCGGATCGGCAGCTCGCCATCGCAATGAGAAGAGCAACCTCGCGCGATTTGGGATTGGGCGGGGCCAGAGCGACGAACTGACACCGGGGCCGCGGCGCCTGGGGGATCGAGTGGCGATCTCGCCCGGAAAGTCGGCGTTTCAAACCGCCTCGGTTGGCTGCGCAAAGCACCCGGTGCTGATGGTGCCTTTGCGAGAAGTTGATGAGCGTCACCCGACGCTCGCGGGCTAACGTCCGGCAGGGCCTGATGAGCGCGATGCTGATCTGGCTGGGCTGTCGACGAAGATCGAGTGGTTGGGCCTGGCGCATCTGACGGGTACGTCGTTGATGTCCTGCTCTGGTCTGAGCAGGTTTCGCGAAGACGCCGCCGCTGCCACTTTGCAACGATAGCCCCGCCATACCATGCTTTCAATCAGACCGTGCACGGGCGCTGCGGCGCATTGGCGGATTCAAAAAGTTGGCGGTACCGAGTGACGAATCAATCCGCAAACGCCAATGGACCCGGTAGAGATCGAAGGCGCTGGAGGCCGCCACGAGGACTGCCAGCCCCGCCAGGCTGGTCAAGCTCATGCCCGCCGGAATGGAGCGCCCGCAGTCATCGACCTCGATCCTCCCGGGTCGCGGCGCCTGTCAGAGCGCGCCGATCTCCGCTAAATGATTTTGCGCTTGCGTGACGGCACAGGCTCTTCTGCGATGGTGATGCGTGTGTGATCACATCCGCTGGATCCAGGCTGACTGCGGCCGAGATCGAGCGCGGGTGGAGATTCTGCGTGGAGCGAAAACGCCCGCAACCGCATTTCATGCCGTATCGAGCCCGCGAAGGTGGTGTCGCGCGGTCGGCTCGCCGCGGAGCGCGCGGCCTTCGTGGTGCTCGTGGACGCCGTGGCTGGCCAATCTGCCGAGGCGCATCGTCTCCCGCCCCGGGCGGATGGGAGCGCGTGCCCAGGGTCCAGCCGGCTATCGTCCTCGACGAGGTCAGCTCGTGAGGTGGCGGTGCCGACCTGGGCGCTGGCAGGATGTCATGCGCGTTACGGCGTCATCAGATCCGAGCTCTGACTTCGGCGATCGATCCGTGGTCTGGGTTCCCGGCGTAAGAGGGCCGGCGTCTCGTCTGGCCCTCATCAGTGCCGCCACAAGAGCGACAATGAGATGGTGCGGCCGGTGGCAAACCTGCTACCCGGTCGATCTTGAACGGTGATGGCTGGTGCCCGCGTCGAGATGGTGGATATCCCGCCGCCCTGAGGACGCCAACTACACGCCCGAGGCGCTGGTGTTCCATTCGCTTTATCGAGATCCGCCAGCCCGAGGCCGAGCTGAGCCTGCGTCACGAGCCAAGCCTTCGCGGCAGCGGGTGATGCACGTTTCACGCCCCGCGAGGGCCTATCATCCACGATGCAAAGACGCAGGATGGGGCGCAGCGTCAGTTTCGCAATGGGGCCTGTCGCGATGGTGTGCCTCGGCGGCGATCCAAAACACGGCATTTCCACCGCAACGCTGACGTGGCGAAAGCCTGGGATTGGCATCTCTCGCCAACGCGCTTCGAGAGAACCAATACACTGCCCAACAGATCCGTCCTGATCGGGTGGTCACTGACGCGCGTGCGCCTTCAGCCAGCGGTCACCCCGCCCACGCCAAAATTCACGAGGAGATGCGGGCGTTCCTGAAGCACTGATCTGGCGCCTGCACCAGGTAAAGCCTGCGACGTTCTTCGAAGTTCGTGTCCTCCAATCTCCGCCCCGGCAACTACGAGTGCCGCTTCTACCGCAGCTTCTCAACAGGACGGCGCACCATCCAGCTGAGTAAGCTGATCGTGGCACTATCTCCTCGAATGGCAGCGCCGAGCGCGCCGGCGACAAGCCTCTTCGCTGGGGGCAGATGGTCGCGCGTGGGGAAGTTTGGGCTACGCTCAATCCATCGCCAGTGGTGCACTTCTTCGGGGCAAATGGCTGCGGCGATGGGCTTAGAATCAGTGCTGAAAGTCGGCTGATACGTTGACGCCGGCCACGACAACGTATCGAGCAACGCAGCCCAGGTGCCGAGGTGACCTGTTGCGGCCTGAAGGGACTTCCGCCTGCTGGTGCCATCGACCCCGCCGCGGCCGCTTGTGGACGCCAACCCGATCGCCGCGGACTGACTGGTGAGCTGGTCGCCTGCCAAGTTGATGCCCTGAGATAACACCGCATAATTTCGCCCCCTGCCAGATGGTCCATCACTGGCGCAAGTGTCACATACTTGAAATCTGAAGCTCATCGCCACGACCGCGCCAGAGCGGTACGCGCGGGGAGTATCCGGGAATCAGGGCATCCCGGGGCGCGGGTCGCCCGCATGGCGGGAGATGATTTTCGACAACGCGATCGCAAACACTGGATCTGGTGGTGGCGCACTTTCGCTCATCACGGCTCTGGTTGAGGACGGTCATGATGCCGCGACGAGAATATCGATTCCTGCTCGCCCAGCGGCTTCTGACGTAATCCCGCCTGACGCCCCCGTCTGACGCGCGCCGCCGATCAGTGTTGCTCTCCCGGCTGGTGATCCGGCGCGCCGTCACGCTTCCTGGCGTGGGGCAGGCGCGGAGGGTACGCCCGCTGGGCAAGCTTTTGAAGGTGGCACGCCATCGTCACCGCGCTTCCTTCCCGGAAGCGTGGAATCGAGTAAGTCGCCTGCAGATCGGCGTGAGCGCTGGCGCCAGTGGTGGTCAATCATGCGTCCAGCAAGAGATGCTGAATCGTGGTAGGTAAAGACAGACGCCGATCTATGTACGAGCTGGGTCGGTGGCGGACTTCTTCGTCACGGTTTTGATATCCAGCGTTTCTGCCGAGGCGGAAATCTGCATTCAGGCCGGCCGACATCCGGTAGTCAATGCTGAACTGGTTATTTGCGCCGTTTGAGTGATCACCGCTGAGCACTTCCCACAGTTTCTGACTCAATGTCTCTGTTCATCTCAGCTCCTGAAGGAGGTGTGGCTCACTGGGCCTGAGTAAGGCCATCACAATATCAGTTTGAGCAGCACTTGATTCTGGTTCAGGCGGCCCAAAGTGTGCTGGGCACTGGGTGGGGAAGGTGAGTGGCAGCTACGGTGCTGGCTGGGTAGCTGGGCCCAGCCTAATATCTCGGCTGTAATTACCATCCTGGTAAGGTGGAGGATGGGAAGGGACAAAGGCCGCCAGACAGAACTGACTTCCACAGGCTAAAGTTGCGCAGATCTGGTCGAATAACATTGCGCGCCCCAGTAGGATCGCGTGGATAGCCGCGGTCTTCCTGGCGTCCAGTGATCTGCGGATCACTGGCGTTGAGATCTTCGTCGTGCCGGCGCGCCAGGCCGACAATGAAGCGCGGAATATCATGCCGTGAGGTCATTCCAGCTTCGGCGATCCAGATATGTGGGATCGAGGCCACGTGCTCTCCGTGAAGGCCCAGATCAACCCCGAATGAGCCGGATATCCTGTCGGTCAACCATAGAGCGCGGATCCCCGGTGCCTGGCATTCGGCGCGCGCCCGCTGGCACTGGTCCAGTACGAGGTCCTCGATCAGACGCAGTCTCCTCCTGGCAGACCTTCGGGGGGCGAGCGACCGGAAGCCACGAGTGTGACCGATGGACGCCATCGCCAGGCGAGCAGGTTGATCGGCCTGATCTCGGCGGTGACTTTCATATCGCCCTTTATCGCCACGTTCTGGAAAAGATGCGGTGATCCGGCGGGGTCGCAGATGTTTTCGCGGTGGATGTCGATGCCGGGATCTGCGCGTGGAAGGGCAGCGCTTCCACATGCGTGAGTAGCCGCCGCCGGCGGCTTCTGGCGCCTCACTGATCTCGAAAGCACGGTCCGATCCTCGCCGGCGGCCCCGGCAGCTGTTTGGCTGGTGGTAGAGGCCGCGAACTGGTCTTCCACTTGTCTCAAAAAGCATGATCGGGCTGCCAGCCATGGTCAGCGATGGATTAGGGAGCCGACGTGGTGTTGGCCCAGCGCGAGATCCGTTAGAGATATATTTTTATTTGAGAGGGCGGTAAAAAGACAGATGCGGGTGAGCAAGCTGTCCAGAGAGCGAATTCAGCCTCCTGGAGTAATCCAATGCTGGTCGCTTTCGTTCCAGGCCCGTGGGGACGCTGCGCTGGTTTCGAGCTGTAAGTCATGAGCTACCCGTGGTGTCGGCGGTGCCGGCGGCGCTGCTCTCCTAGATCCTGGCCTCTAGTGCCACGCGAGTTGCTTATGCCGAGCGGTGGCGGTCTTGTCGCCAGTATTGCCAGACCCCGGGGGAGCCTCATCTATCAGCTTTTGCCCAGCTCGTGCAAAAAGGGGCGCGCCGTCTCCTCCCTGCAGTGGTGGGCGTGGCGCCCGGAAGGTGGGGCGGCATGCCGCGCCTGCGTGGAATCTTCGGCGCGACCACGGGGTCGCGGTGGCGGTGGTGGGGCAGGGCGCAAAAGTGGTCGCGCGATGGGTTTGAGGCGCGCCGTGTGGCTCCACGGCTCCGTTCTTATCGCAGAGCCGCCGGTGGGGTCAAACGGGCCAGCGACCCCGTCCCTGACATGAGGTGCTGAGCGACCGGTGCACGCAAGCTGTGGTCTGGCGTTGTCCCCAGCTGTCGCCAGCTCGAGGCCGAGCGTGCCACAATGCGGCAGTTTCATCCCCGGCGAGCTTAGTTGCCCAGTGCCCGCGACATCTGGCATCAGTTTAATGAAGCTGCCGACTGGTCGGCGGTGCTTCCGCCAGGTTTGGTGCCGTGGTGAGCATGACTTCCCGGTGTCACACCGCGGAAAACAGCACGTACAGCCACCAAATACGTGGATTTCGACCCAGCGAACGACGCCGTGCCGTCCATGGAGATCTCCTGATTCATGTCGCCGTGGATTTGAGCTGCTCAGACCGATAGCCGAGCGGTTGATGGGCGTCGCATCAGCGGATCCGGCGCTTCTCGAGTAATGGCGCTTCGACCTCGGTACCAATCTGATCATGCCCTCACCTGGCGCCGTCGGCTGGGGATCGCGATGCGCCGCGATTTACGCGGACGAGATCGCCCCGCCGTGGCAGAGAGTCCGGCCTCGGCGCAGGAGGCAGGCCCTCGTCGTCATGATTCCCGTGGAAGGCCAGCCTCAAGTGGCGACCCTGATGGGTCTGCAAAGATGACGGAGCAATGCAAAGCCCGCGGGGACTGGGGAGACTCGGCGGCGATCACTGCAGCCTGATCACCAAATGAGAGCTCGACACCTCGCAATCCACGGGAGCTCGCGTCGCGATGGTCGTGCAAAGCCTGGTGGCGACCTGTCCGGGAGCGCCAGCTGCCCCCCGCAAAGCCTGCGCCGTCGTGAACGCCGCCCGCGCGGTTCATGTACATGACGGAATGCGGGCGGCGTTGCTGAGATCGGGCCCCCGGGATCGGGCGCCACAGATCGCCGCGTGTCATGATCCAGCATCGCCTGAGCACAGGCGCGCCCACCCGGAGAGCCCGGTGGCGATGGATCTCGACCGCGGTTTTGCGCGCGCTGACGCTGGTGCAAGCGGCGGAGCGGCTCCTGGCGACGGCGACAATGAGGAGGGTAGACTACGCATTGATGGCCACCATAGTCTGAAACCCGATGGCTTCGCCGCAAGACGCGCTGGGCGACTCGCCACCGCTCAGACGGCAAGACGGTAACGGTTCGACGACTCGACCCTTCCTGGAGCAGATGTGTGAGCATCCGTGCCTGGCACTTCAAATGCTTCATCTCGAGCGTATACCAACGACACCCCGCCACCTGGGAGGGCGATCCAGCAGCGGGGCCGCTGCCGCCATCGGGTTTGGCCAACGACCTGCGCGCCGTGGCACGCCGCAAAAACGCGACATTCTCGAGGGGAAGTACTATCGCGGTCGCGCCCTGACACCAACGGGTGCGGTCGCCGTGGCATCGGTTCGCCATCGTCCCAGCCATCGCGGGTGATCGCGCAAGAGCTGCGCGTGGGTACGCTTCCGACGCGGGAGTGGGATCCGATCACCGTGGCATGCAGAGGTGGTAGGCCCACGCGCCTCGACAGGGGCCGGCCGAGCTGATCGACGAGCGCCTGGCTCGTCGGGCCTGACACCCTGAACGGTGACGTTCCCGGACTACGCTGGCACGTGGACTTACTTACCCATCGTCCTTCCGGACGGAGGATCGCGGCCATGCTATGGAATTTCGTAACATGAGTGTTTACCGGCTACCCACGCACTTCCGCGAGTACCCGGGAGCGCCAGAAGCGTCGCCAAACGCGGTGATGGAGGGGCGCCTTCAGTGGATCCGGGCCGCCATCTCGCGGACTGGCGGCAGCAGCAGCTCGAAAGGCACGGTGGTGGAGCTACCGCCAACGGCCCCGAACTGCACGATCAAACGCACCGCCAGGCCGCGCCTGGGCTTCTCGCAGAATGGCAGAGCGGCGCCGCGTGATGGCGAGCGTACCCCGTGCCCATCCGAAGACATAACTGGAACAACTACGTGCACAACAGCGTGACCTTCGCCGAGAACGAGAGCGGTTCTGCCCTTCCATTGATCGCGGTGAAGTCTTCCGGCCGGTTGCCCACCGCGCTCGGCCTTCGCGGTACCTGGCGCGACCATGGCCCTTCCGGGGTATGACCTGAGCCGCCCACGTTTGCTGATCCCATCGCCGCCCGGGCAATTCGTGATCGGGGCGGGCTTCGTCAAGAAGGCGGCCCCTGGCTCTGGCTGCACGCACGACCGCCCTGGACGCTCGCCCGCGTGAGTACCGGGACTATCAGCCTCGTCCAGAACTATATCTACCCGCGCGCCACTTCGGGGAAGAGCCGTCCAAGCTCCGGGCGCCGCGCCTGACGCGCTGGTCCACATGCTTCATGGAGAGAAGGGGACATCCACGCGGTGGTGGTGGGCGGGGGAGACCAACGGCTACCGGCGCATCGTCGCGGCTGCACCCTACGGCAGGAGCGGTGTCGTGGCGGACAGAGCGGCGGTAGCGGCGGGGAGAGGGCGAGGGCGGTTAGGCGCCGGTGAAGGCGATGCGGGCGAAACGGGTCCCGGTGGACTGCGTCGTCGGTGTCGATGGAGAGCGCCACTCGCCTGGGATCGTCCGGCGCCTCGCCGAACACGCGCCGGTGGTCGTCGGCGACGTTGCGCCGCTCGGTGAGCCATCGCCCGAGCCCCTTCCGTCCCGCGCCGCACGACGATGAACGCTGGTCACCGTGGACGGCTTGCGGCGCTTCACCACGGTGCCGATCGGCGCCCTCGCGTCCCACACGTAGCCGATCAGCCGTGGGGAGCGCAGGAGGGCGGGGAAGCGGGGCCAGATCGCCAAGAGATGGCCGGCGCATCGAAGCAGCGACGCGCCTGCAAATGGCGCCGCTCTGGCAGCCACAGCACCTCTCCACCCCACTCGAGCATGCGGAGCGGTCTCAGCGAGACCCGGAATTCTCGGCGATGGTCGAATGGTTCATGGCGGCGCTCTTCAAATGAGGGCGCGCCGGGCCGGCGTCCTCCACCACGGAGGAAGTCGTAACGCGGGCTGGACCTACCGGAAGCAGCCTCTGTACTTCCGCCATGCCGGGAGGCAGGCCGCCGTGGAGCCGAGCGGCATGTCGCTGCCAGTCCTCTTACCTGCGCGCGTGGGCGTCGCGCGTTCGGGCGGCCGCGCGGCGTCTGCGCTGGGCGTCCGGGTGCTGGGGCGGTGCCGGTGCGCCCCGCGGGCGCCCGCGATCCTGGCCGAGGAATCCCGCCACCGTGATCCTGACCAGGGCCCGTCGCGCGTCGTCCCGTGTCCGGGCATGGGCGGCCGTGCCACTATCCAGGTACCAAGCAGGCTGTCGAGATGAACCAGATGATGAACTTATTGATGGGGCCTATGGCGAGCGGCGCACGGCCATCAGGACGAGCGGGCGCCGAGCAGCAGGCCGCCCTCCGGCCAGCGGAGCACCCTCATCCACCCGGCGTCCGTCCGACAGTCGGCGAAGAGCGACGGGTTGCCTCTGGCGGCGCTCGAGGAGCTGCTCCACCCAGCGTTCCTCGGTGCGCGGGGCGTCGGTTCGGAAGACATTGACGACGCGGAGACAGCGAGCGAGTGACGACGGACGCTGCCGAGCCGGGCGAGCTTCCACGCCCGATCGATGGTCGACCACGCCGATGGTGGCGTCCACCACGCCCGGTCCGAGGATGGCGTCGGAGGTCTTCACCCGTGCGCTCGATGAGGACGAGGTCCGGATCGGGATGGGCGGAGCCGGCGGCGAGGTCGGTGCTGGATCAAGCCCCCAGCCGCCCCGAGAGCCGGCGAGACCAGGGCGCTCTGATGAGGTCGTCGTTGCCTCGCCCCCGGCCGTGACTCGACCACCTCCACCTTCGAAGCGGCTCTGTATGCCGGCGGGCGCGGGCGGCGGCAATCGTCTTCTCCCGGCGGGCGCGTGCGCCGTCCATAGCAGTGGTGAGGCTCGCACAGAACGGGGATCACGCTCTTGACCTCGTCGGCGAGGGTAAATCGTGGGCCGGCGGGGCGCAGGCGGCTGCGCCCGTCGGTGCGGGCCGCCACGTGTTCGAGCACGATGTTGCCGCGCGCAGCCACTCCGCGAGCGCCGTGACGAGGTCACCGCGAGCGCAGCCGGGCGCGTGGTCGTCCGCCACGAGTCACTGCTCGTCTCCAGGGATCCCGCGACGCATTTACTGCGGCGCATCTCCGGGCTGGCGCGGAAGTGATCCCCGCGTGGCGCGGACCCCGAGCGTGTCGCCGCGCCGCGATGCGGCGGGCCGCCATGCAGCGCCAGCGTCACAGAAGCTTTCCCACATCGCGCCCGGGCTGAGGCCGGCCATCGGGTCGCCGCCAGAGAAAGGGGGCCGCGGGCCATGGGGGCGGCGGTGGGAAGGCGGGCGCCCTCGGCCATGGGCCATCACTCTTACATCATCAATCGGGGTGTCCTGCGCATGGGGCGTCCCGGCGCGCGCCCCGTTGTGCCTTGACCCCGTGGGCGCGGGTGGGTACGTGCCAAGTATGGCTGTCCTTCCACCTCCGATCATCAGGACGCGCGATGAAAAGTGAGCGCCGTCATCATTGAGCCCGCTGGCCGGGCCAGCGCCGCCGCGGCACTGCGCGAGTGGCGGCTTCGACGGCACCGCGGAGCCCATCGGCGAGTGAGCCGCAGCTCCCACAATCGCCCGCCAGCTCTTGCTCGAGCGGCATACCTCGCGTGCCATGAGCGCCTGGAGGACCAGCTCGTCAATCCGGCCGACCATCACGTCATGGCACGACATCACGCTCCGTCTCGGATCCGGGCCACGGCGGTCAGATCCGCGGCGGAAGGTCGTCGGGCCTACGCTGACGAGGTGGAAGTGACGCTTACGACCGGCTTCTTTGTCGCCACGGGCGGGCGCAATCGAGAACTCACCACGCCCGGCGCCGACCTTTCGCCGGTGCATGTTCCAGCTGCGCACGGTGGGAGGACTGCTGATCCGGCGCAGGCCCGTCCGGGCGCCCGCGCTGGTGGTGGTCGGCCTCGGGCTTCATCGGATCCGAGGTGACGGCCTGCTCCGCCAGATGGGGCGTTTGCGGCGGACGGCCATCGACGGCCATCCGGTGCCCCCTTGGCCCGAGTTCTCGGCGTCGAGATCGGCACGATCCTGGGCGGCGCATCCACCGCGAGCAGGGCGTGGAACTTGGGCTGGAGGATGGGGTGGCCGCCTTCGAGGGCTGCTGTGGCGAGTGGAGCGGGTGCGCACCACACGGGCCGGATCCTCCCCTGCGACCTGGTCGTCGCGGAATCTGGCGATAGCGCCCAATAGCGAGCTGCTGGCTGCGGAGGCGGCGCCGTGGACAACGGCGTGCTCGTGGACGGCTTTGCCGGAGCTTCGCCCCGGACGTCCATGCCGCGGGCGACGTCGCCAATCACCTCCATCCCCTCTTCTGGTCGCCGCTGCGCGTGGCGGCACTGGAACAATCGGATACCAGCAGGGGCGTGCCGCCGCCTGACCGTGCTGGCGGCACGCAGCCCCACGACCATCTTCACCGCTGTTCTGGGTCGGATCAGTGCGGGCACCTCGCTCGGAGTACGTCGGTTGTCTGCCTCCCGCTGGGATCGTGTGGTGTTCCGCGGCGACCCTGGCAGCCGGAAGTTTCTGGCTTCTTTCTGAAGGACTGTGGTCCTGCGCGCGCCATATGGTCTCAACCGGGGCGGCGATCCGGAAGGATTCCAAGACGGATGGCGAGCCGAAGCTTTTCTCGCAGCAAAGCTCATCCAGGTCACAAGCGCGTGCCTGCTCGATCCCGCCCGTGCTCTGGCCGACGAGGGGCTCGAACTGGGCGGGTGGCGGCACTAAGTCCGCGCTAATATGGTTACGACGACCCGGCGGGTGGTTTTTGTCGCTTCCCACCCCTTGCGTGCTCGCGAAGCGGAGCGACGTCAGCGGCAACGACGAGTCGTCAACTCCTCAAGTCCGCCGTTGACTTCCTGACGGCAAGCGCCCATATTGGCACTCGAGTCAGGTGAGTGCCAGGCTTCCTCCTCCCCTCTGATGGGACCCTTCCACGCAGTCCCCTTAGCCAGATCGGGGAGGCGCCCTGACTGATGAAGATCCGTCCCCTGCACGACCGGATTCCTCGTCAAGCGTGAGGAAGAAAAAGGAACGCAAGAAAGGCGGCATCATCATCCCGACCCGCCAGGAAAAGCCCCAGGAGGGCAAGGTCATCGCGGTAGGTAATGGGCGACGGGACGGCAGGACGGAAGAGTTCACTGGACGTGGAAGGCCCACGACCGCATCCTCTTCGGCAAGTACTCCGGATCCGAAGTGAAACTGGACGACGAGGAGTATCTGATCATGAAGGAAGAGGACGTCCTCGCCATCATCGAGTAGACGAAATAGCCCGCCCGGATAGCAAACCCGACCGGCCGCGAGCCGGTCACCGATCGCAGGGCCGATCGCAGAATCGACAAGGAGAGTCCATATGCCGAAGCAAGTGCTGTTCAACGACGAGGGACGCGCCGCCCTGCTCCGCGGGAATCAACGTGGATGGCCTCGGCGGTCAAGGCCACCATGGGCCCCAAGGGCCGCAATCATCGACAAGAAGTTCGACAGCCCACCATCACCAGGACGGCGTGACGGTAGCCAAGGAGATCGAGCTCAGGATCCCTTCGAGAACATGGGGGCGCAGATGCCCGCCGAGGTCGCCTCAAGACCTCCGACGATGCGTATGACGGGACCACCGACTGCCAACGGCGCCGGCCCTAGGCCAATCGTGCGCGCAGGCCTCAAAGAACGCCACCGCGGGCGCCAATCCCAGCGGGCCTCGGGCGCGGGATCGATCAGGCGGTGGAGGCGGTGGTCGAGCTGGAAGCGGATGTCCAAGTCGACCAAGGACCGGAAGGGAGATACCGCAGGTCGCCACCATCGCGTCCAACAACGACAAGACCATCGGCGATCTGCACGCCGAGGCGATGGAGAAGGTGGGGCAAGGACGGCGTCATCACCGTGGAGAGTCGAAGCCGGCGCGGAGACCGTGCGCTGGACGCGGTCGAAGGGCATGCAGTCCTGACCGCGGCAAACTCTCGCCTGGTTTCGTCACGGATCCCGGAGCGGATGGAGTGTGAGTCGTAGACGCCCCCGCCATCCTCATCTACGAGAAGAAGCTGAGCGTGAGGCAGGACATGCCGCCGCTGCTGGCGCAGGTGGCGCGTCGGTGCAAGCCGCTGGTCATCGTGGCTGAGGATGCATCGAAGGCGAGGCCCTGGGCTAACGCTCGTCGGTCAACAAGCTCCGCGGCACCCTCCGTCGCCGGGGGTGAAGGCGCCCGGCTTCGCGGCGTGACCGGCGCATGCTGTTGCGCCGGAGGATCTTCGCCGACTCTACCGGCGGCCAGGCCAATCACCGAGACCTCGGAAATCGTGCTTTGGAGAACGACTACTGCTGGCCACCCGCAAGGCCGGCGAAGGTGGTGGATGGACAACACCACCATCGTGGACGGAAGCTGGCAAGCACGGCGGCCATCGAGGGGCGCATCAGGCAGAGGCGCGCGAGATCGGCGGAGACCACCGCGACTACGATCGCGAGGAAGCTCCTGCGTGAGCGCCTGGCCAAGCTGGCGGGCGGAGCCGCCGTGATCGTAGGTGGGCGCGGCCACCGAGACCGCCAGCGAAGGTGAAAAGAAATGCCCGCGTGGAGGATGCGCCCACGCTGGCCCGCGTGCTGGCAAGTGGAAGAGGGGATCGTGGCCGGCGGCGGTGGCCCTGCTCCGGGCCGCCACGGCGATCGACGGCCTCATGCTCGAGGCGATGAGGTGTAGCGTGGGCGCCATGATCGTCAAGCGTGCGCCTGGAGGAGCCCATCCGCCAGGATCGTGGCGAACGCGGGGCTCGAGGGCAGCGTGATCGCACAAGGTCAAGGTCGAGAAAAGCGAACCGGCGGATCTGGACGCGAGTATTTTCGTCCTCGAGCTCGTGGACATGATGCAGGCCGTAGATCACCGACCCCCACCCAAGGTCGAGCGTGGTCGCGTTGCGGTGAACGCGGCCCCGGTGGCTCCTCGCTGCTCCTCACCAGCCGCAGGCCCTCGCCGTCACGGACCTGCTGGAAGAGATCGGACTGGCTATGGCACCGCCAGATGCCGCCGCACAGGAGACTTCTAGGAAGCGGGCGCAATCGTCGGAAGCGACAGGAAATCTGAAACGTGGCGTGCGTCATGGAGGAAGTGGACAATGGAACCGCGGAAAACCGAGCTTCGGGCAGCGGATGAGCGAATTCAGCGCTCTGAAGATCTCTGTTGTTCTGGCCTGCGACGGCCGCGACGTCGCCAACCATGGGATCGCCTGGCTTCACGTGGGGGATGGGTCACGAGGCGGCACCGGCCCGCGGCATGGCCCGGTAACCCAGGCCGACGACGCCGGCTGGTCAAGCGGCTGGCTCCCGATCTGTGTCGGCGCAGTCCGGCCTGATCCCAAGAAGGCCGAGAAGCTGAAGGCTGAGCCCGAACGCGCCCATGCGGTTATGAGCGGGCGTAGTTCCTGAAGAAGGTGGGATGGTCGAAGATGCCCGGCGAAGCTGAGAGCTGACAGCCGGGTTCCGAGGAGTGCGCCACGCTCCTCACCAGCACCAAGTAAGAGCGTCTCAGACGGCACGCCGGGAGGGCGGGCGGGTCTCTGATGACCCGCCGCCCCCGGCGGGTGACGGTCAGGGTGGGGCGGTGCCGGGCCAGTAGCCGGTCAAGGTGATTGGCGAATCGCTGGCGGTCGCTCGGGCCCAGGGGCAGCGGGCCCGCCGATCAGCAGCGCCCCGCGAGCGACGGTCCAGGCCATGAGATTCCGGGATCGCCAGGCGCTCGCGGACATTGTCCTCCTGAGTAGAGCTCCCCTCGCGGGTCCAGCGCGTGCGCGCCGCGCGCGATCACCTCGGCGGCCAGCGGGATGCTCGGCGGTGACCACCAGACTCCCCGGCTGCAGCTCCCCCACGATCCGGGAGTCGGGCCACAGTCGAAGCCCTGGGCCACCCGGAAGGCTCCGGATGACCGGCGAGGGCGGGGTCCGAGCGCGGTATTGGCCACCAGCGTGGTCATGCGATCTGTACAAGCGCGCTTCCGGCGGCCCGAAAGAGTATGCGTCCTTGATCGCCTGGGGGATACGCATCGGCGTCAGGACCCAGAGATCTGCACTCAGCGCCCGCTCGCGCCGATCGCTCCGGATCACTCGGCCAGGGGAACTTCGTAGCGCAGGTCTCCCAGCAGACGCGCATGACCAGCCCGTCGGTATTCGGGCCGGAACTGGGCAGCGGCCCCGGTAGCTCCCCACGGGCAGTGGTGGCCTCGAGCTGGGTCTCGCGAACACCTCCATCGGCGAACCGGCGACGATCCGCACGTCGGCGGACGGCAGGCGCCCCGCGGGTGTCCGCTCACCGCACCGATGAGCGGCGGTGACGACCGAGGCGTCGCGCTCCCGTGTCGGCATCCTCGAACCGGGGCACCCTTGCCGAGCGACGACCGCGTCGCAGTCGGCGCCGGGACGAAGGATCCACTTTCGCGGCGGCCGCGCTCTGCGCGCGATCTGGCGTCGCCTCGCGGCGGGCTGGCAACGCGGCGCCGGCGATACGACGGTCGTAGTCGTGGCGACTCGCGGTGGTTCTCGCGGGCGAGTGCGGGTGGACCGGATCGACGGAGGAAGCACCGGGCGGGCCGGTTTCGACCGCGGGCTGTGGGTCGCGACGGCAAGCGTGACGTCTCTCGACCGCTCTCGCGGCGGCTTCGTTGACCTGGCAGGCGGCGGCGGTTTGATCTGGCATCGCTGGCGACTCGGACGGCATCGCGGCGACTCTGACGGCATCGCGGCGAGCTCCGACGGTACGCGACGACGGGCTATCTCGAGCGGCTCCCGCGACCTCGGTCACCGCTCGCGCGGCTCGGGCAGTGCCGCGCGAAGCAGCGGGCAAGGCAAGTCGCCGCCTTCACGGCCGAGCGGTGGGGACGCGGGAAGCGCCTCGCTGCCAGTCGTCATTGTCCGCCCGGCGCCGCCAGTCTCCGTGCCCGGCATCGCCCGCGGACTTCGCGCGAGGGGGCGCATCCGAGGAGCGCCGCAGACGTTGTCCGCGACAGCCGAAGAGACCGTCGAGCGCAGGCGGTGCGCTGAATCACCTGGGCAGCGCCAGCGCAACCCTGCCGCCATGACGGCCACCACGGCGAGCGCGGACAGGAGCGCCTTTCGCTGCGGTGTCCGGAACACGCACCGCGTCTGCTGTTCCGCGAGCTTCTCGATCGACCGGTGCGTCGAGCCTTCGAAGCGGCCCTGACCATGGTCACCGAGCTGCCACGCTGTCACGCCGTCCTCCCGGCTGACGATGGCGTAGCCTGGAGTGCGGAGCAGCTCGTCCACTCCGCGGACGCCGCTGGTCGGGGCCGTCGCCGGTCGGGACGCGATCGAACCTCCTCGGGCTGGGCGGGATCCATGGAGCGGCGGTCGATGATCGCCCTGGAGCTCGTCGCCGTCCGCGGTGAGGTGCCTGAGGACTGATGTTCAGGGGTAGCCCAGAAGAAGGGGCTTGTCGCGGGAACGATGTGCAAGAGATGCTGGGCCATGTGGTCAGCTCCCGGGCGGTGGAGTTCCCCAGCATCGAGCCGGCAGTTGCCGGGTCTTATTTGATTTTGCTCCCGACCGTACAGTTGCGGCAGTCAAGGTAGCTCGGTCTTCAGCTCGACGCGAGCCGGTGCCACCATGCGTGCAAGAAGACTCGGTGCTACCAATGGTCAATGGTTACTCACGAACATTCAGGAAAGCGGGGAAGGACGAGGACCAGATGTGAGCGAGGACTCTCTCGATGCTGCGGGAGGACGCCGCGCGGCGCTACATGGCGAGACCAAGCCCTTCTGGTGGAGCCCCTCCTGGCCCGCTGGCCGGACAGATGGACTCGGTCGAACCGGCCCCCTCCGCGCTGCGGTGAGCAGGCCTGGCGGCGCGCGGAGGCGGATCGAGCTTGGCCCTCGAGGACGCCGAGGCCACCCCCAGTACCGTGCGTCCGAGCGCGCCGAGCCCGTGCGCGCTTCTGGGGCTCCCCCGAGGGCCGGTCCAGTCCAGCCGGAAGTGGCGCGCAGGAGATGGTGATGGTGTTCAACCGCTCTTCAGCCGCTCATCGAGGCGGCTCACCTTGACGAGGTCCTGGGCCCGGGGCCATCTAGGCCGAATCCTCGAGAGAAGTCAAGGCGCCGCCCCCAGGGCGCGACGATCACGTGCTCGCGCGTGATGATGAAGGGCAGGTCGGGTGCGACGAAGTTCGGCTCGTCGGCCCGCGTCCGCGCGTACTCGGGCTGGCGGCGGAGGCGCTGGCGGCGGTGTCGTCGAACCAGGTGATGGCCGCGCCATCCAGGTGGGACGGCGCCCGCCCTCGTAGGCCGAGCGCCGCACGTGGCCTAAACATATCGCCGGATCATCGGGATCGTCGCCGCGAGCGGGCCGTGAGTCTCGCGCCAGTAACGCTGGAAGGCCTCCAATTCCTCCATGCCGGGCTTGCGTGACGGAACTCCACGTTCTTCACGCCCCCGCCGGCGGGGCTGCCTTGATGACGTGCTCCCTCGACGATGAGCAGCCCCGCGGTCGAGCGTGTCGATGAACTTCGCCCTCGTCAGCCTCCACTCTCCGCCTTGATCGCCGGAGTCCCCGCGAAGAGCGCGCGCATCGCGGCCGTGTCCTCGAACCACGCACCTCGGCGATGCCGGTCGTAGAGGGGCTTCGGCCTTTCCGGTAGCCCGGAGAGCAGGGTGTGTGATTGCACGTACCCGCGGATGCCGGGCAGGCGGGTCACCACCCGATGCCTCGACCGCCAGTAGTCCTGGAAGGCCTCTCGGGGACGGTGAGGCTTCCGGGCCGGCGGCGGAAGGGCGAGAGCGCCTCTTTGACCATATGGTCAACTCCTCCAGGAGCACGCAGCGGCGCGGCGCTGACTGGTGAGGAACTCGACCGCCTCCTGGTCCACTGGGTCCGCTCGCGACCTCGCGTATCACGAGAGCGGGCCGCCCCAGTCGACGTGGTACTCGGGTGAAGTCGCCCTGAAAGACCCGGCGCTGGACGGTGGCGGGCCAGACGCCTCAGGGCGCCGGCCGGCCGATCGCCGCGCGCGCGAGCCGCACGGTGTACGGTGCGGCACCGACAGGAGCGCTTCCGGGCGCCCACGCCGGGCCGTGGGCGGTGCGCATGGACGATAGTCGCCGCCGGGAGTTCTCCAGCACCACCAGCCGCCGTGCGGGCCGAGGTCGGGCCGGTGACGATGCCCCGGATGAGGTTGGCGGAGCCAGACGGAAGTCGGCGACGAAGCGTACAGGGCGGGGTCGTGATCTCTGTTCGTGGCTCCCGGATCTGCCTGATCTACGCCGTCGCGCATGACCACGCGATGCGGTCTGGAGATGGCCAGCGCCTCCGCGAGATCGTGGGCCACGTGGTGGCCGAATCAGCGATGTCGTGCTGGCGCTGCAGAGCTCTGGATCTCAGGAGCCGCATCTCGCGCGCGCAGCTTCGGCGTCCACAGGCTGGGGTCGTGAGCGGCTCGGGTCGAAGTAGTGAGCACCGAGGGCGAGAAGATGAAGGCGCGGGTTGCCAGCGCCGCCCGCTGCTGCTGGCCGCCGGACTAGCTTTGACGCGCCTGCGCGGCCAGGGGCCCGCCCATCTGCACCCAGCTCGAGGGCGCCGCGCACCCGCTCGGCCACCTCGATGCGGCGGGCAGCCGGCGCACGCGGGGCGAGCCCGTGGCCGCCGTTGTCGAACACCGTCGGGCAGTGCCAGATCGCGTAGATCGCCGAACACCGTGCGAGAGCTTCCGCGCGCTTCTCCGGCGGCACCCGGACGCGCGGGGAAGTGGCGAAGGTACTGGGCGGCCGTCGATGTGATCTCGCCCGGCCCGGCTGCTCGAGCCCGGCGATGGCCCGGAGCGGTAGGTCTCGCCTGCCCGACGGTCCGCGGCAGGGGTGGTAGGTGCCCACCCGCCGCGACGGTGAAGGAGACGCCCCGGCACCGCGGCGACCTCGCCGTAGGCGGACGACCAGGTCGCGCACCTCGATGGATCCCTTTGTGTCCCACCGGCGGCGTGCTCACCCTCGCACTGCACCGGGTACGGAGCATGGCGCGGCGGGCCACCGTGAACAGCGAGCAACCGGCGCTGGATGGCGACAAGTGGCGAGCGTTCGCGAGCAGCGCCATCGCCGCCGTCAGCTCGGTGCTGGTCGAGAAACCACTGCACTCCACTGATGGTCGGCGTGATGACCTTGGAATGGGGTCATCCCATCAGCAGGGATGGACGCGCCCAAGTCTCCCGCACGCTGGCGATGAACAGGAGCAGCCAGGCCGCGACGAGGCCGGGCGTAAAGCAGCAGGCATGGTCACGGTGCGCAGCCGGTAGCTCCACGACGCCCTGCGCGATCTGGGCGCTCTCCAGCGAGCGGGTCGATTCTGGAGAATGACGCCCGAGATCGTGCGGAGGCCCAGCGGCAGGAACACGGTGAGATAGGCGATCGAGCAGCCAGAGCGTCCCTACACCGGGATGTGGGAAGATCAGCCACGCCCACAGCATCCTGGAAGGCGAAGACCAGCCGCGTGGGCACCGGGCCTCGGGGGAAGATGAGCACGGCCTGATAGGCGCCGACGCCGGGGAGGCGGGATCGGTGGTGATCATCCACGCCAAAAACCCCATGATCAGCACGCCGAGGGGCCTCGCGGTGCCCACGCCGAGGAGGCAAGGCCGGAACCCAACAGCAGCGCCCCTGCACCGTGGCGTCGCAGTGAGAGCGCGGTCCGGATAGTTCTCCAGGGCGAAGTTGGCGGCGCCTGGGGAAGGCGGTGGCGAGCCGCTGGATGGAGGAGTAGAGCAGGGGTGAGGATGGGCAGGATCACCGCCACCCCGGAGATAGGCCCAGCACGACGGCGAGCGAGTCTCAGCGGAGCCGCCCCACGCGGTGTGCTAGCGCGGCGGAACGCCTGCTGCCGGTGATGGTCACGTAGGTGCCTCTGGCTCACCACGCGCCGGTGGACGTAGTCGCGTGGCGAAACATCACCGCGAAGAGGGAGACGCCCATGGCGGCGGCGCGCGGGAACTGTGCGGCGTGTACTTCGCGAGACGAGCTGGCAGAAGGCCGGGCGTACTGGGCTCACGGTGGTGACGACGTAGAACCGGCTGGGCAGCCCTGCTTCAGCACCAGCGCCGCCGAGAACGAGCCCAGCAAGCATCCGCGAAGACGAGCGACGGCGCCGGCGCACGCTGGCAGCACCAGTGGGCGGGGTGATGCGCAGTATGCGGTGCGCAGCCGTCCCGCGCCGAGCACCTGGGACGCCTCTTCCAGCGCCGGGTCCATGGACTCCATCACCGCGCCGATCATCACGAAGCGGCCACCGAGCCTCCCCGAAGAGCGCCATCACCCACGCGATGCCGTAGGGCGTGGCCACGTCGATGAGGTGGCTCCTGGCCGCCCAGCGCCCGCCAGGCCTGGTTGAGGATGCCGCCGCTGGGCGAGCCGATGAGGCCTGGTGGCCAGCGCTCCGCGGCGAGCGGGGGGTGACGCGGTAGGGGAGCGCCGCGAGCTGCTCCAGCGCCGCAGCGCCTCCGGGGACACTGGTGCGCGGGAGTGATCCAGCCCATCACGAATCCGGACGATGACCGCCATCGCGGTGGCGGCGATCGCCACCGTGACCGTATGGCCGAAGATGTGGCTGTAACGGGGCAGGTCCGCGAAGCTGGCGAGCCCGTAGGCCTCCGGCGGGGCGCGCCTGCGGGTCTCCCACGCCGAGCGAGGCGCTGGAGTCAGTGAAGACGATGGGGTAGAGGGACGAGAATCGCGGCGGCGCCTGACCAGGGAGGCCGGACGAGGCGCGCCACCGCGGCGCTCTCCGCCAGAGCCCCATCAGGGCGCTCCACTCCTTCACTTGAAGACGGAATGGTTGGCCTGAAGTCCGCCCAGCCGGTGGGGAAGAGCAACTTGAAGTCGGACAGCTTCGTTGCCGGTCGCCATCGGCGGCGCGTCGTTCTTCTCACCGAGCCGTAGAGGAGGATGGTCTGCGTCTGGCCCACCGCCTGGCCCCGGTTGGACAGCGCCCAGTCCACGAAGAGCAGTCGGCCGCTTCCGGACGCGGCGCCTGGTTGGGCCGCCCCGATGAGCGCTCTGGCGTCGCCGGCAGCCCGTCCGGCGGCGCCACGAACTCTGACCTGCGGCGCCCTTTTTCCTTGAAGAGGGTGTAGCCCGCGTACCCGCCAGCCCGCAGATGCGGTCGTCGCCCTTGGGCAGGTGGAGCCGGTCGAAGAGCTGGGCGCGCGAATCGAAGCCGCGCGAGGCGCAGCTTGGCGAACTCCCGCCAGTAGTCGGTATGCCATAGAGCTATGCGCAGCATGTACCACCGCATGTGCTGCATGCCCGAGGTGGCGAGCTTGGCGCTCATGCCGGGTCCTTGTGGATGGGGCTCAGCACATGTCCTTCCACGTCTTGGGGGCCTGCTCGGGCTTCGCACCTTCGACTTCTGTTGTAAGAGATGCCGGCGAAGCGCCGCCACGCCCAATCCAGGTGAAGGGAGCCGCCGGGCGTGCCTTGACATGGTGCGCACTTGCAGCCCAGCGGTGTGCTCGGGGAGACGTATTGCTCCGTAGCCAGCCCTTCTTCTGGAAGCGCCTGATGGCGGGCGAGATGTCGGGAGAGCTTTGGAGCATCGCTGCGTGCGCGTGGGCGGCTGCCGCTGAGCGCGTCGGCGGTGACCTGGCATAGAGCTGCGTCCGGTCTGCGGCCCGCACGTAGCTGGTCTTGATCTGGGTAAAGTCCTTTCCGGAACGCGTGGTCATGCAGGGCAGGCGATCCCGGCCTCGCTGTCGTGGCTGTGGTAGACCACCTTCGCCCCTCCGCTTCCGCCTTGGCGACGTCGGCGCCGGTGAGGAAGTCGAGACCCTTGGTGCCTCTTTCGTTTGCCAAGAGATTGCTTGCCCCGCGCCGAGATGGTCGCGTCGGCCGGCCCCGATACGGCCCGCCCGCGTGGAGGACGTGGTCGTCCTCCACCACCACACTGCCCCGCTCGTGGACCTCGTGCGTCCTGCCGTTGAACGCGACGGACCCAGCCGCCCTCGATATGGGTTTTCATGGCCCTCCACCCTATCCCAATATCCGAACCGTTGCCGTCCCAAAACGGCGCCCCGCCGCGTCCGACTTGGCATATGCTACCGGAAGTCTCGCGCCGGCACGGACGCCGGCCCACAACCCCGTCGAGAGGACACGCCCACATGTCCGAGCACGCGCCGATCCCGTCACAGCGCCGCCAGATTCTCAGGCCGGGGCCGTCCTGGCCGCCGCCCACTGCTGGGTCGGGTCGCGCCTGCCGCCGCCCAGGCTCCCGCGAAGGCGCCAAGGTCCTCGACTTCCTCACCGGCGCCGACGTCGCCAAGGCGGAAGCGGAGGGCGAGGTGGTCTCACTACAGCCACGACGGCGAGGCCGGGATCGCCGCCTTGCTCGACGCGTTCCGAAAAGACTTCCCAAGATCAAGACCAGCTACTGCGTGGCCCAGACGGGCGCGCTCTACGCCAAGATCACCGCCGAGCGCTCGGCGGGCCGCTTGCGCGTGCGACGTGCTCCAGCTCTCCGACATCTCGCCCGCCATCGACTTCCAGAAGAAGGGCGGCTACGAGCAAGTACGTCTCCCCGAGCACGCGCGGCTACAAGGCGCCGTATCAGAGCACGCCCGGCGGCTCCTTCACCTGGATGGGCGTGACCTTCGCCGGCATCTCTTACAACAAGTCGAAGGTCAAGCCCGAGCAGGCCCCCAAGACGTGGAAGGACATGCTGAACCCCATCCACAAGGACGGCATGAGCGCCAAGCTCGCCACCTCGGGCATGCAGCACATGCAGTGGTACATGCTGCGCAAGCTCTATGGCGCCGACTACTGGCAGGAGTTCGCCAAGCTGCGCCCGCGCGGCTTCGATTCGCGCGCCCAGCTCTTCGACCGGCTCGCCAGGGCGACGACCGCATCTGCGGGCTGGCGGAGTACGCGGGCTACACCTCTTCAAGGAAAAGGGCGCGGAGATCGAGTTCTGTGGCGCCGCCGGACGGGCTGCCGGCGACGCCGGCCCTCATCGGGGTGGCCAAACAAGGCGCCGCATCCGGAAGCGGCCAAGCTCTTCGTGGACTGGGCGCTCGTCCAACCGGGGCCAGGCGGTGAACCAGACGCAGACCATCCTCCTCTACGGCTCGGTGAAGAACGACGCACCGCCGATGGCGACCGGCAAGAAGCTGTCCGACTTCAAGTTGCTCTTCCCCACCGACTGGGCGGACTTCCAGGCCAGCCATTCCGTCTTCGTGAAGGAGTGGAACGCGCCTGATGGGGCTCTAGCGGAGGCGCCGCGGTGGCGCGCCTCGTCAGCCTCCTGGTCGGAGGCGCCGCCGCGATTCTCGTCCTCTACCCGATCTTCTTCCTGATCCAGGCCTCGCTCAGCGTGGGAGACCCGCAGGCGCGCCCGCCGGAGGCCTACGGGCTCGACAACTTCGCGGACCTGCCCCGTTACAGCCACATCTTCGGCAATACGGTCACGGTGGCGATGGCGGCCACCGCGATGGCGGTCATCTTCGGTTCGTGATGGGCTGGATCCTCACGCGTACCAATGTCCCCGGGCGCGCGGCGCTGGAGCAGCTCATGGCGCTCCCCTACTACGTCACCGCCGCTCATGGGGCGCTGGCCTGGAGCCTCATCGGCTCGCCCAGCGGCGGCTTCCTCAACCAGGCCTGGCGGGCGCTGGGCGGCGAGGGCCACCTCATCGACGTGACCACGCCCTACGGCATCGCGTGGGTGATGGCGCTCTTCGAGGGCTCGGTGGCCTTCGTGCATGATCGGCGCGGTGATGAAGTCCATGGACCCCGCGCTGGAGGAGGCGTCCCAGGTGCTCGGCGCGGGACGGCTGCGCACCATGCTGCGCATCACGCCTGCCGCTGGTGCTGCCCGGCGTGCTCGGCGCGGCCATCTTCGTCTTCGCGGAGATGCTGGGCTCGTTCTCGGCGGCGCTGGTGCTGGGGCTGCCCAGCCGGTTCTACGTCGTCACCACCGCCATGTACCAGCTCGTCTCGCAGTACCCGCCGCAGTTCCCGCGCGCCGCCGCCATGGGCGTCTCGCTCTTCGCGGTGATGTTCGCCATGGTCTACGTCTACCGGCGCGTGGTGAGCCGGGGCACCTACGTGACCATCACCGGCAAGGCGTTCCGCCCGCGCGTCGATGAACGTGGGGCGGCTCCGCTGGTCGCCTCGCCGTGTGCTGGGCCTATCTCGGGGTGGCGGTGATCCTGCCCGTCCTCACCCTGCTCTACGCCTCCGATCCAGCGGCTCGCCACCGCCTTCCCCGGGCCGCCAACTTCACCCTCGAGAACTATCGGACCGCGCTCTCCTCGACGCGGTGCGAGGCGCGCTCTGGAACAGCCTGCTCCTCGGCGTGGGCACCGCGAGCCTCGGCGTGCTGATCATGGGGTTTCTGGCGTGGATGATCTACCGATCCCCGCCTCCCGGCGTCGGCGCCATCGAGTACGTGCTCGATGTTCCCGCAGGCGGTGCCGCGGCTGGTCTTCGCCTTCGGGATGCTCTGGGCGTGGCTGATCTTCCCCATCCCGGTCTACGGGACGCTCTGGCTTCTCCTCATCGCCTATCTCACCGTGTTCCTGCCGCTAGGCCTCCGCACGATCTCCGGCGTCATTCTCCAGATCGACCGCTCGCTGGAGGAAAGCGCCCAGATGTGCGGGGCGTCGTGGAGCTACCGGCTGCGCACCGTGACCATGCCGCTGCTTCGCCCCGGCCTCATCGCGGCCTGGCTGCTCCTGTTCATCGCCAGCGTGCGGAGCTGGGCGCGTCCATCCTGCTGATGGGACCCCATTCCAAGGTCATCACGCCGCCATCGTCGGAGTCGTGGTTCTCGACCAGCACCGAGCTGACGGCGGCGATGGCGCTGCTGCAGACGCTCGCCGTCGCCATCGCGCTGGTGCTGCTGTTCACGGTGGCCCGCCGCGCCATGCAGCACCCGGGCGAGTAGGGTGAGCACGCCGCCGGTGGGACACAAGGGATCCATCGAGGTGCGCGACCTGGTCGTCCGCTACGGCAAGGTCGCCGCGGTGCGCGGCGTCTCCTTCACCGTCGCGGCGGGCGAGCACCTCACCCTGCTCGGGACCGTCGGGCTGCGGCGAGACCACCACGCTCCGGGCCATCGCCGGGCTCGAGCAGCCGGAGTCGGGCGAGATCCGCATCGACGGCCGCCCGGTATTCGCCACCTCCCCGCGCGTCCAGGTGCCGCCGGAGAAGCGCGGGCTCTCCATGGTGTTCCAGTCCTACGCGATCTGGCCGCACATGACGGTGTTCGACAACGTGGCCTACGGGCTCCGCGTGCGCAAGCTGCCCGCCGTCGAGGTGGCCGAGCGGCTGCGGCGCTCGAGCTGGTGCAGATGGGCGAGCTGCCGCGCGGAGCGCGTCCAGAGCTGTCCGGCGGCTAGCAGCAGCGGGTGGCGCTGGCCCGCGCCTTCGTCTTCTCGCCCTCGGTGCTCCTCTTCGACGAGCCGCTCAGCAACCTGGACGCCAAGCTGCGCGCCGAGATGCGGCTCGAGATCAAGGAGCCTGCAGCGCCGGCTCGACATCACCTCGGTCTGACGTGACCCACGATCTCGAGGAGGCGCTCGGCCATCTCCGACCGCATCGTGGTCATGCGCGACTGGCGTGATCGAGCAGATCGGCAGCCCGAACGAGATCGACGATCTGCCCTGCATTACCTTCGTCGCCGACTTCGTCGGCTCCGGCCAACCTCATCCGGGGGCCGTCACCGGCCCGACCTCGAGCGCGACGGGCTGGTGGTGCTGGAGACTCCCGGCGGCGATATCGTCCCATGGCACCGCCCACGGCCGGCGCGTGGGCGCGGAAGCCCTCCTGTCGCGTGCGCACCGGTACACGTGCGGCTCGCGCGCAGCAGCTGATGCCGGCCGGCGCCCTGAACGTCTGGCCCGCCACCGTCCGGCGCCGGGTCTTTCAGGGCGACTTCACCCAGTACCACGTCGACTGGAGCGGCTCGCTCTCGTGATACGCGAGGTCGCGACGGACCCGGTGGCCGAGGGGAGGTGGTATTCCTCACCGTCGCGCCGCGCCACTGCGTGCCTCCTGGAGGATCTGACCAGATGGTCAAGGCGCTCGTACTTCCGCCGCCGGCCCGAGCTCACCGTCAGAGGCCTTCCAGGACTACTGGCGGTCGAGGCATCCTGAGGTGGTGACCCGCCTGCCCGGCATCCGCGGGTACGTGCAATCTCACACCCTGCTCTCGGGCTACCGAGGCCGCGCCCTCTACGACGGCATCGCCGAGGTGTGGTTCGAGGACACGGCCGCGATGCGCGCGCTCGCGGTGGACTCCGGCGATCAAGGCGGTGGAGGCTGACGAGGCGAAGTTCATCGACCGCTCGACCATGGGGCTGCTCATCGTCGAGGAGCACGTCATCAAGGCAGCCGCCGCGCCGGCGGGGGCGTGAAGAACGTGGAGTTCGTCACCCGCAAGCCCGGCATGGAGGTGGAGGCCTTCCAGCGTTACTGGCGCGAGACTCACGGCCCGCTGGCGGCGACGATCCCGATGATCCGGCGATATGTTCAGAGCCACGTGCGGCGCTCGGCCTACGAGGCGGGCGCCGTCCCGCCTGGGACGGCGCGGTCATCACCTGGTTCGACGACACCGCCGCCATGCGCGCCTCCGCCGCCAGCTCCCGAGTACGCGCGGATCGCGGGCCGACGAGCCGAACTTCGTCGCGCCCGACCTGCCCTTCATCATCACGCGCGAGCACGTGATCGTCGCGCCCTGAGGGCGGCGCCTTGACTTCTCTCGAGGATCTCGGCCTAGTGGGCCCGGGCCCAGGACCTCGTCGTTGAGACCGCCTCGATGAGCGGCTGAAGGCGGTTGAACACCATCACCATCTCCTGCGCGCCCTTCCAGCTGGATGGACCGGCCCTCGGGGGAGCCCTCAGAAGCGCGCAAGGGCCTCGAGCTCGGACGCACGGTATAGAGAGGTGGCCCTCGGCCTCCTCGAGAATGGCTCTCGATCGCCTCCCGCGCGCGCGCCAGGCCTGCTCGTACCGCGCGCGGAGGGGGCCGGTTCGACCAGAGTCCATCTGTCCGACCAGCTGGGCCAGGAGGGGCTCCACCAGGGGCTTGGTCGCCAATGGTAGCGCAGGCGGCCTTCCTGCGCACGTCGAGAGAGTCCTCGCTCATCCAGTCTCGTCCTTCCTGTCTTTCCTGAATGTTCGTGCAACCATTGACCATTGATATCATTGATCTTCTTGCACGATGGCTGGCAGGCTCGCGTCGAGCTGAAGCCGAGCTACCCTTGACTGCGACGCCGGTCGGGAGCAAAATCAAGCAGACCCGGCAACTGCCGGCTCGTCCAGACTCCCGCGCGGGAGCTGACCACATGGCGCCAGCATCTCTGCATCGTTGCTCGCTGACAAGCCTCTTCTTCTCGGGCTATCCCTGAACATCGTCCTCGGGCACCTCACCGCGGACGGCGACGAGCCCAGATCGTCATCGACCGCCGCCCGGATCCCCTTCCCAATGGAGGTTCGTCGCGTCCCGACCGGCGACGGCCCCGACCAGCGGCGTACGTCGCGGAGTGGAATGAGTTGCTCCGCACTCGGCTACGCCATCGTCAGCCGGGAGGACGGCGTGACGTGGCAGCTCGGCGACCATGGTCAGGGAGCGTTCGAAGAGCTCGACGCGGTCGACGAGCCTGCGGAACGGCGACGCGGTGCGTGAATTCCGCCGGCGAGCGCTCCTGTCCGGGCTCGCTCGTGGTGGCCGATGGTGGGGGTTGCGCTGGCGCTGCCCAGTGATTCAGCGTACCGCCTGGCCGACGGTCTCGCCTGTCGCGGACCATGCGACTTCCTGATGCGCCCCCTCGCGCGAAGTCCGCGGGCGATGCCGGGCACGGAGACGGGCGCGAACGGCAATGCGACGAGCAACGAGCCTTCCCACGTCCCCACCGCCGGCCGTGAAGGAGGCGACACCGCCCGCGACGGCGGCATATCGCAAGCCGCGCGGCGAGCGACCGAGCGGGGAGGCGATCGAGCCGCCCGGTACCGCGCGGAGCCGCCGCGTGCCGTCGAGTCGCCGCGTGCCGTCGAGTCGCCGCGTGCCGTCGAGCCGCCGCCGTGCGGTCGAGCCGCTGCGGTCGCGGCTGCGAGCGGTCGAGACGTCACGCGCCGTCGCGACCCCGCCCAGCGGTCGATAACTATCCCGCCCGGTGCTTCCTGCGCGTCCGGTCAATCCTGCCTCGCCCCGCGGAACCACCGCGAGTCGCCACGACTACGACCGCCGTATCGCCGGCGCCGCGTGCCGAGCCCGCCACGAGGCGAGAGCCAGTCGCGCGCGGAGAGCGCGGCTGCCGCGAAAGTGGATATCGTCCCGGCGCCGACTGCGAGGCCGGTCGCGCTCGACGGGTGCCCCGGTTCGAGATGCACACGGAGCGCGACGCCTCGGGTCGCACCGCCGCTCATCGCGGTGCGGGTGACGGACACCGCGGGGCGCCTCGCCGTCCGCCGACGTACGGATCCGTCGCCGGTTCACCGATGGAGGTGTTCGCGAGACCCAGCTCGAGGCCACCACTGCCCGTGGGAGCTACCGGGGCCGCTGCCCAATTCCGGCCCGAATACCGACGGGCTGGTCATGCGCGTCCTGCTGGGAGACCTGCGCTACGAGGTCTCCCTGGCCGAGTGATCCGAACGTCGGCGCGAGCGGGCGCTGAGTGCAGATCTGGGTCATCGCCGATGCGTCCCCACGGGCGATCAAGGACATACTTCGGGCCGCCGAGCGCGCGCAGATCATGACCACGCTGGTGGCCAATACCGCGCTTGACCCCGCCCCCTGTTCATCCGGAGCCTTCGGGTGGCTAGGGCTTCGACGTGGCTGACTCCCGGATCGTGGGGGAGCCTGCAGCCGGGGATCTGGTGGTCACCGCCGACATCCCGCTGGCCGCCGAGGGTGATCGCGCGCGGCGCGCACGCGCTGGACCGGCGAGGGGAGCTCTACTCGGAGGACAATGTGGTCCGCGAGCGCCTGGCGATCCGGAATCTCATGCAGGACTCTTCGCTCGCAGGGCGCATCGGATCAGCAGGCCCGGCACCCCTGGGGCCCGAGCGACCCGCCAGCGATTCGCCAATCACCTCTTGAGACCGGTCGGTTACTGGCCCGGCACCTGGCTCCCACCGCTGATCAACAAAGTCACCGGCGCCGGGGTGCAAAGCGGGTCATCATGAAGATCCGACGCCGCCCTCCCGGCGTGCCGTGCGAGACGCTCTTTACTTCTGGTGCTGGTGAGAGGTGGCGCACGCACTCGGACACCCGGCTGTCGCTCTCAGCTTCGCCGGGCATCTTCTGACCATCCCACCTATCTTCAGGAACTCTCGCCCGCTCGTAACCGCTGAGCGCGTTCAAGCCCAGCCTCTTCAGCCGCCCGGCCTTCTTTGGGACCCAGGGCCGGACTGTGGGCTTGACACAGAGCGGGAAGCCAGCCGCCTGACCAGCTTTGCGCGCCGCCGGCCTTGGGTCTGGGCCTATGGCGCGGGCGGTGCCGCCCGCGACCCATCCCCACGTGGAAGCCGACGATGATGGCTGGCGTCACGAATTCTGCGGCACATCGGCAGGCCAGAACAGCAGAGGTCTTCGGAAGCGCTTCGAATCTGCGCCCATCCGCTGCCCGAAGCTCAGCTTTCTCGGTTCCACTGTCCACTTCCTCCAATGACCACGCCGTCCAGACTTCCTGGCGGTCCCGACGATCGCGCCCCGCTTCCGAGAGTCTCCGTCGCGGCGGCATCGGCGGTGCCGCCGAGCCGGTCTCTTCCGGCAGGTCCGTGACGAGAGGGCCTGCGTGGCAGAGGCGCAGCTGAGGCCACCGAGGCCGCGCGGTTCACCGCAAGGCTGGACCCGTCTCGACCCTGGTGGGGTCGGCTGATCCCGGCCTGCATCATGTCCGACAGAGCGTCTGATGCGCCTCGCGTCGAATCCGCGGCCGCGCTGGTCTCGACCTTGGCCTTGTACGATCACGCTGCCCTCGAGCCCCGCGTTCGCCAGCGTATCCTGACGGATGGGGCCTCGAGGCGCACGCTTGCACGGATCATGGCGCCACCCTCTTCATCACCGCCCTCGGAGCTGAGGCCGTCGATCGCCGTGGCGGCCTCGGAGCAGGGGCCACCGCCGCCGGCCACGATCCCCTCTTCCACTTGCCGGCGCGCGGGCCAGCGTTGAGCGCATCCTCCACGCGGTGGCTTTTCTTTTCCCTTCGGCGGCGGTCTCTGGGTGGCCGCGCCCGACCTATGATCACGGGCAACCCCGCCCACCAGCTGGAAGCCAGGCGCTCCTGAGAGCTTCATCGCGATCGTAGTCCGGTGGTCTCCTCGGATTCTGCGCGGATCTGCTTGACGCGCCCCTCGATGGCCGCCGTCTTGCCGGCTTGCCGTCCACGATATTGGTGTTGGTTCCGTCCACCAACACTTCCTTTGCCGGCCTCGGCCCGGGCTGGCCAGCTTGATAGCGTTCTCCAAAGCTTCTGATTTCCAGGTCTCGGTGAGACGGCTCGGCCGCCGGTGAGAGTCAGCGACGATCCTCCGGCGCCAGCATGCGCCGGTCACTGCGCGAAGCCGGGCGCCTTCACCCCCGGCGGTGGAGGGTTGCCGCGGAGCTTGCTGACCACGAGCGTTGGCCGCAGTGGCCTCGCCTTCGATGCATCCTCGGCCACGATGACCGAAGCGGTCAGTTGACTCGACGTGGCGCCACCCTGCGCCAGCAGCGGCAGTAGCGCGTCCCTTCCTCGCGCTTCAGCCTCTTCTCGTAGATGAGGATGAGGGTGTCGCCTCGACCACGCACTCCATGCGCCTCAGGATCCGTGGACGAAACCAGGCTGAGAGTGCCGCGGTCGCAATGAACCTGGCGTGCCCGCGACCACGTCCAGCGGCGGTCTCCGCGGACTTCGACTCTCGGACGGTGATGACGCCGTCCGCTTGCCCACCTTCTCCATCGCCTCGGCGACCAGATCGCCGTGATGGTCTTGTCGTTGTTGGACGCAGCGATGGTGGCGACCTCGCGGTATCTCCCTTCCGGTCCTTGGTCGACTCGGACATCCGCTTCAGGTCGCTGACCACCGCCTCCACCGCCTCGGATCGTGATCCCGCGCGCTCGGAGGCCCATGTGGATTAAACTGGCGCCGCGCAGGTGGCGTTCCTTGAGGCCTTCCGCGCACGATGGCCTGGGCCAGCGCCTGCTGCAGTGGTGGTCCCGTCGCGAGCGCATGTCGTGAGGTCTGAGAAGGCGACCTCCCCGCGAGGCATCTGCGCCCCCATGCTTCTCGAAGGGATCCTTGAGCTCGATCTCCTTGGCTACCGTCACGCGCGTCCTTGTGATGGTGGGGCTGCCGAACTTCTTGTCGATGATGATGCCAGGCCCTTGGGGCCCATGGTGGCCTTGACCCGAGGCCATCACGTTGATCTCCGTGGAGCAGGGCGGCGCGTCCTCGTCGTTGAACAGCACTTGCTTCGGCATATGGACTCTCCTTGTCGATTCTGCGATCGGCTCGCGTGATCGGTGACCGGCTCGCGGCCGGTCGGGTTTGCTATCCGGGCGGGCTACTTCTGTCTACTCGATGATGGCGAGGACGTCCTCTTCCTTCATGATCAGATACTCCCTCGTCGTCCAGCTTCACTTCGGATCCGGAGTACTTGCCGAAGAGGATGCGGTCGTGGGCTCCACGTCCAGGTGAACTCTTCTTCCCGTCCTCGCCGCTCGCCCATTACCTACCGCGATGACCTTGCCCTCCTGGGGCTTTTCCTGGCGGAGTCGTGGATGCATGATGCCGCCTTTCTTCGCGTTCCTTTTCTTCCTCACGCTTGACGAGAATCCGGTCGTGCAGGGGACGGATCTTCATGGTCAGGGCGCCTCCCGATCTGGCTAAGGGGACTGCGTGGAAGGGTCCCATCAGGAGGGGAGGAGGAAGCCTGGCACTCACCTGACTCGAGTGCCAGGGTCATGCGGGGCGCTGCCGCCAGGAAGTCGTAATCGCTGCGTGACTTGAGGGGATTGACGACCTCGTCGTTGCTCAGCCGTGACGTCGCTCCGCTTCGCGAGCACGCAAGGGGTGGGAAGCCACGCCGAAAACCACCCGCCGGGTCGTCAGTGCTCCATATTAGCGCGGACTTAGTTCCGCTTTCACCCGCCCGAGTTCGAGCCCCTTCGTCGGCCGTGCGCCGGGCGGGATCGACAGGCACGCGGGCCTGGACGAGCTTCGCTGCCGAGACGAGCTTCAGCTCGCCATCCGGTCTTGGAATCCTCCGGATCGCCGCCCCGGTTGCGACCATATGGCGCGCGCAGGATCCTTCCCGTCCTTCGGAAAGAAGCCCCGCGAAACTTCTCGGGTCGCCAGGGTCGCCGCGGAACACCGCCGCCTATCCCAGCGGGAGGCGAGACCCGACGTACTCGGAGCAGGTGCTCGCATCTGATCCGACCAGAACGAGTGAAGATGGGTCGTAGGGCTGCGCGCCGCCCAGCGGGCATGGTCCTGGCGCGCACGCCCTCTGCTGGTATCCGATTGTTCCAGTGCTCCACGCGCAGCCGACCAGAAGAGGGGATGGAGGTGATTGGGCGACGCTCGCCCGCGGCATGGGACGTCGGGGCAAGCTCCGGCAAAGCCTGTCACGACGCCACGCCGCCAGCGTCCACGGCGGCGCCCGCTCCCGGCCAGCAGCTCGCGTTATTGGGCACTATGCCGATTCCCGCCGCGACGACCAGGTCGCGTGGGGAGGATCCGGCCCCGTGTGGTGCGCACCCTGCTCCACTCGCCCAGCGCCCTCGAAGGCGGCCACTCCCATCCTCCAGCCCAAGTTCCACGCCCTGCTTCGCGGTGGATCGCCGCCAGGACCAGTGCCGATCTCGACGCCGAGAACTCGGGCCATAAGGGGCACCGGATGGCCGTCGATGGCCGCCACCGCAAGCCCCATCTGGCGGAGCGAGGCCGTCGCTCTCGGATCCGGATGAAGCCGGAGGCTTGACCACCACCGCCGCGGGCGCCCGGACGGGCCTGTCGCGGGATCTTGTCGTAATCCTCCCACCAGTGCGCAGCTGTGAGTGTGCGCGGCGGTCGTGTACCATGCCTGCAGGTCGGCGCCGGGCGTGGCAGTAGAGGACCTCGGATTGCGTCTCCTGCCCGTGTGGCGACAGGAGCCTGTGCCGTGCGTCACTTCCACTCCGGTCTAGCGAGGCCCGACGACTCTTCCGCCGCGGATCTGACCGCCGTGGCCCGGACTCCGAGAGCGGAGCGTGATGTCGTGCCCCGCGTGAGTGGTCGGCTGCGGATTGATCGAGCCGGTCCTCCAGGCGCTCTGGCCGCGGAGGTGCAGCCGCTGAGCAAGAACTGGCGGGCGATCGTAGGAGCTGCGGCTCCTCGCCGATGGGCTCCACGAGTGCCGTCGAATGCCGCTCCTCGCGCAGCGCCGCGGCGGCGCATGGCCCGGCCAGCGAGGCTCCAATGATGACGGCGGTCACTCTTTTCACTCGCGCGTGTCCTGATGATCGGAGGTGGAAGCGAGCAGCCATCCTAGCACGTACCCACCCGCGCCCGGCCGGGGTCAAGGCAACAACGGGGCGCGCGCGCGGGACGCCCCCATGCGCAGGAGCACCCCTGATGATGATGTAGAGTGATGGCCCATGGCCGAGGAGCAGCCCGCCTTCCAACCGCCGCCCCCATGGCCGCGGCCCCCTTTCTCTGGCGGGCCGATTGGCCGTGCCTCAAAGCCCGGAGCGCGATGTGCGGAAAGCTTCTGCGACCTGGCGCTGCATGGCGGCCCGCCGCACTCGCGGCGCGTGCGTCAGCGCTGCTGAGGTCCGCTGCCCTCGGGATCCCCTTTCCCGCGCCAGCCGGGAGATGCGCCGCGGAAATGCGTCGCGGGATCCCTGGAGACGAGCAGGACCCGTGGCGGACGACGACGACGCCCGGCTGTGACTGCGGCGGATGCGCCTCTCCGGAGATAGCGGAGCGGCTGCGCGCGGCCATCGTAAGCTCGGGAAGGGAACATCGTGGCGGCGCCGCACCGGCGGGCGCGCCTCCTGCTCCCCGCCGGCCCACGATTTGGGCCCTCGCCGACGAGGTATCGCGAGCGTGATCTGCTCGTTCTGGCCAAGACTCACCACTTACTGGACGGCGCACGCGCCCGCCGGGATGAAGACGACCGCCGCCGGCGCGCCGCGCCGCGCATACCGAGGCCGCTTCGGGGCGTGGAGGTGGTCGGTCACGGCCGGGGTGCGAGGCACGGACTGACCTCATCAGAGCGCCCTGGATCGCCGGCTCTTCGGGGCGGCTGGGGGCGCGATCCAGCACCGACCTCGCCGCCGGCTCCGCCCATCCCGATCCGGACCCCGTCCCCATCGAGCGCTTACGGGTGAAGACCTCGTGACGCCATCCTCGGACCGGCGCGCGGTGGTGACGCCACCATCGGCGTGGTCGACTCATCACAGGATCGGGCGTGGAAGCTCGCCCGGCTGCGGCAGCTGGGGTCCGTCGTCACTCGCTCTCCGCATCCTCTTTCGTCGTCGGGTTGCAACGTTCTTCCGAACCGACGCCCCGCGCACCGAGGAACGCTGGGTGGAGCGCTCCTCGAGCGCCGCCGGGGCAACCCGGTCATCTTCGTGCCGACTGTCGGACGGACGCCGGAGTGGATGAGGGTGCTCCGCTGGCTGGAGGGCGCGACCCTTGCCGCTCGGCGCCCGCTCGTCCCGACGGCCGGGCGCCGCTTCGCCATGTGGCGCCATCAATAGTTCATCCCAGTTCATCTCGACAGCCTGCTTGGTACTCTGGATGTGTGGCATGCCATGCCAGGATTCACGGGACGTTTCACGCGACGGGCCCTGGCCAGGTTCACGGTGGCGTGGATTCCTCGGCGGATGGCGGGCGCCCGCGGGGGGCATCGGCACCGGGTCTGCGGCGCGCCCGCACGCGCAGACGCCCGGTAGATCGCCGCCGCGGCGCCCGCGACGCCTGGCGTAGACGCCCACGCGCACAGGTAAGAGGACTGGCGGGCGACGGTGCCGCTCTGGCTCCCGCGGCGTGCCTCCCGGCAAGTGGCGCGAAGTACGAGACACCGGGTGGCCGTGCCCGCGTGCTTGATCTTCCTCCGTGGTGGAGGACGCCGGCCGGCGCGCCCTCGATTTTGAAGAGCGAAGCCGCCGACCATTCTGACCATCGCTGGCTATGTGAATTCCGGGTCTCGCCAGAGACCACTCCGCTGCTCGAGTGGAGCGTGGAGAGGTGCTGGCTGCCGAGGCGGCGCCGACTTGCGGGAGCGCGTCGCCGATGCCGCCACGGCCATCTCTCGCGCGGATCCGGCCCCGCTTCCCCGCCCTCCCGCGCTCCCCACGGCTGATCGGCTACGCGTGGGACGCGAGGGCTGCCGATCTGGCACCGTGGTGAAGAGCCGCAAGACGTCCACGGTGACCTTCATCGTCGTGCGGCGCGGGACGGAAGGAGCTCGGGCAATGCTGGGCTCACCGAGCGGCGCAACGTCGCCGTTGACGACCACCGGCGCGCGTTCGGCGAGGCGCCGGACGATCCCGAGGCGAGTGGCGCTCTCCATCGACACCAACGACGTCTGGCCCCACTGCGCCGGAACCCGTTTTCGCCCAGCATCGCCTTCACCGGCGCTCTAACCGCTCGCCTCGCCCTCCCGCGCCGCTACCGCCACTCGTCCGCCGACACACTCTTGCCGTCGTGTGCAGCCCATGACGCGCCAGTAGCCGCTGGTCTCCCCCGCCCACCACCGCCTTCCGCGGTGGATGTCCTCTCTCCGAGGCGTGGACCAGCGCGTCAGGCGCGGCGCGGAGCCTGGACGTCGCATGCTTCCCCGAAGTGGCGCGCGGGCAGAGTTATAGTTCTGGACGTGGCGCTGATAGGGTCCCGGTGACTCGCGGGCGAGCATCCGGGCGGTGTCGTGCAGCCAGTCACCGAGCAGGTGGCCGCCGCCTTCGACGAAAGCCCGCCCCGGATCCAACGAATTGCTTTCGGGCGGCGATGGGATCCGTGCAAGAGCGCGGGCGGGATGCTCGGGTCCATGCCCCGAGGATGACCAACCACGTGGTCGCGCCAGTGCGCCGCGCAGGTCGAGCGCACGCGAACGGGGAGGCGGGCAGCGGCCCGAGAAGACGCCTCACCGCGCTCTCGGAAGCCGGGAATCCCTGCTCGACGTGGAAGGGGCTCCCGCCCGCCCTGCCTTTATGGCGTCACGCCGGTTGGGCGCAGTAATGTTCCTGGATTCCCGCAGTTGAGACCGTGGCACGTGGCGTCGCCTGCCCGTCTGGTGAGAGTTTCGTGGTAGGCGCGGCCGATGGTCGCGTTGGCGTGGCTATAGGGCCCCATCGCTGGAAGTCAGCGCCTTATCCTGATCTCGTGCTGGAGGAAGGTCAACGCCATGGAAGCCATGAAGCCGGATGTTGTTATGCGGGTGTCGCGCTGGTGGTGGCGCGAGGGCTGGCATCACTGGAAGTACCGGCTACCGTGCCCCGCTGGTATCACCGCACCCACGGTGACCTTTCTGACTACCAAAAATTTAGCGCTTCCGTGGCGGTGTGAGCGCAATGCGGCTATATCACTGGCGGCGCGTCCCCGCCAGTATGGTCGCTACCCGATCCTCGTCGAAGGACGAGGGCAGTCCGTCGTCCAGTGGCGGTCCAGGAGCCACCGAGCCGTTCGTGGTACTGGGGCCGACGAGCCGGGCGCTCGTCCGGTCGAACTCGGCCGGCCCCTCCCCTGCCCGCGTCGAAGCGGCCGCGTGAGCCCCTCTTCACCACCTCCCGGCATCACGAGCCGCCCGGTGATCGGATCCCTCCCGCTCGACGTACCCGCGGCTTCGTCGGCCGTCTTGCCGCGGCGATGGGCTGCGGACGTGAAGACCTGCGTAGAGCCTCCCGGCATGCCGTTCGCGGGCGACCGGACTCGCACCGTAATCTCCGGTCGAACTCTTGTCGGTGTGGGAGCGCGACCGGGCACCCATACTTCCTCGAGCGTCATCGCGTGCGCGGCAGACCGCCGGCGCGCAGGTGCTTCCGCGGGCCGACCCCTACCGATGGCGGTAGATGGCCCCGCGCTCGTATCTCCCTCCCCAGGTGGAGCGGGGTCGTCGCTGAGTGCATACGCTTCAGTAGATGCGCCTGACCGCCAGTGGGTGACGCCGGGCAGATGCTCGGCGAAACCACGCCCGCATAGGCCCTGCTCGAGGAAGAGGTCCGGAGGCCGCCTGCAACCTGGCAGTCCCACCAGCAGGCCGTCTTGCCGTCGAGCGTGGGTAGGCGCGGCAAAGTGCCAGCGCCCGGCGCGTCACTCTGGCGCGCGAAGCCCATCGGGTTGTCTGCGGACTGTGAACGTGTCCGTCATGGTTCTACCCTCCCTGGTGGTCGCGTGACGCGCCGGGCCGCCTTGCATCTCTTCGCGTGCGCACGCGGCCGAAGCGCGTGCGCAGAGCCGGCACGCGGTCGAGATCGTCCATCGCCGCCCGGAGCTCGCTCCGAGGGGCGGCACCGCCGCCAAGCGGTGCCGGATCGGCGCGTGCATGGCGGGACCGGCCTTCTTGATCACGAGGGCCAGTGGAACGCCTCTCCGGCGGACGCCCGCCGCATTCCGTCATGTAGCACGCAGATACGCGCCGCGCGATGGCAAGCCGTTCACGACGCCTCTGCGACTGGCGGGGGAGACCTTCGGCGGCCCGGGACATGGTCGCCGCCACCAGGTTTCTTTTTGCGACTCATCCGCGACGCGAGCCCTCCGTGGATCCGCGGCAGTGCGAGCTTCGGAAATGCTGCACGGTGACTGGGTCCGCCGCCAGGTCTGCACGGTCTCGCTCCCGCGGAACGTACCCGTCACCAGACTCATCGCGCGTCGCGCCGAAGGGCCGTCCAAGCTGGAATTTTCCGCGTGGTGCGACGAGGCACTTCGCCTGCGCCGAGTGGCTGACTCCCACCCACGGCAGGGCGATCGCGACCGTCGCGAGTACTGCGATCCTGAAGCGTGAACTGATTCGGCGCCGAGGTGAGTGGCGGCGTAATAGTGGAGGGGATCAGAGGTCGAGCGCCTCTCGAGGGCCGCCGATCCGCCCAGTCGCGGCCCGCTTCTCGGCGATCAGCCGCTTCGAAGCCTCTGATCGAGCCACGGGTCAGCAGCTCGTCCACGGCGACGCCCAGATCATAAGGAGAGATCTCCCGCCGTGGACAGCACGGCGTCGACCGGCAGGACGTCCACGTGACGGTGGCGCAGCACGCTGGTACACCGCGGTGTAGAGCGCGGGGTCGTATGGCACCACGGCCCGAGCGGCGGGGCGCCGCCAGGCCGAGGGTCGACGCGACTTCGGTGAGCTGATGCCAGATGTCGCGGGAGCACCTCGGGCGGCGCGTCCTCGCGCTCGCGGGGATGGAGAACGGCGCCGTGCGGCGGGCGCGCTCTGGTCCAGGATGGCGACGCAGCTCGGGGACGGCACGCGGAACCACGAAGCGCGTGGCGCGGGTCGCTCAGCACCGCCTCCGCGGCGTCGTCCAGAGGACGGGTCAGCTCGATCAGCCGGTGACCCACCAGCGGCACCTCGCCGACGAGCAAGGCCGTGGAGCCCGCGGCGCGGCGTTCGGCCCATCGCGCGACCGCGCTACGCGCCCACCGCCCCACCGCCACGCGCACGACCCCGTGGGTCACCCCGCGGCGCGCCGGATACGCGCGGGCCGCGGCATGCGTCTCCACCGCCGGATCGCGCCACGTCCCACTGCAGGAGGGAGACGGCGCGCGCCCCGCGCCTGCGCGAGCTGGGCGAGCTGATGGATGAGGAGGCTCTTCCCGGTCCCCGGCAGCCCGGCGGACGAAGACCGCCTGCGCCCGCTCGGCAAGCCAGCCAGCCTCGCGTGTAGCGCAGAGGCGGGATCTGTGGAGAGCATGGCGCCGCCGGCACCCTTGACGCCACCTGCAGGCGGCGCCGTACATTTACGCTCGAGCAGCGCAGCGCCCGGCTCCCACAGGCCTCGGAACAACGACCTCTGATCCGCTCCAAGGAGGGCTCTATGCCGAATTCGCTCTCGGACAGCCATCTCCCGCGCTCTGTCACCACACGCCTCAGACCAGCCGTATGTCTCCGCGGATCTCCGCGCTGGGCCGAAGCACCGCATCGGAGGCTCCCCTGGTCGCCAACGATATCACCCGGCTGGGCCCAGATCTACGCGACAAGTGGAAGAGTCGGATCTGCGGGCCTCTATGGCCGGCGGCTGGCCGGGCGCGCCGGCGAGATCCGGACCGTGCTCAGGGATCGGCGTGGGGGCCGAGAGGCCCGATGCCGGCGGCGACTCGCTCCACGTGGAAGCGCCACGCTTCCTCGCGCGCAGATCTGCGGCATCGACATCCACGCGAAGAACATCTGCGAGCCGCGGATCACCATCTTCCAGGGCAGCCAGAGCGACCGGGCGTTCCTGACGGAAGGTCACCGCCGAGATCGGGCTGATCGACCAGCATCATCGACGATGGCAGTCGCATCGGCGATCATCCATGCGAGCTCGAGTCATCTCTTCCTAAGGTCCGCCTGGGAGGACTGCGTATGTGATCGGGACTCCACGCGTGCGTGGACAGACCGTGGCGGTGCGGGCGCGCCCGGAATCGCCGGGCACCGGGATCGCTCATCAAGAGCCCTAGACTGACGGGATGCATCACGGCTCGTTCGAGGACGAGTCCCATCGGGCCGCCAGCGTGACGAGCACGTGGCCTCGATCCATGTATCCCCGGATCGCCTTCATCGAGAAGCGGCCTGACCGTGCGGCGTGGCCCATCGCCCTCGCGGTGTCAGCGCATGCCGCCCGACACGAGCAAGGTCTCGCCCGTGATCCACGCCGAGTCCGCGGACGCGAGGAAGACCGCGGCCGTCGCGATGTCTCTGGGGCTGGCCGATGCGGCCGAGCGAGAGTCTGCGCCTCGACTTGCTTGCGGAAGTCGGATTCCGCCATGCCGGCGGCCTTTAAATCCTTCCGTCTCCACCATGCCGGGATTGATGGCGTTGACCCGGATATGCGTGGGCCGCAGCTCCTTGGCCAGCACCCGTGTCACCATGCGTCCACCGCCCCTTGGTGGCGCTATAGACCGCGGACGTGGGCGGGGTCAGAGTGCTCGCGCTCGAGCTGATATTGATGATGCTTGCCGCCCTCGGGCCCGAAGTGGCTCCACCGCCTCCTTCGAGGCCAGGATGAGGAGCCGAGGACATTAGAGGTCGAACTGCCGGTGGAAGTGCTCGGCGGTGATCTGCTCGAGCGGCTGGAACTCGCCAGGTTCCGGCATTGTTCACCAGGATGTCGAGCCGGCCGAATGCCGATTCGCGCCTCGAGCGAGAAGCCGCTGGATGTCGGCCGGCCGGCCGAGGTCCGCCTGCACCGCGACCGCTCGGCCACCTTGATCGGCGATCTCTTTCACCACACGGTCGGCACTCTCCCTTGCTGGACGCGTAGTTGACCACCACCGCGGCGCCGGCCTCCGCCAGATGCCGGGCGATGGAAGCGCCGATTCCCTTCGAGGCGCCGGTGACGATGGCGACCTTCCCTTCGAGCTTGCCCATGGGCGATGCCCTCCTTGTCCCTCGCCCCTTGAGAGGGGGCGTGACGGCGCCAGGATTCTTTCTAGCCGGGAGGGCAACACTGGTCGTGGCGCGTCGGACGGGGGACGTCGAGGGCGGGATTCCGGTCGAAGAAGCCGCTGGGCTTGAGCAGGAAGCCGATCGTCGTCACCGGCATCACCGGCCAGTCCTCCGGGCCGGACGATATGATGCGAGCCGAAGGTGTACCACACCACGAGATCCGTGTTCTCGATGGGTGCGTCGTCCTCCACGTAGCTGGGCAGGCCCGCGCCCCCGGGATGCTGATTCGGATACTCCCCGCGGCGTACCGCTCGCGCGGGTCGTGGCGGGTGACCCAGAGGTGCCTGGTCATGAAGCCCGCGCGCCGGGTGATGGACGCGTCCGGGCCGAGCGAACGGCAGAACATTGTCTCCGGGCATCAGCTTGTAGGCGACCGGCTCACCCAGTCGATTCCGCGACCGATGGGTTGACGATCTTCCAGAAGCGGCCGGCGAGCGGGTCGATGACGCGGCGGGCGTGTGCCTTCGGAGCGCAGCAGGGTCGCCTCGGCATGGAACGCGTTGTGATGCGGGTTGTCGGGGCCGGGGGCGTCGGCGACCGTATTGACCTCGTAGACCGAGTTCTCGAGCCCGTCCACCATCATGTCGACTCGCGCACTGAAGAAGTGCTGGTGGATGGGGCCGTAGACTCCGGCGCGACCATCTCGCCCCAGCGGGGCTTGTCGCCCGGCCGCTCGGCGCCGTTCGAGATGATGCCGGTCAGCTTCACCTCGAGCTGGATGGTGCCGTCCTGGTAGAAGTACCAGTAGAAGCCGTACTCGTAGTTGCCCACGGTGGAGATGGAGGACACGACGAGGCGTCGCGAGCGCCGCACCTCGGTGGTGCGCAGGCGCCAGTCGAGGTGCTTCCAGAGGATGCCCGCGTCCTCCTCGTGGAGACAGACGGCATTGGGCAGGGTGACCGCGCGGCCCTGGCCGTCATTGACCACCGCGTCGAGATAGCGGATCTCGCCCAGGCAGTCGCAGCCGTTCTCGAGCGCGTTGGCGAGGGTGCCGATGCCGAACTCGCCCACGTCGAAGGCATTGCGGTGGAAGTACGTCGGGCGCGGATCGCCGTAGGGCACCACCATGTCGGCGATGGAGGCTCGGTAGAGCACCGGGCGCTCGCGCCCCGATCCTCGTAGGTCACCGTGTGGATGACCAGGCCCTCGCGGGGCGTGAACCCGATGCGCATCCGCCACTTCTGCCAGCGCGAGCTCGTGGCCGCGGAGCTCGAAGCTCGGGCCCCTCGGGCTGGCGGATCTCGATCGGCTTGAGGCCGGAACGCATCCCGGCCGCCTCGGCGCGTGTAGTTGGCGTCCTCCGGAGGCAGCGGGACAACTCCGCCATCCTCGACGCGCGAGCACCTTCATCTCGTTCAGGTCGACCGACGGTGAGCAGGTTGGCCACCGGCCGCGCGTACGCCATTGTCGCTCGCGTGGCGGCGCACCCAGGTGAGGGCGCGGACGAGACGCCGGCCCTCTTCGCCCGGGAACCCGAAGTTGCCCGCCGACCACGGATCCATCATGGTCAGGCTCGGATCGGTGACGCCGCGCTTGCGCATGGCATCCTGCCAGCGCGGGTCGGCGCGCACCGCCGCCTCGCAGGCCACGAACTCGTCGAGGACGATGGCCGGGCTGGACCCCGGGCACGTGCTCCCATCGACACGCACGCGCGCCCGCGGATGACGGAGACGATCGCCTCGTAGGTCTGGCCGGCCGCGGCGTCCACGAGACGCCACGAAGGCCGCGCGCTCGCGGCGTCCCCGAGCCGGTGCGCGAGCAGCACCACCTTCTTCGCGGGCTCGTGCAGCATGGTGAAGATGAAAGCGGGTTCGCGGGCCGAGCTCCGCTCCGCCCGCAGAATCTCCGCCGCGCGTTCGATCTCGGCCGCAGTCGCATGGATCCAGCGGATGTGCGCTCGTGATCACCCGCATCGCCATCGCCGTCAGGCCTCGCCTCCTTGTGCCGTCACGCAAGCAGCTGGGCGTCATTGTAGCGGAAGTCGGCGCGCTCCTTGACGGGCGCCGCGACCAGGAGGCAGGATCGGGGTCGATGACTAGGCGCTCCCGCGCCCGGGGCCAGCTCCCGAGCGAGCGACGAGCCAGGCGGCCGGCCTGGCGAGGGCTGGCCTCTCGCGGCGGTCCTCGTGACCGTGGCGGCCTCCAGCGCCGACGCCTTCGATCTCTACCGGGTCGATGGTGCGGGACAGTTCGTCGCGGTCAACGGTACCGCCGGCACATGCCCGAGTCCGCCGAAGCCGCGCGCCGTGCTCTTCGTGCACGGTCACGAGTTGGGGAGCAGCGGTAGCGGCGGGAGCTATCAGGACAATTTCACGGCGGCGAGCGGGCCGTCCTTCGCGGGAGCCCTCGGCTCGGACCGAGAACCAGGACCTCGGCGTCGAGGCGTACTACATCCAGATGCGCGTGAGGCCAACCGCTCGATCTTCGTCGACGCCCAGCGGATCGGCCAGGCCATCGCGCTCATCCAGGCCTGCCAGGACCCGACCGGCCCCGCGAGCGTCCGGGTGGCCATCATCGGCTATAGCGAGGGGCACCATCAGCACCCGGGTGTACCTGCGCAGCCGGCAGGCGGACCTGAGCGCCGACTTTCCGGGCGAGATCGCCCTCGATCCCCGGGCGCCAGCCCGGTGTCCAGGATTCGTCGCTTCTGGCCCCGCCCAATCACGGGCTCCGCGCGGTTGCTCTTCTCGATGGCGAGCTGCCGATCCGGCAGCTCAACGACGGCGTGAGGCGGCTGGCCTGCACCAGCTGCAACGAGCCGCTGGCCACCGGCTTCAGCGAGTCGGCTCAACGGCACCGCGAACGGCCAGTGGACGGGCGCTCAGGAGACCCGGAAATCGCGCCAGCGGCACGCCCGTCGCGGACGGCACGCTCTTCGTCGTCTCTCTACGCCACCGGCGACCGGGATCTCGTGGGCGGCGGCAGCTCAAGCCCGGACAACGACTGCAACGTCCCGCCCCGCAAGCGGGCGAGGAACCTCGGGACGAATGCGGTGAACCTCGCCATCGACGTGCCGGCGCCGAGCGGACCCACCGCAGGGCATCAGAAGTCCACCGCGCCACGGTCAAGCATGCCGAAGTGATCTGCCGGGCGCTGTACACCGTGGTGAACCACCGCGCGCGCGGAGAGCGCGGCGCCGCTGCTGCCCCACCGCCGCCGACGGCAATCCGATCATTCCCTTCGGCACCGCGATCACGCTGGTGCTCGAACCATTCCTGGGCAGCATGGCGACCCCGGCCTGCCCCACCTGTCCGAGCAAGCAGAGGGTGCTGCGGGACGCCGCCGAGATCTTCCTCAACCTGTGGCTGGCGGTCGCGCGGGCTCCAAGGACCGGATCGGCATCACCTATTTCCGGACCAACGTGACGCCAGTACGCGCGCGCCGGGACCCGGCGACACGCTCGTCCCGGTGCAGCCCGACGTCGCCCGCCCTCGTCGCCGACCTGGAGAACAATGCCACCACGTCCAGTGGGCTCACCGCGATGGGCGGCGGGCTGCAGTCCGCCATCCTGCAGCTCCAGGGCGCGGCAGGCCCGCTGGCGACCGTGGGCCCGAACCGCAATATCATCCTCTTCACCGACGGCCTGCAGAACGTCAATCCCGCCGTGCAGGCGCTCGGCCCGGGGCTGGTGATCGCCAACCAGCCCGGAGGCGTGAACGCGGGCATCCGACCCTCCTCGCCCAGCCCATCGACACGTACGGCGTCCGCATCCACACCATCGGGATCGGTCCCGGCGTCGTCCAGCCCTCGCAAACGATCCTGGGAACCATCGCCACCACCACCGGCGGTGTCTCGCGCTTCGACATGGATGCCGCCGCGTTGCGGCAGTTCTTCACCATGTCGCTGATGGACGCGCTCGCCGCCTCGTCGCCGCAGCTGGTCGCGTACCGGCGCGGCACCCTCGCCGGGAGGAGGCCGTCGAGGCATTCCCCGTCACCGCCGGCGTGTCGGCAAGGTCGCGCTCCAGCTGAGCTGGCCGCGCGGTTGCGACGTCTCGACCTCCGCGTGGAGAAGGATGGCGTCGACGTGACCGCGAGCAGCCGCACCATCACCGGCCCCTTCTATCGCATTTTCTCGATCGCCCTGCCCGCGGGCGCCGTGCGGGCCGGCGGCGAATGGCGCCTCCGGATTCGCGGCCAGCGCGGCATCGCGTACCAGGCCCGCGGCGATCCGTCGACGACCATCGCCGCTCGGCCCACGCGCGCCTCGCCAGGGCGCGACCACCGGGCCGGCGACGCGCTCGAAAGTCCGGCTCGAACTGCGCGACGGCGTCCATGCCGTGCGCGGCGCGACGGTGACCGCCACGGTCCTGCGCCCCACCGGAGAGCGTCGCCAATTTGCTGAGCCGCCTTTCCCGCGCGAACCGTGCCCGTCCCGGAGCTCGAGCCGCTCGCTCCCGCCGGTCAGCGCGCGGTGGCGCAGCTGCTTCAGGACGAGCGACGGTGGACGCGCCTGCTGCCGACGGCGAGCACGATTCGGCTCGGAGGACGACGGCAAGGGCATCTACCGCGCGACCACTCCCGGCCGCGACCGTGCCCGGCGTCTATACCGTGGTGTTCGACGCCGCCGCCCGCGCGGAGGGGGCGGCGAGCTGCGGCAGGCCGGCGCGGTCTCCACCGTCATGCGGGTCGGACCCGCCAAGGCGGAGACCTCCGGCGTGAGGGTGGTGCCGCGGGCGGCGGGCGCTCGCGAGCGCGAGGCCGAGATCCTGCTGAGCCCGCGGGACGCGTTCGGCAACCACCTCGGGCCCGGCTCTGGCCGCCGCCGTCGCCATCACCGTCGGCGACGGGGCCGAGCTCGGCCAGGTCCGCGACCTCGACGAACGGCACCTACGCCGCTCACCTCGTCCTCGCGGAAGGCGCAGAATCCGAACGGCTGACCGTCAGCATCGCCGGCGAGCCGCTGATCGCCGGACGGATCTGCTCCTCGCTCGCGCCGCCGAGGAGGTCGGGCGGCTCTTCTCCTGGAGTCGGGATCGTCGCGGTCGGCTGGATCGGCGCGCTCGTGCTGGTCCTTCTCACGCGCAGACCCCGCGAACGCGGCGAACCTCGCCAGCGCGCCCGGTCCGGCCCAGGCGCTTCTCATCACTCATTATGCCCTGAGGCAGGTGTGCGTTGACTTCGCGCGAGTCCTCTCCCTACACTTCGGCTGTTGTCACCCATCACCGCTCACGCAGCGTCGCGCGCGGACCACCACAGGGAGGCTCCATCGTGACGACAAGCCACGTGTGGCGGCCAGCGCTCGCGCTGGCCGCCCGGACTCTCTGGTCGGCTGCAGCACCACCCGTCCACTCCGGAAGCCAAGGACGATCTCTCGAAGAAGCCGCGGCCGAGCGGCAGGAATGGAACAAGCTCGACCCGCAGATGGAAGCGTTCGCCCGGAAGGCGCACGCCCTCGCCTTCTTCCGGAGATCACCAGGGGTGGAGCGGGCATCAGGGGGCGGCTACGGGCGCGGGGTCGTGTACGAGCAGGGACAAGCACATCGGCTATGCCGACATCACGCAGGGATCCTTCGGGCTGCAGCTCGGGGGCCAGACCTATAGCGAGCTGATCGTGTTCGAGAACAAGGCCGCCCTGGATCGGTTCAAGCAGAACCAGACGGACTTCGGCGCCACTGCCTCCGCCATCATCGCCAACACCGGCGCGCGCGAAGAACGCCGGTTCGTCGACGGCATCGCCGTCTTCGTCGCGGCCGATCTGTGGGGGCGATGGCGGAAGCGTCCCTCGGCGGCCAGCGCACGGGTACGAGCCGAAGTAACCACGCGCGCGTCAGCGGCCGGACGGTCAGGCCCTCGAGGTCGAGCTCCGGCATCCGTCCGGTCATGAGGTCGGCGACGATGCGGGCCGTCCCGCAGGCCATGGTCCAGCCCATGTGGCCGTGGCCGCAGTTCAGGAACAGATTGCGGTGGCGACCGAGGCCCAGGATGGGCGGCCCGTCGGGCGTCATGGGCCGCAGGCAGGCGCGGTACTCCCCGCGATCGTAGTCGGCGGCGTCCGGGAAGAGGTCGCGCGCGCAGGCGCAGGACATTGTTGAAGTCGCGCGGGCGTCCAGCCCCAGTCGTAGCCGGCAAACTCCGCGGTGGAGGTCGAGCCGCAGCCGGTCGCCGAGGCCGCGACCAGCCCGACCAGCCACTGCTCGTCGACGCCGGAGATCGCCGGGGCGAGGCCGCCGGGGCGCAGCGGAAACGTCGAGGAGTAACCCTTGGCCGGATAGATGGGCAGGCTCACGCCCGCGGTCCGCGCGACGATCGGTGCGCCCACGCCCAGCGCCAGCACGTAGTTGTCGGCGGTCAGCGACGCCGTCGCTCGGTCACCACCCCGTCGATGCGGTCGCCCGCGGCTCGCGAGCGCGATCACGCGCGTCCCCAGCTGCAGAATCGCCCCGTGCTTGTCCTGGCAGATGCGGGCCAGCGCCTCCGACGAACAGGCGCGAGTCGCCGCTGGAGTCGCCGAGGTCGCGAATGGCGCCGGCGATCTTCGTCTGGACCGGCTCGAATACCGGGTCCAGTCGCGCCAGCGCACCGGCGTCGAGTACCTCCTGCTTCTGCCCGTGCTCGGCCAGCAGCGCCATCTTCTTGATCCCCGCCTCCAGCTCGGCGGGGTCGCGGTGAAGGTAGAGCGCGCCCTGATGGATCGCCTGGTACTCGATCCCCTCCGCGCGCGCCACTTCGTTCAGCACGGCGCTGGCTGTACTGGCAGAGGCGGAGCTTGATCAGCGTGTTCCGGCGGGCCCGCGCGGTCGGTGCACTCGCGCAGGAAGCGGAGGCCCCAGGCATAGAGCTGCGGATCGGCGCTCAGCCGGACGCGGATGGCCGTCTCCCCGCCCCGGAGCGACTGCCAGAGCATGCGCGGCGCCCGCGGCGACGCCCACGAGAAGGAGTGGCCGGGCGCGATGATGCCGGCATTGCCGCGCGGTCGCCTCGAGTCCGACGCCCGCCTTCTCCTCGACGAGAGTCACCTCGTGCCCGGACCTGGCGAGGAAGTACGCGGTCGTCACGCCGACGACACCGCCGCCGAGCACGAGCGTCTTCATGCCGACCAGCTCACGCGTCGAGCAGGAATCCGGCGCGGAGCGGGTCGGCGGGATCGAAGAGGAACTGGCTGAAGCCGGTGAGATAGGCGGTGCCGGTGATCTCGGGCAGGATGGCCGGTCGCCCCTCCACCCGTGGTCTCCCCGCGATCCGGCCCGTGAAATCCAGGCCGAGCAGTCCGCGGCTCACGAGCGTCGCGCCGACGGCCATCACGCCCCGGTGGCGGAAGAGCGCCATGCGCGCGCAGGTGCCCGATCCGCACGGCGCGGCGTCGACCTGGCCGGGGCCCCACACCAGCGCGTTGGGCGACACCCCGCGGCGTCGGGCAGCTCGTGGACGAGGACATTGTCCACGCTGGTCTTGCCCAGGCCCGGGACCTCCACGTGGAGCTGGGCATTGACCGCCTCCCGCACCGCCATCCCGCGCTGAGCGATCTTCCGCACCTGCTCCCGGCGGACGGACGAGACCCAGCGCGCGCGGCCTCCACGACCGCGAAGACATTGCCGACGCCGACCGAGATGTCCACCGCCACCTCGCCGATCCCCTCGACCTCGATCCGTTGATCGGCGAGCGCCACGAACGAGGCGGTCCAGCGGAGCGTGACCTCGGTCACGCGATCGCCATCGGAGCGGGCGACGGTCTCGACGAGCCCGGCCTCGGTGTCGATGAGGACCGGCGTTTCCGCGCCGCGGCGCTCGACCATGCCGGTCTCGATGGCCACCGTCGCCGCGCCAATGGTGCCCTCGCCGCAGGAAACGTAGTAGCCGCCGGGGTAGATGAAGAAGAGCCCGAAGTGCGCGCCCGGCGTGACCGGCTCGGTCATCACCGCAATCAAGAGGCTGCGATGGCCGCGGGGCTCGAGGCAGAGTCCGGTGCGGAGCTGGTCGAGATGCTCCTGGAACCAGCGGCGCTTCTCGCCGATGGTGGCGCCGGGCAGCTGCCCGAGGCCGCTCGTGAGGAGCCGCATGCCGATCCCCGCGGTATGGAAGTCCGTGGTCGCGATCACCCGGTCGGAGCGCATCGTCACCTCCCGCCGCGGCGCTTCTCCAACGCTTGCCCCACGCGTGTCAGGCCCAAACCGCGACGCGATTCTACACCGCGGCCACCCGTGACGGTTGGCTAGCGGTGAAACCGACGGCCAATGCCTCAGCGGATCGCGATCGGCGCCACCGACGCGCCCGAGAACCCTGCAGCTTGAGCGGCTGCATCACGAAGGCGAACTCGTGGACGCGCTTGGCCGCCAGCTCTTCCAGCCGCATGTTCTCCAGCAGGTGGATGCCGTTGACCACCAGCATGATCTGGTGGACGGGGAGCGAGATCTGCGGGTCGGGGTTGGGCGCCACCTCGACCGGCCAGTTGTCGACGCCGACCAGCATGGGATCCTGCTGCGCCAGCCACTGCGCGGCGCGCCATCCCGATGCCCGGGCACGACTTGACGTACCGCGCATTGTCCTTCGCCCACAGCTTGCCCCAGCCGGTGTGGATGATCACCGCGTCGCCCGGCTGGAGCTGCAGGTTCTGCCGCTGCAGCGCCTGCTGGAGGTCTCGGCACCGTGATCTCGTAGGTGTCGGGCAGCATGTCGACGCCCTTGAGCGCCGCCACGTCGATCAGGACGCCGCGCGTGATGAGGGTCCCGACCTTCTCCGATGCCGAGCTTGGTGAATCCGCTCGCGGCTGGCGATGTCGTCGACCTTGAAGCAGTTGTAGACGGCTTGTCCGCGATGCGTCTGGTGCGGCGAAGCCGTCGAGCTGGGTGCCGACCTGCCCGATCTCGCTGATCGAGGACCTCCTCGTTGCTCCCGCGCCGGTTCGACGGCTGGTTCATGAACGTCCGCTTGGTATGCACGTCGAAGCGGCGCGTGCCGAAGAACGGCATCGAAGCGTTGAGCACGTGGCCGAGCTCGATGATCTCGCCGGACTTGATGAGCCGCGTCGCGCTGGAGCACCGATTCGGACTTCATGTGGTTGCCCGAGCCCCGCTCGTCGCCGCGCCCCACTTCGAGGGACAGCGCTGGGCGTCCGCGGGGGCTCCAGGTCTGGGCATCGACGGTGGAGCCGGTCGAGCCGAGCGCGATTACCAGGGCCATGCCGAACACGATAGGTCGCATGGGGGCCTCCTTGCCGCGAGGTGAATGTATGGGTCGTGTCACCACGGCCATCTCCGGGCGGCGCGACAGTAGCGCAACTGGAGGGCGAGGCACAATGCGGCTCGCCGGCATGGGACGCGCCGGCCCTATGGTTCGCACGAGCGCGCCGGCTCCGGTGCTACCCTCTCTCCGCGCCGGACCGGGTGCCAGTGGAAGCGGAGGCAGGGACCGTGATGGGATTGTCACCACAGAAACACCGGAGATCACCCGCGAGGGGAGGGTGCCGATGGGCCTCTTGACTCTGCCGGCGCTTGGGCCGATTCTCCCTGCAGCAAGCGAGCAGAGGCCGGGACCCCCAGTCCAGCGTGGAGGACTCACGATGAGCGAATTCACTCGACGGGATGTGCTGAAGGTGGGCGCCACCGCCGCGGCGGCCGGGCTCGCCTTCCCGGCCGTGCTCAGGGCCCAGGCGAAGGAGATCCCCGTGCTGGGTCTCTGGTCCTTCACCGGCGCCTTTTCCGACGTGGGCCCCGTCCTCGACCGCGGCATGAAGATGGCCCTCGACGAGCGCGGCATGAAGGTCCAGGGCAAGACCATCAAGTACATCACCCGCGACGACGAGACCAAGGCGGGCAGCGCCACGCGCCGCGCCGAGGAGGCCATCGACGCCGACGGGGTCAAGTACATCATCGGCCCCTGGTCCTCGGGGTGGCCCTGGCGGTGTCCGAGGTGGCCAAGCGCAAGAAGACCTTCCACTACTTCAGCGGCGGCACCGAGGATATCTCGGGCGCGCGCTGCCACCGGTACTCCTTCCAGTGGGCGGCGAGCCCGTACACCGCCGCCAAGACCGTGGTGGATACCTTCATGCAGGCCAATCCCAGGGCCAAGCGCTGGCACCTGCTGGTGGCCGACTACGCCTTCGGCTGGTCGGTCGAGAAGTACATCAAGGAGGTGGGCAAGGGACACGGGATCGAGTTCGTGGGCGCCGACCGGCATCCGCTCGGCGAGCGCGAGTTCTCCAACTACGTGACCAAGGCGGCCGCCAACAAGCCCGACGTGGTGGCCATGATCAACTTCGGCCTCGACGCCGTCACGGGGGCGCGGGAGATCTTCAATTTCGGGCTCACTCCGAAGGTCCCGCTGATCTTGACCTGGTCCTCCGGCGTGGAGGAGCTGGTCCAGCTCAACCCGGAGATCCGGGAGAACATGTGGGTCGGCTCGAACTTCTACTACACCGCCGACACGCCGGTGGCGCGCGCGAGTTCGTGAAGGGCTACCAGGCCAAGTTCGGCAGCCCTCCCGGCTATGCGCCGGCCGCCGCGTATGGCATGACGCGGATGATGCTGCACGCGATGGACAAGGCCAGGTCCACCGAGGTGCCGGACGTCATCAAGGCCTGCGAGGGGCTCGAGGTGGAGGACCTGGTGGGCAAGATGCGCGTGGATCCGAAGACCCACCAGACGCTGCGCCCCTACTTCTTCATGCGCTGCAAGAAGAAGGACGCGATGAAGCACCCGATGGACTTCGCCGACATCATCGCGACGGGCTCCACGCCCCTGCCGGCGGAGTACGCCGCCTGCAAGGACATAGGATCGCTCTAGCCGAGGACGGAAAAGGGCCGTGAGCCTCTCCCCCGCGTGAAGGCCCCCTTCTCTTCAGTCAGATCCTGAACGGCCTCGCCACGGGCATGCTCTACGCGCTCATGGGCATCGGCCTCTCCATCATCACCGGCGTGCTCAATATCCCCAATCTTCGCCCACGGCGCGCTCTTCGCCGTCGGCGCCTATTTCCCTACACGGTGATCCAGCTCGTCGGCAACTTCTGGCTGGCCCTCCTGCTGGCCCCGCTGGGTGTGGACTCCTGGGCGTGCTGATCGAGTACGGCGGAATCCGGCCGCTCTACCGGGCCGGCCACGACTACCAGCTCCTGCTCACCTTCGGCCTCTCGCTCATCCTCACCGAGGGCATCATCATCGTCTGGAGCCCGGTGGGCATGAGCCAGCTCCCGCCGCCAATCCTGCGAGGCGGCATCGACCTCGGGATCACCTTCTACCCGAAGTACCGGCTCTTCGTGATGGTCGCGGCCGCCCTCCTCGTGCTCGGCGCCTGGCTCTTCCTGGAGAAGACGCGCTACGGCGCCATCATGCGCGCGGGCATCGAGGACAAGGAGATGGTGGCCCTCCTCGGCATCGACATCCATCGGCTCTTCACCGCCGCCTTCGCGATGGGCTGCGTCCTGGCCGGGGTCGCCGGCGCGCTGACTGCGCCCATCCGCGGGCTCAATCCCTGGATGGGCGTGGACATGCTGGGCATCGCCTTCGTGGTGCGTCGCGCTGGCGGGGCTCGGCAATCTCCTGGGCTCGATCGTGGCGGGGCTGCTCGTCGGCCTGGCCCAGAGCCTGGTGGCGCTCGTCTGGCCCGAGGCCTCGGTGGCGGTCATCTTCGCGGTGATGGCCGCGGTGCTGCTCGTGCGGCCGCAGGGCTTGTTCGGCATCCGATGACCGCCGGCGCCAAGGCGTGGCTGGCGATCCTGGCTGCGGTGGTCCTGCTTCCCCTCTTCGTCCGGCACGCCATCGCCACCGAGATCTGGATCTTCGCGATCTTCGGCCTCGGCCTGAACCTGCTCATGGGCTATACGGGGCTGCTCTCCTTCGGCCAGGCGACGTTCTTCGGCTCGGCCGCTCTACGTGGCGGGCTACCTGCTCAAGTTCTACGGCATCAACGTCTTCCTGGCGCTGGGCATCGGGATCGTGGTGGGCGTCGTCTCGCCGCCGCCGTCGGCTATCTCTGCGTGCAGCGCTCCGGCCTCTACTTCATCATGCTGACCTTCGCGCTGAACCAGATGTTCTACTTCACCGCCTATCAGTGGACGACGGTGACGGGGGCGAGGACGGCATGCCCGGGATCCCGCGCCCGAGCGTTCTCGGTCTCGACATCCACTCCCCGCTCGCCTACTACGCGGCGGTCGCCCTGCTCTTTCTCCTGTCTCTCTGGATCATGAAGCGCATCGTCGAGTCGCCGCTCGGCAAGATCCTGCAAGCCATTCGCGAGAACGAGCTGCGGGCGGAAGCCCTCGGCTCCGACGTCGCCCGCATGAAGCTCGCCGCCTTCGTGGTGGGCGGCGCCTTCTCGGGCCTGGCCGGTGTGCTCTACGCCATGCTCTTCGGCATCGTGCCGCTGGAGTCCATCGGGTTCGTGTTCTCCGGCAATGTCGTCTTCGCCACGCTCATCGGCGGCTCCGGGTCCCTGTACGGGCCGGTCATCGGCTCGTTCGTGTTCATCTGGCTGTCGGAGTCGGTCAGCTCCATAGTGGGCGCGCTGGCCGCTCCTGCTCGGCGTGGCCTTCGTCGTCGTGGTGCTGTTCTTCCGCGGCGGGGTGGTGGAGGCGTGGGCGCGCTTCGGGCCTGGCGCGCGGCCCATCGCGCGCCCGCCGGAATCGGAGCCGATGCCCCTCGTTAGGACGGAGCGCCTGACCAAGTCCTTCGGGGCCCTCACCGCGGTCAACGCGGTCACGCTCGAGGTCGAGGAGGGCTCGCTGCACTCCGTGATCGGGCCGAACGGGGCGGGAAAGACCACGTTCTTCAACTTGCTGACCGGCCAGCATGCGCCGACGTCGGGCCGGATCATCTTCGACGGGCGCGACATCGCGGGAACGCCGCCGCACCGCATCGCCCACCTGGGCATCGCCGCGATCGTTCCAGCGCACCAGCATCTTCCCCACCCTGTCGATCCTGGACAATGTCTGGCTGGCCGCGTTCGCCCGGCAGGAGTCGTGGCGGGGACTGGCGTGGCGGCGGGCCGACCGCTACCCGGAGCTCACGCGGCGGGCGCTCGAGGTGCTGGGAGAGGTGGGGCTCGGCGAGAAGGCGAGCCTGCCCGCCCGCGAGATCTCCCACGGCGAGCAGCGGCAGCTCGAGCTGGCCATCGCGCTGGCCGCCGCCCCCGCTGCTCCTGCTGCTGGACGAGCCGGCGGCGGGGCTGTCGCCGGACGAGACGCAGAAGATGGTCACGCTCGTGCGCAAGCTCAAGGGGCGATACACCATCGTCCTCATCGAGCACAAGATCGACGTCGTCATGACCATGTCCGACCGGATCTCGGTGATGCATTTCGGCAGCGTGATCGCCGAGGGCAATCCGCTGGAGATCCAGCGGAACGCCGAAGTCCGCCGCGCCTACCTGCGGGGCGTCGTCGCGCCGTGATCCTCGACATCCGGCGGCATCGACACCTACTACGGGCTCGGCCACATCCTGCACGGCCTCTCGCTCGGGGTCGGCGGAAGGAGAAGTGGTGGCGCTCCTGGGCGCGGAACGGCGCCGGCAAGACCACGACGCTCCGGTCCATCACCGGCCTCACGCCGCCCCGGAGCGGCGCGATCACCTACAAGGGCGCGCAGCATCGCCGGCCTTCCGGCCCACCGGATCTCCCGGCTCGGCATCGCCGCTGGTGCCGGAGACGCGCGGCATCTTCTCCTACCTCACCGCGCGCGAGAACCTGGACATCGCCCGCCGGCCCGGCTCGCGCTGGCCGATGGAGAGCATGCTCGAGCGCTTCCCAAGCTTCGCGAGGTGCTGGACCGCAAGGGGCGCTTCCTCTCCGGCGGCGAGCAGCAGATGCTGGCCATCGCCCGCGCGCTCCTGACCGGTCCGGATCTGCTCCTCCTGGACGAGCCGTCGCAGGGGCTGGCGCCCCTGGTGGTGGAGGCGGTCATGGGCACCGTGCGCGAGCTCAAGCGCGAGCGCGTCAGCATGCTGCTGGTCGAGCAGAACGCCGAGATGGCCGCTCGGGCTCGCCGATCGCGTCTACATCATCGATCACGGGACCATCGTCTTCGAGGGCACGCCGGCTCGCGCTGCGCGCGAACGAGCAGATCACCACGACCTACCTGGGCCTCGGAGGCTGAGCGGGATCTCGAGCGTGGGACCAGAGCCGCCCGTCGGGAATATTACAATCCACGATCCGCATTGGCCCCAACATCTGGAATTTAAACGGATTCATCCGTGGCGTGGAGATTGCTCCCCTCGATCCTCCGATGAGGAGCCTGCTTCTCGATTCGGCGCCCTCGGCCGGCGCCTGCCCCCGTTTCCAGCCTGGCCCCTGCCGCTCGTGCCAAGGTTCCCGATGCGGCGCTGCACGCCATGCAGCGCCTTCGCTACGAGGTGTACTGTCTCGAGCAACGCTTCGTGGATGCCGCCCGCTGCATGGATGGGCGCGAGAGCGACGAGCATGATCTCCACTCGATCCATTTCGCGGCGGCCACCGACCGTGGCGAGGTGGTGGCCACTGCTCGGCTGGCGCTCGACTCGCCGCTGCGGCTTCCCCCTCGAGCGATACGAGCCCGGGCTGCTCGACGATCGGCCCCACGGGGAGCGAGCGCGCACCGGCGAGGTCTCGCGCCTCATCATCGCTCCGCGCTATCGCCCGGCCACCATCCGGGAGCCCTGATCCTGTTCGAGCTGTTCCGGCACCTCTACGAGAAAGCTGGCGGTTGGGCCTGGACTATCTGGTGGCCGCCATGGAGGGAACCTGGCCAGGCTCCTCCGGCGGCTGGGATTCCCCTTTGCGCCCCTCGGGAAGCCCATCGGCTATTTCGGCAGGCGACACTCTATGGCGCGCCCCTCGCGGCGATGCGGCCCGGCTACAGGCGCATCCTCGCCTTTCAACGGAGCTCCGTTGGCGGCGAGCGTCCATCCTTTCTGCTGCTTCCGCGTGAGCTCGGCATCAGCTTCGGCCGGGCGGATCGGCGAGCGCCGCGACCAGGCCGAGGAGGTGGAGCCCTGGCTCCCTACGGTGCCCACCGGAAATGTAGAGTCTTGCCCTGATTGAGACTTTGCATACCCATGGAGGACTTGATTAAAAGTGATATAAAATAATGACTTGAGTCGATAGTCCCCGACCTCGAAGGTCCGAAAGAATTTACGATTTCGCCCGCTCCTTACCCTCCTGCATCGATTCGACAATGTTTCCAGGCGCATGCCCGCACGGGCATTCGGCATGCACTTCCCCTTCGTTGCCGAATACAGCGGCCGGAATCGAAACCCAGCATCCAGGAGGGTATTCCATGGCAGGGCGAGCCGTCATGTGACGCTCGTCAGGGTTCTTCTGATTTCGCCGGTCGATCGCTGGCTGCGATCCACCATATTCGAGCGATGCGGGGACCAACACGGTCGCAATCACAGGACACCGTGGACGCATATCGAGCGGCGCTCGCGGAACCCGAACAATACGCGATAATAATCCGGCCCGCTATCGGACAGGCCGGCGCGAGATCAACTGGGACGGCGGGGGCCCGCCGGTGATCGATGGCACCGCCCCGGCGACCCCCCTTCGTGACCTTTTCAGAATACCGCGGGGCGGCACCTTCACCACGCCGGGCACCGGGCTGACCCAGGCGGCCGCCACCGGCGGATTGCTGAGCCCTCGATCTGATCAACCCGACTTGCGCCGGCTCTTTGCACCTTCAGCCCGAACCGGCTGTTTACTCCCCTGGGCAGCAATCATCACGGACGGATCATTCCTCCATCCCGGGCTCGGGGAGCGCCACGGCGGCCGGAGTGAGAGGCTTCGGAGCGGTCTTCTCTCGGACACGGACCCGGCTGGCACGATCGATCCATCGAATTCTTCGACACGGACGGCAATTCGCTGGGGTCTTTGAGCGTGCCTGAATTCCAGGTGACCAGACGTTCCTCTCGTCCTCGGCGATCACCACCTCCGGCGCGGAGCCACTCATCAGGCCCATTCGGATCGTCACCGGCAGCGTGGCACTGGGGGCCGAACGAGAGCGCGGAGCTGGACCTGGTGGTGATGGACGACTTCCTCTACGGCGAGCCGCAACTGGCGGTCAACGTCGCCTCAGCCGTGGCCCCTCCTGATGCTGGGCCTGGGCCTGCTCAGCGCTGGCCGTCCTGTCCCGGGTGTTCCGCGTCGGGTCCCACCGCTAGCCAGCATTCGCGCGGGCCCTCTCCTCGGGAGGCCGCGGTTCAGCCGATCGGCCAGGGAGTCGCCTGGCCGGTCCGGGCAAACCGCGCCGAGCGGGCCCGCTCAGGGCCCCCAGCCTCAGCAGCGGGTAGGACCCCAGCCGCCCGCTTGACCGAGTCACGCGTGGCATTGCATGATGGCTCCGTCGAGACGAGGGGGGATCGCGGTGCCAACTCCCGCCTTCACCCTCCCAAAGCGGCCCTCGATGGGTCAAGCCGGGGGCCTCGCGGAGATGTCCGTCCATCCTATGCGCCAGATCGACTGGATGGTGACAGAAGGTCCGGACCCGATCTTCTTCGGGAATATAATCACGGCTGTGGCCATCGACGGCGCTCTCGCCATCAACGCCGCCATCCTCGGCCAGCATCCAACCGGGCTCGGCTTCTACGCCTTCCACCTCATCTCCGGGCTGGCCGCCCTCGGCGAGCAGCTCGTCGTAGCACGTCGCGACCCGAGCTCTTCACGAGTCCGCGCATCCAGGTGCACCAGGTGTCGCCCGCCATGCGGCCCGAGCGGGGCGCCTGGGGACATCTCCGGCGCCTCCTCTGGGTGCAGACTGGGCTCTGGGCGCGATGCGAGGCGCGAACCCCCGCGTCCTGTTGAACCTGATGCCCGAGGGCTGCTCGCTCCCGGGCTCCCAGGTGACCACCGTGCACGACCTCCTGCCGCTGCTCTACCCTCGGAGTACCCGCGGCAGCGATACTACTTCCGTCACTATGTGCCGGCGGTGCTTCGAGCCTCCCGCGCCATCATCGCTGATCTCCGAGAGCACGCGGCGTGACCTGCTGCGCTTCTACGACGTGGCACCCGAGAAGGTGCACGTCGTGCTGTCGGGATACGACGCCGAGCGCTTCAATCCCGGCGCCCGATACGGTCCACGCGCGCCGGGCGGGGCCCCTACCTACTCTGCGTCGGCAACGTGATGCCACAAGAACCTCGCTCCGGCTCGTGGGGCGTTCGCGCTGGCGGCCCGCAGGTTTCCCGTCCGGCTGGTCCTGCGAGGATGGGGCCGGCCGCGGCACGTCCAGGCGCTCCGGGAGCGCATCGTCGCGCTTGGTCCGGATCCCGGGTGGACTGGCGGCCCTACGCCCCGGACGACCAGCTGCTCGCCCTCTACCGGGGCGCCGGGCGCTGGTGCACCCCTCCCTTCACGAGGGCTTCGGGCTCACCGCGCTGGAGGCGATGGCCGCACGGCACGCCCGTCGTTGCCGCCGGCGTCTCTTCCATCCGGAGGTCGTCGGCGATGCCGGCGTGCTGGTGGATCCGCTCGACCCCTCGTCCATCGCGGAGGCTCTCCCGGATCCTCACCGACGACGGGCCTGCAAGGACCTCCGCGAGCGCGGGCTCGAGCGCGCGAGCTCTTCTCGTGGGAGGCGACGGCGGCGCCGTGCAGCGGGCGTGGCGCGAGCCATTGCCGCCTGATGACCGCCTGGTCGGTGCTCACCGAGCCGGCCTACTTCGTCACCAGCGCCCGGTAGCCGAATCGAGGCTTCGCATGTCGACTGTTACGCAACCCCGTAGTAGACTTGCAGAGATCATGAAACGCGCACTGATCACCGGCATCACCGGACAGGACGGGTCGTATCTTTCAAGCTCCTGCTGAGCAGCAAGGGTGGTCTACGGCGTCGACCGTCGCACGCAGCACTGGCCACGACCGATCGCCTTTACTACCTGGGCGTGGTCGACGACGGATCGCTACTCGGACGGCGATGTCACGGACCAGGGACTCGCTGGTGAGGCCCTGCGGACCGCGGAGGCAGACGAGGTGATACAATCTCGCCGCGCAGTCCTTCGTCGGGGCCTCATGGCGGCAGCCGCGCCTGCTCATCGCCGAAGTGGACGGAATGCGGCGCCGTCAACGTGCTCGGAGGCGATCCGCCAGTCAATCCAAAGATCACGCTTCTATCAGGCGTCGACCAGCGAGATGTTCGGGCTCACGCACGAAGAGCCACAGTCGGAGACGACGCCGTGTTCATCCGCGGAGCCCGTATGCGGTGTCAAGCTGATGGCTCACTGGATGACCGTGAACTACCGCGAGAGCTTCGGGCTGTTCGCGTGCGCCGGCATCTTGTTCAACCATGAGTCGCCGATACGAGGCATCGAGTTCGTGACCCGGAAGATCACAGACGGGGTCGCGCGGATCAAGCACGGCGCTGGCCCAGGGAGTTGCGGCTGGGCAACCTCGAGGCGAAGCGGGACTGGGGCTTCGCGGGAGACTACGTCGAGGCGATGCGGCTCATGCTGCAGGCCAGCAAGCCGCGGGAATACGTGGTCGCGACCGGCCGCGACGAGCTCCGTCGGGCGAGTTCTGTCGCATGGCGTTCGCGTACGTCAGAGCTCGACTGGCGGGACTACGTCGGGTCGATCCGCAATTGCTCCGGCCGGCCGAGGTGCCGGCTCTGTGGGCAACGCCACCAGGGCCAAGGTGCGAGCTCGGCTGGGAGCCGACCGATCGAACCTCGAGGATCTGGTGCGTGCATGATGGTGGAGGCTGATCTCGGGCGAGTAGGAGAAGAGAGGCGATGACGGCGCCAGACCGGATCGTGGCCGACTGATTCCTGGCGCGACAAGCGCGTCGTCGTGACCGGCGGCGCGGAGGCTTCCTCGGCTCGTACGTCCTCGAGGTTCCTCAGGGAGCGCGGGTGCCCGGATCCGTTCCGTCCCGCGCAGCACGACTATGACCTGCGTCGCGAAGGCGACATCGTCCGGCTCGCTCGAAGCGTCGCGGCCGGACGTCATTCTTCATCTCGCCGCCGTCGTCGGCGGATCGGCGCGAACCGGGAGAACCCCGGTCGCTTCTTCTACGAGAACCTGATGATGGGTGTCCAGCTCATGGAGCAGTCCCGGATGCTCGGCGTCGCAGTTCGTCACCGTCGGGACGGTATAGCTCCTATCCAAAGTTCACACCGGTGCCGTTCCGGGAAGAAGAGCTCTGGAGCGGCTATCCGGAGAACGAACGCGCCCCTACGGGCTTGCGAAGAAGATGCTGCTGGTGCAGGGCCAGGCTCTATCGACAGCAGTACGGCTTCAACGCGATCTACCTCTCTGCCGGTGAACCTCTACGGCCCGCGCGACAACTTCTGATCCGGCACTCAGCTCGCACGTCATCCCGGCGTTGATCAAGAAGTGCGTGGACGCTATCGAAGCCGGCGACGGCACCATCACGGTGTGGGGCACCGGAAGGCCACTCGCGAGTTCCTCTATGTCGCCGATGCCGCCGAAGGGATCGTGCCTTGCCGCCGAGCGTGTACGAAGGGGATGAGCCGGTGAATCTCAGGGCGGGCGCTGAGATTTCGGTCGAGGACCTCGTCGGACTGATCGCGCGCCTCACCGGATTCGAAGGGAAGATCATCTGGGATGAGAGCAAGCCTGACGGGCAGCCGCGGCGACTTCTCGACACGATCGCGGGCGAAACACTCGGCTTCAGGCCGGGACGAGCTTCGGGAGACCGGGCTGGCACGAACCGTCGAGTGGTATAGGCAGTCGGTACGGCCTCGGCAGCGAGCGCGTCCGCGCGCTCTCGCTAGAAGAGTCCCGAATACTCCCTCAGGCGTGGCCGGAAACTCGCCGTGCGATGAAGGTCGTGCACTCCTCGGCGTGCTTCCGGATCAGGCAGTCGTGCATGGCGGGTCAGAGAGGAGCGACCTCGAAGCCGAGTACCCTGAGCATAGTGATCGATGCATCCCTCTGACATCATCCACCAGGTGATCGCGTCAGCCCTGGTCTCGGATCCGGCTGGAAGAACACAGACGGGCTCGGACCGGGTTGGAGGCTTACTGCTGCGTAATGACTAGCCATTCGCTGGACAGCCTCGAGGCCGATCGCAGCGCGCGGAATGGGTCCCGAAGGTGTGGCAGCACCATCCCGAACGACGACGACATCGAAGGATCCCAATTCCGCCGGGAAGTTGTAGATGTCCCCATAGTAGGCTTGGGCCTTCTGGAGCCAGTACGCGGTGGGCATACCAATATGCGTTCTTGATCCGGTTGATATGCCGCTTGAGGTCGCGCACAAGCTTCTGGAGATCGAAATCAGGATGCGCGAAGGGTACGCAGTCCCAGTCCCCGCCATCGCTGAGATCGAATGACACGACGCTGGCGCCCCGCTTCTCCATCTCGAAGGTCAGGTAGCCGCTCGCGGCTCCGACATCCAGGGCTCTCTTCCCTTGAAATCGAATCCTCGAAATACTCTTCAATGCTCCTGCGCAGATCCCAGTGATCTCCGACCTGACCGATGCCCGGCAGGTCGCATGTAGTGATAGAAGGCGCACTCGGCAAATATCCGGAACGTTACGTGGAATCTCGAATCGAAGAGTCATTGATTCACCTCGGAGCGGCGGGGCAATGACGCGAGTCGCTCGAGCCACGCGTCCAAGCGCGGCAGGTTGGTGTCCCAAGTGTATTGGCGTTCGACAACCACGCGCCCCTGACGCGCCACTCGCGCAGCTACCTCCTGGTTGTTGGATGAGGGTCACGATAGCGGCAGCGAGCTCCTCGTCGGTCTCTCTGACCAACAACTCCTCGCCATCCTTCGATGATCGAGCCCCTCGAGGGCGGTTGGTTGTGCATACGGTGGGCACGCCCGCGCTCAGCGCCTCCAGGACCTTGTACTTCGTTCCGGAGCCGGCGGTGAGCGGTATGCACGCGACGGCCGCCCTGGCCAGGTAGGGACGCCATCGTCGACGCGGCCGGTGACAACGATCCGATGCCCATCATGCTGGGACAGAGGAGGGCCGGCTCGGGAGCCTGGCCCACGATCGACTAAGCATGCGTTCGGGCACTGCCGGCGTACCAGCGGCATGATGTCACGCACGAGTCGCCACGCGCGGCCTGACGATTAGGCATGTAGCTGAGCGCTCCGACGAAGACCACACGAGGAACCGGATCAGGAGATCTCTCCGAGAACGCGAAGTAGTGCGGATCCACGCTGTTTTCGATGACGAGAACGCGCTCTGGTGAAAGCCATATCTGCTGCATGAACACATCCCGGTCCTTCGCGCTCACGGCGATGACGCCATCACTAGAGCTGTAGGTTCTCCTCCTCGAAGCGTCTGGCCCGGCGGCTCTCAGGCCGAAGGCCAACTTGGTCAGTCCCCGCGATGCACTCGCCGAAGCTCGGATACGCTCGGCCTCGACGTCGTGGAGGCCATGACCAGGCGGGTCCGCAGTCCGGCAGGGAAAAAGTCAAGGCCATCGGGTTCACCTGGCGGACTGACGAAGAGGGAGTGCGGCTCCTGACGGATGAGCGCTTGTCGCAGCGCGCCGCGCCGGAAGGCCCCGATGAGTCTGATGTGATTTGTAACGTCCCAGTGGTAACGCGGCCCAAGGACCGGGAGCTGGTGTGCCCGGAGAACGTCGAGGCATCTGGTGATGAACGGCGGCGCTCCTGGGAACGATAATGTGGGGTGTGACAGCTCTGCAGGAAGGGCATCAACCAGTCCAGTTCTGATCGTCGCGTGGCGTCCGTCGGCAAGGGCTTCACGGAGAAGAACTCGACGGTACTGATCTTGAGGAGATAGCGGAGAAGGTGGAAGTCGCGAATCTCACCGCCGAAATGGCCGGGATGGAGAGGCATGATCAGGGAGCAAAAGAAGGAGCGATACTGCGGCGCTCGATCTTGAACGGTATATGTGTATGTACCCGTGTTCGCGGGCCGAGGATCTGGAGGCGCGGGGTGCGGGGGCCTCGACGCCAGCGGGCCACGAGGGCCTCGGGATTGCCAACCTTAGCAAGGGCCGAGAGCCCCGCCAAAGTCGGTATTGTCCATTCAGGAGATCGCGGGGTCGCCCTCCCGAAATGACGCGCGGCGAGCGAGACCTCTCAAGAAGTCTTTGAGAAATGGATAAAGGACGAGGCTCGGCGGCCGGGCCACCGCCTGTCTGCTGAAGGCATACAGCTCCGCGAGGGAACTTACTCCAGTCACTGGTCTTGGACGCTCTGTGGATACGATGAAAGCGTGGGTACGCTCGAGCTTTCGTGTCTTGCGCTCTCGCGGCAAATCGGTAAAAAGAGATCGAAATCGAAGATGAAGTGATAGTGCTCATCAGGGAGCCACAGGAATCCAGCAATCGCCGGCGAAGGAATACGGTGGGCTGCGGAACGGCGTCATACATATGACCAGTATGCCGGGATCCGCTCCAGGGCTGCATCTCCCCGTAGTAGAGCCCCGTCCGATAGCCGCCGTGGTCGGCGAGATGAAGACCGGTTTTCTTCATCGATGCTACCAGCGCGTTGGCGTGCACCAGGTCGAGCTCTGGATCTTCGGCGAACGCGCGTCCAACGGCCGAGAGGGCGTCGGCGCAAGCATGTCGTCCGGGTTGAGCGCGCGATATCTGCGCCCTTTGCGCCGGCGAAGCCCTGTTGATGGCGTCCGCAGGCCGCGGTCCGGCTCAGGGCCAGTGAGGTCAGCTTGCCCTCGTATTGTCGGAGGCTGCTTGACCGCAATCCGCGAGGAACCGCCATCGTGGACGCGGATCTCGAGATTCGAATGATTACCGGTTCAGACTGCTCTCCAGCGCCTGGCCGAGGAACGCTGCCTGGTTCAGCGCGGAACGACGATACTGATGGACGGCAGGCCGGAGAGGTCGGAAAGGGGACGGCGTTGGAAATCGAGGGGTTGCAAGCGGCAAATATTCAGTCCTGCGGATCACCGGCTTCAGGAAACCATCAAGTTTCCGCGCATCGTGCGGAAGTGGTCGAGGACGCTGCCAGCTGGGCGCCAGCCAGGTGATCTTGGACCTTCGAGGGTACGCCTCTGGTCTTGGGATCCAGAAGAGTCTCAATCAGATAGTGCAGACTTCCGGGTGTAACTGCTCGCCGGTCCAACTTCTCACTGCTCGATGGATCTCGAAGATGCGCTCCATGCCTCCCAGGCTGGTCTTTGTCTCGAATCGCACTCTCGTCACCGCGAGGAACTCGTTGATCGTGACCGCGGTGTATCGCTGCGCGCGATGCGGAGGATGATGTCCCAATCAAGGCAGTAGCGCAGCCCCATATCCAGACCTCCCACCGCTTCCCATGCGGCACGCAGGAAGAACGTGGCAGGTTGCAGAACGTAGTCGAGGCCATTCGTTGAGAGCGCGGCGATTGGCCGCGACGTGACGCCGGCAGAACAGGGTGAACTGTTGGTCATGCTCGCGATATCGCAGACCATTCCCTACGTACAAGCCGCGAGTGGGGAAAAGCGGCATAGGCGCGAGGCGATCATCAGAGGGCATCCAGGAGGTAGTAGTCGTCGGAGTTGGGCCAGAGCGACGATATCACCTGAGCAGTGGCGGATGCCTCGTTGATTGCCGCGCGCTTGACCGGCGTCCGGTTGGCTCTGCCAGTCAAGCCAGGCGGCTCCAGCGTATTGCTTGGATGATCTCAGGCTGTGGTCAGTGGATCCTGCCATCCATCACCACGAGCTCGAGCTCAGGGTAGGCCTGGGTGAGGATGCTGTCGAGGGCCTGCTTGAGGTATCGGCCCTGATTGAAGGACGGTACTACGATGCTGATGCGCGGCGGTGTCCTGAGAGGGGCCGTCCATGCGAGATCCTGGACAGCTCAGGCGAGCGGCGCGGGAACACCAGGTCGCCCGAACGTTGGCTAAGTTCGAGAGGGCTCCGTCGGAATACCCTCCTCGCCCAACCAAAGTCGAGATGGGAACTCAGCATGGAAGCATATTCTACTGCATGAGCAACAGTCCTGGGCAGGAGCGCCTTTTCCGGATGATGACCCTCTGCAAGAGCCTGCTCATGCCGGGGCCGTGCGAGTGTACAATTCCTGTCGGATGACGACGCAGACCTTCGCGATATCCCCACCCGGCGCCTCGCGTACCTCGCGGACCTGATCCTGGTTCTCGTGAGGAGAAGGACATGAAGGTCCGCTACAAGAACAACTGGCTGGGCTATGCGTGGTCGGTGGCGCAATCCCTGCTGTTCACCGCCGTTTACTACGTGGCGCTACCGGTGTCTTCCTCCCGCCTCGAGATCCCCGGCTACCCGTACCCGCTCTTTCTCATCGCTGGCCAATTCCCGTGGCAATGGTTCGCGAGCTCCGTCAGGGACGCGCCGATGGCTTTCATCGCCAACGTCGCTCATCAAGAAGGTCCGCTTCCCGCGCAACGTCCTCATCGTGAGCAGCGTCCTGGGCGATGCGGTCCACTTTGCTGCTGACGATCCCGGTCACCCTCCTGGCGCTGCTCTGAGTATGGGCGCGCGCCGTCGTGGTCGTGGGTTCGGGCATCCCCCTCCTGGCCTTCGCTCAGTTCCTCACCCTCTACGGCGTGGCACTGGCCGTCGCCTCGGTCAATGTGTTCTTCCGTGACCTCGAACAGACCTCGTCGCCTGTTCATCAGGTCCTGTTTCTTCCTCACCCCGGTCGTCTACTCGGTGTACGGTCGTCCCCGTCCAGTACCACGTCTGGATCAAGCTAAATCCGGTGGCCCCGCTCATCCGGGCCTGGCAGAAGCTCTTGCTGGACGGCTATCTCGAGCCCGCTGCTCGATCGGAGCCGCCTATCTGTCCGGGCTCATCTGCCTCGCGGTGGGCACGCTCGTCTACCGTGCCCTGTCGCCCCGATTCGCCGAGCTCGTATGACGGTCATCCGGTTCGATCGCGTGATCAGAGGGAGTATCCGCGCCATCGACACCTGACCCGCGGCCTCAAGCAGTCGCTGCTTCACCTGCCTGACCTGATCCGGAGCATGCGTGGGGATCGCTTCCTCGCCCTGGACGACATCTCTCTGGAAGTGCGGCAGGGGTGAGGCGGTGGGCATCATCGGTGCGAACGGCTCCGGGAAGAGCACGCTTCTCGCGCCTGATCGCGGGCGTCATCGGGCCGCAGGCCGGCACGGTGGAGGTGCACGGCCGGGTGGCGCCGCTTCTCGAGCTGGGTGCCGGCTTCCACTACTGAGCTGACCGGGCACGAGAACATCGTCCTGAACGGGGTGCTGATGGGACTGACTCGCGGCGAGGTGGCGGCGCGGATGGATGCCATCGTGGCGTTCAGCGGGCTCGAGGCTTCGTTGAACGAGCCGCTCCGGACCTATTCGGGCGGCATGGTCGCCCGGCTCGGCTTCTCGGTGGCGGTCCACCTGAATCCCGACATCCTCCTGATCGACGAGATCCTCGCGGTCGGGGACACTCACTTCAGGCACAGGTGTTACGAGCGTCTCGACGATTTCCGGCGGCAGGGGACGACCTTCGTCATCGTCTCGCATGCGCTCGCCGGAGATCCGCAGACTCTGCGACGCGGGTCGTTTGGCTCGCGCGCGGCAAGATTTTGATGCAGGGAACCCGACGAGGTGATAGCGGCGTACGAGAAAGTCGTGAACGGACGGCGCTGCATCCGCCGATCGCCGCAGCGTCAACAAGCAGGTTTCCACGAAGGGACCGGGCGACATGTATACGTATGCCCAGAACTTCGAGGATGTGATGCTGAACCGTCTCTTTCACGAACACGCGAGCGGGCTCTATATCGACGTGGGCGCCTGGGACTAACATACGCCCGTTACCGAGCATTTCTACAAGGGCGGCTGGCACGGCGTTAACATCGAGCCGCTCCGCTCGAAGTTCGAGTTGCTTCGAGCGAGAGCGCCGCGCGACGCCAACCTGCAATGTGGCGGTCGGCGACGCTCCCGGCAAGTATGCGCTTCTTCGAATGTATGGAGGAGAGCTGACCTGTCGACACCCGATCCCGTCGTCGCAGACCAGTTCCGGAGCCAGAGGCGGAACCGTCACGAGGTACATCGGTCCCCGTTGTCACCCTGAACGAGATCTTCGAACGGTATTGCCCAGGTCCGGCCGATTTTCTCAAGATCGATATCGAGGGATGGGAGAAGCCTGCCATTGAGAAGCTGCGACTGGCGTCGATTTCAGCCCGCGCCTGGTGATCGAGGCTGCTAAGCCCGCCACGCGGCCGGCAAGCTGGTGATGACCTCGAAAGCATCGCGATGTGGCACGGTTGAGTACGACACCTCCCTCTGATCAGATGCAGAGTTGACGCGCGCCTGCTCGCGGAGTCGAGAGCGGACCGGGCTGCGGCTCCAGTAGATGCACGAACGGAGCGGGCTTCTCGGAACAGGCAGGCCGACTCTTGAGACGGTCGGGACGGACGCTAGTGGCCGCGAGGGGCCGGAGTTCGTGAGTCGAGACAGCGCTGTCCAACGGGCTCCGGATCCTCGCGTACATCGTTGCGGCCGCGTCAGGGGGCGTGCCCGTCGCACGCAGGTCTCGCCGGGCGCCGGCCTGCCGGAACGGGCGGCTTCTGGGGGAATGACCGCACCTGATACACTCACGTCGTGCTTCCACTCGTCGCCATCGTCACGCCGTCCTACAATGGGGGCCTATTCATCCGCGCGACGATCCGAGAGCGTCCTCAAGCAGGGACTACCCGCAGATCCGAATATCTGATCATCGACGGCGGCTCGTCCGATGAAACCGCTGACGTGGTGAGAATGCGCGAACCGTCTCATCTGGATATCCGAGAAGGATCGCGGCCAATCCACGCCGTATCCAGCAAAGGGCTTTTCGATGGCCAGCGGCGGGGATAAGTGGCATGGTTGAACTCGGACGACATCGCTCGCTCTGGCGCGGTGTGGGAGGCGGTGCGATGCCGTTCGAGCGCAGGCACGGAAGCCGGCGCTGTGTATGGCGAGAGGGTTACCTCCAGATTGACATAGACGGCGGAGATCAAGAGCCGGTTTCCGCACACTGCGCCCTTCGATCTCCTGGAAGCTGATCTACACCGACTACATCCTGCAGCCAAACAGTCTTCTTTCCGGAAGGCGGTTTGCTCGATGAGGGTCGGCCTTGCCCCGGAATGAGGACCTCCGCTGGGAGATGGATTGGGACGTACTCGTTGGGATCGGGAAAAGGTATCCCTTTGGGTATATCCCACGACTTTACATGGGGTGCCTGCGAGAGAGTACAGAGGAGCCAGAGACCCAGCAGCTATGGCGGCACCAAGCGTTTTCATGAACTGGCGCAGAATCATGCGCCGCCACTGGGCAGCGGCTGCGGTACAGCTTCCGCCGAGGGTTACTTTAACTATGGACTGGATACGTATGTCAGAATGTTGTGCAACCAGATTGAGAAGTTGACGCTAGGCTTTCTCCGGCCTTAAGCCCCTCGCAATGGTTTCGTGTGCGTCTGGTGGCGAAAGGTCTTGCCTACTCGGTCAGTCGCTGGATCATTTCCGAAGACTGGACTGCTCATTTGATGGCCTGGGCGAGCCACGAGGCCTACCATGCTGCCGCCTGGCAATGGAAAACTCCGTAGCATGACTCCACTGCCCGCGTCTCGGCGGGGGCCCTACCAGAAGGGGCGGGTGGTGATCCGTGTCAATTTTATTAACGTCACGGCAGATCTCAGTCTGACCTTCCCGTGGCGTTTCCTGGCGTATAAGATCCACCCCATCGACCTGCCACAATTCGAAGGCCGGGCGATACCCCACAGATCCCATTGTGTTTGCCAGCGCCAGGAAGCTCAGTTCTGGTTGGCTGATCTGGCTCCTTTCCGTGTTGGCACTGGATTGGGAGATGAACCTATTCTCGGGACTTCCTTCCATTGGCATATCATTCCACGAGTCGGCGTGGAGATACCTCAACGCGTGGGCCGCTGAGGTTGGGGATCAAACCTCTTTGCCGTGGCTGGCACCATCCATACGTTCATCCTCTTTTTGGTTCACCGCGAAAAGCCATTTGTGCCTTTTATTACGAACTGAACTGAACGGCATAATCATTGCTTAGGTAATCACGCTCAAAGGGATCTATAAAGGCCCAGGGCGGCTACGGCGACGACGCTGATACTCCGTCGTGCTTCCACTCGTACCATCGTCGCCGTCTACAATCAGGGCGATTCATCCGCGCGACGATCCGAGAGCGTCCTCAAGCAAGATTCTACCCGCGGATCGGGCCACCTTCATCATCTGATGGGGATCGGCGGACCGGGAACAGTGTCGATCCCCTCCGAGAGTATTCCGATCGTCTCCGGTGGGTCATCAGAGCCCGACCCACGGGCAGGCGCGCGCGATCAACAAAAAGGCTGGCTGACCGGCGCGCGGGAGCATCCTGGCCTTACCTCAGCTCCGACGACCTCTACCGGAACTGCCATGTCTGGCGCCGCGCGGGGCGGTGGCAACCCGGGACGCGCACCCTGAGGCGGCGGGGGTCTACGGAGAGGGTTACCACGTCGATTGAGGAAGGCCGGATCACTCGAGCGCTATCCGACTCGAGCCCTTCGGCCACGCGGACCGGTCCAGCTGGAGACCTGCTTCAATCTGTCGTCCTCACACGTCTCTTTCTTTCGGCTGTGTTGCGAGCTCCGTCGAAGGCGCCGGTTCACCTGGAGTGGAATCGCTACGCTCTTGCTTATGGACTCCGAGCTCTGGATTCGCTCTGGCCACGGGCGGGGAAGATCCTGATCCATACGCCACACTACCTCTGCAAAAGCACTCCGCCTGCACGCAGAGGCGAAGACGTTGGACCAGCGCGGGCAGGCTGCACGCTGGGGTCCCTCCGGGTCATCTCACCGTCATTTCGGCCGCGTTGCGCCGAGCTTGGTTTTTGGATATGCGCATGCGGCTTTGGGGCTGCAGAAGCGCGGCCCTTCCATCCTGGGACCGGCCACCATCCCTGATAAGGAAGGGATCAGTCCTCGCTACGTTCCTACACGCTATAAACCGAAGTCATCCGCTTTCCGCTTGGGCCGTGTGGGTGGATATGGCTACGCGACAGCATAGAGGGAGGCGCAGAACGCAATTGTGAGCATCGGCGGCCCCCACGACGCGATGGGCAATTGTGTACACAACTGGTCCGAATCCACACGCGCTGATGCCCCACCGCATGAAGATCGCGATCGACGGGTACCCTCGCGCGCCCCGGGGCGGGGGATCGGGTCAGTACGCGTATCATCTGCATCAAGGCTCTCGCGCGCGTGGCCCGAGTCCACGCGTACGACGTCGCCATGTACCCGCGACTGTGACCGGATCCCGCTTCGCACGCGGGAGGTGCCCGTATTTGCCGAGGAGTGCGTTCGCGTGAAGTAGGCGAGGGGCGGTTCACCGCGCTCTCCGGCTTCGCGCGGCAGCGCAGGCTCCGGCCATCGGCATCTCCTGTCGGGCGAAGCATCGGGTCCTTCGGACGGCCATCACCACGCGACGAACTACGTGTTCACGCATGCGGTGAAGCTGGGCCCGGCGAGTTTGGTGACGCGATTCATGAGACCTGGCCGCTCGTGTTGCTGTTCCCCGAGTGGCACCCACGGGCCCGCGTCTTCAGCTTTGACGCACGAGACGGTTGCGCGATTCTCTGGAGATCAGCGGATCACATCCTCGCGGGACTCGGCGGCGACGAGAGACAGCATTTCATGCATCGAAGCACTTCGGTGTTCGTTCCGGAGCGCATCAGTGTGGTTCCCCTTCGCTGCCGGACCGACGGTCGTTCCGGCCGACTGCCAAGGCCGCGGAGATACAGCCGGTCCTGTCGGCCTGGGGGCTCGATGCCGGGGACGGCTATCTGCTCTTCATGGGGACGATCGAGCCCCGGAAGAATCTGGCCGCGTCTCTTTGCAGGCTGTCGAGGCTGGCGGGGGGAGCCGGATCCGGTCCGCTCGTCATCGTCGGCTGCCCGACGGCTGGGGGAGCGATGAGGTCGCTCGCCACATCGAGAAGCCGCAGCGGGCCGGGCTGCCTTCGTGTCGTCGGCTTCGTGCCCGATGACGTGCCCGGCCGGCTGCTCATCACTGGAGCCCGCGCCTTCGTTTTACCCCTCGTTGTATGAGGGGTTCGGACTCCCTGTGCTGGAGGCGATGGCCATGTGGCGTTCCGGTCCTGGCGTCCAACGTATCCGGCTGACGATCACTGCCGGAGGTCGTTGGAGATGCCGCCAATCGCTGGTTGACCCATGTGATGTCGATGCGATTGCCCGGGCCATGAGTGCGCGACCTCTGGCGGGACGAGGCCTCGGCGGCACGAAGCTGTCTCCGGACGCGGCCTCGAGCGGGCCCGCAGTTTTCCTGCGTGGGAAAAAGACCGCGAGCCGAGGACTCTCGAGCGCGTACGCTCCCGAAAGGGTAGCGAGGCGCGGGGCGTGGAGGCGGGGACCGCGAGACAAAGTCTGGGGCGCTGGCTGGTGCCTCCCGTCGAGGCTGAAGCAGCATACTCCGGAGTCGCGTCGCCCCCGTTGGTGGCTCGCGGCTCGAGTTCTTTTGCTGTTTCGCACATGCCTTCGCACGACGACATCACGCCACCACTATCCCCGCCATCCGCTGGTCGGCTGGGGACGACATGCGGGGAGGCCGATCTACGAGGCGTACTTCCTCGATTCGCGGCCAGGGCTGGATTGAAGCGGTTTAGGGGCGACCTCGGCATCAAAAGTCCCTGACCTTCAAGAGCACGATGGTCCCGATGCTCCGGCCTGCTTTCGCGATACGCACATCGCCGGCCCTGGTCCGATGATTGGCTCTGGTGTCATTTTGTCCTAACTTCGCGCGTTCGCTTCGTCCTGGCTCAGGTCGTCGCTGTGCGCGGTTTCTTCCATCGCCGGGTCGGTAGTTCCACGGCACGCGCCTCACGGCCTGGGACTCTTCCCTACTGGGGGCTCACCGCATTATTTTTGGGCCGGCGGGCTCGATGACCTCCGCTTCGATCGCGCCGGCTTTTGGTCGCCTTATCCGGGATGGCGTTTCACTTGCGCTGTGCGTCGTTTCCTCGATGCGCCAAGCTCGCGGGCTCTGTGGTGGTGCCTGGCGGTCTTCGCCTCCAGCGCTGGCGACGGAGATCGATCAGCATCCTGTATCTACTCGGTGCGCAGACGCGCTCGTGGTAATTCTCCGTGCTTTGGTGGTGCGAGGGGGGCCATTCGCCGCGAGTGGGACACCCGACCTCGTGGCTCAGCTCCCCTGCGCTGCTGCTCGGATCAAATGGTCAGTTCGCCGCCGTGGGTTCCTTCTGATTCGAGGTCAGTGGATTCTTCCGGCTACTATGGCACCTGCTGCTGGTGACCCGATGAGGCGTGTCAATCGCCTGAAATTCGCGGAGTTCGGTGTCGGGACGCTGTCGGGATCGTTGGCTAACCACCTATCCGCAATCGGCGCATTGGCCGCTTCGATACCTACCTGGTGGTTGGAGCAATCGCCGCTGATCTGCATCCCGCAGCGGTTGGCGGGTCCGCGTGAAGCTCTCACCAGAAGGGAATCGTCGTCACCCGACATGTCGTTCTACACGCTCGCGTCATACCTGCTTTCTCCTATTGGTTTTGGCGACCACGCTGTGTTTCACGTTTTGGGATCCTTCGCTGCCCGTACTCCTCGCCTATCTCGCCGGTGGTGGTCGGAATCTTGACGATCCCCACCGTCTTGCCCGTCTTCGTGGTGGTGCTTGTCGTGATTACGGGCTGCCTAACGCTCCAACGCGCGAGGCGCACTAGGCGCCTTGCTCACGCACTGATCCGTCGCGATGCTTTCGGCCTGGGAACCTACGCCTCGGGCGACGATGACTGGTGCCGAAGTGGACATCGCCACCAATTCCGGCAGGACGCAGCCGTCAGATCAACGGCCTCTTTTTCGCGCCTGCTGGCCGGCATCGGCGTGCGAGTTGTTCGAGGGTCAGGGGTCGCGTTCTAGTGACCCTGATAGCACGACCCGGCGTCACGTACCAGGTTCGCGCTCAAGGCCCTACCTGTGCGAGCATAGTCCTGGAGTTCATCGCTACTTTCAAGTTCCACGCATGGAAGAGGGGAGAGCATCTTCGCACTTCTCTGAGAAGAAACTGCGGGGGGAGTCTCGCAGCGGCGCACATCGGTGATGGTCCCGGTTCGAGATGGGGCTGTCTCCCTGGTTTCGAGTACCCGTTCACGAAGAAGTCATTTTGCGGGATCCTGATGCCGACATTGCCATGGGATAACACTTGCCAGAGAGTTCCTCTTGAAGGGAGAGTATCCCGTATATGGCGGGACACACCTATCATCGGTCTGTATGTGCGGCCCGTGCTGATCGTCGTGGATATCGCGCGCCTTGAACAGTGCTCGAAGCGGCAGGCGGACGGGAGCGACGGTTTTTTGGCTGGGCAACAAGGCGGCCGAAGTGCGCCTCCATAACCTGGATGCGAGCAATCGGGGAGTCGTCCTCGCGTTTGCCGCGACCGGGCCGGGGCCGAGCAACGCGGGAGGCAGAGTAGCCGGACCTTGAAGTACGAGTTCATGGGCCGCCAGGGAGTGTTGAAGCTCCCCCAAGCTGATCGCTGGGATTTGTCATTGCCGTCGGTGGGGCCGGGATCGAAGGCAGCCTCTCGCTGCGGTCACGGACTGGTCAGGAGCCGTCCCTAAATCGGGACGGTGGCGATCCGCGCGACTTGCTGCTCCAGGTCGGTGACATCGGAGGTCAGACCACCGCTAAGCTTCCTGGGGAGGGAGGCGTGCGTGTACGATACGGGATCTTGGCTGAGCGGCCAATCGGAAGCTTGAGCCGCGAGAAGAACGTCGCGTTCTTTCCACGAGGATCGCCGTCTTGCCTGACGACAGGCGTCCAGGACCTGGACACGCAGCCGTGGCGGTATCCACGCCGGAGCAACTGGTCGATGGCGCTCACGCGGATCTGGGGCGGATGCGGCGACGTCCTGGCTGGCGGCGGCGTATTCGACCGACGACACCAGCCTCGTCCGCTGAGATCTGGCTGGCTCTCGACCTGTTTCTCGAGACGAGGTGCCGGGACTCCGCATTCCCGCGACAGGCGTGATTCCCCGATCGGAAGTGCTCTGGAGATCCCCGAGCCAGACCCGGAGGTCATTCGATGCGGTCCCCTCGCGATGCTCATCCATCTGTTTGGTCGAGGCGGACCGCGCGGGGGTCGCTGGAGAATCTCGGCCAGGCGGTCCTATGGCGCGTTCCGGGTTACTCCGGCCGGGGGAGATGGCGATCGCCCGAGTCAGTCACTGCGTGCCCCGCTTTGGTTTTGCCAGTTCCGAAGCTGGCGGCGTGTTCCGGTAGCGTGGTGTCGCTTTGTGCAGTAAGCCATCCTGTCTCATCCAGCGACCCCCTCCAGTACCCGAGCTCCGTGTTGGGAGGAGATTGTCCTCCATAGTTCAAGATAAACATCAGCCGCATTCCGAAGGGACGATGGGTGCTTCAGTACGGTTCAAGTTTCCATCTGTCCTGACCCGGTTTACCCTTTCCGACTAGTGGCAGTGAAATCGATCTGCCCCTGGCGGGGCGTGCTAGACTTCTGATCCGATCGTGCACAAGTGAGATGGCATGGAACCGTATCTCAGTATGATCGTGCCCGCGTACAACGGAGCGCAGCCAGAATCGGCTCGACGCTGGGGCAGCAATCCGCGCGTACCTGGATACGCTCTCCGTTAGCTGCGCGATCATCGTGTCTGCCGACGTGAACCAGGACGGGACTCGCGAGCAGAAGGTGGCAGAGCAGGCCGAGAATTGACCCCCTGCGATCAGCGTTATCGGAAGCCGCCGGGAACGAGAGGCGGTAAGGGCCGGGGCATTCGGAACGCCATGGCTCGGACGCGCGGCCAGTCGTCGGCTTCGTCGACGCCGATAACAAGACGCCGATCGAGGAGATCGGCGAAGGCGCTGCCCTGGTTCGATCGAGGCTACGATATCGTGATCGGCTCGCGCGCGCTTGGCGGAGTCTCGATCGAGGTGCCCCAGCCTTGCGTACCGGCGGTTGGGTTCACAGATCGTCAGGCCTCGGGATGCACCTGACGCTTGGGCTCTGGGACATCCGCGATACGCAGTGCGGCTTCAAATTCTTCCGGGGCAGCGTCGGGCGCCGTTTGTTCTGCCGCGGCAGCGCATCGACGGCCATGCATGTTCGGACGTGGAAGTGCTCAGCCTGGCCAGGCTCAGTGGCTATCGAATCAAGGAAATCCCCGTGCATTGGCGCGACGACGGCGACAGCCGCCTCGAACCTGATCAGCGGTAACTGGGCAGAACCTCGCGGACATCCTCGCATCCGGCTTGGCGCAGCCATGCCGGAAGCCGTGCGAGGAGCATCGCACCGGGCGCGGACTCAGTGGACCCAGCGATTACCAGTACCAGGACCTTCCTGGACCGCCAGAAAGTGGGATCTGTACGCTGGCGCCAAGTACGAGATGATCCTCGCGCGCGCCTCGAGGGTCGATCCGGGCCCGGACGTCCTGAACGCCGGCGTGCGTGGTCGGGGACCTCTCCTTCATTCCCGCGCGGGCCGGGCACCGCGTGGTCGGAGTCGACTCCGGTGCCCGAGTACATCGCGATCGCGTAGCGGTCGGCGGCGCAGGCCGCTCCTTCCTGGTTGCACAATTCTCCGTGACCAGCACCATCGAGGGGTTCAGGCCGGACCGCAACTTCGACCGTGTCAGCGGCAACGGATGCGCTTCGGAGCATATCCACGACGACCGGGGCGCCTCTTCTTTGCGAAGCTCGTGGACTTCTCGTCGCCGCAGGCGAGATCGTGGATCACGGTGCCGGCAGGGGCCCCGGCTGCTTGGGTACCACGACGAGCAGCTCGGTCACGTGCGGCGGTAGGTACCAAGAGGTCGCTGCGCCTGGCTGGCGGACGAGTTCTGCCGAGTGCCGCAACCGATCCGATTACTTCGGCTTTTCTGCTCATCCCCGTCTGCCATTCTCTGCTAGCCGGGTGCTTCTGACGCCCAGGAGTCCGGTCCGGGGGAGGCGGCGCCCGCACCGGGCGCGGCCCCACCTCCGAGATCCCCGCTGCCTGCCCGAGTCGATGAAGTCAGGTGTCGATGCCGTGTCGGGACAAGTCTTCCTATGGGGAGCGCGCGCATGAGATCGTGTGGTCACCGGTGGAGCTGGTTCATCGGCAGCCACCTGGCGGGACCGGTTCCTCGCCGACGGTTGCGGGTCACCGCCTACGACAACCTCGACTGGCCAGCCGAGTTCCTGAAGGCCGCACTCCGGCATCCGGCTTCCGCCTGGTGGAAGGTGATCTGCTGGACGCCGCGCGCCGCTCGCCGACGTCTCGCCGGCCATGATTTCGTGTTCCACCTGGCAGCCAATGCGGACGTCCGCCTCGGCACGGCGCATCCCCATCGGGACCTCGAGCAGAACACCATCGCCACGTTCAACGTGCTCGAAGCGATGCGAGCGAACGGGGTGCGGCGGCTCGCATTTGCGTCACCGGGTCGATCTACGGCAGAGCCGGACGTGTTCCCGACCCCGAAGACCCGTTCGTTCCCCATCCAGACGATCCCTACGGCGCCTCCAAGCTGGCCGGCGAAGGACTGATCGCCGCCTATGCGCATGGGTTCGGTCTCCAGGGCTACATCTTCCGGTTCGTGTCCATCCTGGGCGAGCGCTATACCCATGGGCATGTCCTCGACTTCTACAAGACGCTGGTCGCCGATCCCGTGCGAGCTCTGAGGTCCTGGAAATGGTCAGGCAGCGCAAGTCGATCTCTACGTGCACGACTGCATTGGCGCTGATGCCCTCGCCGTCCGCACCGCCGGCGATCCCGCAGTAACATCTTCAACCTGGGAACGGAGGAGTACTGCACGGTCGATGACTCGCTGGATGGATCAGCCGGGCATCTCGGCGTCCAGCCGAAGCGCTACTACACCGGCGGCGAGCGGGGCTGGGTAGGCGACAGCTCGTTCATCTTTCCTGACACTTCCAGGATCCGTGGGCTGCGGTGGCGGCCCACCCTGAGCATCCGGGAGGGGGGTCCTCAGGACGCCTCGTACCCAGGACAATTCCTGATCCTCTCGCGACGCGGGGCATGAAGGTCGCCGTCTTTGGTCTCTGGCATCTCGGTCGGTCACCTACATTGCGCCAGGCCGGACGCCCTGGCCCATGAGGCACCATGGGGGAGCGAAGGGTGGAGCTTAGCCGGTCGAGGTGCCATCATCACGGAGGCAGTCAGGACTGGGGCGCGCCAATCGCCGCCCGGTTCCTGCGAGCAAGGAGCGACGTCGTGGTGGTGGCGCGGACGGAGCAGGATCTCCGCCGCACCTGGGAGGCGAGCTCGCCGCGCTCGCCGGAATCGGGGGCAGCAATCCACGCGGTGCCGGGTGACGTCTCGCGCCCGGAGCTGCGAGGCGATTGTCACCGCGGCACGGGCCGTGCTGCCCGAGATCACGATTCTGGCTGCAACAGCGCCGGCGTGGGGCGGGCCCATCGGACCGATCGAGGAGGTCGACTGGAGCCGGTGGGTGCAGGCGGTGGGAGATCAACCTTTCGGCACCGTGCTCATGCTGGCCGTGATCCCGCCCGGGCGGGAGCGAGGCTACGGGAAGATCGTCAACATTTCGGGCGGTGGCGCTGCGCGCCGCGCCCCGGTCCAGCGCCTACGCTGCGGGAAGGCGGCCGTCGCGCGCTCACGGAGACGTTCGCCGAGGAGCTGCGCGATACCGGGGTGCAATGAACGCGATCGCGCCGGGCGCGCTCAACACCCGGCCCTCGACGAGGTGCTGGGCCGCCGGGCCCCGAGAAGGTCGGTGAAGACTTTACCGGAAGTCGGTCCGGCAGCGGAAGGGGAGGGCGGCGCGCCACTCGATCAAAGCGGCGGCCCTCGCGGTCTTCCCTGCGTCTCCAGCGAGCGACGGGATCAGTGGTCGCCTCCCGAGCGCACTCCGGGACGACTGGGCCCGGCTGCCTGAATGGAGCGGAGAGCCGCCAAGACGGATGAGTGCGACGCCCGGCGAATCGTCGCCGAGGATCGCGGGATCGCGCGGTGATTGGGGTTGCCATCGTCGGCCTGTGGCGTGGTCGGAGAAAGCGCGCCCGGGCCGTTGCGGCGGATCCGCAGCCGGCTGGTCGCGGTGGCGGATATGGATCAGCGATCGGCGAAGCGGCTGGCCGCAGGGTATCCGCCCTGCCTCGCGACGGATGACTGGGACGCGGTGGTGGTCACGACGACGTGGCCCTCGCCATCGTGGCCACAACGAACGACGTCTTGGTCGCGATGACCGCCGCCGCCGTGGCGCGCGGCAAGCACGTCCTCGCGTCGAGAAGCCGGCCGCTCGGAGCGGCGAGCGAGCTCCCGCCTGCGGTCGCAGCCGCGAAGGACGCTGGCGTGCTGGTGAAGGTGGGCTTCAACCACCGCTTCCACCCCGCGATCCAGAAGGCGCGCGCTCGTTCGACGAGGGCGCCATCGGCCCGCTGATGTACGTCAGGGCGCGCTACGGCCACGGAGGCCGGCTCGGCTACGACCAGGAATGGCGCGCCGATCCACAGGTCGCGGGCGGAGGGGAACTGCTCGATCAGGGCGTGCATCTCATCGTGATCCTGCGTCGACGGTTTGCCGGGGACTTCACCGAGGCGCGGCCACGCAGACAAGCCTTGGCGGATGCCGGTCGAGGACAATGCCTTCCCCTGCTGCCGTCGACGGCGACCGGGTCAAGTCGCCCGGGGCTGCACGTGAGCTGTCACGGAGTGGAAGAACCTCTCTCCTCGCCCGAGTATCTCAGTCGTGAGTGTGGAAAGCTCCAGGTGGACGGGGCCCCGGTGGAAGCTACGGCACCGAAAGCGCTTGACTTTCTATCATGCTCCCCGTTATGGCCCGCCGGAGACGGCGGTGTGGAGTATCCTGAGAGATGGATCGTGAGCGCGGAGACGCGATAAGGCCGCCTCCGCGCTGGCCGGCCCTGGCGGATCGAGACGCGCCCGCAGTCCTCGAGATAGTGCGCCGCGGCCCACGACACGGCGCGTCCGGAAAGCGCTGTCGCCCGGCGATGGCTGGCCGGGCGCGTCTCACGCGATCATCGCCCGCAGCCCTTCGATCTCGCTGCTGGGCGGTGGCGGACCGACCTGTCCTACTACTGGATACGGCGGGCCCGTCGCGGCGGCCATACCGACAGCACGCGGAAGCGTTACGACGTGCATCAGACGTTCGAGCCTCGAGCTCATCGGGAAGTACCCGTTTATTTATGCCCGCGTCGGCGAGCGAGCCCAGCATCCGATCATCTGGGAGGCGCTCCACCTCCTGGGCATCGACGGGGCGCTATCTCGAGCGATCAGCGATGGCTGACATCCCGGCGGGCACTGGTCTGGGGTCCGGGGAGTCACGATCGCGCCAAGAAGGCGCCCGCGCGGTACGTTAGCGGCCTCGTGCACTGGGACTGCCGATGAGGCCTGCCACCTGAGATCGATCGCTCAAGGAGCCGGTTTCGGCGGCAAAAGATCAGACACTGTGGTTTACGGCGGCCTGATGTGCCTCGCTTCCCGGCGGACGACCGAGTGGAGGCGCGTCCGTCAGGCCGGGACACGGCGACGCCGCAACCTCGAGGACGACCTTCTTTGCCTCTTCTTCACTGGGTACAGTCGATCTGCCTCGTCAATCCTCGCGGTTATGGACGACCGGCGCCGCCAACACGACCGCGAGATGAAACCGATAACCCCACGAAGGACCTCGGTTTGGGCCAGATAAAGCAGGCGTCGAATCCAGGAGATCAGACGCCGCGGAAGTTGATGAACGTCCACTGGAGTACGCGCCGAGCGGCGATGAGCAATACCGAGATCGACAGGTAGCCGATCTTCGATGGCCACTGGCGCGGTCGGCGGCAAACTGATCGGCGCGGCGGGGTGGATTCGCTCTTCATGCTCAGCACGCCGCAGCTTCGTCATGCGATGGTTGAATCAGCGAAAGCAAAGAAGTGCTTCGCTTCGACTCGAAGGCATCGTGAAGATCATCCAGTAAGGCGGCGGCGCACGTGAGTATCGCCCAGGGTGCCAGGCGATTCTCAGGTGGTGGGCTGGCGAGCCGGCTCGACCCGTGGCAAGGAGATCCGAAGGCACTGGATCACGTCGCGGACGGCTGTTCATCGACCACCATTTGCGTTGCTGCGGCGGAATGGGTTCCGAGACGTCGTGCTGTGTAAGCCGGCATCGCAAGGACTGGTGTGGAGGTAGCCTATTACCGGGGAGCGGGATGGCCCACTGGAGCTCATCGCGCATATCGCAACATGGTCCGCGCCTGCTGGGAACCTGGTAAAGCCTCCGGCGGTGCTCACCGCTCCGGAGATCTTCCTGGTGATGCACAGACCGTACGTCGATCGGATTTCGCTGCGGCCCCTCGCCACGTTCCTCCCGGGCAGCGGGCATGACGGTGCCGAGGAACGACGACCGCTGGGACCTGAAGCGAATGTGCGGTCTGAGGAGGCGCCCTGCTCTGAATACGCACAAGAAGACTCCGGGCGCCGGGATGCGACACATCGACTATGGCGCGCTGCCCTCCTGCCGAGCCGCGGTGGAGCGGATCCTCCGGACGAGCTGCATGATCTGGCGACCTCTGGCGCATCTCGTGGGAGAGGGGCGAGAAACATCACCTGGGATACGCGCCGCAGCGGTTCTACGAGATAGGCTCGCCGGAGGGTCTGGCGGCGGCACGCGGCGTGGCTCTGAGGGGAAGCGGCCGGGACTACAACCCCACGCCTCGGCCTGCGCAACGCCTCTTGACGTGACCGCACTTCCGCCGCGCCGTCTTCGGGGCGTTCGTCCTCGGCCTCGGCCTGTCCATCACGTTGTCCGAGTCGGCGCTGACCCTGCTGACGCTCCTGTGGCTCTGGCGCCTGCGCGATCCCGCTGGCGCGCGGCGCGCGCCTGGCCGCTCTGGCAGCCCGTGCTGGCCTTCAGCGCGGTGAGCCTCATCTCGGCGCTCGCCTCCGGGCATCCCGTCACCGCCCTGGGCGCCTGCAAGGGCCTCCTGCTCGTCGCCGCCCTCTACGTGACCGCCGACGCGCTAGCCGGGCCCGCGGACGGCCACCGATTTCTCTCCGCGCTGCTCGTCGTGGTGACGGTCGCGGCGGTCGTCGGGCTGCTGCAGACGGTCACTTGCCCCGGGCCGGCCGCTGACTACGGCTCCCCGGCGTGGCTCTACCACCGCTGCTACCGGGCCCGCGGCTTCTTCAGCATCTACTGACTCTGGGGGAGTGCTGAGCCTGGTCCTGCTGGCCAGCGCTGCCTCGGTTCCTACCGGGGGCTGCGCTCCCCCGCTGGCCGACCACTGCCCTGGCTGGTCTCGCTCGCCGGCTTGCTGGCGACCTACCACACGGGGCGCCTGGATGGGATTGTGCCGCGGCGTGTGCTGGCGCTGATTCCCATGACCCGCAAGGGGCGGTGGCTCCTGCTCGGGAGGTCTCATCGTGCTCGGGCTCGCCGCGCTGGCCGGTCCCCAGCACCTGCGCCAGCGGGTCCTGACCATGGGCAACCCCGACGATCCCACGGTGAAGGAGCGGGTCTACATGTGGCGCAGCGGGCTGACGATGTGGCGCCGGCACCCGGTGCTCGGGCTGGGGCCCGGGGCGTCAAGCGTGAGTACGAGAGCTACGCACTGCCGGAGGCGGTCAAGAAGCGCACGGGGCACGTGCACAGCACGCCGCTGCAGATCCTGGTCGAGCGCGGCGTGCTCGGCCTGGCCGCGTGGCTCTGGATCTGGGCCGCCTTCATCGCCAAGGGCATCGGTCGGCTGCGGCGGCTGCCCCAGGATGCGGCGCGTGACCGCGCGCGCTCGTGGTCGGCAGCCTGGCCGCGATCGTGGGCTTTCTCGTCTGCCGGCCTCTCCGAGTACAACTTCGGCGACTCCGAGGTAGTGATGGTCGCCTGGGCCCTTATGGCACTGCCGTGGGTGGCGGACGCTAAGGAACCGAGGGAGCTGAGGCCCGTGGCGGCCAAACGGGATTCGAACCCGTGATTCAAGCCAGCACAACCGGAGATCCCTCAAATAGGCTGGGCTGGAGCATCTTCGCCATTTGCCGAACACTGGCCGAGGTTCGACGGCTCCTCGCAAGCCCGACGGTTGCTTCGACGTTGTACTTCCGTGCGAAGGTGGCTGGGCCTATGCGCTCGCTCGAAAGCTATCCGCAGAACGGATGTTCCGAAAGCGCTTTAAGATGGACTACGGTCTGGTCCCATAGCCAAAATGAGCATGTCAGTACGCTACGAGGATTAATACTGGAACCTCAGTGCCTATTTGGTCTCCCGACGTTCGTTCTTCCCGATAGAAGTTCCCAGTAGCACATGTGAATCTATGTCGCCTACCGCCTGATATCAAAGTCCTAACACGCCGCGAAGGGCCGGGGACTGGCTTCGCGCGGATTCCAACGCCGGCTCCGGTTGGTGTCAGGCGCCGGCTCGCGTAGCCCGCTCGGACGGCAGGTGGTCGGGACTCTCGCGTAGCCACGCCTACGACCTCTCGGACGATCTCGGGACCTTCGACGGGGCCTTCCTCGGGTCGGTCCCCTGCAGCTCCAGTGCGAACCGATAGGCAGACCTCTGCCGGAGAGCGGCGCAAGCTCCATACCCTTGGCGCTCTCCACCTCGAGCCCGTCCAGGTTGAAGGTCAGAGCCGGCTCCGCCGCCGCACTCCTCCGTCCGCTTCTTGACCGCGCGCCCGTGGCGGTGCAGGATGGCTCGGGGTCAGAGGGCCATCGCGGTGCCGGCGCTCGACTTCGGCGGTGAAGCGATCACTCCGGGTGTCGGGCCGGGCCCGCAGGAGAAGCCGCATTTCGCGCCCCCGGGTCGCACGGCGAAGGGAGCCGAGAGGAGCGGTTTGTCCGTCCCGTGCGCCTCTGCGATACAATCGGTCCTCGAAATGAGAGTCGTCATACTTGCGGGGGAGTCGGCAGCCGGCTCGAGCGAGGAAACCGAGCTGCGCCCGAAGCCTATGGTCGAGGTCGGCGGCCGGCCGATCCTGTGGCATATCATGAAGCACTACACGGCCGGGGGCTGCCGCGGGTTCGTGATCGCCCTCGGCTACCGTGGCGACGTGATCAAACGGTATTTTGCCGACACGGTTTCCCCTCGAGGGCAGCCTCAGCGTGTTTACCCGCGACCGCCGCATCGAACGTCACGACCAGACCTCGGAAGACTGGGTCGTGCACCTCGTCGAGACGAAACGAGACAATGACCGGCGGCCGGCTCAAACGACTGCGACCGTGGGTGGGCAACGGCACCTTTATGATGACCTACGGCGACGGTCTCGCCGACCTCGATCTGGCACTGGTCGATTTCCATCGTAGCACGCAAGCTCGCGCGACGGTCGCTGCGGTTCGCCCGCCCGCGCGGTTTCGGCGGCATCGAGCTCGATGGCGATCGGGTCGCCACCTTTTCAGAGAAGTCGCAGCTTGGCGAAGGCTGGATCAACGGTGGCTTCTTCTTAGTGCTCGAGCCTCGTGTGCTCGACTACATCGAAGGGGACCACACGCAGTGGAGCGCGACCTCGAGCGGCTGGCGGCGGACGGGGAGCTCATGGCCTATCGCCACGACTCGTTCTGCTGCCGATGGACACCCTCCGCGACAAAAGGCAACTGGAGTCGCTGTGGTCGAGCGGGCGGGCGCCGTGGAAGATCTGGCCGTGAGCTCGTTTTGGCGCGATCGGGCCACCCTGGTCACCGGCGCCACCGGATTTCTCGGCGGCTGGCTCGTGCCGGCCCTCGTCGAGCAGGGCGCGGAAGTCGTCTGCCTCGTGCGCGACTGGGTCCCCGACTGCGAGCTGGTGCGCCGGCGGGTGGCTCGATCGTGTACGCGCGTCGTCAGGGGCGATGTCCGACATCAGGCACTCGTCGAACGCGCTCTGGGCGAGTACGAAGTCAATACGGTAGTTCCACCCGCTGCGCAGGCGGTCGCTGGCATCGCCGGCAGAAATCCAATCTCGACCCTCGATACGAACATCCGCGGCACATGGGCGGTGCTGGAAGCAGCCAGGCGAAGCCCGGCGGTCAGGCAAGTGATCGTCGCTTCGTCCGGACAAGGCGTACGGATCGCACGCGCGACGCTTCCAGTATACGGAGGACATGCCGCTTCAGGGACGGTATCCGTACGACGTCAGCGAAATCATGCGCGGATCTGATCGCGCAGTCGTATGCGATCACGTACCACTTGCCCGTCGTCATCAGCCGCTGCGCGAATCTGTACGGCGGCGGCGATATGAACTGGAACCGCCTCGTGCCCGGCACGATCCGTTCGGCCCTGCGCGGGAGAGCCTCCGGTGATTCGAGCGACGGACGGCCCCTGCGTGATTATCCGTACGTTCAAGACGGGGTGGCAGCCTACCCTAGGCTGGCGGAAGCACTCGATCTCGATCGCGGTCTGGCCGGGCTTGCGTTCAACTTCGGCCACGCGGAACCTATCGGCGTACTGGAGCTCGTGACCAAGATTCTGGCGATCGCGGATCGCGCCGACCTCGTCCCGGAGATTCGCGGCAACGCCAACCATGAGATTCCGGACCAGTACCTGGATCCGACTCGCGCCCAGCGGGTGCTCGGCTGGCGGGCCCAGTCTCGACCACCCCGCCGGCCTCTCGCTCGCGCTGTCGTGGTACCGTGAATTCCTCGGGACGACCGCTTAATGGGCGTTGCGTCCGCGGATGCGGTAAGTCGGATCTGCCGGTTGTTCTCTCGCTCGGGTCCACCCCCTTGCCAACGCGCTGCGTTCGGCGACCGAGCTGGACGTTCTCGACCCCGCTATCCGCTGGATGTGGCCCTGTGTCCGGCGTGTGCCCTCGTGCAGCTGGTCGAGACCGCTGGATCCTGGCCGTGCTCTTCGCCGACTACGCGTAATCTGTCGTCCTTCTCCCGACACGATGCTTCGGCATGCAGGCGTATGCCGAGCGCGTCCTCCAGAGCCGGGCGCTCGGCGCGAACGCACTCGTGGTGGAGATCGGCAGTAACGACGGCTATCTGCTGCGGCACTTCCAGACAGGCCGGAGTTGCGGTACTCGGGATCGACCCTGCGCGCGCTGCCGCCGCGGCGGCCGAACGGGTGGGCGTGCCGACCCGCACCGCATTCTTCGGCCGGCGACCTCGCGTACCAGCTCGTCGGCGAGGGCATCCGTGCCGACGTCAGTCGTCGCCAATAACGTGATGGCGCATGTGCCAGAGATCAATGACGTCGTCAGGGCGTCGTCCGCCTGCTCAAAGACGATGGCGTGTTCGTGATCGAGACGCCGTACGTCCGCGATCTGCTGGATCGCCTGGAATTCGACACCATTTACCACGAGCACGTCTTTACTACTCGCTCACCGCGCTCCGCGCCTTGCTGGCCCGGCATGGGCTGCGCGTCATCGACGTCGAACGGGTGAGCATTCACGGCGGCTCCATCCGGGTGACGGCTGCGGCACGCGGACGGCCGAATGACGCCGTGTTCGCGATGATGGAAGAGGAGGCGGCATGGCGTCCACGATCCCGAGACCTATGCGGCGTTCGCCGCGCGCGTAGACGCTCTCCGATTCGAGCTCTCGGCCTGCTTCGCGAGCGCAAGGCGTCCGGTCGACGCCTGGCGGCGTACGGCGCCGCCGCGAAAGGCACGACCTGCTGTTGAGCGTCATCGGCGTCGGCGGAGGACGTGCTCGACTTCGCGGTGGACTGCAACCACGCAAGCAGGGCCACGATACATGCCGGGGACGAAGGTCTGGATCTATCCGCCGGAACACCTCGAGGCGATGCCGGACGATGTCCTGCTGCTCACGTGGAACTTCCGAGACGAAATCATGACGCAGCAGGCCGAATAGCCGCCGGCGCGGCGGGCGGTTCATCGTGCCGATACCGTCGCCGAGTGTCATGTGATCATGCGCGTGGCCGTGACGGGGAGCCGGCGGCTTCGTCGGCGCTCCCCTGGTTCGATGCCTGCTGGCAAACGGCTGCGACGTCGCCGCATTGGTCCGCTCGCCCGCGTCGCTCGAGACGTTTGCCGACGTGCGGCATCGCCTCACGTGCATCACGGGGATCTTCGGAGCGATGCCGTCGGGCGCGCGCTCGAGCTGTTCCGCCCCGGATGCGTGTATTCACGCCGCCTGGTATGCCGTGCCCGGCCGCTATCAGCACGGCATCGAGAACCTCGACTCGGTCGTGGCGACCGCGTCGTTTCTGAAGTCGCTGACGCGCACCACCTGCCGACGCTTCGTGATGATCGGCACCTGCGCGCAATACCAACCCGTCGAAGATTCGCTCACCGAGACGAGCGCGGACAACCCCGGCACGCTGTACGCCGCCTGTAAGCAGGCCGCGTGGATGATGACAGCGGGGCGGCCGCCGAATGCGGCGGGACGGCCGTGAACGCGCGCCTCTTCCAGGTGTATGGTCCACGCGAGCCCGAAGCGCGGATGGTGCCTTCCGTGATTCGGTCGCTTCTGGCGTCGAAGCGCTGTCCCCTGACGACGGGATCGCAGATACGCGATTTCCCGCACGTCGAGGACGTGGCGGATGCGCTGGCGATGGTCGCGCGCCGGACCGACGTCACCGGTGTCGTCAATGTCGCCGGCGGCCGGCCCGTGGCAGTGGCCGACGTGGCGCGATCCATCGGCGTGCAGCTCCATGGCGGCGCGGAGCCCTTGGTTTCGGCGAGCGCCCCGCGTCGGCCGACGATCTGCCGTCGCTGCGGGCCCGGCCCGGCCGGCTCCACGATATCGGTTGGCGACCTCGCCGCGATCTCTCCGACGGCCTTCGGCATACGATCGCGTGGTGGAAGGAGCGCGTCACGAATGGCCGCTGAGTGCCCCATGTGCGGCCGCGAGGTGAGCGCCGCCCGGCGATCACGATCGCCGCGACCCCGGTCCATCAGCATGTCACCGCTCCATCGGAGCAGGAGGCGCCCGGTGCCTGCGGGGAGACGTTGCGCTCACCTTGTGTCGCCACTGCAGCTTTGTCTTCAACGCGACCTTCGACCCGCGCCTCTCGTCGATTACTCGCCTGGGTACGAGAACTCGCAGAATTGTTCGGGCGTCTCTCCAGCTATCTCGACTGGATCATCGACGGTCTCCGGTGCCGGTACGACCTGCGTTCGAAGCGAGTGGTCGAAGCCGGCTGCGGACAAGGGTACCTTTCTGGAGCGCCTGGTCGACCGCACGGATTGCGTCGGCGTCGGCTTCGATCCCAGCTTCGACCGCGACCGCCGCACGATACGGCCGGACCTTCATTTCATCATTCGGACCGCTTCGACCCTCAACCACCCCGACGCGGTCGGCGACGTCGTCTGCGCGCGCCACGTGATCGAGCACCTCATGCGGCCACGCGACCCACGAGCGACGCCGCTCGATCGTCGGCCGAGCGCGGCGGGGCGGTCTGGCTGGAGACGCCTCGCCTCGAATGGATTCTCGAGCGAGGTGCCTACTGGGATATCTTCTACGAGCACTGCTCGTACTTCTTCATGCCGGTGCTCGCCTCGATGATGGCCGCGTGCGGCCTCCGGGTCACGCACCACGCGTCAACGTTCGGCGATCAGTACCAGTGGATCGAAGGCGCCTCGATGCTGCTCCCCGACGGCCGCCGACCCCTCTGCGTTTCCACGTGCCCGCGACGGCCTCCTTCTCGAGAATCGCGCTGCGAGCCTCGCGGCCGGCTGGCCGCAGTGGCGCGACGCTTGGCGGACTCGCCTCGAGCACGCCTCGGCCCGTGGGAGTGCGTTCTCTGGGGTGCCGGCGCAAAGGGCGTCACCTTTCTCAATCATCTCGACGCATCGCGCGATCTCGTGAGCGCTGTCGTGGACATCAACCCCGCAAGCAAGATCGGTTCATCGCGGGAACGGGGCAGCCGATCGTGGCACCGGCTGCCCTCGCGGGCCGAGAGGTGGCCACCGTCCTCGTCGCGAACTCAATCTACGCCGGCGAAATCGAGCGGACGTTACGCGCGCTCGAGTGCAACGCCCTGGTTGTGCTGCTGGAGCCCGCCGCGTGATCTTCACGCCCACCGACCTCGCCGGCGCCTTCATCGTCGAAGCGGGCCGCACTCGGACGATCGCGGCGCTTACACGCGCACATGGTGTGCCCGGGAATTCGCGGCGCATGGATTAAACGTGTCCCTCGCACAGAGCGGTCTGTCCTACAACCGCCGGCGCGGCACGCCTTCGCGGCATGCACATGCAGACGGCCCCGCATGCGCAGACGCGACTCGTCCGCTGCGGCCGCGGCGCGATCTACGACGTGATCATCGACCCCAGACCCGACTCCCGACCTACTGCCGCTGGCTCGCCGCCGAGCTACGCGCGTCTTCCCGCGCGATGCACTACGTCCCCGAAGGTTTCGCGCACGGGTTCCAGACGCTCAGAGAAACGACACCGAAGTGGTCCACCATATGACCGGCTTTTACGAGCCCGGCGGCAGAATCGGGGCATTCGCTGGAACGATCCGCGGTTCGCCATAACATGGCCGCTGTCCGACATCATCACCTCCGACAAGGATCGCCACTATCGTGACTTCCAGCCCTGAGCGCGGAGCAAGCCCGGCGCGACAAGTGCTCGTGGATTTCGACGCTCCAGGTCACCGTCATCTCCGGAGTCGACCGCATCACGCATCCCCTCGGATCACCGGGCGCGTTTGACGCGGTCGCTCGCGCATGGGTGCGTGTGGCATGGGAGGCAAAGCACGACTACGTTCACCCTGGCTGGGCCGTCCAGTCATCAGCTCCCCGACAGATCTGATCGGGCGCGGAGGCGGTCTGGCTCGTGCGGCCCGACGTGATCGTCGAAACGGGCGTGGCGCACGGCGGGTCGCTCGTGTTTCTCGCGTCGCTCTGCCGTCTGATGGGTACCGGCCGCGTCATCGGCGTGGACATTCAGATTCGGCCACACAACCGTGCCGCGATCGGCGCCGCTTCCTCCCCGCTGATCACGCTCGTCGAAGGCAGCTCGGTCGAGCGCGAGACGAGTCGAAGCGCGTGCGCGCCCTCGTCAGGCCGGCGAGCGCGTGATGGTCTTTCTCGACTCCAATCACCCAGCGCACGTCACCGCCCGAGCTCGACGCCTGCACGCCGAATTCGTGAGCGACGGCTCCCACGTCGTGGTGGCGGACGGCGTCATGCGGAGGAGCTGGCCGATTCGCCCCGCGCCGGCGCGGACTGGGACTGGAACAACCCCGCCAGGCGGCACGCGAATTTCTCGCTCGCCGCCCCGACTTCGCCCTCGAGCCGCCGCGCTGGCCGCGTTCAATGGCAGCGCGGGCCTTCTGTCCGGAGAGCGCCACGCATTGGACTGGCGGATGGCTCCCGCCGCCGATCGATAGTGCCTCGTTGAGGCCGCGCTTCAGCGTCGTCATTCCAACCCGCGGGCGGCCGGACCCTCTCCCGTTGCGCGCTCGCGACCTGTCTCAATCAGGACTTCACGACGACTACGAGATCGTCGTCTGCGACAACGGCACCACCGATCGGACGCGCGCCGTCGTCGGCGAGGTCGCGTCACAGCGCGTGCGTCACATCCGCGCTCCCCGTTCGCTGGCAATGAGCGATAACTGGGAGCTCGGCGTCTCCGAAGCTCGCGGCGAGTTCATTCTCGTCAGCCCGGCGACGACGACGGGCTGATGCCGTTCGCGCTCGTGGAGCTGGATCGCCTGTTGGACCGGCTGAGAGCCCGGTGGTGCGGTGGGAGGCATCGTTCTACTCATGGCCCGACATCAACATGGCGGGCGCTGCAACTTACCTCCGACTTCCGCTCCAGCGGACACTGAAGATGCTGGACGCGTAGATCGACGATGCGCGGCGTGCTTCGGTTCGAGCGCCGTATGTGCGGCTGCCGATGCTTTACAACGCGGTCGTGCACCGCAGCTTGATCGACCGGTTGCGCAGCGCCGCCGAGGCGTGTGTTCCCGAATAGATACCCTGACGTGTTCTCCGGTTTCGCCCTCGGCTATCTGGCCGGACAATATCCGTCGATCGGCGTCCCGATGCACATTGCGGGGTCGTCGGGCGGCAGTTTTGGCATCGCGAACCTCTTCCACCGTGGTCGATCCCCTCGACCGAAGACTTCCGGCGATTGAACGACGAGGGTCGCCGCGCATCACCCGACCGTTCCCGACTTGCCTATCTTCCCCCGAAGTGCCGGTGGCGGATTGCTTTCAGTTCGCGAAGGCGGCGCTGTTTCCGAGCGACGCCGACCTGCGCCTGGACCGTGAGCTGCTGCTCAGGCACTGCCCTTGCGGCTTTGCCACATGCCGGCGAGCTCGCGTTGGACACGCTTCCGCACATCGGCGGCTGATGATCGCCGCCTCAGCGCGTGGCTCACTGAGCGTGATCGAAGGTCGCGGGTATCAGCCGCGCCCGCCCATCAAGCTTCGACCTGATCGCCTCGGATTCGACGGCGAGGCGCTGCCCACCTCGATACCGCCGCGTTCAACGTGGCGACAGTGGAAGGAGGCGGTCAAACTCGCCGATCACATCCTGGGTATCGGGCGCTCGCCGATCGAGTACGAGGACAGCATCAAATGACGGATCACCACTCCTCCCGACAAGAGCGGCCGCCCTCGCCTCAGGACCTCCGCATGGGTCGACCCGGCCGGGCATCCAGCACCAGCGCCCCGTCACGAACGACCGGCGCGCCACCGACCAGGAGATGCCGCACCCCTGTCGACGGCTGGGTCGACGCCTCGTAGGTCGCCCGGTCGCGGAACGCATCCGGGTCGAAGACGACGACATCGGCGTCGGCGCCCACCGCGAGCGTGCCCTTCCGCGCGGCACCGCCGCTGGCCGCCGCCAGCACGCCGGCGGGAAGCTGACTCGCGCGCCGGATGAACTCAGAGACGCCCAAGATGCCCTCGCCGACCAGTCGCCGAAAGGGCGGGCGAAGGTCCCCGCCGTGCGCGGGGTGCGTGAGGGCGCTCGGCGGCAGCGGCCATACCTCGTCGGCGGTCGCACCGAGCCAGGTCAGTGGCATCGCGTCGCTGGCCACCATGGTGTCCTCGTGCACCAGTGCCGCGCGCATCACCGCCGCGTCACTTGCCTCCGCCTCCTCGAAGAAGTGCACGATGCAGAGGCCCCCGGATCACCGGCGCGCAAGCGACTCAGGTGCTCGGCGTCGCGCACCCGCTCATTCGTGGGCGCGTAGACGAGATCGGTCGGCTGGAGGCCCCGCTCTGCCAGCCGGTGGGGCGCGAGGAACGCCGCCCCGATCGCCGTCATCCCAGCGCCGTAGGGATAGGCCTCCGTGGTGACGATGGCGCCCTCGCGCCGCACTCGGTCGACCAAGGCGAGCACCCGGTCGACATGGCGGAGCGAGGTGCTGTTCACATGGCAGTAGTGCATGTGGGCACCCGTCTCGGCGGCGGCGCGCACGAGCTCCTCGGCTCCGTCCATGCGCGCCTCGGGAGCGAAGTCGACGAGATCCCGCGCGTGGGTGTACGTCGGCACGCGGCTCGAGGCGGCGAGGCGCGCGACGCGGAGGTACTCCCGAGGCTCGTACCCGGCGCGTAGCCCACCAGCACGCCGATGCCGAGGCTTCCCCGACAGCTCGGCCTCCAGGAGCCCGACGATGCGGTCCTCCTCGGTGGCGGTGGCTTCCCGCTGCCACGCCGGATCGGCGAAGTGAGAGCAGCATGGTCGTCGCCCGCCCGTCGCCGCGGTGGCCGGCGAGCACCTGGATCCGGGCGGCGGCCCAGGAGGCTGAGTAGCCGTAGTTCAAGGGCCGGCCCTCGGCGCCCGCCCGCGCGTAGGCCTCCGCTACCGGGAACGCGCCCGCCTCCAGCTCGAGCGTCGTGGTGACGCCGTCGAAGGCCTGCAGCCGATGTCCGCCCACGCTCTGCGAGTGGCTGTGCAGGTCGATGAACCCCGGCGCGACCACGCAGCCCGCGGCATGGAGGACGACGCGGCCGCGCAGGCCGGTGCCGACGGCGGCGATGGCTCCACCCTCGAGGGCGAGGTCGCGCGCGGCGTCGAGGTCCTGACTGGGGTCGACCACGCGCCCGCCGCGGATCACCACGGCGTACTCGCGGGCTGCCCCTCCATCGCTCTCGGACACTGTCAGCGAGCTCGCCTCCTTCGGGCACGAGATCCTATCCAGCGGCCGCGAGACGGTCGATTGAGATCGGACGGTTGCCAGAAATTCTGATTCCCCTGCCGTCCATTTTGAAAACCCATGATGCGTATTGTCCTGCTTGGGATCGTATCGTTCCGCGAAGGATCAGTGCCTACGAACACCGGTATCGCATGTGTCCCGACGGCATGATTCTCTTGCGAATTCCGCGACGTTGCGCTACAACCATTCTTGACCTGAGCGTCCCCGCGTCCGCATGTTGCGGGAGGGTGCGAACTGCGCCGCTGCACAAGGACCATGAGGTTATCGTAACGAAGGATGACTAGTCCGGCGATCGCTCGAACCGGGGGCATGCGGGTCAGCGGCATCGAGGATCTCCTCAGGTGTCCTCGGACCGGACAGCGAATGGGTCGGGTCGGAGATGCGTACGTCAGCGAGGCTGATCCGACGGTCGTGTTCCCGATCGAAGCGGGCATCCTCAGGGCTTTTGTGCCCCACGAGCCCATTGCCGGCGATGTCACCCAGGTGATCAAGGCCTTCTATGAGGAGACCCCGTTTCCCAACTACGAAGGTACGGATGACGTCGGCTCGCTGATCCAGAAGAGCGTGGCCCGCGGATTTCCGGAAATGCTGAACCGGTCGATCCGGCCGAACGCGACGGTGCTCGAAGTGGGCTGCGGGACCGGGCAGCTGCAGCAACTTTCTCAGCATCGGGGTCGCAGGGTGCTTTCGGTGGACCTCTGCTGGAACTCGCTTCGCCTGGCCGAGCGGTTCCGGGGGCCAACGAGCTCGCCAATGTGGCGTTCGCCCAGATGAACCTGTTCCGACTGCCGCTGCAGCCCGGACGCTTCGACGTCGTGATCTGCACTGGCGTGCTGCATCACACCGCGGATCCCCGCGGGGAGCTGGCCGGACTCGTGCCGTTCGTCGCCCCGGGCGGATATTTGCTCGTCGGGTTGTACAATCGCTACGCCCGTCTGAAGACGCGAGTCCGCCGCAGGCTGGTCGGCCTGATGGGGAGCGGGTGGCCTCGCTCGATCCGTACATCAACGAATACGGCGTCACGCGGGACAAGCGCCGCGCGTGGTTCATGGACCAGTACCGCAACCCACACGAGTCGCTGCACACGCTCGATGAGGTGCTCGGCTGGTTCGAGCAGAACGGGATCCGGTTCGTCCGCGCCCTGCCAAGCACCGTGCTGGGCTCGCGATTCTCGCTGGACTATCGGCGCTCTCCTTCGACCCCGAGTCGCGCGGGTCGCACCTGGATCGCCTCCCTGAGCCAGGTGCACAGATGTTCGAGGACACGGAGGGTGGGCTGTTCGTGGTGATTGGGAGGAAAGAAGCCTCGGCGGTAGGCCAATCCCCTTCGGAAGCCCTTGATGCCGACTTATATCCTGGGCGTCTCCGCCCTCTATCACACGACAGCGCGGCCTGCCTACTGCGGGATGGGGAGCTGGTCGCGGCGGCCGAGGAGGAGCGGTTTTCCCCGCCGCAAGGGTGATGAGCGCTTCTCACCGCCGCCATCGCGTTCTGCCTGGAGGAAGCAGGTATCAAGGCGGCCGATCTGAGCTGCGTCGCCTACTACGACAAACCCGTCTTGACCTTCAGTCGGCTCCTCCAGACGTCATCTGGAGTATCCGTTCCAGAGCTATGGGTCTTTCAAGCGGGCGATTCCTCTCTGGATCAAGCAGAAACTCAAGATGCCGAAGGTGATCGAAGAGAGCATCCCGGGCTTCCAGGGGGACATCTTCTTCAGCCGGCACCACGAGTCTCACGCCGCTTCGGCGTTCTTCTGCAGCCCCGTTCGAGGAGGCGGCTCATCGTCATTGCCGACGGAGTCGGTGAGTGGGCGACCGCGTCCATCGGTGAAGGACACGGCAATACGATCCGGCTCATCAAGGAGCTGCGCTTCCCGCACTCGATCGGGCTCTTCTACTCCGCCATGACCCAGTACCTGGGCTTCGAGGTCAATTCCGACGAGTACAAGGTGATGGGCCTGGCCCCGTACGGAGAGCCCAAATATCTCGACAAGCTCCTGGGCCGAGTGCTCGACCTCAAGGAAGACGGATCGATTGCGCTCAACCTCGATTATTTCAACTACACCCACGGCTTGAGCATGATCAACGGCCGGTTGAACCGCGCATCTGGGGCGGCCGGCGCGCAGCAGAGCGAAGCGCTCGATCAGTTCCACATGGACATGGCCGCCTCGGTCCAGCACGTCGCCTCGGAGGTCATGCTCCGCCTCGCCCGGACGGCCAGGAAGATGACGGGGCGCGACACGCTCTGCATGGCCTGGGGGCGTCGCGCTGAACTGCGTGGGCCAATGGCGCCATCTATCGCGACGGGAGTTTCAGGGACATCTACATCCAGCCGGCCGCGGGTGACGCTGGGGCGCTATCGGCGCGGCCCTCGCCGTGTGGCATCAGGTCATGGGACAACCGCGGAGGGAGATCGGGACTGACCGCATGCGGGGTGCCCATCTCGGGCCCCGCATCGACAATGCAAAGGTCATCCCGTTCTTGGATTCGATCGGGGTCGAGTACACGAAGCTCGCCGAAGACGAGGCTGCCCGTGAAAGGTGGCCACGTGGCTCGCGGCCGGGCATGTGGTGGAGTTTCTGTCACGGCCGCATGGAATTCGGCCCCTGGGCGCTCAGGGCGCGGAGCATCCTGGGGGACCTACGCGACCCGGCGAACCAGTCGCGCATCAACCTGAAGATCAAGTACCGCGAGTCCTTCCGGCCCTTCGCCCCCGCGGTGCTCGAGGAACGGGTCAAGGAGTACTTCGACATCGACATCCCGAGCCCGTACATGCTCATCGTGATGCCGCTGCTGAGCGCACATCGGAGAGGGGAGAAGGAGAACACGGAACGTCAAGGACTCGGCAAGCTGCGGGTGGTCCGGTCTTCGGTCCCGGCCATTACCCACGTGGACTATTCGGTTCGGCTCCAAACGGTGACGGAGGAGCGGAACGACATGTTCTACCGGATCATCCGCGAGTTCGACAAGCTCACGGGGTGCCCCATGATCGTCAACACCAGCTTCAACGTCCGCAGAGAGCCCATTGTCTGCGACCATGAGGACGCCCTGCGCTGTTTCCTGATGACGGGGATCGATGTGCCTGGTTCTCGATACCTGCGTCATGGTCAAGCCCGGAGTCGATCTCGCGGCGCCGCCACGGACCGAGAGTCTCGTGGACGCGCAGGAGGCCTGATTGCTAACGCCGAATCTTTCGAGCGGGCCGGCGCGGAAAAGCAGCGCTGCTGTTTCTCGGCATCGGGCTGGCCGTGATTGCCGTGGGGACCAGGTGGCTCTTCGGGCCTCGGATGCCGAGCCTCGTGCTGATCGTCTGGCCTCCGTAGCGCTCTGCCGGGAGTTCGTTGCCTACCGTGCCATCGGGCGTGACGTGTACCTGGTCTTCATGCTGCTGTCGCTGGCGATCGGGCACGTCGTATCGTGGTGATCGTGCTGGTGCTGTACGCCGTGGTCATCGCCGGGCTTGGTTCGATGCTCCGACTCTTTGGCATGAATCGTCTCGAGCGGAATTTCGAGGCGTGCCGGAAGAAGGACGGCATGCTGGCGGACGTTCCCCGCTGGACGCGGCAAGCTTCAGGAGGCAGAGCTAATGGGCAGGCGAACTGGAAAGGCCGGTCGGTCCGGCATCCTGAGCGAGTACGTCTGCTTCCTCAGAACCTACCGGATGTGGTGGTTGATGCCGGTCTTCGCGGCGATCACGATCCTCGGTATCCTGGTGGTCCTCGGCGGGACGAAGGCCGGGTTGCTCATCTACGCGCTGTTCTAGGCGGGGCCCTGCTCCGCAGGGAGGGTCAGGCGGGCGATACCGGCACGGCTCCGGGGCCGGCCCCGGAGATCCATTCCGAGGCCGGTGTCGCGGGCGGCCAATCAGAGCAGGCGGCTGCCTCCGACATGCTGAGCGCTTCGCTCCGCCCCGTTCTGGTCAACGCCCTTCTGCTCATCGTCTCGACCGGCATCTGCCTGCTGGGCCTGGAGCTCGTCCTTCGGGCCCAGCCCTCATTGCTCGGCGATGGTCTTCGCCAACGGGGTGCTGAGCAAGTATCACACCGGGCCCTGGAGGGATCTACTACCGGGACCCCAAGCTGGGGATAACACTTCATGATCCCCAACATGAAGACCCAGATGTACTACAACGGGTACGTCTGGACCCACGAGACTCGATGCATATGGGTTCCGCAACAAGCGGACGGCTATCCCGGCCGACATCATGCTGCTCGGAGACTCCTTCATCTACGGCCACGGGGTGGACTTCGAATTTACCGTCGGCTCCTTCCTGGAGCAGCTCACGGGACTGTCCGTGGTCAACCTGGCCCGACAGGGGGACAGCAGCTTCCAGGAGGCGTACCTCCTCACGGAGTACATCGGGGTCTTCCGGCCGCGCGTCGTCTTTACATGTTCTCGTTCAACGACATTTCGGACCTCACGGTGTTCCGTACTCGGGCGGAGATGCAGGCCTTCATCGACCAGCCCGTCGAGAGCATCCGGTATCCGCCCCGGACAGACGTGACGCAAGCCCGCTCGCCCTCGCTGATCCGGCGCCTGGCGGGCGCCTCCTACGTGGTCAAGGCCTACCGCTGGCTCAAGTGGCGCCTCGGCGTCGGCCGGGCCCTGGCCGCGCCCGCGAAGATGAGAACTCTCTCGAGTGGCGTTACACGAAGAAGGCCATCGCCTACATGCAGTACGTGGCGGCGAAGCACGGTGCCGCAGCTCGTGATCGCGCCGATCTCGCCCTTCAGCCGACGCGACCACGAGATCTTGCGGACGACGGCGAAGGCCTACGGCCTGCCCTTGCTGGACACCTCATCCTTGACGGTCGCCGATGCCTCGCTCTGGCTGCCGCGGGACGGCCACTTCTCCCCTGCCGGGGCGCGCCGGATGGCCGGAGCTCCTCGCGGACTACGCTCGCCAGCGGAAGTAGCGTCCTCCGATGAAGGCCGAGCCCGGTCGCGAACCTCCTGGGAGGCGAAGGTCCAGTCGCTCCGGTTCTGCTCGATCCAGCCTCCTGAAGCCCCTTTGGGACGGCACCGGCTTTACTCGATGCGGAAGGGCGCCTCGGTGGCGCGCCCGGTCCGCCCATTGATGGGCAGGATGTCCTGAGGGCACGCGGAGAACGCGACGACCGGAGTCCATCTCCGGCGCGGAACACCGCGTAGCTTCCCGGCGCCGACATCGGCTCGCCCCACGCGAGCCGCCCGTCCGCCGTCCACGGGATGTTCATGAACACGTTGAGCGACGGCGGCGTGGCCGGGATGGTGATCCCGAGCTCGGCGAGGGCGCGCGTGGAGGTTGTCGCGGCAATTGTCGTGGTAGCCCTCGACGCCGAGCAAGCCGGTAGCGCTGCGGCATCGCAGGGCGCGATGAGCGTGTCGTGCGCGCAGCCCGACGGTGTCCTCGATCAGCGTCAGGATGGGGCGGCGCTGGTTCGTCACGAACGTGAATCGCCGCACCGCCGCCGCGAGCTTCAGGAACCACGCGCGGCTGGCCTCCATCGCCATCCACTCGGTCGGGTCTCTGCGCGCTGAAGGCCCAGGCGTCGACGACCTGCGTGCCGTGCGTGTTGACGATCTTGATGCGCTGCCCGGCGCGCACGCGGGCCGCCTTGCCCCGCGCCGTGAACGGGATCGTCGAGCGTTCAGCTCACCGGCGGCCAGTCCCCGTCGGCTCGTTCGCAGACGCCGTGGCCGCCCGCGATGAGTCCGACGACGGCGGCGGACGTCCAGTCGCGGCCAGGGTTCGGGCGGCGGGCTCCCAGATCTCGACGCCGAGGCGACTGGCAGACGTGGGTCTGCGTCGGCCGCGTCCGGTCCCACACCGGCACCGACAGGTCGCCGTGCGGGCACACCGAGATCGCGCACAGCACGTCGATCTCGGCGAAGAACTCGAGGTAGTCGCCGGTCCGCCCGGGGCTCGGCTTGACGAAGTAGCGCCCGTCCGGGGTGAGGCCGGTGACCTGGAAGACGTTGAGCACGTCGTGCACGTCCAGCTCGGTGAGCTGGTAAGGGCGCACTGCGCGCACGAGGTTGCTGTGGCAACAGAGGTCGAACTCCTCGCCGTTCAGCAGCTTGTGCACGTAGGGGTCGCAGCGGGTCCCGAGGAGGTCGTGGCACCCGGCGCCGTCCGCGTCGCGCCCGTACTGGACGGTGTCGGCGCGTGATCGTGAGCATGGGCCGGAGGTACGGCAGGCACGGACCAGAGGCGATCGAAGGTCGATGAGATGCGCGCTGGTGGAGCTGTCGCGTGCGCGAGGCCCAGAATCGCTCGCGCGGATTGGCGAGGTTCCACACGTTCAGGTCCGCCACCTGCGGCGCCCTCGACCGACGATGATACGGAACGATCTGTCCGGCTCGCAGCGGCCAGGCGCGGCCGGAGCGCCGCGGGACCGACGAAGCGCTCGACCGACGTCCGGCGAGACCAGTGCGTCGGCGAGGCGCGCGTAGAGCTCGCGGTCCGCCTGCAGCGGGGAGCCTGGTTTCGGCTCGTAGATCACGCGGGGTGACGCCACGGGTCTCCTCTCGCGGCACCGCGCCGGTCGTGGCAGTCGTCGCGCGTTGTCGTCCGTATCGATATTGACAACGCGGAAGCATCATAGTCTCATACCGACCAGCCGACCAGGGATCGCGATCTTAGCCGCCGATCAGGAGGACATGTCATGAGAGTCCGCGCATCTCGCCATTATCGTGCTCGCACTTCTGGGCAGCGCCGTCTTCGTCTCCCCGCGCGAGGCCCAGCAATGCCCGAAGGGCAAGCTGCGCCTCTACACGTCGTGGCCCATGCAGGGCGCGATGCTTCCGGAGGGCACCGGCATGAAGAACGGCGTCGACCTGGCCGTCGCCGAAGCCGGCGGGGTCGTCGCCGGGCTACTGCCTCGAGGTCGTCAACCTCGACGACGCCTCGCCGCAGACCGGCAAGTGGGACGGCGCGGTCGAGGCGGAGAACGCGAACAAGGCCGTGGGCGATCCGCTCGCCATCGTCTACATCGGCACGCTACAACTCCGGCGCGGCCGAAGGTCGTCGATCCTGATCACCAACCGCGCGCACATGGCGCAGGTCACGCCGGCCAACACGTATCCCGGGCTCACGCAAGAAGCGCGGGCCGCCCCCGGCGAGCCGGAGATCTACCGTCCGGCGGGCTTCGTCAACTACTTCCGCGCCGATCCCCGCCGACGACATCCAGGGCGCGGTCGGCGCCAAGTGGGCCAAGCGTCTCGGCGCCAAGAAGGTCTACATCCTCAACGACCAGGAGCTCTACGGCAAGGGCATCGCCGACGTCTTCGAGGCCACGGCCAAGAAGATCGGCCTCCCGGTCGTCGCCGAACGAGGGCATCGACTGCAAGCAGCCCGACCAGAAGCCGCTCCTGACGAAGATCCGCGCCTCCGGCGCCGACCTCGTGTACCTGGGCGGCGTCATCGAGACGGGCGCGCCAGGTCGTCATCCGGCAGATGAAGGAGGTCGGCCTCGTGGCGCGCCGCGGCATCCGGCTTCATGGGCCCGGACGGCCTCCTACGAGGAGGAAGCTGCTGAAGGGCGCGCACCTGCGACGCCGCGCCTCGGCACCGAGATGCGCATCACCTTCGCCGGCCCTGCCCTTCGAGAAGATGAAGGGCGTCGGCGCCAAGACGTACGAGAACTACAAGACGAAGTACGGCAAGGAGCCGACCTCGTACGCGCTCTACGCCGCCGAGGGCAGCGCGCGTCGCCATCGACGCGCATCAAGCGCGCGGCGCGCCGACATCGACGAAGGTGCCAAGGACTCGATGGCGAAGCGCGAGGCCGTCCGCGCAAGGCCATCGCGGCGACTGAAGAACTTCGAGGGGCATCAACGGCAAGTGGAGCTTCGACGAGAACGGCGACGTCGACTACGACACCATGTCCGGCTTCAAGGTCGTGAAGGCGGACAGGGACCGCTCGGCTGCAAGTTCCAGTTCGAGTCCATCCTCGAGTAGGCCAGATTCGCCCCGCGAGGGCCGGCCTCGCGCCGGCCCTCGCGCCTGATCCACGCGGGCCAGCCCGCACGCATGAATTGGTGGGAAGTTCTCGTCCAGCAGACGCATCAACGGCCTGACCGCGCGGCGCCGTCTTCGCCCTGATCGCGCTCGGCTACACGATGGTGTACGGCATCATCGAGCTCATCAACTTCGCCCACGGCGACGTGTTCATGCTGGGGCTCTTCATCTCGCTGGCCTGGTTCACCCTGCTCGGCGTGGCGCCAGACGCTCACACGGCTGGGAGCTCGTCACGCTCCTGCCGCTCGTGTTCCTCGCTCACGATGCTGACCACCGCCGCGCTCAACGTCGACCATCGACCGGCTCGCCTATCGGCCGCTGCGCCGATCCACCGCGCCTGGCGCCGCTGATCACCGCCATCGGCGTGTCCTTCATGCTCGAGAACATCGCGCTCGTCTGGAAGGGGCCGGCGCCGCATCGCGTATCCCGACGTCTTCCCGTCGGTGGACATCCTGCGCGAGTGGTTCGGCGTCGGACTCCAGCGATCTTCGTCACCACCAAGGACCTGCTCGTGGTCGGGGCGACGATCCCGCTGATGCTGGCGCTCAACTACTTCGTGACCGCGCACGCGCTGGGGCAAGGCGATGCGGGCGACCGCCCAGGACCGGGAGACCGCCCAGGCGATGGGCATCAACGTCGAGCGGACCATCCTCCTCACCTTCTTCGTCGGCGGCGCGCTCGCCGGCGCGGCCGGGCTGATCCAGGGCATGTACTACAACATCGGCCATGTGGTGGATGGGCTACCAGGCCGGGCTGCGCGCGTTCACCGCCGCCGTGCTCGGCGGCATCGGCAACATGCCGGCGCGGCGCTCGGGAGGCCTCGTCATCGGCTTCCTCTCCGCGTGGAGCGATCAGTACATCTCGGCACGCTGGACCAACGCCGATCGTGTTCTCGATCCTCATCCTCGTCCTCGTCTTCCGTCCGCAGGGTCTCCTGGGCGAGCGCACGCTCGGAGAAGGTCTGAGCCGGCGCATGACGCGAGGCGCGCGATCGGATGGACCGCGCTGGTGGCGGCACTGCTCGCGCTATCCCTTCGTCGATCGCGCGCTCGGGACTGCAGACCGGTCCACGCGGTGTCGGACGGGATGATCTACGTGCTCCTGGCGCTGGGGCTCAACATCGTGGTCGGCTACGCGGGCCTCCTCGACCTGGGCTACGCGGCGTTCTTCGCCATCGGCGCCTACGCCATGGGCCTCTGAACTCTCCGCCGCTCGGCTCTCCGCTCTACGGGCACCGCGTGGAGCTTCTGGCTCTGCATCTGGATCGCCGCCGGCGGTGTCGGCGCTGCTCGGCGCGGTCATCGGCGCGCCCGACGCTTCGTGTCCGCGGCGACTACCTGGCCATCATCACGCTCGGGTTCGGCGAGATCATCCCGGTGGCCATCCGCAACCTCGGCGACGTCACCATCGATATCGCCGGCTGGCGGCCGATCGAGCGCCTCAACCTCACCGGCGGGCGAGAACGGCGTCAACCCCGTGGGCCGCCCTACCTCGCCCGGACGTGCCGTCTCGAGACCGATGCGATCCCCTGGTACTACCTGATCCTCGTCGTCGGCGCGCTGTCGCTGTGGGCGATGAGCCGGCTCCAGGACTCCCGGCTGGGCCGGCGCGCTGGATGGCCATCCGCGAAGACGAGACCGCCGCCGACTGCGCGGGCGTCAATCCGATCTCGACCAAGCTGCTCGCTTTCGCGCTGGGCGCCTCCTTCTCCGGATTCGCGCGGCTCGATCTACGCGGCTAAGCTTCAGGCGATCACGCCGGGCGCCGTTCGAGTTCCAGGTCTCGATCATGCTGCTGTGCATGGTCGTCCTCGGCGGCGCCGGGAACCTGACAGGGCGTCATCCTGGGCGCGATGCTCATCACTCTCTTCGATCGCGTCGTCCTCGCCGAGGCCACCTTCTTCCTCCGGTGGGTCGGGCCGGAACCCCGGCCTGCCGGTGCTCGGCCGGCGCTCGACCTCACGCTCTGGCGGTGGTTCTTCTTCGGCCTCGGCCTGGTCCTGCGTGATGCTGCTCCGGCCCCAGGGGGCTCGTCGGACGCCGGGTCCGTCCCCTCGACGTCAGTGATGCCGACGACGCGGTCGAGTGGCGGCGCCGGCGCCCCTCCCCGGATCGAGGCCATCCCGGTCTGGCTGCGCGGAGCGGGCCGCGGGCGGCGCCGTGGCGGGTGGCGCCCATTCTCGAGGTGCGCGGGCTCACCAAGCGCTTCGGCGGAGTCGTCGCGCTCAACGAGATCGACCTGGTCATGCCGCGCAGCGCCATCATTGGCCTGATCGGCCCCAACGGCGCCGGCAAGACGACCTTCTTCAACGTGGTGACCGGCCTCGTCCGCCCCAACGGTGGCCGCATCGCCTTCGAGGGCGCCCGGCCACGGCCTGCGACCCAACGCCATCGTCGCCCGCGGCATCGCGCGCACGTTCCAGTCCATCCGGCTCTTCGCGAACATGACGGTGCTGGAGAACGCCCTGGTGGGCGAGCACTGCACGGCTTCGGGCCACCGTCGCCGGCGCGGTGCTCCGGCCGCCCGCAGTGGTAGCGGAGGAAGCGCGCGCCGCGCGTGCGAGCGCGCGAGGTCCTCGCCTTCGTCGGCCTCGCCGGCAAGCGAGGACGACCTGCGCGCGCAACCTGTCCTACGGCGATCAGCGTCGGCTGGAGATCGCCCGCGCGCTCGCCACCGAGCCGCGCCTGCCTCCTGCTCGACGAGCCGACCGCGGGCATGAATCCGCGCGAGACGAGATACGCTGACCGCAGTTGATCGACCTCGTGCGCCGCGAGCTGGCGCTGTCCGTCCTCCTCATCGAGCACGACATGCAGGTGGTCATGGACGATCTCCGACCGCATCACCGTGCTCGACTACGGCACGCGCATCGCAGAGGGACGCCCGCGGAGATCCAGCGCCACTCCGCGCGTCATCGAGGCGTACCTCGGGCACGGGCTACGAGCCGGACGCGCTGCCCCGGCGGCGGAGCGCGCGTAGCATGCTGGCCCTCGACGACGATGCACACGCTACTACGGCAACATCCGGGCCTGCCGCGGAGTCCTCGCTCACCGTCGAGCCGGGGGAGATCGTCACCCTCATCGGCGCCAACGGCGCCGGGCAAGACCACGACGCTCCGCACGATTCTCGGCGCCGCGCGGCCGCGCCGGGGCACCGTCACCTTCAACGGCGCAGCGGCTGGACGGCGCTGGCCACCGACCGCATCGTGCGCCTCGGGCATCGCCCAGTCGCCGGAGGGCCGCCGGATCTTCCCGCGCATGACCGTGCTCGAGAACCTCGAGATGGGCGCCTTCGCCCGTACCGACCGCGACGGCGATCGCGGCCGACCTCGAGCGCGTGCTCACCCTCTTCCCGCGCCTGCGGAGCGCGTGCGCCCAGAAGGGCGGCACGCTGTCCGGCGGCGAGCAGCAGATGCTGGCCATCGGGCGCGCGCTCATGGCGCGGCCGAGCCTGCTCCTGCTCGACGAGCCGTCGATGGGCCTCGTCGCCGATCCTCGTCGACGCCGATCTTCAAGATCGTCCAGGACATCAATCGCCAGGGCACCACGATCCTGCTCGTCGGAGCAGAACGCCCGCATGGCGCTGCGCGTCGCGCATCGGGGATACGTCATCCAGACCGGACGCATCGTGCTCCAGGACGCGGCCTCCGAGCTGCTCCGCTCGGACCTCGTCCGGAAGACCTCACTCGGCGAGAAGTAGCCGGTAGGGAGGCCGGACCAGTCAGACGACCGGCACGGTGCCGCCATCGATTGCGTATTCGCTCCCGTGAATCGAGGCGGCCCGGTTGGAAACGAGGAAGGCCACCAGTTCAGCGACCTCTTCGGGCCGGCCGGGCCTGCCGATCGGAATCCCTCCAACGAGTGTCGATCAGGCCCCGGCGGGCAGCATCCTCGTCGGTCCCGGCCTTCTCTGCGAGCCGAACGATGAGGCCATGTGCGGCCGTCGTTTCGATGAAGCCGGGCGCGACCGTATTCACGCGGACGCCCCTGGGCCCGACTTCCTTCGACAACCCCTTGCTGTAGGTCGTCAGCGCGGCCTTGGCGGCCGCATAGGCGAGCGTCGCCTCGAACAGCGGCAGGCGCCGCTGGATGGACGAGATATGGATGATGACGCCGGATCCCTGCTCCAGCATTCCGGGCAGGCAGCCCGCGGTCGAGGCGGACCGCCGGCGAGCAGGTTGGCGTTGATGGTGTCCTGCCAGTCCTGGTCGTCGAGAGCCAGCACGCCGCCGCTCGGCGCGGTGGAGCCGCCGACGTTGCTGACGAGGATATCCACGCCGCCGAGACGGTCCAGTACCTCCTCGGACCACCTTGTCCGACGCCCTCGCCGGTGCTGATGTCGGCCTGGACGAACAATTCCACAACCTGGCTTTCCGGCAGCGGTGAGCGTGCGGTGGTCGCCACCCGCGCACCGCCGGCAGCGAGGCGCCGCACGATGGCCTCACCCATGCCTCTGGTGCCACCGGTGACAAGGGCACGCTTGCCGGCGAATTCGGTCGGATCGAATGAAAAGGGGCATCGCCTGGGTTACGAAGGCTCGGGACACGGATTCGGGTCGTTCCATGGTCATCTCCGTTCCTCCTCGTCACACTCCTCATTGCATTGCATCGGTCAGAGGATAGAAATATGCTGACCCAATGGCAAGAACGCACAAGAAAGTAAGGTACCGACCTGAAGGTAAGGGCGGTGGAGCTGACACCGACTTCGGCCGCTCGAGGCGTTGAGGAAGCCCTGAAGATTCTCGAGGGGCGCTGGAAGCTGGTGATCCTCTTTCCATCTCTTCGGTGGTAAGGTGCTGCGCTTCTCGAGCCTGGAACGGGCGATCCCGTGCCATTTCCCAGAAGATGCTGATCCAGCAGCTTCGCCAGATGGAAGCCGACGGAATCGTCCGACGCATCGTCCACCACCAGGTTCCGCCCAAGGTCGAGTACTGCCTGACGGACTGGGGCCAGGCTCTGTGCCCGGCGCTCGACGCCTTGCTCAAGTGGGCGGCGCTGTTCAAGGCGATGTCGGACCCGAGCGCCCGCTTGAGCCGCTTCGCCTTGACCGAGGCGAGGGCGCGACCTAGTCTGACGACATGGAGCCGGCGCGACACGAGCCTGCGGCCCCGCGCATCTCGTCGGGACCTCCGGGTACAACTACCCGGAGTGGAAAGGAGCCTCTCTATCCTGAGGGCCTCTCGACTGGCCAAAATGCTCCCCTACTATGCCGAGCGCTTCCCCACCGTCGAGAGATCAACTACACCTTCTACCGCTTGCCGAACGCCAAGACCGTCGCGGGCTGGACGGCGGCCACCCCGATCGCTTCACCTTCGCCCTCAAGGCGTCCCAGCGGATCACTCACTTCCAGCGCCTGCGGGAGGTGGAGGAGCCCGTCCGCTACTTCTGCGACACGGCGCCTCCTCGCCGGGAAGCTTCGGTCCCCTCCTCTTCCAGCTCCCGCCGAACTTCAAGAAGGACACGGAACGCCTCGGCGGCGTGCTCACCCTGCTCCCGCCCGATCTGCGCGCTGCCTTCGAGTTCCGCCATCCAGAGCTGGTTTCGACGAGGAGGTCTACGGCCGCTGCGCCGGCGGAACGTCGCGGCTGTGCATCGTCGACCATGACGACGGCCCCACCCTCGGCGGTACCCACCGCGGACTGGGGCTACTTTCGCCTCCGCGCTGTCGAGTACTCGGCCGAGGCCCTCGCACGCTGGGCGGGGACGATCCGCGACCTCTTCGGCGCCGGCGGCGCCTTCGTCTACTTCAAGCACGAGGACAGGGCGACCGGCCCGCCGCTGGCCCGGAAGCTCACCGGGCTGACTGGCCCAGCCGCCGGGCGTCGATAAGGGCCCATCGGCGTCCTCGCCGTAAGGTAAGCGGGGACGCCGGGCGGCGAGAAGGTTCAGATGCGAAGTGCGGCGCCCGACGGCCTCGGCACGCGAAGGCGTACTTTCTCGTACGTTGAGCGTGCGGCCGAGCGCCAACGACGCAGATGGACCCTTATCGCCGTCCGGCGAGGCGCGCCAGCGTCTCGGCGAGATCGATGCCCGGGTGGGTGAGGATCGGCGCAGAAGGGTCGCGCATCCGCGCGAACCGGGCGGGCGCAGTGGAGATCGTGAAGCGCGCGGGATCGAGCTTCGGGGTCACCTCGTCCCAGCGGAGCGGGCAGGACACGGGCGCTCCCGGCAGCGGCCGCACGGAGTACGGCGCCACGATGGTGCGGCCGTGGCCGTTCTGGCCGAAGTCGATGTGTAGACCTTGCCGCCGCGGGCCCGGATGGGACGGGCGATGGTGGCGATGCCGCCGGCCGCCTCGACGCCGAGCGTGGCGAGGAGCCGCGCGAAGGTGCGCGCCTCTTCGTGGGTGTAGCGGGCGCCGAGGGGCACCAGGATGTGCAGCCCGGTGGCTCCCGAGGTCTTGACGTGGCTCGGCAGCTCGAGCCGCTCCAGTATGCGCCGGAGCGTGCGGGCCACCGCCACCACGTCGGTGAATGGGGCGCCCTTGGGGTCGAGGTCGAGCACGAGCCAATCCGGTCGGTCCAGGTGCGGGACTCGCGCGCCCCAGAGGTGGAGCGGGATCGTGCCGAGGTTCGCCACATAGCGGAGCGACTCGACGTCATCCACGACGAAGTAGTCGATGTCCCGCTCCGTGTCGTGTGAGTAGATGCGCTCGGTGCGGATCCACGCGGGGACAAATTCAGGGCATCCTTCTGGAAGAAGGACTTCCCGTGATCCCGTCGGGATAGCGGGTGAGGACCAGGGGGCGGTCGCGAAGGTAGGGCAGGAGGTACGGCGCCACCGTCTCGTAGTAGGCGACGAGGTCGGCCTTGGTATAGCCCTCCCGCTCGGCCAGAAGATCTTCTTCGGGTTGGTGACCTTCACCGCCTGGCGTTCCGCGGGGCTCGCGGCGGCGCTTCACTCGCCCCGCCGATCGCCGGCGACAGCGCCGGGGCGAGCGGAACTCGAATGGCCGCTCCGCCGGCATTCCTCGGTCGCCGGTCGTCTCGGAGGCGGAGGAAGGTCGGATGGCGGATGCCGCCGTCGGCCGTCCAGTCGGTGAAGCGTACCTCGGCGACGAGCTGCGGCTCCACCCAGTGATGCCCGCGGCCTAGGGGCGAGCCGGCCGCGAACGGCGACGCGGAGCGGGCGGAGCGGTGCCAGGCGCTTCGCGATCGCGGTCAGCGCGTCCGCTCGTCGAACCCAGTACCCACCTTGGACACGTACGACGAGGCGCTCGCCTCGTGAGGCCGAGGTGGAGCGGCTCTCGAAATGGCCGCGCGAGCCTTGGGGCGCGTGTAGCCCGCCGATGACGAACTCCCGGCGGCGCTGGCATTTCGCCTTGAGCCAGTCGCGGGAGCGCCCGCCCGCGTAGCTGCTCGCCGCGCGCTTGGCGACGACGCCTCCAGACCGAGCTCACCGACCGGCCTCGAAGAACGCGGACCCGCCGCCGGCGACGTGCTCGCAGTAGCGGACCACGCCGCGGGCGGGCACCAGGGCTCGAGGCACCGCTTGCGCTCGAGGAGCGCCCGCCGCCGGAGATCCCGACCCTCGAGGGCCAGGCAGTCGAAGAAGATCCCGCGTGACGGGCACCGCGCCGCGCGTGCGGCATCGATGTCGTCGGCGCGCGTGAGATGCATCGGGCCTGAAGCCGCTGGAAGCTCGGCCGGCCGTCCTCGCCCGAAGCCACGATCTCGCCGTCCAGCACGAAGCGGGACACCGGCAGAGCCCGGAGCGCGCGCGCCACCTCCGGATAGCGCGCGGTTACGTCGTCGCCGCTGCGGCCCGTAGAGCGCCATCCGGTCGCCGTCCCGCTCGGCGAGGACGCGCACCCCGTCGTACTTGATCTCGAAGAGCCAGCCGGGTCCGGCCGGCGGCCGCTCGGCGAGCGTCGCGAGCATGAGCGGCTGCCTTCGGGCGACGACCTCCCCGTGCGGCGTCGCCGAGCGCACGCGCGGAGGGCATCGAGCGCGCCGCTTCTCGCTGCCCCGCCGATCTCCTCCACGGTGAGACCGGAGAAGATGGACTCGGGCGCGCGCTCGACCGGCTCCTCGCCATCGGCGTAGGCATCGGGCGCCTTGAGGAGGAGCCAGTCCTTCGCCGGAGCTCTCCCGCCCGGCGCCCGCCCATCCGCGCCAGCGTCCATCGCCCGCGGAGCTTCATGCCGTGGAGCTCGAATCCGAGCTTACCTCGCGCGAGCTCCCGAGAGGTCCTCCCCTTTGCCGAGGCGGTACCAGCCCTGGTCCCAGACGATCACCGAGCCGGCGCCGTAGTTGTCGCGCGGGATCACACCCTCGAAGTCCGCGTACTCCACTGGATGATCCTCGACATGGACGGCCAGGCGCTTCTCGCCGCGACGCATCGACAGGCCCTTGGGCACCGCCCAGCTCTTGAGGACGCCGTCCATCTCGAGGCGGAGATCGTAGTGGAGGCGCCGGGCGGCATGCTTCGGACGACGAAGAGCCGGCTGCCCGGCGTGCGCCGCCCCGAAGGGCTCGGGCGTCCGCGCGGGATCGCGCCGGCTCGATAGGCATCGAGCTCTCGTGCGCGCGGCGCTCATACATCCCTCGCGCACGACCTCCGTCATGCTACCTATCCATTGGAGCCCGCCGCGGACGCTGCCAACCTTTGAACCTCCGAAGCCCGTGGTACCGTCGAGACCCAGTTCACCATACAGGGAGGCGTTCTCATGCCGCCGCATTCCATCGGGTCCGGCACGCATCTCCTTCGGGCTCGTCTCCATCCCGTGAAGCTCTACTCCGCCGCCGTCTCCGCGAATGTGGCCTTCAACATGCTCCCATGCCAAGTGCGGCTCCCGCATCAAGCAGCAGACCTTCTGCCCGGCGTGCCAGGTGGTCGTCGAGCGGAACGAGCTCGTCCGCGGCTACGGAGTTCACCAAGGATCAGTACGTGCGGGTGAGCGACGAAGAGCTCAAGTCGCTCGAGGGCGAGGAGTCCAAGGTCATCGACATCGCGGAGTTCGTTGCCCCTCGATCAGGTGGACCCGATCTTCTTCGAGAAGACCTACTACCTCGGACCCGACAAGGGCGGGGACAAGGCCTATCGGCTCCTCGCCGAGACCATGGCCAAGGCCAACCGCGTGGCGGTCGCCCGGTTCATCATGCGCGGCAAGGAGAGCCTCGTCCTCGTCCGCCCCGCGCAGGACGGCCTCATGCTCCACACCATGTACTTTGCCGACGAGGTACGCGATTTCGGCGAGATCGACAAGGGAAGTCCGCCAAGGTGCAGGAGCGCGAGGGAGAGCTCGCCCGGAAGCTGGTCGAGGAGCTCTCCACCGAGGAGTTCAAGCCCGAGCAGTACCGGGACGAGTATCGCGAGCGCGTCCTCGAGGCTGATGAACCAGAAGGTCGAGGGCAAGGGGAGATCACGACGGCGACCGCCGAGACACCGCGGAGCCAGGTCAATCGATCTCATGGAGGCCCCCACGGAGAGCCTCGCCAAGCGCGCCGCCGGCGACGCCCCGCGCAAGCCCCCGTCAAGGTCGCCCGTTCCGCCCCCGCCCCGGCCACCCCCGCACGGAAGGTCAGGGCGGGAAGAAGTAGCCGCCAGTCCGGGGAGACGAGCCGCTCGCAGAGGCCGCGGGCGTCGCGCACGCCCGCCGACGCCCCTGAGGCCCGGACTGCGGATTGTCTCGACGTCGCGCCAGCGCCGTCGATCCTCCGGTCGAAGCGTCCCCATCGGGGGTCTGAAGGGTGATTCCGATTCGGTAGTACCTCCCCTATCGGTTGGCTCTCTCGTCGGCTCCTCGCCGCGTAAGTGTCGGCCAATCCTCGACATCATCCGGGACGTTCTGTCGTGTTGGAGTCGGCATCGCGCTTGCTTTAGGTCATCCGAGCTGATACCGGGGGTGAGGGCGATGATCAGGTCAATCGAGTCGCGGCCGCGCTCATGGTCGGCACCGCCCTTCTCCTGGTCACCGGGCTCGCGTTCCCCTCCGGTGTCCGCCCAGACTCCTGCGCAGGGGCAGGCCCTTGGAATCCTCCTTCTGCTGGGGCTGGGGCCCCGGCCAGCGCAGCCGCCGGCGGACGCCAAGAAACCGGATGGGGCGGTGAAGAAGGCCGCCCCGGCGGACGCCACGAAGCCGGATGGGTGGCGAAGAAGCGCCGCCCCGACCTCAGGGAAACCCGTTCGCCTGACCTCCGACCTCGTGAACGGACGCATGGTCGTCCGGTCGGTCGAGGTCACCGACGGTCCCCGAGCAAAGGACTGACGGACTGATCCTCAGAGAACAATGAGGCCTATCGCGTCCGGACGGTTTCACACGCCGCAGGTAGTACTTCTTCACCAGCTCGTTCTCGCGCAGCTCCCGCGTGCTGCGGCCCTCGAACTCGATCTTGCCGTGGACGATGATGTAGCCGCGGTCGGCGATCTTGGTCGCCTGGTTGAAGTTCTGCTCGGCCATCAGCACGGTGAGCTGGCGCCGCTCCTTCAGCTCCTTGATCTTGCCGATCACCCGGCTCACCAGGATCGGGCGCCAGCCCCACCGAGGGCTCGTCGACGAGGAGGATCCGCGGGCGAGGACATGAGCGCGCGCGCGATGGCCAGCATCTGCTGCTCGCCGCCGCTCATGCTGCCCGCGAGCTGCCGGCGCGCGCTGGAGCAGCACGGGGAAGGCCTCGAAGCAGAAGCTCGAGGTTGCGCGCGATGTCGCGCGCGGGCGGCGCGGCCGGTAGGCGCCGAGCAGGAGGTTCTCCTCGACGGTCAGCTTCGGGAAGAGCCGGCGCCCCTCCGGGCACCAGCGCGATGCCCAGGCCGCACGATCTCCTCGGTGGACTTCCGCGTGAGGTCGATGCGCGCGCCGTCCGGTCTCGAGGACGATCTCTCGCCCGACTCGGGCGTCACCATGCCCATGATGCACTTGATGAGGGTGCTCTTGCCGTTGCCGTTGGTGCCGAGCAGCGCGACCGTCTCGCCCTCGCGCACCTCGATGGACACGCCGTGGAGCACGCGCACCGCGCCGTAGCCGGCGTCCACGTCGCGGACGACGATCCTATTCGCCAAGGTAGGCCTTCTCCACCGCCTGGTTCGTCGACGATCTCGTCCGGCGTGCCCTCGGCGATCCGCTCGCCGGCGTCGAGGACCACGATCCGCTCGGAGAAGCGCATCACCGCCCGCATGATGTGCTCGATCATGATGATGGTGATGCCCTGCTCGTTCAGCCGGAAGAGGATGGCCAGGATGTCGTCCACCTCGGCGCTGGACAGCCCGGCCATGGCCTCGTCGGAGATGAGCAGCTTCGGCCGCGCCGCCATGGCGCGCGCCAGCTCGAGCTTGCGCATCTCGATCTGGGTGAGCCCGGCGGGCCGCAGGTGCGCCTTGGCGTCGAGCCCGATCGCCCGCAGGATCTCCGCGGCGTCGCGCCGCCGTCGCCGCGCGCCCGCGCGACCGCGCCGCGTACTCCAGCGCGATGCTCGAGGTTCTCCCGCACGGTCATGCTGGTGAACGGCTTGGGGATCTGGAAGCTGCGCGCGATGCCGAGCCGCGTGCGCTGGTGAGGCGGGCAGCGCCGTGATGTCCGCGCCCTCGAAGAGGATCGCGCCGCCGTCGGCGCGGCAGCGACGCCGGACACGCAGTTGATGAGCGTGGTCTTGCCGGAGCCGTTGGGCCCGATGAGGCCGAAGCGCTCGCCCGCGCTTCACGTGCAGGCTCACGCCGTTCAGCGCGGTGGAAGCCGCCGAAGCGCTTGACCGAGCCCGTCGCACCTCCAGCAGCGGCTCCGGCCATCGCGTCAGCGGCCCCGCAGGCGCGGACCAGGCCGAGGATGCCCTCGGGCGCCAGGACCACGAAGGCGACCAGCACCACGCCCACGATGAAGAGGTTCATCTCGGAGGAGATCGTCACGGTGGCGAGCCTGCTGGGCGGTGCCCAGCAGCACGGCGCCGATCATCGGGCCCGATCCAGCTCGTGGTGCCGCCGATCATGGGCATGGCCGAGCGCGTTCACCGCGTAGTCGAGGTTGAAGGCCGAGTTGGGCTCGACGAAGGTCACGTAGTAGGGGAACGGCGCGCCGGCCACGCCGAGCAGGAAGCCGCTGACGGTGGTGGCGAAGAGCTTGAGGCTGCAGCGTGGGCACGCCCATGCACTCGGCCGCCTCCTCGTTGTCGCGCAGCGCCGCCAGCCCGCGCCCGATCCAGCGAGCGCTCGATGAGCCAGCGCGCCAGCACCGCGACCGACGGCGAGCACGCACCATCACCGTGAAGAGGAACGTCACGTAGCTGCCGAAGGGCGGCCCGCTGGGGCGGATGACGCTCATGCCCCGCGAGCCCGCCGACGTACTCCCAGTTGATGATCACCGTCTGGAGCACGACGGACAGCGCCAGGGTGGCGATCGAGAAGAACGTCGCCGCGCAGGCGCAGCGTGAGATAGCCGATGCCGAGGCCGAGGCAGCGCGGACACGAGGCCGCCGGCAGGAGGCAGCACCGGCAGCGGCGCGCCGCACCGACTGGATGAGGACGACCGCGGTGTACGCGCCCGAGGGCGAAGAACGCCGAGCGTGCCGAAGTTCACGTAGCCGGCGTAGCCGCCGAGGATGTTCCACGCGGTGGCGATGACGACGTACTGGAGGATGACGTAGCCGGCGAAGTAGAAGTACGGGTTCACTCGCAGCCGAGGCGACGCACGATCCCGGCCACGACCACCGCCAGCCCCACCAGGAGCGCCACGCCGGTGCGCCGCATCTAGCGCCCGAAGAGCCCGGCGCGGCCGCACGGCGAGCGCGAGCAGCAGGAGGCCGAACGACACCGCCAGCGACCACGAGGGTCCGAAGAACGTGGACATCAGGCTCTCGGCCACCCCCAGGATGACCGCGGCCACGAGCGTCCCGCCGATGCTGCCCATGCCGCCCAGCACCGTGATGGCGAACATCCGGCCGATGTAGTCGCGGTCGGTCGACGGGATCACCGGCGCGATGCTGATCAGCAGCGCGCCGGCCAGGCTGGCCGCGGCGATGCCGACGCCGAAGGCGATGGTCTTGATCTGGACGGGATTGGCGCCCATCAGCCGCAGGGCCAGGCTGGTCCTGGGACACCGCCATGATGGCCCGCCCGTAGAACGTCCGGCCGAGGAAGAGGTAGAGCGTCAGCGTCATGAGCGAGCCCGACCAGGCAGGGGCACGAGCATAGCGGAAGGCGATGCCGACACCGCCGAGGTCGATCGACTTGCTGATGTACGCCGTCTGCACCAGCCGGTAGTCCACGCCGAAGGCCAGGCTGAGGCTCACCTCCATGATGAAGAGCAGCCCGAAGAAGAAGACCGAGGCCCCGCGAGCGACTCGTCGCCCGCGCCGCTCGAAGCTCGTGTAGTAGACGCGATAGACCGACGGCGCCCAGGACGTAGAACAGCGGCGTGAAGAGCAGCCCGCGTCAGGATGGGATCGAGGCCGAAGGCGGTGTTCATCACGTAGGCCGCGTAGGAGCCGAGGATCACGAAGGCGGGCTGCGCGATGTTGGCGATGTCGAGCAGGCCCGAAGATGAGCGAGATGCCGAGGCTCGACGGCGGCATAGAAGCCGCCGAGCAGCAGCCCCGCGACCAGCCGCGTTGGCCAGCAGGTCCCAGGAGAACAGGGAGAGCCCGCGCTAGTTCTTCGCCGCCGCGTACGGATAGATGATGGCGCCGGACTTGAACTCGTCCGGGCTAGAGCACGACCTTCTTGCCCGGCCCGCGGAACTGATCGATGCCGTTGCCCTGGATCTTCTGGTACTGGACCATGAGGGTGCGGCCCTTGGCCCACTCGCCGTTCTTGCCGAACTTCACCTTGCCGACGATCGGTGTTGAACTCGGTGGCGCGGATGTAGTCGGCCAGCTTCTGCTGGTCGAGGCCCTTGGTCGCCTCGATGGCCTGGCCCAGCACCTGCATCATCGCGTACGAGTAGGGCGGCAGGTAGTAGCCCAGCGGGTCGACGCCGGCTTTCTCCGCTCGCGCCTGATACTCCTTCAGGAACTCCTTGATGCCGGGGAACGCCAGCATGGTCGGCTCCGGGGCCCAGAAGTCGTAGTTCACGATGCCGTTCAGCATCGGGCCCATGCTCGTCATGACGCTGGTGAACTGCAGGCCCACCATGCCGCCGCCGAAGATCTTGGGCTGCAGGCCCGACCTCCTGCGCCGCGCGGAGCATCCCGACCGAGTCCGGCGGGTACGAGGCCACGAACACGATGTCGGGGTTGGTCGCCTTGATGGCCCGCACGATCGGCGTGTAGTCGACGGTGCTGGGCGGATAGGTCTTGTCGTAGACGGTCTTGAAGCCGAACTTCTTGATCAGCTCCCGCGCGCCCACCAGCGCGTTCTGCGGGTACTCGGCGTCGGCGCCCACGATGGCCACCGTCTGCGGCCGCGGGCTCTGCTTCGCCGCCAGCTCGAAGAAGCCGATGGCGGTGCTGGTCTGCGGGTCAGGCCCGGCGGGCTGGATCTGGAAATAGTTCGGGTACTGGTACTTCTCGTTGTTGGCGAGCCCGAACATCCCCATGAGCGGTCAGCTTCCGCTCCATCGACGATGGGCATGAAGCGGCGCGATGAGATTGGTGCCGTAGCCCGACGATGACGAGGTCGCACCTTGTCCACGTCGAGCAGCTTGCGTGTAGATCCCGGGCACGGTGGCCGGGTTGGTCTGGTCGTCGTAGTACACGAGCTCTACCTGCCGGCCGAGGAGGCCGCCCTTCTTGTTGACGTCGTCGCTTCCAGATCTGCATGGCGAGCAGGGCCGGCTTGCCGTTGGCCGACAGTCCGCCGGTCGGGGCCATGCCGAAGCCGATCTGGATCGGATCGGCCGCCTGGGCCACGAACGCCCCCGCGCCGCCAGCGCCACCATCGCGACCGCCGCCCCGATCACCACCCAGTGGCGCATCGGCCGTCTCTCCGGCTGCTTCATGTGCATCCTCTCTTTCTGCGCCTCGCGCGAGCCACGCGCCACCTGTTCGGCGAGCCAAAGACTGCGCCCGCGCCCTCGACCTTGTCAAGGCCGGCGATCACCCGCGAGCGGCGCGCGCGGCGGCGCAGGCAGGCTTGCAGCTGCCCGCGACCTCCGCGCCGTGCTCGGTGATCGACGTCAGGTGCGCGCCTGGGATGGTGTGGACCTCGACGCGGCCGGCGACCAGTGACCACCAGAGATCGCGCCGCGGAGGCCTGCCGCCCCTCGGGCACGAGCAGCGCGATCGATCCCGCGTAGCGGCCCGGGACGTGGTCACCGCGCGACCTGGCGAAAAGTGGCCACCCGCTCGCTCTCCTGCCACACGGGGGGCGCTCTGGGGCGAGGTCGAGATCGTCGCCCGCGTGCGCGCGGGCGACCGGCCGCGGCGGGCGCGGGGCCTACCGGCTGAGTGGGCCGGCGGTGGCCGGCGCGGCGCGCGCCGGCGCCAGCTCGGGCGCCGACCGGCGAGCTCCGTCGCGCGGTCCACCAGGCGCAGGAACAGCGCGCCCTCGGCGCCACGGTCGAGCCTCCCGACCCAGGCGAGCGCGCGGGCGAGACGGCTCACGAGGCGAAAGCGGGCATTGCGCGCCGGGCGTCGATGATCACCAGCGCGTCTACTTCGTCTCCCTCGGCCACGAGGCGCCGGGCCACCTCGAACGCGAACGATCCCCCGTTGCAGTGTCCGCCGAGGCGATAGGGCCCGCGGGGCTGGACGGCGCGGATGGCGGCGACGAGGTCAGTCACCATGGCCGCCACCGTGTCCGGGACCCGTCGGTCCGTGAGCGGATGCGGATGCACGGCGTAGAACGGCTGCTCGGTCGGGAGGCCGCGGGCGAGGATCCGCGAGTAGAACCCGCCGCCGTTGTAGTCGCCGTGAAAGAAGAAGAACGCCGGCTCGCTGCCGCTCGCGCGCAAGGGGGACGACCAGGTCCGAGCCGGCTCGCCTCCTGGCCCAGCACCGCGGCCGCCAGCCCGGCCACGGTCGGCGCCGAGAACAACGCGGTGAGGGGCAGACGGCTGCCCACCTCCGTCTCCAGCCGCTGCATGAGCCGCACCGCGAGCAGCGAGTGTCCCCGAGATCGAAGAAATCGTCGAAGACGCCCACCTTCGGCACCTTGAGCAGCTCGCGCCAGATGAGGGCGATCTGCCATTCGAGCGGGTGGCGCGGCGCCTTGTAAGTCACCGGGAGCGCCGGACGCTGGACGCTCGGGACCGGCAGCGCGAGCCGATTGATCTTGCCGTTCCGGGAGGAGCGGGAGCTCCTCGAGGAAGACGAAGCTCGACGGCACCATGAACTCCGGCAGGGTCTGGGCCAGTCCGTCCCGCAGCTCGCGGATGGTCGCGGTCATACCGGGATCCGCGACGACATACGCGACGAGCCGTTGCTCTCCGTTGGCGTCGGGCTGGGCGTGAACGACCGCCGCCTTCACCGACTCCAGCTTCGACAGCGCGGCCTCGATCTCTCCGGTCTCGACCCGATGCCCCCGGATCTTCGCCTGGAAGTCCTTGCGCCCCAGGTGCGTCAGGCACCCGTCGGCCTGCATCACGCCCAGATCGCCCGTGTAGTAGAGCCGCTCCTCGCCGCCCCAGGGATCGGCCGCGAACGCCGCCGCGGTCAGCTCGGGCTGCCGCCAGTAACCAATGGCCAGATACCGGCTGCGGACGACGATCTCGCCGATCTGGCCGGGACCGACCGGCTGACCTTGCTCATCGAGGAGCAGCACTTCCTTGTCCGTCACGGGGTAGCCCACCGGCACCTTGCCCTCGTCCCTTTCCAATCGTGGTCGATGAGCAGGCGCCGGACGCTGAAGCGTCTCGGTGGGCCCCATGGAATGCAGGAGGACGCAGGGAGGAGGGAAATGGCCCTGGTACTTCCTGACGTCGTCACCGGTGATGGATTCGCCGCCGATGCGAAGCACTCGCACACCGGGAAACGTCGCATCAGCCGGCAAGATGCCGACCAGCGCGCGGAATGTCGATCCCAGGGTATGAATCATGGTGATCTCGTTGCTCCGGATCCATTCCGCCAGCGGCATCAAGCCTTGACCCGGAAGGTCGTAAAGGCAGACCGCGGCACCGTTCAACAGGGCGCCGTACAGGTTCCGGATGGAATTGGAAAAGCTGAAGGAATGCCACACCGAGAGGCGGTCGTCCGGACCGATGCCCACGTCGCTGACGTAGTTCCTGACCTCGACGAGCACATTGCGATGGTTGTGGAGCACCCCTTTGGGGTGCCCCGTAGACCCCGAGGTATAGAGCAGGAAGGCCGCGGTGGTGCCGGATATCGCCTCGCTCAGGTTCGCCGTCACCGTGCTCGGATCGATGGCGTCGCAGTCGACGACGTCCTGACCGTCTTTCGCCAGCTCGCCCGCCAGCGCGAGGTGCCGCGTATCGGTGAGGAGCAGCCGGGCTTCGGAATCCGCCAGCATGTACGCGGTGCGGGGCTGAGGGTACGTCGGATCCAGGGCGACATATATCTTGCCCGCCTTGAGCACCCCCAGGATCGCCGTGACGATCGAGGGTCCGGGGCGAAGAGAAGCGCTACCGTTGCCTCGCCGGGCCCCCGATGGGCCAGCACGATCTGCGCGATACGATTGGCCGCCTGGTTCAGCTCACGGTGAAGTCAGGCGACTCTCGCCGCTGATCACCGCGATACGGTCGGGATACCGAGCCTCTTGCTCCTCGAATATCGACGCCAGCGAGGCTCCCGGGGCATCAGGACGAATCATCGCTTGGCTCGCAGGTCCCACAGGCGCCCCTTCGCTCTCCCATCGGTTGGTGACATGATTAGAACAATGTGGAATTTCTTCCGCAAGTGGCGGATCTTTCACCCGGGAGACCCGCCTCCTGACCGCATCAACTCGCGGCCGGTCATGGATCGCGTTCTGAAAGACGTTCCAGTTCTCTCGCTCGGGGAAAGTTCTCGGGACTATCAGCGGCGGGCGGAGGGGGTGGTGGGATCAGCAACAGAAAAGCCGAGGGCGTGATTGTTCGCCCGCTCGAGCGGTTCCGAGCGCCGGGCTCGCCCCGGCGCTCGGAGACTCGCCTTCAGCTCGAATCAGCGCACGTCACTCACTACGGCGCCTCGAGCTCGCACATGCCGAGGTCCGGGTCGAACCAGCCGCCGTCATGTGCGCAGTCCTGCGTGTCGACCCGTCTCCGTCTGCGGAGCGTCCTGCGCGTAGGCTCGCGGGGCAAAGCCGGTAACGGCCACCAACAGGGCCATTGCCAGCAACGACATTGCACGCTTCGAATCATTGTCCTCACCTCCCCTCCTCGAGGTGTCCCTCAAGGCTCGCATCGTCTCCACCCTTGCGACGGTGTCTTCGGGTCGCGGGTGTCGTGGCTTCGCGTTTCCGCAAGAACGCGACACTCCATGAAGGAGAAGATGGACGATTCAGGCAAGGGGAAGACATCGCGCGGGGCGCGGTATTCCTGGCCTTAGGGAACGCCGGCGGCGGGCCGCCGGGCGCTGCTCCCTAGAGCGCGATCGACAGACCTGCGTCCACTGTCAGGACATGCCCGTTCACGTAGGAGGCGGCGTCCGAGGCGAGGAAGATGGCCGCGCCCACCGGCTCGTCGGGCCGGCCCCAGCGCCGCAAGGGGATGCGCCGGCCGAGCTCGGTGGCCTGGGGCCCGCCGAAGAACGCCGCGTTCACGTCGGTGAGGAAGAATCGGGCGCGATGGCGTTGGCGGTGATGCCCTGGGGGCCCAGCTCCACCGCCAGCGCCCGCATCAAGGCGCTGAGCCCACCCTTGGAGGCGGTATAGGCGGGATCGCCCTGGAAGGATTGCGGGCCCACCATGGAGGTGATGAAGATCAGCCGTCCGCCGCCGCGGCCTTCCACTGTGGCGCGCGGCGAGGCGGGACACCTCGTAGGCGGCGACCAGATTCGTCTCCAGCAGCCGGCGCAGGTCGGCGGCGGTGATGGCCTGAAAGGGCCGCCGGTCCCGGAGGGCGGCGTTGTTGACCAGGCAGTCGAGACGCCCGTGTCGCGCCATCACCGCATCGAGGCCCCGCGCGACGGCGGCGAGGTCGGTGATGTCGAACGGAGCGGCGAAGGCGTTGGGAATGGCCGCCGCCGCTTCCTCCACCCCGCGCCTGGTCGCGGCCGTTGATCCCGACGCGAGCGCCCGCCGCCGCCATGCCGCGCGCCACCTCGAGGCCGAGGCCCCCGCGCGCGCCGGTGATGAGCACCACCCGGCCTTCCAGCGAGAAGCGCTCGATACCCTGCGGATCGCTCATTCAGTGACGCGCCCGGTGGGCGGGCTGATTGACATGGTGTCCCCGGGGCCCGGATAATTCGGCCGGCAGCAGGATACTTCACAAGGTGAAGTACGCCAAGGAGGGCGCCGTGGCCACCAGCATGACCAAGACCTTCCCCGTGTTCGACTGTGACAGCCACGTGGTGGAGCCGCCCGCGGTGTGGGACGAATACGTGCCGGCCAAGGAGCGCGCCTGGGTGAAGAGCCAGTTCTGCTTCCACACCGACAGCGACCTCCTGATGATCAATGGACGCGTGGTGCCGGCCGCCCGCGAGCGGTCGAACGCCGCCGAGGTCGGCTGGGCACGCTGGGACAAGAAGGAGTGGGCCGACTCACCCCGGCACCGACGAGTGGAAGGCGAAGTTCGGCCGGCTGCTCGGCTGCCGCGATCCCCACGCGCGGCTCAAGGACATGGACGCCCTCGGCACCGACCAGGTGATGCTCTTCCCCACCTGGTTCGTGCGCCTGGCCCTGCTGCGCGACGCGGGGCGGCGGCGATCCTCTCGCGCGCCTACAACGACTGGGTCCACGACTACTGCGCGGCCGACCGCGCGCGCCTGTTCCCCTGCGCCGTCCTGCCGCTCCAGAGCGTGGAGGCCTCGATCGCGGAGCTCCGGCGCGTGGCCCGGCTCGGGTTCAAGGCGGCCGCGGTCCGGCCCTGCTTCTGGAACGGCCGCTATCCGACCTTGCCCGATTCGACCCGCTGTGGCGCGAGTTCGAGTCCCTGGGCGTGGTGCTGGCCATGCACACCTTTCCCTCACGCGAGGCGCTGACGCCCGACTGGGCGCAGCGGATGGCGCAAGCGCGCGGGCACTCCGGCCAGGGGCTCATGTTCACCGACGAGGCGGTGGTCTACTCCCCGGCCAGTTCGTCTCCAACATCACCGCGGCCATGGACCCGCCGTCGACGCCTCCGAGACTCTGGGCTTCTTGATGGAGGCCATGACCTGGCTGACCGTGGTGGTGCAGACGGGCTGGCTGGAGAAGTTCCCGAAGCTCAAGGCCGCGGTGCTGGAATCGAACGCCTCCTGGCTGCCCCTGGTGCTCCAGCGCGCGTCGAACTTCTCAATCTCTTCGCCTTCCAGCGCGGCAACCGGCCCCTCCGCGACCCCGTCGAGATCTTCCACGAGCGCTGCTTCATCTGACTGTCCGACAACCGTACGTAACT